>Ga0208414_1002575_pt1 | contig 11770 bp, 7 predicted proteins | sample AntAceMetag02UKE_FD_184770 | JGI IMG/M metagenome (GOLD analysis project Ga0208414, IMG submission 184770) | Saline lake microbial communities from Ace Lake, Antarctica - Antarctic Ace Lake Metagenome 02UKE (SPAdes) (version 2) | ecosystem: Environmental > Aquatic > Non-marine Saline and Alkaline...
AGTATTGATCACGTAATCGATTTCCGCCGCCGTGAGCTCCGGGAAAATCGGCAGGCTCAAACATGTCCGCGCTAACTCCTCAGCGATCGGCAACGTGCCCGCCGCCGGCTTCAACTCCGCAAAGCAGGGTTGGTCATGCAGCGCCCGGGGGTAGATCAAATCCGTGCCCACGCCTTGCTCCATCAAATACGCCCGCAGCGCATCCCGCCTTGGATGCAAAATGGTGAACTGGTGATAAACCGATTCGCCCCACGCACTCGCTGGCGGCAGCATCGTATCCGCCAAGGTGATACCGTCCCGGTAGCGTTGTGCGTGCGCCCGGCGCAACTCCGTCCCCTTTTTTAGGTATTTCAGTTTTACGCTCAGCGCGCCCGCTTGCAGTCCCTCCATCCGGTAATTGTAGCCGATATCATCATGTTGATAACGCACGTTGGAACCGTGGACCCGCAGCAGACGCACCCGCTCCAGCAACGCGGCATCCGTCGAAACCACCGCGCCGCCCTCGCCTACTCCGCCCAGGTTTTTGGTGGGATAAAAACTGAACGAACCCGCCGCTCCCATCGTGCCCACGGGACGGCCTCGGTAGGTGGCCAAGTGAGCTTGCGCACAGTCTTCGATGATCGGAATCCCTCGGGCTTGGCCGAGCGCGATGATCGGATCCATATCGGCCGGCTGGCCGAAAAGGTGCACCACCACGATGGCTTTGGTGGCCGGCGTGATCGCCGCCGCGATGGTATCCGCCGTGGCGTTGTAGGTCGCGCGATCGACGTCGCAGAACACCGGCCGAGCGCCCACGTAGCTCGCGGTCCACGCACTGGCGATAAACGTAAAGGCGGGCAGCACCACATCATCACCCGGCCCCAAATCCAAAGCGCGCGCCACCAGATGCAGCGCGGCCGTGCCGTTGGCCACGCCGACCGCATCCGTCGCGCCGCTGGCCGCCGCGAAGGCGGTTTCAAAACGCGCGACATCCTCCCCTAGACAAAAGCGTCCCGCGTCATAAGTGGCGGCAAACGAATCGAGTATCTCAGGCCGGAGGGCCTGATGCGAACGGGACAAATCGAGAAAAGGAACCTTCATGGTGAAAAAGACACCGCAAGGTGAGTGGATCTCAACCCGCCAGCAAGCGCGCGCTTGGGTTCCTACCCGTTGAGCCGCTTGATCAGCGCGTCGGTCAACGCGTCCAATCCTGGCTCCGCTGATTCAAAGTCGACCGGTAGTTTCAGTTTTTTGAGAGAGGCGGTGGTTTGAGGTCCCATAGAGCCAAATAACGGTCGCGTGGCGTCGGCGGCCAAGTGCAACGCGTCCGCTTGGTGCAGAAATGCTTCCACCGCGGAGGAGCTCGCGAACAACACCGCGTCGGCTCCGCGTTCCCGGAAATCGTGGGCCGCGGCATTTTCGCTCAGATCGAGTTTCTCAGTGCGATAGAGCGGCAGGATGTCGACGATGGCGTGTGCTGCTTCCAATTTTTTGACTAGGGTGTCGCGGTTCAGATTGCCGGTCACCGCCACCACTTTGGCGCTGTCCAAACTCCCGGTCTCAATCAAGGCCTCCGCCAAAGCCTCCGCCGTTGCGATCTTGGGTTGGCATTCTACTTCGACGCGGTGACGACGGATTTCCGCCGCGGTAGCATCGCCCACGCAAGCGAACCGCAACAGCCCGAGGGAACGGACGTCCTTAAATCCGGCATAGAAGTGCTCAAAGAAGATCCTTACGCCATTGGCACTGGTGAACACGATCCAGTCGTAGCTGCCTAGCCCGCCGAATATCTCGACCAACAAATCCTGATCAATATCGGGCACCACGTTGATCAGCGGCAGTTCGATCACCTCAGCGCCGAGTTGTTGGAGCTTGTGGCGCAGCACGCTGTTGCCGCTGCGCGTGCGCGTCACGACGACCCGCCGCCCAAAAAGCGCCAAACTCTCGAACCAAGACACGCTTTCCTGATGGCGCACCACGTCGCCCACAAACACTATTGCGGGAGCCTTCAGTTCGGCCTTGGCCGCGAGTTCTACGATGTTCGTGACGGTTCCAGATACACTCCGTTGGCGGCCCAGCGAGGCCCATTGCACGACCGCCGCAGGCGTATCCGCAGCCATCCCCCCAGCTAGCAGTCCCTTTACTATATCGGCCAGTCGCCCCATGCCCATGTAGATGGCAAGCGTGGTATTCTTGAGTCCACCCAGCTTCGGCCAATCCACTTGGAGTTCAGGCTTGGTGGGGTCTTCGTGACCGGTAACTAAGACGAGGGACGCGCTGGTATTGCGCTGGGTTAGCGGGATTCCCGCGTAGGCACCTGCCGCCAGAGCCGAAGTCACCCCCGGCACCACCTCAAAACGAATGTCGCCCGCCGCCAAGGCCCGAGCCTCTTCCCCGCCGCGACCGAATACGTAGGGATCTCCGCCCTTCAGGCGCACCACGGCTTTACCCGCTTTGGCATGTTTCACCAAGAGCGCCTCGATATCCTCCTGCGGCATCGAGTGAAATCCGGCCTTTTTACCCACGTAAACGACCGCACAGGAGGATTTCACCCAACCGACCAAATCGGGGTGGACCAAGTAGTCGTAGACCAACACATCCGCCTGCTCGATGAGCTCACGCGCCCGCAACGTCACTAGGCCCAAGTCACCCGGACCCGCTCCCACTAAATAAACCATGCCTGAAGATTGCATCGTCCCATCGCTCGCAGAATCCCCGAGCCAAGCCAAGCCATCGTTCAGCGGCACCCCAATTGGCGCTGCTCCTCGCTCAAAATTCCCAAAATCTCGTGCTTGGGGTGATTGCTGGTCGCTTTTATCTAGCAGGCAAGAAACTCAAACTAATCCAACCTTGCGGCTGCCTTTTGCCACCCGGTGAAAGGGCCCACTCCCTCCCGGGGGGAGTGGGCTTTAAGCCCGACAGAACGCGGCTTGATAAAACGATTACCCTCGGGGCTTAATAGGTATTATACCCTACCTATTGCTGGGACTTTTAAGATGACAGCTTTGCAAACGATGGGAGCCGCCATGCGCCAAAACAGGAAATCCCGTCCGACGATGCGTCATTTTGAGCGTAGTTTAGGGATAATTTTGTTGGTCCTCGGACTGACTTCGCCGCTCAGCGCTCAAACGCTGTCCACCGCTTTGGGGGATGGAGGGGGCAGCGGCAACAATTGGACCACGGCGGGTAATTGGTCCGGAGGTATCCCCGTCGATAATGGTCCGTGGTGGGCGATTTAATTCGAAGGGAACAAGTCTCAGTCCGTCTTGAATATCGCCGCAAACTTCGGGGGATGGAATATCCGCGAACTGAACTTCACCGCCGATCTTACGACGGCCCTGACCTTTAGTAGCACCGGTGCCTACATTGATTTTATGGGGGTCAGTGGAGGTGCTTCCAATGCGGTTGTCATCAATGACTCATCCTTCACTCAAACCATCACCACCGAATTCCTGCACCGCACAGATGTTAATACGGGGATGCTCTGGCAGGCCAATAACGGCGACATCGTGATGAGTGCGAACATCCTCCAATCGAACGCTAACACCGCGGAAACCATCACCATCGATAACGGCGTCGGTCGCTCCGTCACGTTCTCAGGAGACAACACCTACAATACCGCGACCAGCATTCTAGCCGGCACCCTTATCGCCGCGAGCGACACGGCCCTAGGCACTACCGTCAGCAACACCACGGTGCCCTCCGGTGCCACGCTTGAGCTGCAGAACGACATCACCATCGCCGCCGGTGAAACCCTCACCAACAACGGCACCCTCTTCAACGCCCAAGACGACAACACCTATGCCGGCGTGATCGCCGGGTCCGGTGGAGTCGATGTATCAGGAGGAGAACTCACGCTCACGAACACCAACACCTTCACGGGCGCGATCAACCTCACGGGCGGCGCGCTCACTATTTCGTCCCAAGAAAATCTTGGCGGCTTCGGATCGAACGCCGACCTCACCCTCAACGGCGGCACCTTTCGCATCGACGGCGGCACCGTCGACAACGACGACAACAACCGCACCATGGTTCTCGGCGCGGGTGGTGGCATCATTGATACGGTCAGCGGGTCCGACACCCTCATCTGGGACAACAATATCACGGGAAGCGGTGATCTCACCAAAACCGGTGCGGGCACCTTCCGCTTCGACGACCCCACGACCTTTACCGGCGATCTCAACGCAAACGCTGGCACCGTTGAATTTAGCGGCGGCGACAACCGTCTGAACAATCAAGTCGATGTCACTATCGCGAGCGGCGCCACTCTGGATGTGCGTGACCGAAGCGACGATTTTGGATCCCTGGCTGGCGCCGGCACCCTCACCCTCGGCTCCTCCAACATCCTCGACGACTCGATGGACCTAAACGTCGCCGGCGGCACCTTCACCCTGGCCAGCGGGATCACCGAGACCATCGACCAACTCAACGTCTCCGCCGGCAATCTCAACGTCGACGGCATCCTCACCATGAACGGCGGCACGCTCTCCGGCGGCGACGGTGCGGGCTCCGATGGCACCCTCGTGCTCACCGCCGGCAATACCCTGAACATCACCAACGACTTCGACTTCGGCGGCACCCTAAAGCTGACCGCCGGCACCGCCCTCGCCCTCTCCGGCGGTAGCACCTTCGGCCTAGAAAACCTCAATATCACGGGCAACAGCGTGATCGACTTTGGCTCCGCCGATGCCAACACGCTCAACCTCGGTTCGCTTACCATCGGCGACGGCGTCACCATCACGGTCAACAACTGGATCTCTTTCCAAGACCTCTGGACTACCGGATCATTTAGCGGCGGCACCGGTGCGGTCACCATCGACGGGCGCGACGCTAACACCGCCCAAATCACCTTCACGGGTTTCAGTCCGGCGGATACCATCTGGTTAACCTCCGACTTTGGCAGCAACGAGATCACGGTGCCCGAGCCCTCCAGCTACGGCGCGATCCTCATGGGCTTCGGCCTCATCGCCTGGACCCTGCGCCGCCCCCGGCGTAACGGTCGCGTTTAGCTCGTGTATTGGTTGTCGCTTGACGACGCCCCGCGGCCCGCTGGTCGGGGATCCGCAGCGGCTAGGATGAAACGGCGAGCTCGGCTGATCCCGCCCCCCACTCCATCGCGCTGTCGGGCGTAAAGCCCGACCCACATCGGATCAGACCACTCCATCCTGAGTGGGTCGGGCTTTATGCCCGACAGTTTCACCCACCATCCCGCATCCTGCGATAACCGACCACAGCCCCCACGGGGTCGGCGTCGTCAAAACAATGAATGCAGGCGCCGCCGAAATTCATTTTTCCGAACCGCCCCTTTTCGCGGCCGAAGCCCAAACCGGCCGACCCAAAAACCGCTCCTGCCTCTCCCGTTATTTTCCGGTGAGTTTCCGTTGCATCGGAAACACCTTGCGCAACGCGCCGCTCAATTCGTCCTGCACCTGTTGTAAGGCCTGATAACGACGCACCTCGGCCTTCCGTGGTTTCACTCGGGTGCTCTCGTCTTTGGCGACCAGCCGCTCGGTCAATGTGCTGATTTTCGCATTGGGCCGACGCTGACGGGCCACCGCCCATGCCGCTTGAATCGCCCCACCGAGCGCGGCCCCCTCATCCTCCACCATCGCCACGACGGGCACCCCAAAGGTATCGGCCATAATCTGGCGCCAGATCGCGGATTTCGCACCGCCACCCGTGACTCGGATTTCCCGCGGTTTCACGCCCAAGTCAGCCAATCGTTGCAGGCCATAGTTCATCCCGAGGGTCACGCCTTCCATCGCCGCTCGCGCGAGATGACCTGGTTTTAAAGTCTGCTGATTCAGACCTAGGTAGACGCCCGATCCCGATGGCACATTAGGCGTCCGTTCGCCTTCTAGATAAGGTAGCATCACCAGGCCATCCGCCCCGGCCGGGGTTGCGGCGACCGCGTCCGTTAAAGCGCCATGGTCGTAGTTGAACAGCGCCCGCACCTGCTCCGTCACGGTCGTTACATTCATGGTGCACAGCAACGGCATCCACCCGCCGGTCGAGCTGCAGAACGCCGCGATTTCTCCGGTGGGATCGACTACCGGTTGATCCGCATGCGCGTAGATCGTGCCGCTGGTGCCGAAACTCGCGGTCACCACGCCCGGCTTCACATTGCCCGTGCCGATGGCCCCCATCATGTTGTCGCCTCCGCCCGCCGAGACCACCACCTCCGCGTTGAACCCATACTTCTTCGCCACGACGTTACGAAGGGTTCCCACCAAGGCATCGGATTCACTCAACGGCGGCAGGTAATCCGCGATGGCCGGATCGATCGCATTGATCACCGGACGAGACCATTTGCGCGTGCGCACATTCATCAGCGCGGTGCCCGACGCATCCCCGTGTTCCATGAAAAACTGACCCGTAAGGTGGTAGTTGAGATAGTCGTGCGGGAGCAGAATGTGGCGCAGGCGTTTAAAGTTCTGGGGCTCGTGCCGTTTGAGCCAAAGCACCTTCGGCGCGGTAAACCCCGGCAACATGGCCAATCCCACCTTCCGAATCACCGCTTTCTCGCCCCCCAATTTCTGGGTGAGGATCGCGCACTCCTCGGTGGTCGAGGTATCGCACCACAACTTCGCCGGTCGAATCACCTCGCCCTGCTGGTCGAGCGGCACAAACCCATGCTGTTGACCCGATACTCCGATGCCCACTACCCGCGTCCGGTCGATCTGCGCGGCGACCGCTCCAATCGTCGTATCCAAGGCCGCCACCCACTCGGCGGGATGTTGCTCCATGTGCCCCACCGGCAGTCCCACGATCAAACGGTGCGGGGCGCGCGCCTCCGCGACGACTTTGCCGCTGTCTAGGTCGAGGGCGATGGCTTTGGTGGACTGGGTGCCAGAATCGATGCCAATATAGATACTCATAAAAATGGGGTTTGTGGTATTCGGAACCAATCGTCCCGGGGATGACATCAAAATTTCTGTCATTGCGCATGCTATCGAAGAAAAGTCGGGTCTAACCTTTAAATCAGCGGGACTCACGTGCAGCCAAGTCTTGCCGGCACCAACCTCGTCCGTTTCGATCTTCCCTTACTTAACTCGTTTTCCCTTAAAACCATGTCCTCGGCACCCACGATTATCTACACCAAGACTGACGAAGCCCCCGCGCTCGCCACCTATGCTTTCTTGCCCATCGTCCAAGCATTCACCAAACACGCTGGAGTGAAAGTAGAGCTCCGTGACATCTCCCTCGCAGGCCGGATTCTCGCCGTGTTTCCCGAGCACTTGACCGAGGCACAACGGATCAACGACGCCCTCGTCGAGTTGGGCGCTCTCACTCTCAAGCCGGACGCCAACATCATCAAACTGCCGAATGTCAGTGCCTCCGTGCCCCAGCTCAAAGCCGCCATCGCCGAGCTGCAATCCCAAGGATACGCCCTGCCCGGATACTCTGAGACCGCTCACACCGACGAAGAAGAATCCGTAAAATCGCGCTACGACAAAATCAAAGGCAGCGCGGTGAATCCCGTCCTCCGCGAGGGGAACTCTGACCGCCGCGCGCCCAAAGCGGTCAAGGATTACGCCCGCAATAATCCTCACTCCATGGGGGCTTGGCCCTCCGACTCCAAGACCAACGTCGCTACGATGTCGCGGGACGATTTCCGCTTCAACGAGAAATCCCTCACCTCCCAGACCGCGACGGAATTCTCCATCGAATTCATCGCCACCAACGGCAGCAAAACCACCCTGCGCAAGGCGGCTCCACTGCAAGCCGGAGAAATTCTCGATAGCACCTTCATGCGCAAAAAAGCCCTCGTGAAGTTCTTGGCGGAACAGGTCGAACGCGCGCGTAACGACGGGGTGCTGTTCTCCCTGCACATGAAGGCAACGATGATGAAGGTCTCCGACCCCATCATCTTTGGTCACGCTGTTGAGGTATTCTTTAAGGACTTGGTTTCCCGCCACGGCGACATTTTGCAGCGCCTAGAGGTCGATTTCAAAAACGGCTTTGGCGACCTCATCGCCAAGCTGCCCGAGCTTTCCGACGACGAACGATCCGTCATCGAAGCCGACATCGCCGCCGCCTACTCAGCGGGTCCAGATCTGGCCATGGTGAATTCCGACAAGGGCATCACCGGACTGCACGTTCCTTCCGACATCATCATCGATGCCTCCATGCCCGCAATGATCCGCGCCGGGGGTATCATGTGGGACGCCGACGGCAAGACCCGCGATGCCTTGGCGGTAATTCCTGACAGCAGCTATGCCGGCGTTTACCAAGCCACCATCAACTTTTGCCGCGAGCACGGCGCCCTCGATCCAACGACCATGGGTTCGGTGCCCAACGTTGGACTCATGGCTAAAAAAGCCGAGGAATACGGCTCCCACGACAAGACCTTCGAAGTCGTGGCCAACGGTAAGATCCAAGTGGTCGATACCGATGGCAAAATCCTGCTAGAGCACGAAGTTGAGGCCGGCGACATCTGGCGCGCTTGCCAGACCAAAGACGCGCCCATTCGCGATTGGGTGAAACTTGCCGTCAACCGTGCCCGAGCCTCCGGTTCTCCCGCCGTTTTCTGGCTGGATGCCACCCGCGCTCACGACGCCGAGCTGATCAGCAAGGTGAATATCTACCTCGCCGATTACGATCTCGCTGGGCTCGAGATCAAAATCATGCCTCCCGCCGATGCGTGTGCCTTCAGCCTCGCCCGCATCAAACGCGGTAAGGACACGATCTCCGTCACCGGCAACGTGCTACGTGATTACCTAACCGATCTTTTCCCCATCCTCGAAGTCGGCACCAGCGCCAAGATGCTGTCGATCGTTCCCCTCATGAACGGCGGCGGCTTATTTGAAACCGGTGCCGGCGGCTCCGCGCCCAAGCACGTCCAACAATTCGAAGCCCAAAACTACTTGCGCTGGGATTCCCTCGGCGAGTTCTTGGCCCTAGCCGTCTCCCTCGAACACGTATCCGAAACCCTGAACCTGCCGGCAGCCAAGATCATGAGCACGGCCCTAAATCGCGCGACCGGCAAACTCCTGCAGAACAACAAGTCGCCCACCCGGCGTCTCGGCGGCATCGACAATCGAGGCAGCCAATTCTACCTAACCCTTTTTTGGGCCCGAGAGCTAGCTGCTCAAACCGAAGATACCACGATCCAAGCGGCCTTCACCCCGATCGCACAAAAACTTGGCCTCGCCGAAGCAACCATCGTCGCCGAGCTCAATGGCGTTCAAGGCTCCGCCGTGGACTTGGGCGGTTACTACCAACCCGACGTCGCCAAGGCCACCGCCGCGATGCGTCCGAGCGCGACCTTTAACGCCATCATCGCCGAACTCTAGATCCGCGAGGGCGACGCTCATCTGATCCAAACCGCCGGTCGCCGTCGGCGGTTTGCTGTCTCTCGGATGCCCCCCGCCCGACCCGACCCGGATCCTTGCGCTCGGTTCACTTTCCAACCCATACCTTTCCCATGCCACTCATCCCTCTCGAAGACAATTTCGACGACGTCATTAACAAGATCCAACGGGGCCTCCAGATTTCCGATGAAGACCTCGCGCGGCGGGCTGAAATCAGTCCCGAGGATCTAGCCAAAGTAAAACAAGGTGAGCCGATCTATGCCGTGATCCGTCGGATCGCCCGGCACCTCGGGCTCAATCCGCCGGCGCTCGAAGCGCTGGCGCGCCAGAACTGGTATCCTGATATCCCCGTTTACCCCCGCGGCTTCGCCGCCTTCAACACCCCTTTCGGAGACATGACGGTGAACAGCTATCTGGCTTGGGATTCGAAGTCCAAGGAGGCCGTGGCTTTCGATACCGGAGCCTCCGTCGATGCGATGCTAGATGTGATCAAAAGCGATCGTTTGATTCTCAAATATGTGATGATCACGCACAATCACCCCGATCACATTGCGGCGTTAGCCGGACTCACTGCGGCTCATCCTCGGGCCGAGGTCTGGAGCCACCGCGACGAACCGGTGCCCGTCGAGTCGGCCCGGTATTTTGACGAAGGCGTCCATTTCCATGTCGGCAATCTGGACATCAAGACTCTGCTCACCTCCGGACATTCTCCCGGGCAAACCACGTTCTTTGTCAAAGGACTCAGCTGGCCTCTCGCCGTGGTTGGCGACGCGCTTTTCTCGTGTTCTATTGGCGGCAGCCCCACGCATTACCGCCAACAACTGAAACAGGCTCGCGGTAAAATCCTCTCACTGCCCCGCGATACCGTATTGGCCCCCGGACACGGACCGATTACTACGCTCGCGCAGGAAAAGCGACACAATCCCGTGTTTTGTTAACGGATTTCGCCTGACCGCCGATGCCGCAATACGTTGGCCCTTTTTTAACGCTACGAGCGAAGCGCGTTTTTCCATTAGACTAAATCGTTCTCTTCCGGCACCTTTCCCCATGGGCGTCCTTTTCCAGCGTAAAACAGCGATGATACTCGCGCTATCGCTGAGCCTTGCAATTACCTTGGTGGTCTTAGCCACGGACGAAGAATTACGTGAAAAACTCGGCTTCACCTATTGGGTTCTCGGGCTGGCCATCATCGGCTGCATCCTGCTCGTGCTAGCGGGCTATGTCTGGGACCGCACCCTGATCGACCGCCTGCGCGAAATCAATCAGCAGGCTCGCCACCAAACCGAACTTGCCGAGCAGAGGATCTCTCCCGATCAGCCGCCAGAGGAAGATCCCTTTGAAGCCGGCCAGGATGAGATTATCGGAGTCGCCCGACAGATTGAGCGCATGGCGCAAAGCCTGCAAAAAATGGAAGCGAGCTACCGCGGCATTGTGGAAGATCAGGTCGATCTCATCTGCCGTTATCGCGTCGACGGGACGCTGACCTTCGCCAACTCATCCTTCGCTGAGTTCTTCGGCCAAAAACGCGCCCAGCTTTTCGGCACCCGCTTCAAGGTTTTCGATTTGGGATATCCCAAACGTGATTTCCAAGGCAATCTGCCCGACCGCGATTCGTTTACCTGCGAGCTAACGGGCGCCGCTGCCACCGAGGCTTCAACTTACCAATGGACCCATCGCGCGATCAAAACGGCCGGGGGTAAGGTAATGGAATATCAAGCTGTAGGTCACGACGTCAGCGACCGCATCGCCGCCGAGGCCGCCCTCACCGAAGCGAAAGACGCCGCCGAATCCGCCGACAAAGCCAAAAGTGAATTCCTCACCGTGGTCAGCCACGAGGTCCGCACCCCGATCAACGCCGTGCTCGGATTTTCGAAGCTCCTCCGAGATACCCCGCTCACCCAAGATCAGACTGAATACGTCAACAACATCCACCAAAGCGGGGTGACTCTCGAAGGCCTCATCGCCGACATTTTGGACGTATCCCGCCTAGAAGCGAGTCAGCTCGAAATCGAGCACGCGCCCTTCGCCCTCCGCGAGTGTGTGACCGACCTCGAAAGCCAATTTGTCCCCATCACTAAGCGCACCGGCCTAGGCTTTAAAATCAAAGTTGATCCCGGAGTCCCGGTGATCGTAAACGGTGACCAAACCCGGCTGCGTCAGGTCATGAAAAACATGATCGGCAACGCGGTGAAGTTCACTGAACAAGGCCAAATCGATGTCTCGATCACGTGCGCCCGCAACGCCGATGTCGATGCCGACGGGATCTGCAAACTCCGCTTATTCGTGGAAATCGCCGATACAGGAATCGGCATCCCCTCGACCCGCATCAAAGAACTTTTTAAACCCTTCAACCAAATGGATTCTTCGAGCACTCGGCGGCGCGGCGGGACTGGGCTGGGGCTCGTGATTTCCAAGCGGCTGTGTGAATTGATGGGAGGTGCCATCTCCGTCGACAGCGAACCCGACCGCGGATCAAC
>Ga0208414_1002583_pt1 | contig 11748 bp, 12 predicted proteins | sample AntAceMetag02UKE_FD_184770 | JGI IMG/M metagenome (GOLD analysis project Ga0208414, IMG submission 184770) | Saline lake microbial communities from Ace Lake, Antarctica - Antarctic Ace Lake Metagenome 02UKE (SPAdes) (version 2) | ecosystem: Environmental > Aquatic > Non-marine Saline and...
GATTCACTCCTTTTCATGATCGGTTGGGAAAGTGGTGCCAGAGGGCGGATTTGAACCGCCGACCAACGGCTTATGAGTCCGCGGCTCTACCACTGAGCTACTCTGGCATTGAGAGGGGCGGAGCGAAAGTTTCTGCTCGGCGATTGTCAAGCATCTGAGAGGCAGACAAGCGGACTTCGCTCATTATCCGTCATTCGAAGCCGAATGGGGACGAGTTGTTCAAGGGGAGCAGCGCCGTAAATCTTGTGACCGTCGTGGGGCGCTTCCACGCAACGCGGGTTCTTGCCGGGTAACCGTTGAGGTTCTCACTGCACGCCGCGTCGTGTAATTCAGCAAAGTAGCATTCGCGGTGCGCACCCTGCATTATTCCGGTTTGAGTAAATAGAGCATGTATTTTTTATACTTTTTGAAGTTCGCTCCGTTGCGTTGCCCGGTGAAGTGCTTGTTTTCTATTTTGTCTAATTTCTTTTTGAACTTCCATTTAAGGAATTTCGTGGTTCTGGGCGCTCTATCTTCGGCCAGTTCAAATACGGATTTCCAAACCGGGGCAAAAACATCATTGGAGAATTGGTGCACAATATCCATAGTGACCGAAGTTTCGGCGGTGATGTCACGCTCGTAGGCTACTGTTACCGGGAAGGTCACTAATTTTTCTTGCCAGTCTTTATACTTATGCCCACCTCCCAGCGGGCTTTTCCCGGGGGCGTCGGTTTTGAAGAAATCCGCTACGATGATACTGCCTCCCGGGTTGAGTAACTTCAACGCTCCCGGGATGGAATTATCCATAGGGATGTATTGAAAACTCTCGCTGAAAAGGATCAAATCATATTTTTTATCAATCGAAACTTCCTCAAACTTTTTTTGATGCACAATCGCTTTATCTCCGAGGAGTTTTCTCACTTGGGCCGTGAGGATATTTCCAGGCGATACACATTCGACCTCGTAGCCATCATTGATTAGCGACAAGGCCGTAGCACCGGAACCGCAGCCAACATCGAGAATGGATTTAGTGCCTGCAGGAATCTGGCTCTTGAGTAGCTTAGTATAGTTTTCTTGCGCCTGCTTTAAATCCGCTATTTCGGGTCTCAGTTCGTCCGTAAACAGCCCGTAATGTAAATGATCAGATTTAAAGAAAAATCTGAGTATCACCAAACCTAATTCAAGACCTACTTCTTTGGAATCAACTTTTTTTTCGCGAGCCATAGTAATTTGGGGGGGTGTTTATCTAACTTTATCGGTTACGATCAATGAGTCTAAAATGTTCTGCCACGGGTTGAGTAATGATTTCAGCTGGGTTGTCACCACCATTCAATTTTGCGATTTGAGATAATCTAAATCCTTCCGGCCCGCAAAGACTTACTCCACCGTTCCGGGCTCAGCGAGCACGGCTACAGTCGAGCCGAGCCCAAGGGCATTACGCGCTGGGGAATTTAGAACGTCTTCAGCAGCTCCCGGAGCTCCATTGCCGGATCGTCGTGATCTTGGTCAACGGCCAGCCACAAAGCCCCTTCTAGGAGGGATTTGGCCTCAGCTTTACGGCCGGTTTTGAGGAGGAGTTTGCCGAGGAGGATTCGCGGTAACATCCAGTCGGTCTTGGTCTCCACACAGGCGCGGTAGTGGGTCTCGGCCTCGGTGAGTTCTTCGGCGGCGTCCAGCGCCTGGGCTAGACTAAAAAGAAACAGCTCGTTGGTGGGTTGTTTGGCCACCAAGGCACGGAAGCGGGTGATGCGAGGAGTAGTCAAGAGCGGAGGTTCAGAATTCGACGAGAACAGCGGTCGCGTTGTCGGGGGCACCGCGAGCATAGGCGAGTTCAATCAAGCCCGCGAGCCGCTCGTGAATCGGAGCTTCCCCCACGAGCACGTCAACGATTTCGGCTTCGCTGATCACCCGCGTGATGCCGTCCGTGACAAACAAGACGCGATCATCGGGCTTCAGCGACTCAGTCAGAAAATCGGGATTCAGCCCGCCGGACTGCCCGAGGCACCGCGCCAGTGCCAGCCGCCAGCGCTCGGGCGGGGCGGGTTTGGCGGGGTTGAGTTTGGCTTCGTTTTCGGCCGAGTGATCCGTGGTCAAGCATCTCGCCTGACCGCCGCGAATGAGAAGGCAGCGGGAGTCGCCGATATGCGCGATGAGCAATTGATCATCAACCACAGTTCCCAGGGTTAAGGTGCTCGCGATGCCCAGACGACCACCGACGGATTTTCCAGTGGTCACGACGGCAGCGTTGACGGCCTCGACGATAGGTCGCCAGTCCGGGGCGGTCTTGATATCGGCTAAGGCAAACGTCGCCGTGGCTGTGCTCACGGCCGCTCGGGCCGCTCGGGCGCCAGCCGGAAGGCCGCCGACGCCATCGGCCACGCCAAACAAGGCCAGACCGGCGTCGCACAGGAAGCGGTCCTCGTTCTGTCGACGTAACAAACCGAGGTCAGTGATGGCTGCAGCGTGAAAGGACAACGAGGTCGGCACGTGACTACTCTTAGCGCGCGCCCTCGGGGCAGCAAGACTCCGTCGTACTAGACGAACGGCTCGAAACGCATTTCGCGATTTTGACGATCTATTCGCACCACGTCCGGATCGGGCAGAGTAGCGAGGAACCAACGACCGTAGGGTTTTTGCACGATGCGCGAATCGAGAATCGTGACGACGCCTTGATCGGCATGGGTGCGGATGAGCCGACCCACGCCTTGGCGAAACTTTACCAGCGCATCGGGCAGCGTGAGTTCGCTGAACGGATTGCCGCCGCGGTTGCGAATCCACTCGGTGCGCGCCTCCGGGATCGGGTGGGTCGGCACCTCGAAAGGCAGGCGGGTAATAATCACCTGCGAGAGGGCATCGCCCGGGACATCGATGCCGGTCCAAAAACTATCGGTGCCAAACAAAACGGCATTGCCGGCTTCGCGCATCTTGTCGGCCAAGGCGGTGCGAGACAGCTCACCGCCTTGCCGCAGCAGTGGGCGACCGGCGGCCAGATAATCGGACTCCAGGGCAGCCGCCACGTGACGTAAATCTTGATAGCTGGTGAAGAGCACCAACGAACCCCCATCGGTCGCAAGCGTGCAAAATCGCACGTAGTCCACGAGCGCATCGAGATCGAGACGGGCGCGATCACGGGTCGGCGCAGGAATATCGGTGGCGACGAAGGCCCGAAAATTGCGGCCAAAATCGAAGGGCGATTCTTCGATGGCGCTCGTGACCTTCTCCGCCCCGATGCGCGCTTTGAAGGCCTCCATGCGACCGGCGAGGGCGAGGGTCGCGCTGGTGCAGACCACGGACGTGCCACATTCGAGGAGCTCTTGCCGAATGAAGGCAGAGATATCGATCGGGGCGGTCCGCAGCGTGACGATTTGTTGGTGGCGACCGGAGCGTTCGAGCCAATAAACCTGTTTGTCGGGTTCGGCGACGGTGAGGAATTGGGTGATTGAAAGGCGGTAGGTGGCGACGCGCTGAGCCTGTTGCAAAAGCTCATCGCGCTCGCGGCCGTCTTCGAATTGATCGGCGCGCCGCCGGATGATTTTGTGCAGCGCCTCCAGCGGCTCGTCCATAATCGGCTCGGCAAACCCGGTATCGCGCACGCGCACGATGGATTGTTTGGTGAGCAAACTCTCTTGGAGGAACGAGAAGAACAGCTTGGCGGCATCGAGGGCATCTTGCACGAACTGCCGATCACCGGGCGCGCCGTGTTTGACCAACAGGCCCCGCTTGGTGCGCGGGTTGTAGAGATACTTGAGCATCCGGTCGGTACCGTAGGAACTGAGGTTCAGGCCGCAGTGTTCGGTCGCCACGGCGGGCACGGTGTGGGCCTCGTCGAGCACTAGAAAATCGTCGGGCCAGAGGACGCCGCGGGCCCCGCTGTTTTCGCCGGCGCCCGCCGCGATGAGGGCGAACAGCAGCGAGTGATTTACGATGACCACATGCGCATCCTTCACGCGGGCGCGGGCTTTTTGATAAAAACAGGACTCGTGGTGGCAGTATTTGCGGGAGCACGAAGACGAGTCGGCATTGACCAGATCCCATACCTCGTAGGCGGGCGGCGGGGAAAGCTCGTGGCGCAAGCCGTGCGCGGAGCCCTCGGCCCATTGTGCGATGCGTTGGAGTTCCGTGTGCTCGCTGGTGGGAATGAGTTCCTGCTTGTCACGTAGGGCTTGGGCCAGGCGGGTGGTGCAGAGGTAGTTGCCTTTGCCCACCAAAACGGTGGAGCGGAAGTCCGCATAGGAAGTTAGGGCTTCATGCGCGGAGAAGACCTTGCGACAGAGCGGCAGGTCTTTGCGATCGAGCTGTTCCTGCAACGCGATCGTATGCGTCGAGACAATGAGCTGGCGGGTTTGATCGACGGCTTGGATGATGCCCGGGAGCAGGTAGGCGAGGGACTTGCCCACGCCGGTGCCAGCCTCGAAGAGTAGGGACTCATCCGCAAACTGCGCGGAGGCGACGGCGCGGGCCATCGCTTCCTGTTGCGGGCGATATTCGAGCTTGAGGTCGACCGCGAGAATCCCGTCCTCCGCGAACAAAACCGGCGTGAGTTCCGGGGCCCGAGACGCGGGAGGCGGTTCGGGAAGAGCGTCGGAGGGCGTGGACAGACCAATCATTAACTCAAGATGCGATGTGCAGAATGGGCCAACGTTCGGGTGGAATCGCTGTGGTGCAATTCGGATTTACGCGCTGGAGTTCGGAATATATACAATGGAGCGATGTCAGATGATTCACGAAGTCCGGAATGGACCGAGACGCTCATGGCGTTTCTACGCTCAGAACCGGGCCTGGAGGCCGTGCGATTGGATTCGGATACCCGCAAAGTGCAGGTGGCGACATTGGGCAAAGTGGATGAGGCGGCTTTGCGAAAGCGGCTGAGCGAAGTCCTCAAGACGGTCGAGGCGCAGTTGGCCGAATCCGACGAGACCAACAGCCCCCACGGCGCGGCCGGATTTACGGCGCGGCGGCGCGGTTCTCGCACGGAAGTCGCCAGCCCAACCTGCGAGACGGCGCCCAAGTTCTGGACTTGGCGCGAGTTCGCTTGGCCAGAACCGGAGGCGGACCAGGATTCTCACGATCACGAGGATCACGATTGGCGGTTTCTAGCGGTGTTGGCAGGAGCGTGCGGGAGCTTGGGCATTGCGGGGTGGCTGACTGGCTATTTTGCCGGGCCGTCGTGGCTAGCCCAAGGATTGAGCCTGACCGCGTTGGTGGCGGGCGGTTGGGACGCGGCCATCGATTCGTGGGCGAACATCAAGAAGCGAAAACTGGATATTCATTTCCTAATGCTGGCGGTGGCGGTCGGGGCGGTGAGCATCCAAGCATGGCATGAGGCGATCCTGTTGCTCTTCCTTTTCAGCGCTTCGGGTGCGATGGAGGCCTACGCGCTGGATCGGACGCATCGAGCGGTGGATTCTCTGCTCAAATCCGCCCCGAAGCGCGCTTGGCGGCTCGACGCCGAAGGCCGGGAGGAAGAGGTGCCGGTCGAAGCGCTGTTGGTCGGTGATCGCGTGCGGGTAAAACCGGGCGAGGCCTATCCGGCCGATGGCGCAATCCAGCAGGGCACCAGTGCTAGCGATGAATCGGCGCTGACCGGAGAGTCGGTGCCGGTGGCAAAATCGAGCGGCGATGATGTTTACAGTGGTACCCTGAATCTGTGGGGAGCGGTGGTCTTTGCGGTGCAGCGATTGCCGGCCGAGAGCACGTTGCAAAAAATCATCCGACTGATCCAGACCGCGCAAAAACTGCGGGCACCGAGTGAGCGGTTCACGGACAAATTTGGGGGCCGCTACACGCTGTTGGTTTTGGGCGTTTGCAGCGCGATGTTTTTAGTCTGGTGGCTGGGCTTGGGCTTGCCGCCCTTTACCAACACCGGTGACGATACTTCCGCATTTTATCGGGCCATGACACTCTTGGTGGTCATGAGTCCCTGTGCGCTGGTGCTTTCGATTCCGTCGGCTATTCTGGCCGCGATCGCATGGGGGGCGCGGCACGGGGTGCTCTTTCGCGGGGGCGGCGCGATTGAGAAATTGGCCGGGGTGAAAGCGGTCGCGCTGGACAAGACCGGCACCCTCACTACCGGCGATTTGGAGGTCCTGAGCTACGAGAGTCTGCCGCAAGGACGGGAGGACGAAGTGATGAGTTTGGCGCTCGCGCTGGAGTCGAATTCCACGCACCCGATCGCCCGGGCAATTGTCCGGGATGCGCGCTCGCGCGGCGCGGCAGAACAGAGCGCGGCGGAGTTCGAATCGTTGACCGGCCAAGGCGTGCGGGGCCGCGTCGGGGAAACCCGCATACTGCTGGGGCGGCGAGAGCTCTTGGCCGATGGACCGTTGGGGCAGTGGGCGGAAGCGCTCCCGCCCGCGGCCCCCGAGATGGCCGAGGTCTGGCTGGTGAGCGATGAATTGGTGGGGCGGGTACTGTTGCGTGATCAAATTCGGGATCAGTCGGCAGGAGTATTGGCGGCGCTGAAGCAGCTGGGTTTGCACACGGTTATGCTCACCGGTGATCGCCGCGAAACCGCTGAAAAAGTTGCCGGCCAGCTGGGGCTTGATGAGGTGCGCGCGGGCCTCAGCCCAGAGGACAAAGTCAACGCGGTGATGGAATTGCGAGACCGGTTTGGATCGGTCGCGATGGTGGGCGATGGAGTCAATGATGCTCCTTGTCTCGCGGCGGCAGATGTCAGCATCGCGATGGGTGCGCGGGGGAGTGATGCGGCGCTGGAGCAAGCCGAAGTCATCCTGATGGAGGACCGTATTGAAAACGTGCTCGCCGCGATGCGCCTGAGTCGGCGGGCCAAACGGGTCATCGTGCAAAATCTCAGTATTGCGATGGGGGTGGTGGCGGTAATGGCGATCGCTTCGTTATTTGGGGTGGTGCCACTGGGCTTGGGGGTTGCGGCGCATGAAGGCAGCACGGTGGTCGTTTGCTTGAATTCACTGCGGTTGCTCTGGGGTAATCAAACTTAAGGAACTTTATCTTCGATCAAAGGGTCGTTTACTTCGGGCCAGCTAATTTTGTTATGAACGCACGTTATACCCTGGTAGGTTTGGCTTTAATCACGACCGGAGGAATTTTCCTGAGCGGCTGTTCGTTGCCGTCATCGCAACCGGTGGTTTCACGATCCCAAACGAACGTCGTGCACGCGTTGGAATTGGGCACCGTCATTACGGCGCGGGAGGTAGCGGTTGAAGGCGAGAAGACCGGTTTGGGCGGTTGGGGGGGCGCGGCCATCGGCGCGGCGGCGGCATCGCCCCATGATGGTCGCTATCGTACCGAGGATCGATTGGTCGGCGCGGCCGCTGGCGTGGTTGGCGCAGTGGCCGGTCAAGCCGTAGAGGAGGCGGCCACCCGCGAAACCGCCCAAGAATTAACCATCCAACTCGATAGCGGCCGCACCGTGATGATTACCCAAGCAACACCGGATGGGCTTTTTCAACAAGGCGACCGCGTGCAGGTAGCTTACGGGCCGGGCAGCGCGTTGGTGCGAATGGCTCTAAACTAGATGACTTAATCGTGCGCAATCCTGCGTAGAATTTGTAATCAACTCCAATACCGTGGCCTTTCCTACCCATTCCCGGACGAATCGAGAGATGAAATATTCGAGCGTCCGTATCGCGTTGGCGTGCATCGTGGGTGTCGGATTGGTCGGCTGTATGGCGCAAACTACCGATCCGATGGTCCCGCGAGCTCACGTCGGCGTGGCCGCCGAACTCACGCAAGGCAGGGTCATCAGTTCGGTGCCGGTCACGATTGAAGGTGACGATTCAGGCATCGGCACCATGGGCGGCGCGGGTATGGGCGGCGCGAGTGGCGTGGTCGCAGCGGGCGGCGGCGGCACCGAGGCAATCATCGCGAGCGCCGTAGGTGCCGTAGCGGGAGCGGTGGTGGGGAGGACGGTGGAAGAACGCGTGACTCGGAAAGCCGGCCAGCGCGTGACCATCCGATTGGACGACGGCAAAATCATCGAGGTCGTGCAGGCAGCGGATGAGGGCGTCTTCCTCGAAGGCGACCGGGTGAACGTCGCGATCGGGGCGGGTGTGACGCGCGTTTCGATGGTGATCGGCTCCGATACTCGCGAACCTGCGTGGTATGAGCGGGACGAGCCGGCCCGGATTAACTCACAATATTAACCCAATCGCCGACTCGAACGCGGTCGAAGAGTTCGACCATTTCCAAATTCCGCAGCAGGACGCAGCCGCCACTCGCGGGCTGGCCGATGCGGTCTTCGTGGTTGGTGCCATGGACATATATGTAGCGGTTGTAGGAGTCTCGATCGCCGCCGGCGTTGTAACCCGGCTCCAGTCCTTTGAGCCAAAGAATGCGGGTGGTGATGAGGTTCCGCTCGTTTTCGGCCAACGAGAGTTCGCGAAAGTGATGACCCGTCGGGACGCGGCCTTGGAAGACCATGCCGGGAGGCTGACCCGCGCCAATGCGCTCGGCGATGAGATGCAGGCCTCGCGGCGTGCCGAGCGAGTCGCGGAAGTTTGAAGGCGGCCGAGCACTGGTGGAGACGGCATAGTCGGCCGTTATCTGTTCACCCGCAAAGAGCCGCATTGTTTGATGACTAAGACTTACGTGCAGCAGGCGTTCTGCGGGCTTGATGCCGAGCGCTTCGCCACTTTGCATGGCTAGTTTCCATGGAGATTCCATCTTGAATAATACGAATTACGTAGTCGGCATTGTCGGCGCCACCGGCGCGGTCGGTCAAGAGCTGGTGCGATTGCTGCACGAGCGAAACTTCCCGTTGGCGCAGTTACGACTGTTCGCCTCGGCCCGTTCGGTGGGCAAGACATTCGCCGTCGGTAATCACCAATTGGTGGTCGAGGAGGCGAGAGCGGGAGTGTTCGCTTGCCTCGATCTGGCGTTCTTCGCGGCGGGTGGGGGAGTCACTCGCAACCTCGCGCCGGACGCCGTGGCGGCAGGTTGTGTGGTGATCGACAAGAGTTCGGCGCTGCGCATGCGGGAGGATGTGCCGTTGGTTATTCCGGAAATTAATCCTGAGGGGCTTCGCGCTCACGGCGGTATTATCGCCAATCCGAACTGTTCCACGGCGGTGATGCTGATGGGGTTGTGGCCGCTGCATCAGGAGTTTGGGCTAAAACGCATTTTTGTATCCACCTACCAATCTGTCTCGGGCACGGGCGCGGAGGCGTTGCAGGAACTGGAGGCCCAAGTCCTCGCGTCGACCCGAGGAGAGCCGATGCAGGCTAAGGTCTACCCGTGTCCGATTGCCTACAACTGCATCCCGCAAGTGGATACGTTCGGCGACGACGGCTACACCGGGGAGGAAACCAAGATGGCGGAAGAATCCCGCAAAATCATGGGGCTGCCCAACCTGAAGGTTTCGGCTACCTGCGTGCGGGTGCCGGTGGTGCGCGCTCATTCGGTGGCGGTCAACGCGGAGTTCGAGCGTCCCGTCGATGTGGCCCGAGCGCGCGCGGCAGTGGCGGCGTTCGCGGGGGCCGAGCTGGTGGACGATCCCGCGCAAGGCCGCTGGCCGACTCCGCTGGATTTTGCCGAGAAGGTGAAATGTGGCGTCGGTCGGATTCGCGTCGATTCCGCGTTGGACAACGGACTCAGTTTCTGGGTGAGCGGCGATAACTTGTGGAAGGGCGCGGCCTTGAATGCGGTGCAAAACGCTGAATTGATGATGCGCGAAGGCTGGTTGTCGGCTAGCCGTCCCGCTCCCTCGTGGTGAGGCCGACGTAATTAACCCTTGTCAGCCCCCAGCCCTATTAGCTTATTTCGACCTTTGGTCCGGACGCCTAGCTCAGTTGGTTAGAGCATCTCGTTTACACCGAGAGGGTCGGGGGTTCGAGTCCCTCGGCGTCTACCAGATCAATTATCGCAATCGCGCCCTTTGGTCTGAAACCCGTTTCCTCTTCATTATCTTCCTCCGAACCGAACCCTAGTTTCCCTTAAATGCGCCATACGATATCCGTCCTCGTTGAAAACAAATTTGGGGTGCTGGCCCGAATAGCCGGCATGTTCTCCGGTCGTGGCTTTAACATCGACTCCCTAAACGTCGGGCCGACGCACGACAAAGCGTTGTCGCGCATCACCGTGGTGCTGAACGGCAACAACAGCTCCCTCGATCTGGCGATCAAGCAGCTGCGTAAGTTGGTCAATGTCGTCGATGTGACGGACTACCAACAAGGCCAGGCGGTCCTGCGTGAGTTGGTTTTGACCAAGATCAAGGCCAATGGCAAAACGCGTTCGGAGGTGATCCAAATTTGCGATATCTTCCGGGCCAAGATCGTCAATGTGGCCCACGAAGAGGTCATCGTCGAAATGACTGGAAACAAAAACAAGGTCTCGGCCTTCCTCGCTCTGATTGAACCTTTTGGCATCATCGAACTCGCCCGCACGGGGCAGTTGGCGCTGACCCGATAGAATTTTTACTCAACCCCCACCATCTAAAAACATGCCAGCCAAAGTATATACCGACAAAGACGCCGATCTAGGCGTTCTGAAAGACAAGACCATCGCCGTGATCGGCTACGGTTCCCAAGGCCACGCCCACGCGCTGAACCTCAAGGACTCGGGCGTGAATGTGATCATTGGGCTCTACCAGGGCTCGAAGTCCGCCGCCGTCGCTAAGAAGCAGGGCTTCAAGGTTTATCTCACGGCCGAAGCGGTGAAGCGGGCTGATATTATCATGGTGGCATTGCCGGACATGGTGCAGGCCGAGGTCTACGAGAACGAGATCGCGCCGCACCTCACGAAGGGCAAGACGCTGCTGTTCTCCCACGGGCTCGCCATTCACTTCGACCTCATCAAGCTTCCCGAGGAAGTGGATTGCATCATGGTCGCGCCCAAGGGCCCCGGTCACATGGTTCGCCGTCTCTACCAAGAAGGCAAAGGGATGCCCGCGCTCATCGCCGTGCAGCAAAACAAGTCCCGTAAGGCCAAAAAGACCGCCCTCGCTTGGGCCAAGGGCATCGGTTCCACCCGCGCCGGAGTGCTCGAAACTACCTTTAAGGAAGAGACTGAAACCGATCTGTTCGGCGAGCAAGCCGTGCTTTGCGGTGGCGCCAGCGCCCTCGTGCAGGCCGGGTTCGAGACGTTGGTTGAGGCTGGCTACCAGCCGGAGATGGCCTACTTCGAGTGTCTCCATGAGCTCAAGCTTATCTGCGATCTCATGTATGAGTCCGGGATCGCCGGCATGCGTTTCTCGATCTCGGAAACGGCCAAGTATGGTGATATCACCCGCGGCCCGCGCGTGATTAACGCCAAGACCAAGGTCGAGATGAAGAAGATCTTGAAGGAGATTCAAACCGGCAAGTTCACCAAGCAGTGGGTGGCAGAGCACAAGGGTGGCCTGAAAAACTACCACAAGCTGCTCAAGCAAGGGGAGAAGCACCAAATCGAGAAGACCGGTGCTCGCCTCCGTTCCATGATGCCTTGGATGGCCAAGAAGAATATCAAGGGCGTTTCCGCTAGCTACTAACAGTTACTGCCCCCGACGGTTTCTAATTTGAAGCCACGATCCGACGGCAAGTTCGCTTGTCGGGGTCGTGGCTTCCTGTTTTTAAGGAAGGTCCCCCTTTGATCCCGATGAACAAAATCACGATTGCCACGCGCAAGAGTCCGCTCGCCATGGCTCAAACGCATCAAGTTGCGGCGCACCTGGAGAAGGCCACCGGCGCTGAAATTGAGCTGCTCACGCTGACCACTACCGGAGATCGCCAGACCTCTTGGTCGTTGGAAGAACGCGGCGGCAAGGGGTTGTTCACCAAAGAACTGGAAGATGCGTTATTGGAGGGGAGGGCGGAT
>Ga0208414_1002586_pt1 | contig 11736 bp, 11 predicted proteins | sample AntAceMetag02UKE_FD_184770 | JGI IMG/M metagenome (GOLD analysis project Ga0208414, IMG submission 184770) | Saline lake microbial communities from Ace Lake, Antarctica - Antarctic Ace Lake Metagenome 02UKE (SPAdes) (version 2) | ecosystem: Environmental > Aquatic > Non-marine Saline and...
CCTCCCGACATAACTCGTCTTTGAACTCCTGGGCGAAACGTCGACGTGTGGCGGACATGCTGTTCTCTCTTTCAGTGACACCCTCATTTTAAGAGGGCCCACTGTCCGAAAACACCGTGGCAGTCCAGATGTGACCCCCGTTTCTTGGCCAGACTCACGTTAGTTGCAGCACGGGGGCAGGTCAATCAGACCCGTGTCACAAAACCTCGCAAGGCGGCCGCATTTTGGCTGAAGTGTTCTTTCACATAGAGGGTGACATCTCAGGGCAGTAGTTTCCGCACTGACCCAATCGCGTCAAGCTGAGAGTCGAATAGATGACTCTCAGGGACGAGCTTTTCTCTGGCTCGTAGTGCAGGGCAAACAGCGTGAAGCGATGCGAGGACGCCTCGGTGAGCGAAGGAAACTGTTCAATTTTTCTCGGAGAGATTTGCGCAACGAACGCTCGAGCAACAACTCAAGCAATCGGCGAAGCCGATCGGGAATACCTGAGTGCCTGGTCAGAGCGAACACCACGTCGCGCGCCCGGTGCACTCATGCGCTTGAGGGAATAACGCAACGCGCGAAGGCACTCGGGAAGGCTGCCCACTATCAAGAACCCACAGAGCCATCAGCCGAGCTTTTTCTTTTGGCAATGTCTCCTCCTCATCACATATTGCTGGTTCGGCAGCTGATTCATCAGGAAACGGTGAGGGCCTGCTTCAAGAACATTCGCGCTACGATTCAGAATTCCACGACTCAGAGCCTGATTCGTAACGCCCCCTAAACGACGGTAATCCCGCCATCAATCGTGAGGTTCTGGCCGGTAGTGTAGGACGCCGCAGGAGACAGTAGAAATACAACCTGGCCGACAATGTCTTGCTCTGTGGCCATCCGACCGAGGGGAGTCTTCCGGGAGTAACGCTCAACAAAATTCGCATCTTGACCGCGTGATATCCCTCCTGGCGATACCAGGTTGACTCTAATGCCAGGTGCCAACGTCGAGGCAAGCCATCTGGTGAGCTGAATCAGGCCACCTTTACTCGCACCGTAGGCCGCTGGATTCGACATATCCAAACCTTCATACAAGCTCCAGTCGGGTCCAATAGATCCATATATCGAGCCGATACTCACAATGGACGGGCCATTGCCGTGAGAAAGAAACGGTTCCAAAAGTTGGGTGAGATGAAAGGGTGCAGTGAGGTTTAGCTCCAGCGCTTTTCTCCAAGTGGAAACCGACTGATGGGCAAAATCATCCGCCCATCCCTCAAGATCGCTGCTTCCCACCAAGGCGGCAGCAAATACTGCTCCATCCAGGCTCTCCGTTCGGGACGCAACCTGCTCGGCAATTCCAGCGCGCTGTTCCTCATCGGAGAGGTCCATAGCGAAAGCAAAGAAAGACCCTTCAGAGGGTTTCAGTTCTGACTCCAGAGATGCGAGACCTTTTTCGTTCAGGTCAACGGCAAATACTATGGCGCCATCAGACACAAAATATTCACACAACGCCCGGCCTAGGTGTCCGGCGGCGCCTGTGACCAAAATTTTCCGGCCACTGAGGGAGAAGATGCTGGGGCTAACCATTTTCTAAACCTAACCTTTTTCGGAGCAAATAATCAGCAACCTCGAGGTCAAACTCCGTATCAATGTCGATTGATCTCTCACGAGGGATAACCACTGACCCCACGGTACCGTCGAACAGGCCCTGCGAGTTGATCACAAAGCCCAGTGTTGTGACATAAACCACCGTTGTGACGTCAAAGACTGCCGGGGCATCTTGGCGCCTGGCAATCGGCTCCCCCTCGACACCAGCGACAAGAGAGACTTCACTGCTCTGTTCCCGGACCACCATGTTGAACCACGGGCTGCGAGTGGGATCGCTGACACCCAGCACGAGGTCAAAGGTTTCTTTTCGAAAAAGCTCGAGCGCACGCCCAATGTCATCACGAGCCCTCAGTGGGGAAGTCGCTGGAAGGGACACCAGCACATCTGACTCTGAGGCACCTTCGTGGATTAAGAAGCGAGCAAGATGCTGCCACGCAGTCCATTCAGGCGAATCGTCTTGCGCCAGGGTTTCAGGTCTGCGAAAGGGGACCTCAGCGCCAAGGCGCATAGCCTCGGTTGCAATCTCGTCCGAGTCCGTCGAACAGAACATTCGATCTATCCCGTCTGATGCCAATCCCATCGCTACTGAGAGTTCAAGAAGCGAAGTGCCAGCAATGTGTCGCAGGTTCTTGCCAGGGACTCCCTTTGAGCCACCTCTCGCAAAGACCGCACCATAAACCGTCATGAAGAAAATCCTGCCTGCGAAGGGGAAACGCGAATACCCTCGGAATCATGGGAGGACCGAGCTGAATCGATTACCGAAAGAACAGCTGAGCCATCTTCCACAGTGACCTCTGGAGTCCCACCCTCTGTCACTGCCAAGTAGAAACTGTCCCACTGCCGCTCATAAGAGGTGGGGGCCGACACCTCCTCAGCGTAATACACTTCCCATCCTGCGCCCCCTTGAGGCCACTCCTCAACGCGAAGAGCGATGCCATCCCAACGAAGTGTTCCCTCCGCACACACGGCCGTAATGCTTCGCGTGCGATCCTGGCGGGTGAAATCAAGGTTCAACTGCCCAATTAGCATCGGCAACGTAGCGTCAGGGGAAAACCCCAGAGTCAAGTGGGCTGTGTCTTCGACGTCGATTTCTAAATCAGATTGCTTGCCACACCATGCAGAAACCCATCCGATGTCGCCAAATATCCACCGCAAATAATCGATTTCATGGCTTAGCTCGCGCAGCACTCCACCACCTGACTCTCCGCGCGCAGAGGCGGTGGTTCGATAATCTCTGCCAGTTCGCCAATCTGGCAAATACTGGCCTGTTTCGGCTCGAACACTGAGCACTCTTCCAAACCTGAGGCTGTCAACTTTCCGTTTGAACTCACGCAGCGAAGAGGAAAACCTCAAGTTGTATCCGACTTGGGTTATTCCCCCTCGCTGCACTAACTCTTTTGTGACATGGATGCCTTCTTCATAATTCACAGCGAGTGGTTTCTCGATCAACACGCCACGCATAGCGTTCGGAAGGGCTTTAACCATGGCGAGCCGATCTGATGCGGCGCCACAAATAATCGCTATCGTCGGCCCAAATTTTCGAACTTCCGAGAGATTTGAAGTGGACTGAAAGCTCTTTCCCTCTAACTGTTGGGAGCTGTAAACCAAGAGTTCGGCTTCAGGTAAACGTTGGCTTACGAGAGTAGCAAAGCGTTGGCCACTGCTCCCGAAGCCCAGCACAGCGATTTTATGCATTGACAAATGCCTTTAGTATTTTGAGCCCAGCGACACCGGATTTTTCGGGGTGGAATTGGCTGCCCCAAATGTTCCCAGAGCCAACAAAAGCGGTCACTCGGTGTTCACCGTAACCAACACTTGCCCATAAGTCGCTTCCCCGATTAGGGGTTGCAGCGAACGAGTGAACAAAGTAGAAAGAATCAGAGGGATCAACTGATTCAGAAACCAGAGGATTCGATGCCAAACTCCAATCCAACTGGCGCCAGCCGATATGAGTCGACCGAAGTGCTCCAGGCCTTGGCGCAATAACGATGGGAGCGACTTCCCCAGGGATAAGCCCCAAGCCTGGTGTGGAACCAAACTCGCTACTCGAGTCAAAAAGCAACTGCATCCCCAAGCAAATCCCCAAAATCGGCACCCCCGCTTGTGCCGAATTTATGAGCGCTGAGGCAATCCCACTCGACTCCAAAGATTTGATCGCAACACCAAAAGCCCCAACTCCTGGCAAAATCAGCCGGTCAGCTTTGAGAATTTCCTCTGGCTCACTAGTCACGACAGGATCCGACCCCACTGCCTCGAGTCCCTGGGCCACACTCATGAGGTTTCCCAACCCGTAATCCACGACGTGGGTCGTCATATTAGACAAGAGATTTCACCTCAAAGCCTTCGACCAATAGTTCTTTTCGGACCCCCCTAAAGTCCAGCCTGTCATAGTGTGCTGCACTCCCTATAGCCACTGCATCTGCTGTTGTGCCAAGCAGTAACTCTCTAGCGTGACCCACCGATCCCATACCGCCGCTGGCAATCAGAGGAACCGTGGATATCGCTCCGACTCTTCGAACGAGCTCTAAGTCAAACCCTTTTTCCGTGCCGTCTCGATCCACGGACGTCAGTAAAATCTCCCCCGCCCCAAGAGAGATCGCTTCTTCGGCCCATTCGAGCACATCTACTCCAGTTTTTTCTCGTCCGCCCTCGATGAGCGCTTCCCACGAGCCGGAAGGCACCTGTTTCGCCTCAATGGAGACCACGACGCATTGGGAACCAAAGCTCTCCGCTATTTCCGTAATGAGGCGAGGAGACCGAATCGCAGCTGTATTGATGGCAACTTTGTCAGCCCCGGCACGCAGTAAAGATCTGACGTCCTTCACTGACCGGATACCACCGGCGACGGTAACGGGGACAAAGACGTCTTTGATGACATCAGTGACGAGTTCGCCTAGATAGTTCCTGTCATACAAACTCGCCACATTGTCGATGTAGAGCAACTCATCAACGCCTTGGGAGTAATACTGCCTCGCACGTTCATTAGGAGAACCGATTACTCGTAGGCCCTCCAAGTGCACGCCTTTGATCAGGTTTTTCCCCTTGACATCCATCCTGGCAACAAGACGGATAGGGCGATTGTCCCCCACGGTCAACTGGAAGCCCAAAGCGGGTGACGAAGCTCCCACTGCCCATTCCATTTCCACAGGTGCGGAGATCGGAACGAATCCACTAGGTCGTCAAAATACTGACGATCCATAAGGGGTTGCTCAAACATGGCACTCGCTTGCGGAAACTCAGTTACTGGCAATGAGAGGTACTCAAGCAGTTCCGGCATAAAACGCTCCGGAAATTCATGGTCAAACTTTTTGACGAGGGCGACACCCTCCTCTCGATCAATATCACCGGACCTAATCTCTTGGGCCGCGTCGTAAGAGGCCCGGCCTAAGCCGAATTTTGCCCCGGTCGTGTAGTAGTGCAGGTCGTCAATTCGATCATCGATGCTGTTGTACTTCGAGTATGTGCCGGGCGTTCGCTCAGGGGATGCCTGAAAACCACCATGCTCCACGGCATAGTAGTAGGCCGATTGGGGATGCCAAGGAAGGTAGTAGCCGAGGTAATGAACTTCGATTTCCTTGGCGTCCAAAGTGCTCTTTTGGGGAGGTAGGTAGGGAACCAAATCGTTGTGCTCAAGTCCAAATTTGTCGACAAGGTCCGTGACTGACACCCCACCCAAATGAACTTGGGACAGATCATCGAACGAGTAGTAACTCGCATCTCTCAGAGAACTTGCCGTGTCTCCGATTGGATTTCCATACTCTGCCTCATTTTCACCATAGAAAACAAGCGGAATATTAAACAGATCCGCCATCTTTGGTGCTAGAAACTTTTGGCCGAACATGAACGCTTGAAAAGGATGAAGCAATAATTCTGTTGAGAGGCGAGTAAGTAAACGGTGAACCCGACCATTGGGCGTCATCAAATAATTGTCATGGCCTGCATGAATCCAAGATTGGAAATTTTTCCAACCCCAATCTGTGTACACGTGGGGGGCCCAGGTAACGGTTAAGGGGTGCATCCCGTACTTCGTCTTAAGGATGTGAGATGCATAAAAACTATCTTTCCCACCCGAACCCGGAACAATGCAATCGTACGATCCGTCATTCTTGCGGTGCGCATCACAAAGATCGCGCAGTCGCGTTTCCCTCTCTTCCCAGTAAATTTCCTGTTTCTTCATCCGAGCAAAAGAGCACGCATCACATGTTCCCCCTCCATCAAAAGCGATTGTGGTCTTGTGAGAGCCCGGGGTATTCCGAAACTCGACAGACGAATTAGGTCTTTGATTGGAAATTACGCAGGTGTTACAAAATTCCACTTGAGGTGGAACGCCATAAAGAGCTTCACCACTGCCTTCGCCTTCGAAGCGCGAATGGTCAACTTTTTTGGGGTACAGGATTGGCAGCTCCATGATGGTCATTCTCCTCCCATGAGGTCTTGGGCCCTGCTCAAATCCAACGGGTGACCTAAATCAGCCCATGTCTCATGCATGGGATAAGCAATGACATTTCCTCCGACAAGATTTTCTAGGATTAGCTCTGGCATGTCGGCGACCTGATTAACAGAGAGCGACTCAAACACCTCCGTGTTCAGAACATAAACACCAGCGTTGACAAGATCCCGATGGGTTGGCTTTTCTTCGATCCCATCAATAACAAGCCCCCGTGTGGACAGGACCCCGAAAGGGATTGTTATCTCAACAACTTTTGCGCCAACCGTAATCGTTGCTTGCTTCTCGACATGGTAGTCGACCATTTTTCCAACGCTGGCGGCCAACACTAAGTCACCGTTCATCACCACAATCGGTGAAGAAATCGGTTCTTGCAAAAGCGACAAGGCGCCCGCCGTTCCAAGCTCTCGATCTTCCTTCACGTATCGAATACGCACGCCAAAATACGACCCATCTTGAAAGTAGCTTTCAATCTGTTCACCTAGATAATTAACAGCGAGGACAATGTCAGAAAAACCTTCATCGCGGAGATTGTCGATGATGTGCTGGAGAATAGGTTTCTTGCCCACGAGCAACAACGGTTTTGGGGTTTCTTCGGTCAGCGGCCGAAGGCGCATCCCTTTCCCGCCGACCATGATGACCACGGTGTTGTCACGCGAAACACTTTCCCCTCTGTGTCCAAGGACCTCAACACACACAAGGTGTCCGTCCGAATCGACGACCGGATACTCGCTGAATCCTCTAAAAGCGCCTTGGGCAGTTGTTTGCTCCCAGTCGCTTCCCTCCTCTAACGCAAGGAATTCGGTATTGAACGCAGTCCTTGCGGGACTATCGAGTCCGTGCCCCGCGAGTAGCGCTCTTCGCACGTCGCCATCGGTAACGGTTGCCTGCAGGGCGCCATTCGCATCGGTCACAAAAACCGCTCCCAGCCCGAACTTGTTAATGACTTCAATGACATCGCGGACTGACTGCGGGTCGTTGATCACCCATCGGGAGAGATCATAATCGCGAATGATGGTCCCCTATTTCTTTTCGGGCGGATCGTAGTATTTCTTCTGCTCAAGGCTATCGAATGCGGTGGACTCAAGCAGGGCCAAAACTCGGTCTGCGGCTCCGGCTTTTCCATAGCGAGTCTCCATCCCGGTAAGGGACTCCAGGAACCCAGTCGACAAAGCCTTGGTGAGGCTTGCCTCGATGTCTGCTCGACTTGTTGAACAGGAAATCACGCTTCGTGCTGTGAGCCGGCCATCCTGGCGTGGACCAATGTTAACCGCTGGAACGCGGAGGTTGGGAGCTTCCATTAGGCCACTAGAAGAATTCCCGACTACAGCAGAAGCTTGGGTCAATAGCGATAGGTAGGTTGTGGCGCCAAGGGAAGAAAAGAGATGCCAATTCTCTTTGCCTTTCACTACTTCTTGTAGAGCTTTGGCAATGACACCATGCTCTGGGTCAGCGTTCGGGAGCGTGAAAACAACTGTTGCTTGAGGAAAAGCACCCAACGCCGAAACAAGTGACTGAATTTCCGCTTCGGTGTCATGCTTCGCTGCCGTTACAGGGTGGTACGTCACGAGTAGAAGAGGACCCTCTAAAACTACTCCCAACGCCGCCTCCAACTCATTCTTCGTGAGCTTGTCGGCGCTGTGAATGGAATCAACCCCTAAGCCCCCCACGACATGGACAGAATCAGGTTGCGCTCCTGCACGAATGAGTCTCTCCGCGTATTCAGGTGCTGCCACAGCGTGCACCCTTGCGAATTGAGACATCGCGTGCCTGATGGCATCGTCGAAAGCCCCCTGGGTCACCTCGCCGCCGTGGAGATGGACAATCGGAATTGCCAAGAAATGGGCGGCTGTTGCCGCTGCTAGGAGCTCGTATCGATCGCCCAACAGGACAATAGCGTCCGGAGCGAGCTCCCCGAACGCGGCGGTAAACGCGATGACCCCTGCCCCTACTTGTTGAGCAACCTCTGCCCCGGAAGAAGCGCTGGAAATTTCAGGGACTGATCTATCTATAACGAATCCTTCTTGGACAATGTCTTCGACCGTCAAACCGAACTCCGCCAAAAGATGTGCTCCGGTGACTATTACTTGGAGCTCCAAGGAGCATGATGCCTTGATTTTATGCATCACCGGCGCAAGGAGACCATATTCTGCCCTCGTGCCCGTGACGACAGCTATTTTTTTCACGGCAGTTCGATCATGTCGTTTGGGCTATAACTCCGGTTGGCCAGCTGACCAATCAGTTTTGGCCAGTGCATCGGGGATAGCCCCGTACCGGGTCTGATCACTCCAAGATTTTCTGCGCTAAAGAGCTCCCCAACATCAATGCGGGCAGTCGCAATTATCGATTTACGAATCACGTCCCGATTGTGTTCTTCCGCGCTGGTGACAGCTTTTGCGGGACCACCGAGAGCTTTTTCCACTCGCCGAATAGCAGTCACCATTTCGAAAAATTCTGAGGGTTCAAGGGAAGCAGCGTGATCTGGCCCCTCCATATCCCGATCAAGAGTGACATGTTTTTCGACGACTGTGGCGCCGAGTGCCACTGCAGCTATCGCTGCTTCGTGACCGGGGGTGTGATCTGAATATCCCACGGATACGCCCCAATCTTTGCCCATTTCCACCATTGCTAAGAGGTTGGCTTCCTCGACGGGTGCAGGGTATTCCGTGGTGCACTGCATCACCGTAATTTCTGAACGAGTTAACCCCCCCGATTCCAGAAGCTCGATTGCCTGAAGAACCTCGTCAGCTCGAGAAGCTCCAGTCGAAAGCAACACAGGAGTGTGCTGTTTGGCGACAAGGCGAAGGAAGGGGTAGTTTGTAACATCGCCAGAGGGGATTTTGATGAAATCTGACTGAAGACCCATCACAAACGCAGCGCTTCCCAAATCATGGGCCGTCGTCAGAAACCCGATTCCTACGGTTGCGCAGTGAGCAACAAGTACTTGAAAATCAGAGTCCGAAAGCTCCAGCGATGACAACAATTCCACTTGGCGCTCGCCCACAAAAGATTTTTTCTGATAGCTGGCTACGGGAGCATTTTCAGAAGCGAGGTTCTTAGCGATGAAAGTCTGAAATTTTGCGTAGTCAGCCCCTGCCTCAACACACAGTGTGACAAGCTCTTTCGCTAACTCGAGCGAACCGTTGTGATTGACGCCAATTTCCGCGATCACAACGACGCCAGCTCTCTGCTGATTCGCAGCCATTCAATCCTCCTCAGGCAAGCCTAATGAAATAGATTACGACACGAGCGAAGCGGAAGAGGGCAAACAAATTACCCTGGAGTAAAGGTCCGCCACAACAGGGGTGGGCGCGCTCGGCGACTGGCTATAGGGGGTCAGGGTGTTCAAGGGTTTCCATAAGGGTCGAACCGGAATGCCAGCGTCAAGGCAGCCATTCAGGATGTCATCCCGCTGGGGTGCAAGTTCACTCTCGAGAAGAAAAGCTTGAAGCCAGTAGTTGCTCGTTGTCCCTGGGCTCTCTGACCGAAGGTTCCCGATGGTGAGATCACCCAGAGCCTCCTCGTACTTGCGATGTAGCGACCTTTGTCGTTCCACCAAATCGGGTAACTGTTCGAGTTGGGCGACCCCCAGGGCAGCGTTGATGTTTGGCATCCGATAGTTGTAACCAACCGCATCGTGATCGAACTCAAAGCGGTGGGGAATTTTTGCTGTGGTCGAGAGGTGTCTCAGACGGGCAGCGAGTTCCGCGTCGTCCGTCACAATGGCGCCGCCCCCGCCCGTTGTGATGGTTTTATTCCCGTTGAAGCTAAAGACCCCAGCGTTCCCAGCAAGCCCGGTGTGCTTCACTCCGGAGAAACTGCCCAAAGATTCAGCGGCGTCTTCCACAAAAGCTAGACCAAATTCTTCCGCAACCGCCTTGATTCCCTCCCCGTCACAGGGATGTCCGAGAGTGTGCATCGGGACAATGGCGGTTAGGGGTCTCCCGGTTTCTTTGTTCATGAACCGCTCACCCTCACGGCGAAATGACGCGATCAAATACGCCCTCAAGTCGGCTGAATCAATCCCCCAGGTTTTGTTGGATACATCAACAAAATGGGGAATGGCGCCGGCGAGCACTACAGCACTAGCTGTCGCAACAAAACTGAGCCCAGGAACAATGACTTCGTTGCCGGGTTTTACCCCTACTGCGACAAGAGCCAAGTGGAGAGCAGACGTCCCGTTTACAATCGCTACCGCATGCGAAGCGCCGACGTAGTGGGCTAGCGCCTTTTCGAAACGGGTAACGAAGGACCCCACCGATGACACGTATCCCGTTTCTATGCACTCTGTGACGTACTTTCTTTCATTCCCCGCGAAGAGGGGTTCGTGGAGGCCACCACCCGAATCACCTGCCACAGTATGCAACCGAGGAATAAGAATATCTGCGGCAGATCCGCCAACACCGTCAGGCCTTTTCACGGCTAAACCACGTATTGTGAAGCGTCGTAGCCAGGAAGCTTATGGTTGTCACTAAGCCAGGCATACGTTGCTTCCAGCCCCCGGTAGAGACCATCTTTACCGGCAAAGTCAGGTTTCCAACCGAAGATGTCGGTCATCTTCGAACTGTCGCTCCACAACCTATCCACTTCGGAAGCAGCAGGCCTAATTCGGGTCTCGTCAACACTCACCGTGGGATTTTGACCACTTATTTCACAAATCATGTCCACGACCTCGGACATGGAAACCTCAAATCCGCTCCCCATGTTGAACGTCTCGCCTATACCTTGGTCGCTTTCCAATGTATCTGCAAACCCCCTAGCGGTGTCTTTTACGAAAGTGAGGTCTCTTGTAGGGGCGAGGGATCCAAGCCTCAGCGCTGGATTACCCGCAAGTAGTTGGACCATCACCGAAGGAATAAAAGCCCTTTGGGACTGACGGGGGCCGTAAGTGTTGAAAGGCCTAATGGTAGTCACTGGCAATCCGAAAGAAGACCAATAGCTATAGGCAACGTGATCCGCCGCAATTTTCGACGCAGAGTAGGGAGATTGCCCCACAAGCGGGTGATTTTCATCAATCGGAACATATTGAGCAGTCCCGTACACCTCCGAGGTAGAAGTGTGTATCACTCGCTCGACCCCATTGACCTTGCAGGCTTCGAGGACGTTTAGTGTCCCCAAAGCATTTGTTTCCAAATACGAAGCCGGAGCGGCGTAAGAATACGGAATCGCAATCAGTGCAGCTAAGTGCAGAACTTTTCGGTGACCCACTAATACGTCCCTCATGAACCCCGGGTCACGAATGTCCCCCGAAAGAACGGTGACGCGCTCCATAGGTTCAGCGGGGAAAAGGTCCAGCCAGCCGTGAGAGTTGAAAGAATTGTACTGAGACAGAGCCGTCACCTCATAGCCTCTCGTCAAGAGCTCCTGGACGACATGGGAACCCACAAAACCTTCCGCACCAGTTACGAAAACCTTCACAAGCGTCTCTTTCTTTTCTCAGAACATCAGCCTAACGAAACCCATAGTGGCTTGGCTCTAATTCAGAGCGCCCAAGTCTGCCCCAAGGCCAAGTGTGGGTAAAAGGTAAGGGACTGATGCAGGTTTAGGGGACAGTTTTAGTCACGCGGCCATGGCGGCCGGTGTTGCCATCATGGTCTCGAATTCAATCGGCGTCAAACGGCCTAGTGCTGCTTGACGCCTTTTGCGGTGATACGTCCTTTCAATCCACCAGACAATCGCTGACCGGAGGTCCTCACGGGCCACCCAAGATT
>Ga0208414_1002588_pt1 | contig 11727 bp, 9 predicted proteins | sample AntAceMetag02UKE_FD_184770 | JGI IMG/M metagenome (GOLD analysis project Ga0208414, IMG submission 184770) | Saline lake microbial communities from Ace Lake, Antarctica - Antarctic Ace Lake Metagenome 02UKE (SPAdes) (version 2) | ecosystem: Environmental > Aquatic > Non-marine Saline and Alkaline...
GTAAGGATCTTCAGCACTATGAAAACAATTTATCAATTCGCGCAGCACCGAAAACACACTTGGCTGACGACTACGAAGCTCTTCTGATTCTGGCATCGAGCCGGTCTTTACAATGAGGTTTAAGCTTTCCTTGCTAACACTGAGCTCGGCGATTGCATTGCAGTTTTCAATCACCCGGTGAATTTCTGGTAAAAGTATATTGCCCCGCGTATTGAGCGCATCAATACGCATTTCTCGTCCGCGGGCGGTGATTTGAATAGGTGGGTTTACAAAACCAATATCCCAGCGCGTGTATCTGCCGGGGTACTCGAAGCTCGAAGCGAGTAACACCCCTTTTTGGCTATTGAGAGAATTAGCAAGATCGATCATCGCCGTGTCGTAATCGAGCTCGACGCTGGAACGTTTGATATTGATGCCGCTTGCGCAGCGATATTGAATTTGTTTTTGAACTAATTGCATCACCAAAACCTTTTATCGTGTTATGGCCGTCTTGGATGCTGGGGCTGAACTATTGAAAGAGTGCTTTTTAAGCAATAGACCACCAAAACCCAAGGCGGCCCAAGAAGAAAAACTAGCGTTGTTCTCTTTGGCAGCCTGTGTAGCTTGGCCACCAAAAATTTATATATGTGTTCGTTCGTGTAGTCATAGGGGCCGGATGATGCTCTGCAGGAAAAACGAAGTCAATTGTTATTTAGTCAACATTCCGCCTCGAAGCACCTGCTTTCCTATTAAATACTACTAAACTAAAAGTAAGGCGTTTTTACTTGGCATCCTAGCCAACCAATCTGGCTGCATATTTTTACATGATTATCAGCAAGTTACCGGAATCCTCAGGTGCTATTGAGTGATCACAAAAATACTATCAAGGCGCCCATCTGCGCGGTGGCGCTTTGTACGCTCGAAAAACAGGCTAGCCCTAAGGTAATTCTCCTAATTTTTGGGGGCTGCCTTAGATGAAAACCATGGCCAACATTAGAATCATTATTCCAATCGATATTTCATGCTTGACCCTGCTGGGATTCTATTTGCCTGTATCGCTTTTTTTCATTGGCTCTATCCGGCTTTCGGCGAGCTTTAGCGCCTTGCTTTTATCGAGCTCAAATTACTCAAAAGCTCACAACAGATTATTGCTACCATCGAAGAATTCGAGACGGATAATCACACGGCTAGAGTTCCCTCCCAGCAATTCGATGAACTTACTAGCGTTAGCTCAGCCATTAATAATCTTCTCAATAGCGCTTAAGCTGAAGAATGGCGATTAAATGAAAAGCGTATTCGTTATGAGTCCTTAATCGAGATGATGGCTGACGGCTTGATCACCATAAACCGCAAAGGCAGCACCGGGTCATTAAATTCTGCTGTGGGTAACCACTTGGTTATAAAGTGAACGAATTGATTGGGGTTGAAATTTCAACCATCATTACAGATTCAAAATCTCTTTCGGCAGAAGATTCTCTGAATGGATTCATTGACGAGGAAAAAGGTGGCACGCCAAATCAAGAGATCGAGGTGATAATCAGAACGCAGACAAAACTCCAATCCTGTTTATTGTGAGCAAAATGTTAGCTCAAACGCTGTTACTCTATATCGGTGTACTAAGCAACATCGCCAAGATCAAGTCTATGGAAATGGAACTACCCTCATTAAACGACGAGCGTAGTAGAACCAATGAACGACTAGAAAAAACCGCGATTACCGACTCACTGACTTCGCTATCTAGTCGCCGTCATTTTGATTCAGCCCTAATCAAAGAGTTACAGCTGGCCACTAACCAGCGCACAGGCTTCAGGCCTAAGCGAGATACATTGATCGTCCAAATTTACTGACGGTTCGAGTGCCACATCTGAGAAATAGCGGTGTCGTGGGTCAGTGCCTCCATGCAGGTGCCAGAAGGCTACTACATCATCGAAATCTTCTTTAGGCAGGGAAACCTGCACGCTGCCAACGCCTATGCGCCCAGGTGTTACTGTAAAGCGAAAACCGTCTGCGTTCTTATAGATTGCTCCCAAATATTCTCTATCTTCTCGAATAGACAAGGGATTATGAATATTGGATGCCTCCACAGCAGCCTCCATTTCAGAATAAAAATGACCTGAGCTGCTATTCATCGCCTTCGGTATAGCTAAAGAGGCATCATCATGGCGAACATATTTAGCGCTTGAACTAAATTCTTAGCCATACTGCGGCTGTAAATTATTAAAATCTGCGTTTTGTTTTTTATTCAGAGATTTTCGCTTTTTGAGATTATCAACACCCATTGTTGAGCTGTAGTAAGCAACCGACAACGGGCTGGTCTCCGGTAAGTTAGGTTTTTAATTCTAACGCAGCATACTTTCAAATATAGCTCATACATGAAAGTGGTTTTCGTTTTGCCTTGTCAAATCAGCTGCTCGTAGAGGCTCTAGTACTTGGGCTTGTCTTCTCTTATAGCCGCCCTTTCACGCTTAGTTATCCTACTGTTACCTGCTTCAGTCCGTCAAATTTAAACTCCTCATCTTTGCAGTCCCACCAGTGACAAGCAACTTCTTACCTCTTTTCCTCTTAGACGTTATACTTCGGAAAAAATAACCGTTGAGAGGCCACAATGAGCATCACCTTATCCCGCCCAATATTCGCCGTCCTTTTATTCAGCCTTCTAACGACAGCAGTGCACGCTGCTGATTTCTCACGTTCAAGGCCGGAGCGACTAGGCATGTCCTCAGAACGTCTCGATCGTCTAGACAGCGTTCTTAAGTCCTACGTTGAGACAGAGCAGCTAGCAGGGCAAGTTATCCTGGTTCTGCGAAAAGGCAGAATCGCCTATTCCTCTGCCAACGGTATGCAGGATATTGAAGCGGGCATTCCCATGCAGGAAAATTCGATGTTTCGAATCGCCTCACAGACCAAAGCAATTGTGAGCACTGGCATTATGATTCTTCACGAACGCGGCCAATTGGACATCAGCCATTCTTTAAGCCGTTATATACCGCAGTGGAGCGACATGCAGGTTGCCGTGGCGACAGAAGATGGCGGCTACACACTGGAACCAGCTGAGCGCGATATCACGCTTCGTCATCTGCTTACCCATACCTCTGGCATCAGTTACGGCAGTGGCCCCGCACAAGAGCTGTGGGAAGCCGCAGGCTTTCAAGGATGGTATTTCGCCAATCGCGATGAACCGATAGCAGACTCTATTGCCAGAATGGGGTCTTTGCCTCTGGATGCTCAACCCGGCACAGCATGGATCTATGGCTACAATACGGACATCCTCGGGGTAGTTATCGAAAAGGCTAGCGGTCTCAGCCTTGATGAGTTTTTGCGAACAGAAATTCTAGAACCGCTAGGCATGGAGGACACGCATTTCTATTTACCTGAATCAAAACAGGGCCGTTTAAACACGGTCTATCGACCGGTATCAGGTGGCGGTATTGAAGCGATTCCTGCGACGGACGGAATGCGCAGCCAGGGCATGTATAACAATGGCCCGAGGGCTAGCTTTTCAGGTGGCGCAGGTTTGCTATCCACAGCCGCCGACTATGCCAAGTTCTTACAAATGACCTTGAATGGAGGAGAATTAGACGGTGAGCGTCTCTTGTCGCGCAAAACTATCGAGCTGATGACGGCTGACCATTTAAGTGATATTCAGTTTCGCCAAGGCTCAGGCTTTGGCTTAGGGTTTTCCGTTGTGACGGATTTAGGCACCCGCGGCTCATTGGGCTCTGAGGGCGAATATGGCTGGGGCGGCGCTTATCACTCCACTTATTGGGTAGACCCGGTAGAAGAGCTCGTCGTGGTATATTTGACCCAGCTAATCCCAGCCGAAGGAATTGATGACTACAGCAAGCTTCGCAGTGGCATTTATCAAGCGATCATAGATTAAATTATGCACAATTCAGTAAAACTATCAGTACTAGACCAGTCCCCAGTTCGCGCTGGCAGCGACCCTTACAGCGCATTGCAAGAAACCATTAGACTCGCTCAACTTACCGACGAGCTAGGCTATTACCGCTATTGGGTGGCCGAACATCACGCCTCTGACGCGCTCGCCGGCTGTTCACCAGAGGTGTTGCTGGGGCGCTTAGGTGCGGAAACCAAAAAAATGCGCATTGGCTCCGGGGGCATCATGCTGCCTCATTACAGCCCTTATAAAGTGGCAGAAAACTTTAAACTACTGCAAACCTTATACCCCAACAGAGTCGACTTAGGGATAGGTAGAGCGCCGGGAACAGACCCATTCACCGCGGCTGCTATTCGCTATGGCTCCACAGTCGGCCCCGAACATTTCCCCAATATGGTGTTAGATTTACAAGCGCTGCTTAATGACACCGACCCGGTAACACCGGGCATGCAAAATGCGCGGGCGTATCCAAAAGTTAAAACTCCGCCAGAGCTGTGGATGCTTGGATCGAGCGAAGATAGCTGCGGTCTTGCTGCAAGCATGGGCCTACCTTACAACTTCGCTTATTTTATAAATCCCACTATCAGACCTGACATTTTTGACCACTACCGCAGCCAATTTAGACCGGGGCCTAACTTAGACAAACCCCATAGCTGCCTAGCCATATTTACTATCTGCGCGGACACTGAAGAAGAAGCCATAAAGCTTTCGAGCAGCCGCGACCTCTGGTACATCCGCTTACTTCGAGGCAGCCCCGGCCCTTTTCCAAGCGTCGAAGAAGCCCTTAGCTACGATGATTATTCTCCGGGTGAGTTGCAAGCAATTGCGCAATCTCGGGACAAGCGCATAGTCGGCACACCGGAGCAAGTCACTGCCAAACTGGAAAGTTTAGTGGAGCGTTTTAAGTTAGATGAGTTGATGCTAATCACTATCACCCATGACGTAAACGCGCGTCGCCACAGCTACCAATTGATAGCCGACGCTTGGTAGGGTAAGCCGTTTATGTACTAGCGTTATTGCAAGCGGCACTGGCTTGATGGTGTTTTATACCTCGCTAAAACACACGTTAGATAGCTCAAAAACCATAGGAGCACCGCAATGAAAACATTCAGCTTCTCTATCCTATTTGGCTTATTCACCCTATTGCTCCCGCATTCGAGTTTTGCTCAGCTAGCAACACCCAATACCGCGGGTCTGGCCTTTGGCCATGTTCACTTGAACGTCAGTGACATTGAATACCATAAGCGCCTGTGGGTAGAACATTTTGGCGGCACTGTCATCGAAAAAGGCCCTCTTACTGCCATCAAACTGCCCAACCTATTTCTGATCCTTACTCAAACGGCTCCCACAATGGGATCACAAGCAACGGTGATGGATCACCTAGGCTTTAAGGTTAGAAACATAGACAGGTTTTTCGAAAAGTGGCAGGTAGCCGGTTTTGAGGTCGACGAGGTATTTACTGGCGCAGAAAAACAGACCAATGCCTACCTTACTTTACCTGATGGGCTATATGTTGAACTGCAAGAAGATCAGGCGCTAGCCCAGGAAATATCCGGCTACCATCTCCACTTCTACTCACCTGACCATGACTCATTGTTGACTTGGTACACCGACCTTTTTGAGCTGGAAATTAAACCTAGAGGCATAATCACCACTACAACAAATGTGCCCGGGTTAAATCTAAGTTTTGCAAAAACAGAAATAAAAAGAAATCCAACCAAGGGTTCCAGTATTGATCATATTGGCTTTGAAGTAGCAGACTTAGAAGACTTTATTGAAAAGCTAGAAGCGAAAGGTATCGTAATGGACTCACCCTATGAGGACATCCCTGCCATTGAACTGAAGGTGGCTTTTTTTACTGACCCTGCCGGCACACTCGTTGAACTCACTGAGGGCTTGAGCGACTATTAGCGGCGCTTATGTTTGTCTTGTGGAGGTCTAGGCAATTTATCTAGCTAGGCAATCGGTGGCGCGTTTGAGTGTCTGTATTTGGGCTTTGTGCCAAGAGCGTTTATGTGACTGCGGTATTTTTACTCTGCCCCCGAAACTACACCTCGAAACTACACCTCGAAACTACAGCACTGTATTTTTACGTTGACTCCTTTATTTGTTTTCCAGCCAAAATCGGGTATGCACTGCCGCTGTTTTATTCTGAGCTGTATTAAATAAACTTCTCCTTAAACCGCAGCAATGTAGCAGACAGCTCTGCACCGACAGACTTATCAACATGATAACCCTTAAAGTATTCGGTGTAATGATCGAGTTTAATCGCGGGGTTGGCTTCCTTCCACCGCTTGAACTCGGCGACGGCCTCTGCTTCCTGATTAGAATTCATCAATGCAATGACACGGCACATGCCGTCGTGTTCCGAAGCGGTATTTACCAAGAGGTCGGCGGTCAAGGCATAATTGCGACGGCACAATTCTGAATAGCCTAAAAATGCGCGTGTCCAAACAGCGCCGTATAAATCGTTCGGGTACGTGTCCTGGAAATGCTCAATCAGCGCGATGCCCTCGTCTTCTCGCCCAATCCTTGCATAGGCAACACCAGCATGGGCCAAGGCAAATGGCGCGGCCAGAAAGATGTCTGGTTGGCGTGTTATGGAGCGCTCATAAAGCTCTACTGACCGCTTCGGTGATGTAGCCCAATAGGCGTCGATGACCATCCACAGCGCCTCAGCATTATCGTAACCGAGCTTCGCCGCTTTATCGGCTACTCGCGCAGATTCATCCCGTTCCGCCTTAAAATCATCTGTCCAGCCCGATACTGAGCGCCAGGACAGAATCATGGCGAGTATCGCATGGGCAAGAGCATAGTTGGGATCGAGCTCAGTTGCCTTTCGTGCATCCAGCATCCCTTGCTTGAGTGTCTCAGGTCGCCAATCAAACCCCACGCTCATGGCTCTGCGTGTAAGCTCCCAGGCCTGTAAATCGTCCGGCTGCTGGCGCAGTGCACGAGCGCTTTCAACTCGAGAGATCACTCCACCTAGAGTGCCGACAACACCTTTGGCGATTTCGTCTTGAATGGCGAAGATATCCGCCGACGGGCGGTCGAACTTAAGCGACCACTTTTGCTCCTTTTCGTGTATGTCGGTCAGTTCCGTAGACACGCGCAATTGGTCACCACTGCGCCGAACGCTTCCAGTCAAGGCATATCGACCGCCCAACTTACGCGCAATTTCAAATCCGTCATCATCAGGGTCGAGCCGCCGCGCGACTGCCTGCCGAGGTGCAACTTTCACATCTCGCACGAAAGTCAGCAAACTGGTGATATCGTCTGTTAGCCCTTCTGCGGTGAGTAGTTCAACTTCGTCGCTCACTCTGGCGCGAAATGGCAACACCACAATAACGGGCGCATTGCTCGCGAAGTCGACTGTCTCGGTGCCCGGCCTTGGTTCTGGCACAGCCCCCTTGTCGACGCGTATACCATCAGGGCCTATCTCATAAGCCCAGGCCAATACCAAAGCAACAGGGTATCCCAGAATAAGTATGAGAACGATTGACTGAGTTACCCATCGCGGCGCTTCAAAAGTCGGAAGGATTACCGTAGCGATCTCTATTAGCATCCAAGCCACAACCGCGTAAGCCGCAGTCACCCTAAAGACTTTTCGCCGCTTTAACTCTTGGAACAGATCATTCATCAGATTCGGGTCCTGGTTCTTATTTTTGATCATTTGGAATTAGCTTGACCGAGCGGACTACAATCCCAGTATAAGCGTGTTTTAAGCATACAAGCACATGGTTTTCAAGAGCCCAGCAGCTGGACGGATAAGTAACACAGAATCTACAAACTGTGGAGAAGACTATCAACTGTAGAATCAATTGGGCTCTCAGTTCTATTGCCAGCTCTATTGCCGATTCCACTACCAATTTAACTGCCAAAATCTGGGCTGCAAGGCGTTTGGCAATCAGCCAGTGGTGGGTTATTCTGCTATAACAACCCATTGCAATCCTTTCGAGGACAGCATCAACACTCTTTACAGCGAGTCAAAAAATGGCACTTCGCCCTCTTCCGATTCCAGTTAATCATCTGCCTTCTGCTTCAAATCTTGGCTCGCCAATTCATGATCCTCGGCAGTTTTCTAGGCGCCACTTTATGAAGCTAGCCGGTGCCGGCGCTGCTGCAGGGTCTGTGATAAGTGCTGCGCCGACTGTAGCCGCCCAAAGCATGACCTCCAGCGAGCGAGCCCTGCTGCTGCTAGCAATTGATGTGGCAAGGGATGCAGGTGCTCACTATTCAGATGGCCGCGTTATTCGCACCCAATTTGAAGCAGTGGGTGCTAGCGAACGTCGCGTCTCTAGAATTCAAAGCACAGATTCTTTTGGCATCAATATTAGGGTTTTGGTAGGAGGCTCTTGGGGCTTTTCAGCCACTCAAGTTTTAACGCGTGAAGCTGTCACCCAAATGTCTCGAGAAGCGGTCGCCATAGCCACCGCAAGCAATGCTATTGCGCCCTCCACTGCAGTGCTGGCACCGGTTGACGTCTACCCTGGTGCCAGCTGGATAACCCCCCACTCGATCGACCCTTTCACGGTCTCCTTTGAAGACAAGGCAGCACTCCTGTTAAAAGCCAATGAGGAAGCCTTGCGCGGCAGTAATGTGCGCTTTGTGGCTAGCAATATACTCTGTGTTAAAGAAGAACGATTGGTAGCTACCTCGGAAGGCTCTTTTATTGATCAAACCTTTTTCCGCATTAACCCTTCCATGAACATCACTGCCATTTCTGACGATGGCAATGACTTTCAAACCCGGGGCGCGGTAGTCGAACCTGCAGGTCGCGGCTATGAATATGTTTTGGGATTAGATTTAGTGGGCAACGCGCCAAAATGGGCAGAAGAAGCTGCACTTAAGTTAGAGGCTCCTTCTGTGGAGCCAGGAAAATGGGATTTAATTTTACACCCTTCAAATCTCTGGCTAACTATTCACGAATCTATCGGTCACCCCACCGAGTTAGATCGCGCACTTGGCTACGAAGCTAACTATGCAGGCACCTCCTTTTTGCATCCACCTGAGCAGACCTTGGGTCAAACCCGAGTCGGGCCTGACTTTATGCAGTTTGTTGGCAACCGCACCGAATTTGGCGGCTGTGCCACCACCGGCTGGGATGACGAAGGCGTGCCAGCTGAAGAATGGCCCATCATCGAAGACGGTATTTTCGTCGATTACCAAACAACTCGTGATCAGGCGGATTGGATTTCGGCACAGACCGGCATCACTCGCAGCCACGGCTGCGCCTATGGCCAAAACTGGGAGAGCATGCCGTTTCAGCGCATGCCAAATGTAAGCCTAATGCCAAGCAAGGAAGACCTCAGCGAAGACGATGTTATAGCCGCTACTGACCACGGCATTTTTGTCGAAGGTCGAGGCAGCTACTCGATCGATCAGCAGCGCTACAATATCCAGTTCGCCGGCCAAGTGTTTTGGGAAATCAAAAATGGCAAAAAACATCGTATGCTAAGAGATGCCGCCTATGTTGGCCGCACCCCTGAGTTCTGGAATTCTTTGGATGTTATAGGTGGCGACAGCACTTACTTTTTGGGCGCCTCATTTAGTGATGCTAAAGGCCAACCAAGCCAAGTAAACGCTGTGTCTCACGGTTGCCCGGTGTCACTATTTCGAGACATTGACATTATTAACACTGCCTAAAAAGCGCGAGATAGAACCAAACAAGACAACACCGCAAAAATGAAATTCATTTAGGAATTTGAGATGGCACAAGCAAAAGGTCTTTCAGATAGCGACCTCCAGTCAATCAGCAACCGAATCTTAGAGCTCTCCGAGGCAGATCATTGCCGCGTGCGGATTAATTCAGGATGGCGTGGCTACACTCGTGTTGCCACCAACCGCATCACCAGCGCTGGCGGCTCTGAAAAAACGTCAGTCAATATTACCAGTGTGTTCGGGCAAAGAGTGGCCTCGGTGGAAACCAACCGTCTTAGCGATGAGGATCTTAGGCTGGCCGTTAGACGCTCAGAGGATATGGCTCGCATAGCCCCAGTCGACCCTGAATACATGGCAGAGTTAGGGCCACAGACCCTAGCACCTATCGATGCCTACTATGACTCTACTGGCGAGCTTAGCCCTCAAACACGAGCGGCAAGTGCGGCCCTTGCAATCGAGCAGGCCCAATCTGCAAGTCAGGTAGTGGCCTCTTATATGGATGTAAATGCAGGCTCGACAGCATTAGCCACTTCCAATGGTTTCTATGGCTCTCATGCCAGTACCGGGGTTGCCTATACGCTTACGTCACGAAGCCCCGATGGCAAAAAATCGGGCTGGGCGGGAGATGAAGCTAGCGATTGGAACAATATCGAGAGTCAGCGTGTGGCTAACGACGCCGTGCGCAAGTGCAGCGACTGGCGCAAGACAGCACTAGAGCCCGGTGAATACACTGCTATTTTGGAACCAACCGCTGTTGGCATGCTAATGCGCAACATGGTCAATGTCTTTAACCAGCGCACCGCAGATGAAGGCCGTTCCTTTTTCTCAAAACCAGGCGGCGGCAATCTTATAGGCGAAAGCCTTTTTGATGACAAGGTCAATATATTCAGCGACCCTTCTTACCTTGACGCAGAGACCTCACCTTTTAATAGTGTGGGCCAGCCATTAGCTCGACAAAATTGGGTAAGCTCCGGACGCCTGCAAGAACTAGCTCGGTCGCAGTATTGGGCCCAGCAGCAAAATCAGCAGGTGCTCGCCAGCCCAAGCAATCTGATTATGGCCGGCGGCGATGACTCACTAGAGGAAATGATAGCCTCCACTCGCCGCGGCGTTTTGATCACCCGCTTTTGGTATATCCGCGGCCTTAATCCCAGAATCATTTCCTACACTGGCCTTACTCGCGACGGCACCTTTCTTATTGAAAACGGCCGCATTACAAGACCAGTAACTAACTTTAGATTCAATCAGTCTCTTGTGGATATGCTGCGCAATATTCAAATGTTATCGCCATCAGTTAGAGTTGCCGCCTCTGAAAGCAGTTCGGTAAGCACTCCAATTGTTGTGCCAGCAATCAAGGTGGCTAACTTCAACTTATCCAGCGTCAGTGATGCTATTTAAACGCAGAAAAAGCAGCTGAAAAACTAAGCCGAGAGAGCAGCAGGACACATAAAAAGATCAACAAAAAGAGCAGTGCAAAACGAAAAATTTGCCGGCTCAGTAAAGGGATAAGTTGCTGGGCCAGCAAAGGTTGGAGTAAAAAATACCGCAGCTAACAAAAAGGCACGAAGCAACCTACAAAGAAGTTCGTTCTGGCGCTTTGCTTTATCCCATTAGCCTATGCGGCAGTTTGAACAACTAGGTAGAGTGTCCTAAAAAAATACTGCCGAAGCACCATAGCAATCGACAGCTTCCATCAGCTTTATTCTAATACGCCAAAAGAGCGAGGAATAACCATGTCAAAGCTAATACTTTCACTTGATGGAGGCGGCATTCGCGGCGCCGCTACGACCCAATTTCTCAGCCACGTCGAAGCACTCCTGCAAAAAAAGCACAAGAAATCTGTCCGGCAATGCGCCGATTTTTATGCGGGCACCAGTACCGGCAGTATTATTGCATTAGCACTCGCGACCACTGATATGGATATATCAGACATCAACAAACTCTATAATTATCAAAACGCCAAAGAGATTTTCAGCGACAATCGCGGCTGGTTCCAAATTGATGGTATCAACGCGCCAAAATATGAAGGCGATGGCAAAACCAGCGTCCTTAAAAGAGCGTTTGGTAAAGCCAAACTCAGCGCTGTCCCTCGCAACAAACATGTGCTTGCCGTAACCTATGGCATTGAGCGACGCAAACCCGAGATTATAAAATCTACCGATGCCGCTCATCGCAAACTACTCGCTTAT
>Ga0208414_1002599_pt1 | contig 11695 bp, 10 predicted proteins | sample AntAceMetag02UKE_FD_184770 | JGI IMG/M metagenome (GOLD analysis project Ga0208414, IMG submission 184770) | Saline lake microbial communities from Ace Lake, Antarctica - Antarctic Ace Lake Metagenome 02UKE (SPAdes) (version 2) | ecosystem: Environmental > Aquatic > Non-marine Saline and...
TGACGACCTCACAGGGCTCATTCACCATTCCGATAGGGGCAGTAATTATGTGTCCCTGACCTACACCGATCGAATCGTGGAGCTCGGTGGGACACCCTCGGTTGGGTCCAAAGGCGACAGTTACGATAATGCTCTCGCTGAGTCCCAGTTCGCACTGTTCAAGACTGAACTGATTAAGAAAAGGCGCCCCTGGCGGACCGTTGAACAGGTCGAGTTGGCAACGTTGGAGTGGGTGTGGTGGTTCAATAATCAGCGTCTGCATTCAGGGCTTGACTACCGCACCCCAGCGGAAGTCGAAGCAGCGTATTACGCTGAACAAGACCCCGTGTTAGCGACCGCTACACACGGAAAGCAATAGGAACGAAACCCAGGGCGATTCAGTGCAACAACGGCACCTCAGTCTATCCACCCGCAAATTTTATTACACATCGGGGTGCTGGGCTTTTGCGATCCCCAAAATTTCCTGCTTCAATATGCTCCCAAGGTAGGCAGATTTGATGATATCCCTGATGGGGGGGCATCTAGAGACTCCATCAGACCATCAAAAGGTTGTTAATCGGGTTCCTCTACGCTGACTCTTGGCGCTGTCTGTCCAGTAGTTCCGAAAACACGTTTGGACGGGTTCCCGGAGTGTCTCCGTTAGCGTGAGAGAGTTATCTGACAAGAGGCGTGTCATCTACGCGAATCCTCTTGAACCGAGAGAAAGCTTTATGTATTGAAATTGCCTATGTATGGAGCCAACGATGCCCCTCGGTCCAGGGTCTATGTTGCCAGTGATAACGCTGGTTGGTCGCTTGACGAGGAAGCGCTTGAGCTAAAAAATACCCTCGCTAGGCTCGGGTTACGTGTGGTGGGTCGACCTGCAGAATTTGCTGACGCCGTTTTCCACATGAACAAAGGTAGGGGAATCCGAAATCTGTGGCTTGGAGAGAAATTGATTCATCGGAAAGCTGGGCTTTCTTACTATCACGGGATGCCGGGCTCTTCTGAGAAATTTAACACAATGTTCGCGAGGCTCAAGCGGGCGAAACCACTGATTGATGGTGTGAGGGTCTCAACAATTGCGATGGAGAATTTAATGCTCAACGAGGGATTTGAGAGCAAAGTTCAAAGGATTCCGATAGGAATTTGCATCAGTGATTTTCCGTTTGCTAATGACGACCTAAAGGGTTCTGCTCGAGAGTGGATGGGGATTCCTCTCGACTCGGTGGTCGTGGGAAGTTTCCAAAAAGATGGCGAAGGGTGGGGGGACGGTGTTGAGCCCAAATTAATCAAGGGCCCCGACATTTTCGTTGAGACAGTCGCCCTGCTGGCAAGAAAGATTCCTGAGCTATTTGTTCTGCTTGCCGGGCCCTCGAGAGGATATGTCTCTAGCAGGCTAGAGGCCTACGGAGTGAGACATCTCAACTTGGGGTTTGTGGAATCGTCACAGGTTCCTCTCCTCTATCAGGCAATCGACGCCTACGTGATTTCTTCCCGTGAAGAAGGCGGGCCGAAAGCCTTTCTGGAATCGTTTGCAACTGGAGTCCCGCTTATTTCCACCCCAGTTGGGCAAGTTGTTGATCTGGCGGATGGGTACTCGGCCTGGATTGCGTCCAGTTTTGAACCGAGTGAGATTGCAGAATTAGTTTTCGAAGCGCTGAACTCTCCCGACCAAGAATCTAAAACGAAGCGGGCGCGTATATTGGCCCAGAGCTTGTCTCACGAGTCGTTAGACCCTCTATGGAGGGGATTCTTCTTCAAGCACCTTGGCGTTGGTTCGTTGTACTAGAGCTACATCGCCTTAATCTGGGCGCTTTTCCACCTTTTTGTTACATTTTACTCCTGTGACGATGCGGGCGCGTGGGCGGATGGTTAGATTAGGGTAAACCTGGAATTGTTTCGTCGGGGCAAAGCCTTGGTGACTTATTGTGGAATGGGGAGAAATGGGAGGCCTGAAAAAGCTTGTGGGCGGAGGCTTGAAACGCTTCGGCAAGGAGATTGTCAACATAAAAAGTAGGGCAAGGCCAAATCCGCCTGAACTTTCGGAAAGCGACCTTGCATTAGTTGCCGAGGTGCTTGAGCGGAAGCTAACAATGGGCGGTTTTTTGAGGCTTGTCAACACGCTCAAAGCTTGCAGGTATGTCGTGGAAAATGACATACCTGGTGACTTTGTTGAGTGTGGGGTTTGGCGAGGCGGGCACTCAATTCTGGCAAAAAAAATATTTCAAAATATGGGGTCAAAAAAGAGGGTATTGATGTTTGATACTTTTGAAGGGATGGTTGAGCCAACTGACGAGGACGTTGCAACAATGACAGGTCAGCCGGCGATGTCGCGATATGCGAGCACGCTTGTCGGGGGCCGGTCCGATTGGTGCCACTCCCCGCTTGATGACGTTTGGGAGAACTGTAGGGCTCTAGATTTAGACATGTCCGGGGTCGACCTCATCAAGGGCGACGTAATGGAAACACTTTCGAATCCACAAAATTTGCCGGACCATATTTCGGTTTTGCGTCTAGACACTGATTGGTATCAATCGACCCGACGAGAGCTGGAGGTCCTTTATCCAGTCCTGAGTGCAAAAGGTGTTTTGATTATCGACGATTACGGACACTGGGATGGTTCACGGAAAGCTGTGGATGATTATTTTGCAACTGTCGGGGATGCACCATTGTTCAACGTGGTGGACTACACCGCACGCTCGGCGGTGAAAACCTGAGATGTTTGCCGACCATCCCACGAGTTCTAACACGCCTCAGTGCAGTCCGCCATAAAAAAAAATTAAAGGCGGGGTTTTGGAGCCTTCGCGGGAGCCCAGTCAACGAGCCGAAGGGTACTCAGGCTTGGTTTGAGCCGAGACGATTATAAAAGTTCTCGTGTAGCCGTGTGACCTCTCGGTGGTCAAAATGTCTTGCAACCCACAACTTTGAATGTTCGCCCATCGTCCGTCCCTCAGCCGGCCGAGAGAGGAGCGTTATCACAGCAACAATAAACGCTTCGTCATCTCCTTCCGGAGCCAGGATTCCTGTCTTTCCGCCAAGCACCGCGTCAATCACTCCGGTTACCGATGTAGCAACAACAGGTACACCGGCAGCCCCCGCTTCGAGGACCACATTTGGAAAACCTTCTCTCTTTGTCGGAAGTAGAAGGATATCGATGACATCGTAGAAGGGAGCAGTGTCTTCGACTGGGCCGGTAAATGTCACAGGTCGACCGGAAAGATTCATTGCTGAGATAAATTCTTCCCCATCTTCACATGGTCCGACAAGCACCAGCTCAGTGTCAATCCCAGATCTGTCAAGACTTTGCTTGCATTTGAGAAGAGTAGACGCGCCTTTATCCATCGAAAAACGACCAACGAAGCCTAGAATTGGGCGTCCCGCCTGAGATGCTTCTAGAAGGTGCGGGAATTTGTTGCGCAGTTCCTCTGCATCTCCCGATTCAAAGTGACTTATATCGACGCCATGAGAGCTTCCGCAGCCTATGACACAAATTTTTTTGGGGGTCGTTATACCCAAACTCAGATATTTGGCCATCAGACTATGGCTGACCGCAACAATCTTGGTAGCGTTGCTTGCCGAAAACTTCTCAACCCAGTAAAGAATTTTTCGACTAACCCCCGACACCCCCTCTAGCCTAAGTCCCCTGAGTTTGTAGATTCGGTGGGGCACTCCTGTTAGCCGGGCTGCAAATAGACCTATAAAGGATGCTTTTGGGGTTCCTATCGATACAACGTCAGGTCGGAGCTCGACGAGTAGACGCAGCCATCGAGTTAGGGCAATCATGTCACTCACCACCGACGGGTTTCTCTTCATTGCGATGTAGTGGGTCCGGAGATGATCTGTCGCCGACGGCCAAACATCGGGCCCAGTTCCGTAAACAACATGAACTTGCCACCCGTTTTCGGCCATTTTTTGGGGCAGGTTACCCAACAATTTCAGAGAAACAGCACTGGTGACTCCAAACAGAATTTTCCGTCGAAAACTCATAACCTAATTGAGGCCCAAATACCACTGAATTGTTCTATTGAGGCCCTCGTCAAGCGGAGTTGGTCGCAGGAGGGGAAACATGCTGTCAAGCAGATTAGTATCTGCCTGGGACTCACGAACATCCCCAATACGGGCGTCCAGGTGCTCCACATCAAGTTCGTGTCCCAAATTCTTCTCTAATGTTGCAATTAATTCATTGAGACTGGTGCGGGTCCCAAAGGCCAGGTTCACAGGGTGAACGCAAGTCACTCGATACTGGCAGGCTATGTAAATTGCTTCACAAACTGAATCAACGTAAGTAAAGTCCCGCGATTGGTTCCCATCACCAAAGATTTGAAGCTGGTGGCCACTCACAGCTGCGGAAATAAACTTTGGAATTACTGCAGCGTAAGGGTGGTCGGCTCGTTGCCTCGGACCGTAGACATTAAAAAATCTAAACGCTAAGTTCTCCATTCCGTACGACTTTCCATAAGCATTCGCGTAAGACTCGGTCGCAAGCTTAGAAGCAGCGTAGGGGCTGAGTGGACGAGTCCAGTCGAATTCAGTTCGTGGAAGCGATGGATTCGAGCCATAAACTGAACTGGATGACGCAACAATCACTTGTTGAACATTATTTTGGCGGGCAGCTTCTAAGACATTTAGCGTTCCTGTAACGTTTGCGTCGTGAGTAGCGCGGGGGGCGCTAATCGATCGGGGTACGCTCCCTATGGCAGCGAGGTGGATAATTGAGTCCACACCTCTAGCAGCTAGGTCTAACTTAGTAGTGTTGAGGATTGACCCACGAGTGATTTCGACGCTAGAGGATCGGATATTTTCCTCTAAACCGGAACTAAAATCATCAATCACACGGATCGTCCATTCCGGGCTTTTTGCAGCGATGAGGTCAATCAGATTGCTGCCAATAAAACCGGCCCCTCCCGTGACTAGTAATTTTTTTTCCACGTTGCGCCTCTCTGGCGATTGAAAAATATTTTGGGATTAAATCAACTTTTTGACTGCCGTTATAGATACTCCACATTCGATCCAAATATCACTCGCCTCGTGTCGAGAATTTTCTTGCAGCGCCCAAAAGGGTTTGATTTTAGGAACTCTGAATGGTTGGTTAAGAGAAGTCCAAGATCAAACTCCTTCTCTGTTTCTAGGTTCACCCGGATTACATTGTGAGGCCATGCAAAATCAGGGACGTGGCTGTCCACAGCAAACACCTTGACACCCTCGGCCACTAGGAGCTCCGCCACTGCCAAAGATGGCGATTCACGTGTGTCCGACGTGTCCGGCTTATAGCTGAGCCCCGCAAGAAGAACCGACGAAGATTTTAAACTCGTTTTGTTTTCTCGGAGGAGGGTTAGTGCGCGACTGACAACAAAGCTTGGCATGAAGGAATTGACGGTGTTTGCGAGCTCCACGAACCGAAAATTACGACCAGTTTTCTCTTCGATTGCCCACGACAGATAGCTCGGATCCACAGGCAAGCAGTGTCCCCCAACGCCTGGTCCGGGCAAGAACTTCATGAACCCAAACGGCTTGGTGCCAGCTGCCTCAATCGCCTCCCAGATGTTTACTCCGAGTGAACTCGAAAACATTGCTAGCTCGTTTACGAGAGCGATGTTTACATGTCTAAAAGTGTTCTCGAGCAACTTCGTGAGCTCCGCCTCCCTGGTGCCGCTCACAGGAACGGTGGTGATTCCGATGTTCGAGTAGAAACCATCCACCGCTGCGAGCGATTTGGCATCAATTCCTGACACGACCTTAGGGGTGTTAATCAGGCCCCATTGTTGATTTCCTGGGTCTATACGTTCTGGGCTGTATCCAACATGGAAGTCTGCTCCGGCCCGAAGCTTTGAGCCGCGTTCCAAGATTGGAATAAGCAACTCCTCGGTTGTTCCGGGGTAGGTAGTGGATTCGAGAATAATTGTTGACCCCACTGAAATTGCTGGAGCCAGTGATTCGGCTGCCGATTCAATGAAACTGAGATCCGGCTTGCCGGCGGCTAACGGGGTTGGCACCGTAATTAGCGCGTAAGAAAAGTCGACGCAATCGGTATAGCCCGAAGCAATAGCATAGAGACCCGCTTCGATCGCGAAACCAATTTCCTCGGGCTTCACATCAGCGATGGGAGACTCTCCCCTGTTAATTTGGTTCACCCGTCGCTCGTCAAGATCGACGCCAAGAACGCGAAATCCAGCTCTGACTGCTGCCATGGCCAGGGGAAGACCCACGTAGCCCTGTCCGACTATCACGACAAGATCGGATTTTGGCTTTTCTTGCACCTTTAAATCCTAGTACCCATGGACGCGCAGCAACTCTTTCCGTTGTTTGGCCGCGCCTGCTAATCGTCTTTGGGCCCTTTAGGCTCCGTCGGGTTGTGATTCGTGTCCATAGGTAGGCGCTATCTTGGGGAGTATGGATTCGGCACGAATATACCTTTCACCTCCGGACATTGGTGAGGACGAGAGAATGAGAGTTTTATCTGCAATTGATTCGGGATGGGTCGCCCCAATTGGGCCCGACCTAGAGTCTTTTGAGGATTTGCTCGCCAAAAAGGCAGGGCGAAAGCATGCCGTTGCTCTGTCTTCTGGGACGGCAGCATTGCATCTCGGCCTGCTAGCGCTGGGGGTCTCCCCTGGTGACTTCGTAATCTGTTCAACGCTAACGTTTGTTGCTACTGCGAATGCGATCCTCTATGTCGGAGCAATTCCTGTATTCGTCGATTCAGACCCTCAAACAGGCAACATGTCGATTACTTTTTTAGAAAAGGCTCTTCGCTCCATTAGCTGCTCTGGGGGAAAAATCGCAGCGGTCATACCGGTGGATTTTCTCGGGGCGGTAGCGGACTACGAAACGATCCAACCCCTTTGTCAAAAATTTGGGATTCCTGTTTTGGCGGACGCAGCAGAATCTCTCGGCTCAACAAGAGATGGGCGACCTTCGGGAGCCTTTGGGGACGCCTCGATATTTTCTTTCAATGGCAATAAAATTGCGACTACCTCTGGCGGGGGTGCGTTCCTCAGCGACGATGAATCAGTTGCGCGTAAAGTCAGATTTCTTGCGACACAAGCGAGGGAGCCAGTCGTACACTACGAACACAAGGAGCTTGGTTTCAACTATCGCCTGAGCAATGTGCTAGCTGCCATCGGCGTGGCCCAGCTGGGGCGTTTAGACCACATGGTGGAGGCTAGGCGGCAGAACAGGGAAAGATACCGGGTCCTTTTTGCCAACCGAGCCGGTGTTAGCATTTTGGGCGCTAACGACGCTGAGGACAATTGTTGGTTGACTGCAGTGCTAGTTGATTCAAGAACTGCTGGTTTTTCTTCTGCTGAGCTTGCTAAGTCCCTTGAGGACGCCAACATTGAATCTCGCCCGCTTTGGAAACCCATGCATCGTCAGCCATTATTCGAATCCTGCCCTTCCTTTGTCGACGGTACTGCAGAAAGACTGTTTGCCTCTGGCCTGGCACTACCGAGCGGTTCCGCCCTCGCCCCCCCCGAATGGCGGAGGATCTCTGCGGTTTTGCAAAGGTCCATCGAAAGGTAGGCATCAAATGGCCCTCCCAAATTACACAAGGACAAAAAGGATTCTCGATACTGTCTTTGCTGCGGTCCTTCTTTTTTTACTGGCTCCAGTTTTCGCTCTTGCTTCGGTTCTCATCAGTCTTATCGACGGTAGGCCTGTTCTCTTTCGGCAGCTTCGACCAGGGTTAGGTGGAAAACTTTTTTGGATAATCAAATTTCGGACAATGGGCGAAGTCGAAGAGCCAGATTTCATCGGAGTTCGCTCAACAACTCTGGGAAAAATTCTCAGGCGTTTTTCAATTGATGAAGCCCCTCAACTTCTAAACATTTTGAGAGGGGACATGAGTTTTGTAGGACCTAGGCCGCTGTTGGCCGATTATCTCCCTCTCTACAGCCCCCGTCAGGCGATTCGACACAATGTGCGCCCCGGCCTAACCGGCCTTGCCCAGGTCAGTGGTCGCAACCAGTTGGGCTGGGAGGAGCGCTTTGAGCTGGATGTTGCCTACGTGGAGCACCAGTCTTTTCTTTTAGACACGAAAATACTGCGTAGAACTTTGTTCGTGACAGCCACGGGCCGCGGTGTTCGAGCCCCAAATTCTGAGACGGTGGCGCCTTTTCGAGGATGAGGGCTCAACGGAAGAAGAGATCCTAAATTCCGAGGTAGTCTCGTTATTAGAGAAATTTGTGTGCATGAATAAGAAAGCTAGACGAGGAGGTTCTTTGTCCGTACTCGGAGGGTTGCGCGCCAGAGCTACTGGCCAGGCCACCATTGATGCATTTATCTGGATTGTTGCGGTTTTTCTTGCAGGAGCATTTCGTTTTGAATTCAACATTTCGCAAATTAACACTGGCCCACTTTTAATCCTGGGCTTTGTGGGAGCCTTGCTTTTCATTCTTGCAGGAAAAATTACCTCGCTCCACGGGTCTCGGTTCCGTGAAGCCTCCTTTGACGAGCTGGTCGCGTTAGCCCTGACGACTTTGATTGTTGCCGTCCCGCTCAGCGTCGTAACTTTTGTTGTTGGGTCACTTGTTGGGGTACCCCGAAGCCTTGTATTCATTGCGTCTCCTATTTTTTTCATAGGCAGTGGAGGCATTCGGTTACTGCGAAGATTTCGACGCCTGACGTTGAGCCGCCAAAATAAGGCATTCGCTAAGCGGGTCCTTATTTACGGAGCTGGATCAATGGCGGGCCTACTGATTTCGCAAATTAAGGAGAGTGACGATTCCGCTTTTTTCCCAGTTGGGCTCCTTGATGACGATCCAGATAAATCACCGCGATGGATTGCCGGAGTGAAAACACTCGGGTCTTTTGAAGACTTTGAGACTCAAGTTCGCAAGACGCGGGCAGAGTCAGTCATCGTCGCAATTCCGCGCGCAACCGCGGAGCTGTTGCAGAGGGTCAGAGACGTAAGCGAAAAAATCGGAGTCGAAGTACTGGTGCTTCCCAGTTTTTCTGAGATTCTCGACTCAGGCGCCGCAAGAATTGAATTGCATGCACTTGGAATTGAGGATCTCATCGGACGACGGGCGGTGAGTATCAATTCGGCTTCGATAGATTCCTACCTGCGACACAAAACGGTTTTAATCACAGGAGCGGGTGGCTCGATTGGAATAGAGTTGTGTCGTCAAGTTGCCCGATATCAACCGAGGCGTCTCGTGTTTCTTGATCGTGACGAGACAGGTCTGCAGCAGGCAGAGCTTGCGGTGAGTGGATCAGGCCTGCTGGACGGCGCGGATATCATCCTTGCTGACATCCGTGATGCGGAGAATCTCTATTCCGTTTTCTCCGACGTCAGTCCAGACGTTGTGTTTCATGCTGCCGCCCTAAAGCACTTACCTGCGCTCGAAAAGTTTCCACAAGAGGCCTGGAAGACGAACGTGATTGGGACCTTGAATGTTTTACGCGCATCACAGGCCAACGGGGTTGAGCGCTTTGTGAACATTTCCACCGATAAAGCTGCTGAGGCGACCAGCGTCCTTGGACGGACGAAAAAAGTTGCCGAGGAGCTCACATCCTGGTTTTCCGAAAAATATGATGGCTCCTACCTGTCGGTTCGATTTGGGAATGTGCTTGGCTCAAGAGGCTCCTTGGTTCCCACGGTGGCTTCGTTGATAAATGCCGGTCGGCCAGTAACTGTTACGCACCGTGACGCGACACGCTATTTCATGACCACAATCGAAGCGTGCCAGCTGGTCCTTCAAGCTGGAACTGAAACCGAAAATGGTCTTGTTTTGATCTTAGACATGGGGCAACCAGTCAAAATCATTGACATTGTGGAAAAAATGATTTCGATGTCGGGAAAGTCTGCAAGTGTTATTTTCTCGGGCTTGAGGAAGGGGGAAAAATTACACGAAAGTCTGAGCTCTCAATCCGAAGAACGCACAGAAAGTTCGCATGAACTAATTTGGAAGATAAAAGCGCCACCCTTTGATCCCGCGTTACTTATTAATCTTCGCGCAAAATTGGGAGCCAGCGGTGAATGGACGCACCTGACATAATGGGACGGATCCTCTTGTTTTCCGCAATACAACGCCTCAGGTTTTATTGAGACTCCCTAGAGAGGTGTTTTAGTTGTTGTTCAGTGTGATGGGTCTGAACGACCGGGGTGGTCCCCTAATGAGCTTTACTTTGCGATACTAGCTATCAGTTTGACCCGGAATGGCATACAAGCTGTCACCGCCAGACCCACACGGGGTAGAGAGCATCGATTTCTTGGACGTGCTACTTCAATAAGCGAATAGACGTGTGTTGGCTCCCGGCTAAACGTGACAGTGCAAACTCAACAGGTTTTGCTCTATGGACTGTGTCACCATCCGAATTGCGCAGATAATGTTCCTTACACGCAAATGCGAGGTGTTCGGTTTTCGGCTCATTTTCATACCCCGCAGCCCCACCCCTTGGCAGAAAACCCAACTGGACCGCTACTTGTTGAGACTTCCAGTGGCGAAGTATCACCCTAGGTGTGCGCGTACTCCATCTGAAAAGTGGAAACCCTCTTCTCGGCAGGACACCTCCGACCAGTGACATTTTTTTTACCAAAATCCGACCCGCTGCTCTGAGGTATCAAGTGGCCAACAAATCCCGGCCCCAATTGTCTAGTCATGAGGTGCGGAGGGCGAACTTTATGAATACTGCGCTGTGCTGGTGGCCAAAAATATGAACCGCCCCGGGTTTTATAGAGACCCCAGAGTTGTGTTTTTTGCCAACGCGTTTGCCTGGCAGATTTAAACATAGAACACCTGTTTGAACTCTGCCGGTGGGGCGTCTCCGCTGAAATCATGGAAGTGATTCTGGTTGCGCCAGTAGACCGGGCCGAGGGCTGATAGTTCGAGTTGTTCAACGCTCTTCCAGGGGCCTGGGTGGTCTGACCGGCGAACGAGTTCGACCTGCTAGTAAAACTGTAGACGGCCTCAGCTATGGAATTGTCAAAACTGTCACTAACGGTTCCAATGGAGGGGACAGCAACAATTTCTAATCTCTGCGACGCGCTCTCCGTAGCGAATTGACGTGAATTGGCTGCGCGCATCCGAGTGACTCCGTATTCAGGGTAAAGGGTTCCTCCCGGACCATCTCTGCATTTCAATCGCGTCCAACACGGTTTCGGGTTTTACATCGGAGGAGACCCGCCAACCTACAATCATCCTGGAATTGGCGTCGATGATGAAATAACCGTAACCAACTCCCGCCTAGGTTGCCACGAACGTCAAGTCGCTGACCCACAACTGACTAAGCGCAGCTGCACTGAAGTGACTTTTATACGGGAACCCGATGTTTCACCGTTTCCGGATCAGGTTTACGGGCCTTTATCTGCCTGAACCTCGAAACCCGGGTATTCCCAGGGTTTTAATCAGGCGCACTGTGTGGTCGCAGCCAATGTCAATGCAAGCTCTGCGGGCTGCCTTCAAGAGTTTCCAAACCCCAGACACCATCCGGTTTATCTCCCAGAGGCAATGAAGGTGCCCGGACAACACAGCATTACTGAGGGATCTTGCTAATGGGGCACTGCCCCTTGCCGCGCAATAGGTGTTTGGCACCACCTGCGCTTCCCTACAGACGCGATCAATACCAAGCTTTCGCCCCTCGACAATATCGTCAGGGACTGATGCAGGTTTAGGAGACAGTTTTAGTCACGCGGCCACAGCGGCCGGTGTTGCCATCATGGTCTCGAATTCAATCGGCGTCAAACGCCCTAGTGCGGCTTGACGGCGTTTGC
>Ga0208414_1002605_pt1 | contig 11670 bp, 16 predicted proteins | sample AntAceMetag02UKE_FD_184770 | JGI IMG/M metagenome (GOLD analysis project Ga0208414, IMG submission 184770) | Saline lake microbial communities from Ace Lake, Antarctica - Antarctic Ace Lake Metagenome 02UKE (SPAdes) (version 2) | ecosystem: Environmental > Aquatic > Non-marine Saline and...
AACGGATTATCATCGCTGACCGAGGGACGGCTAAAGGACGGCATGACACCCAACCGTTGGAGTGTCAGCAGCATGGTGGTGCCTTTCATGGGGCTGCCATTGTCTGAATGTAACGCCAGCTGGTTCCGGATGACACCGTGCTTCAAACAGGCCTTTTCCATCAGTGTAGAAGCATGGTCAGCGCTCTCATCTTCGTGTATTTCCCACGCCACCACCAGTCGGCTAAAGATATCCACGACCATGTACAGCTTCAGAAACTCACCGCGTATGCATGTCGGTAAAAACGTAATGTCCCACGACCACAGGCAGTTGGGTTTGCTCGCCACCCAAGCTTTGGGTTTAGGCACGACTCGCGGTGGATGTGCTTTGCCACGGCGGTTGGCCTGGTGAAAGTCATGAAGAACCCGATAAAAGGAAGCAACCGAACCAAAATACTGGCCCTCGTCAGCCAGCATGGGCACGATCTGCGATGGCGCCAAGCTCTGGTACTGAGGCTTATTGCATACCTCAACTATGTCGAGCCTTTCTTCTTCGGTCAAAGCGTGCGTCGTGCAGCCACTGGCACCACGACGTTTGTCAGCCAAGTCACTAGCGGCGGCTTGCCAACGACGCAAGGTTCGGCAGGAAATACCCAGCACGCCACAAGCCAGACGCTGGCGAGCACCGGCTTCTACCGCTTCATCAATCAAGGTCATGGCCACCTGCTTGGTCTCCAAAGGAATCAATCTTCCTCGTTGACACCCCAGATGGCCCGGGCTTTTTTTGACAGCGTCAGCAAGGCAGCGGTCTCAGCCAGTGCCTTCTCCTTTCTGCGCAGTTCCCGCTCTAGTATCTTATTTTTCTTGCGTTCAGCCGCTAACGCAGCCTTGCTGACGGGCTCGCCATCATTGCTAGCCGACTCAATAGCGGCTTTCCAAGCATCAAGCTGCTCAGGGTAAAGCCCATGCTCGCGGCAATACACCGATCGCTCAGCTTCGTTCATCGATGCTGTCTGAATAATGGCAGCAAGCTTGGACTTCGCGTCCCACTTCTCAGGGTTAGAGGAATTGGCAGGCACCAGAAATCCTTTAGACTCAAAATGACGCTTCCAAGCATACAGGGTCGGGGCAGCAATGCCCAAATCCCGGCTAACCAGAGAAACTGTTTGACTGTTCGGTGGCATCAGACGACGCACCGCTTGTTCTTTGAACTGATAATTGTAGGATGGCATTGCTTTACTCCATCCGCCCCAAGGGTTAAAAAAACTAAATTAAACGCTGGGGACATCTTTTGTGAGAGAGGGGGTATCCGTCTTGACCACAAACCCGATAGATTTTCTTTGAGTGCTTCAGGCTTACCAATACCCTCTTCAGGCGAGCACATGGTTTCTTTAATTAGCAAATTGATTCGTGTGTGTGTGTCTTCTTGTCTTGCCCTTGCCAGTAAAGATAATCAGTCCATGCGGCATTTGTCCACACTACCTTTCTTAACATTTACTAGTGCCTTTGGCTTAGTCTGCCCTTTCCGGTATTGAGCGAGTGACTTTTCTAGGTGTTTGACGTTAGCAGGTGATTTCATTAAGTGAAATGTTTCCATCATGCTGTTGTAAGTATCCAGAGACATAACAACCGCATCCTCTGCGTCTCGACGAGAAATAATTGCAACATCACAATCAGCCACGACTTGATCAATGACTTGTTTAAATTGGTTTCTGGCGTCAGAGAAGTTAATAACTCGCATAGTTGACCCTTAGTTGTCTTGTATATTGTACGAGTATGCAGAGGATGGTTTTTGGGTGCAAGCGCCCGTAATCATTGGCAACAACATCCAGTTACAAGCCCCAAATCGCGAAACCCCAAGCGTGAACGCTAGGGGCTTTAAAATTCAGTGGTTGCCCGAGGCGGAGTCGACCAGAGCCATAGAGAATTTAATCCCAGTGGCCATCAATTAGTAAACCTCGTCATGATCCCCAACATTGATTGGAATGATTTCATTCTCAGTAATGATGAGTTCAAGCGTAATCCTGAATTTGAGGTTGATCGAGACGCTGTGCAGGCCGTTTAGTTTTCCCTTTAGTGCGTGAAGTCGCAGAGAAGGGTGGTGCGGGTTGACTGTTAATAGCGCAAGTGTTTTGGTGTACTGAGTAACGGCGTCTGGGTGTTGCTTAATGAACTTGGCAGCTTTGCGGCTGTATTGGTCAGTGAAAATTAACTGCCAAGTCATGCGACCAACTTTGCATTCAGCTTATTGATGCGGCGAATGTGCTGTGCAACCGTTTCTTTTACGTAACGACCAGCATCGAGGTCTGCCTTTGACTCTGCAAGAGCGGCTTCAAGCTCACATTCACGAAGATATTGATATTGTGCCCCACTCATCACAATATATTTAAGTTGCCCGCGAACAGAAACGGCAACCTCGGGTTGCGTAGCGAGTGCGTCTTCAATTGCTTTAACACCTTTGGTTTTGAGATCATTTGCTGAGATTGTGCCCATGGTGAACTCCTGTTTAGCATTGCTGACAGTATAGTCAATCGTACGATTTAAAGTACTATCAATAACTTGAAAATATCCAGTTACAAGCCCCAAAACGCGAAAAATCCAGCGCGAACGCTAGGGTTTCTAAGATTTCAGTGGTGGCTTGGGGCGGAATCGAACCACCGACACAGGGATTTTCAATCCCCCAAAGTACCAATTTATACTTATTTAGGGGTGTTGAGTAAATGTAAACAATATCAATTAAAACAATAGTTTAATCATGTTTACAATAATCCTTGTGTTGATTACAATTGAGCATTATTTAGTGAAAGTGCTTACAAAGTGCTTACAAAGTGCTTACAAACTGACACGAGGATTTTTTACATGGCCCGAAAGAAACTAACCGCCCCCCGCATAAATTCGTTTGAGTGCCCAAGCGATAAAACCCAAGCGTTCCTTTGGGATAGCGAAGTGCCGGGCTTAGCCGTTCGTGCGACAGCCGGTAAAAAGGTTTATATCTATCAGAGCAGGCTAAATGGTGCGAGCCTTCGCTTAACCATTGGTGATGTAAATGTATGGGCCATTGAGGAATTCAGAGGCACTAACGGAATTGTGGCAAGGCCAGGCGCAAGGCAGGAAGCCCGGCGACTTCAAGCAAGCATTGACCAAGTGCGCGACCCCCGCGAAGTGAAGGCGGAAGTTACCGCCGCCGATGAGGGCAAGCGAGCCACCACCAAACGACAGGCAGTAACTTTTAACGAAGCGTGGCAGGCGTACTTAATCGAGCGCCGCCCCCATTGGGGTGAACTTCACTATTTAGACCACCTTAAATTATCTCAAGCCGGGGGCGAGCCCCGAAAGCGATTGAGAGCCATTGTTAAAACGACTGCTGGCCCATTGGCTGAGCTTATGCCGATGAAGTTAAGCAATGTTACCCCCGAGTTTATATTGGCGTGGGCTAAGCGAGAATCGCCCAAGCGCCCCGCGCGTGTTCGTTTGGCAGTGCGATTACTTAAGGCGTTTTTAAGATGGTGTTCAGATGAAAAGGCTTACACGGGCTTAGTTAACCCTGATGCGGCGAGCACAAAAAAGGTGCGCGAAATAGCAGGCACCGCGAAAATTAAAAACGATAACATTCAGCGAGAGCAATTGTTTACATGGTTTGAGCACGTTCAGAAAATACCCAACCAAACGATAAGCGTATATTTGCAATGTTTACTTCTAACCGGTGCCAGGCGGGGGGAAATAGGCACCCTTAAATGGGAAGATATAAATTTTCAATGGCGAGGGCTGAACATGAAAGATAAGGCGCGAGGCAGGCGAGAAGTGCCCCTAACGCCCTATGTAGCCCACCTGATAGCAGGCTTACCTAAGCGTAATGAATGGGTTTTTAGTAGCACCACAAGCAAATCAGGGCGATTGGCAGAACCAAGTATTGCCCACCGCCGCGCGTGCGCTGCTGCTGGGCTGGTGCTTACATTGCATGGATTAAAGCGTTCGTATGCGAGCTTATGCGAGTGGCTAGATATACCCGGCGGTATTAGCGCCCAGATACAAGGCCATGCACCACAAGGCGTGCGCGAGCAGAATTATGTACGCCGGCCTCTGGATTTATTGAGGGTGCACGCCGATAAAATCGAAGCTTGGATACTAGAGCAAGCCGGCATTGAATTTGATGCAAGCGTTAAGCCCGGTTCTTTACGAGTTGTGGGCGGTTCTGCTACCAATTAAAGTTTACGCCGCGCCTAGTTTGGCCAAACGAAAACCGGTATACCTTCAACCGGCTGGCGCGGCACCTAACATTGAAGGCAATTGAAGGAGTGGAAATAATGATTGAACCACGAGATAACCCAGATTTAGACAATAGGCCTTTTAGCCTATACCATTTAAGTGGAAAAAAATTCTTGGAATGGGCTGAGTCTAAAGATTATGAATTGCCACATACTAACCCACCATTATCAAATGAAGTGCCGTTTCAAGTTGAATGGTTTTTGGCTGAAATGATGCGCTCAACAAGTAAAAACCTTACAGGGGAAAAATTATTTAAACGGGCAAAAAGTATTTTACAAAAAAATGAAGAAAAAATTCTTGAAGGTTCAAACGCATTAGGTAAAGCTTTTCTAGGTAGTTTGAAACATGACGGAGGTTTTCCCGAGAATCGAGATCCATTAGCCCAGTTTTTTATGGGTAGCCAAAGGCAAAAATACTGGCGTAATTTAATAAGTGATGCCGTTTATCTAGATGAACTGGTACTGCTTGATTATCCGAGCCTAGGGCCTATTACTGAAAAACAAAAAAATGAAGTGCTCAGCAAAATATTTCAACAAGTGAACGGCCCCCTCGCAAGCGATGATGTGGCCACCGCTAATGAAGGTGCACAACCCAATTGGAAAATGAGAGTACAGGCTGAGGCTACCGCTATGTGCCTTAGGCTAATAGAACAAGGGGCGCAACCGAATCCAAACAATATTGTTGATAGCCTGGCCGCCTGGTGCAGAAAACCCGAGATAGATTTAAAAACAAATACCGGTACCCACCCCAGCGCTGGCTATATTCGTACTCATGTAATCAGCGGCAAACATTGGAAAATTCCCACCAAAAACAGGTGAACAAGCTGCACAAACTGAACAACCAAAATTTGTGCAAGTTGAACAAACATATATCAATTCATGTAAACCCATTGTTTATGTGGTTTTAAGCTGATTTATGTTTTTAATTATTGTTACTTGTTTAAATGTATTTGTTCATTCAAGAATTTGATTCATACCTAGCCTGTGTTGCTAGGTTTGGAGTGATTCAAGATGAACCAAGTAACCCCCCAATACCCCCCGCTTGATGAAATAACCGCGCCCACCGTGGCCACCCCCGCCGCCGCGCATTACATGAATCGCCGCCCCCAAACATTAAGAACCTGGGCGTGCTTCGATGATGGCCCAATTAAACCCATTCGCGTGAACCGCCGTTTAGCGTGGTGTGTTGCTGATATTAAAAAATTGATGGGGGGCTAAACCATGAATGAAATTTATAACGCCGGAGTTTATGTATTGGCTTGGATTCGGGGGGCGCGCAAATGAACACCAACGATATTAAAAAATTACAAACCATGGCTAGTGATTTTGTGCGCATCGGGTTTGGGTACTCATGCGCATTTACGCTGAAAGGCCAAAGCTTAGAGTGCCAGTGGAGCCCAAACATACCACCAGCCAAAACCATTAAAAAAATATTAGCAAGTGGCAAATACCATGAAGCACGACATGATTTTTTAACGGCAATGGCTGAACAAATCGGCGGCACTATTTTATGTGTGGAGGCTTAATTATGTTGAACCATTCAGAACTAATCAGCGTGCTGCGTGCGGCTGGCTTAGACGTCAAACACATTGAGGGCGGAAAACTCACCCGGTGCAAAACAATTGACGACAAGGCCGGCCAACAATCAGGTTGGTATCGCGTATTCGACGACCTGAATACAACCGTGTGCATTTTTGGCAACTGGAAAGATTTAAGCCGCGGCGTATGGGTTGAAGGCAACCGAAACCAGACACCAAGACAACGCGCTGATGTAAGTCTTTTAATCGAACGTGCCAAGGTTGAACGGAAAAAAGAACAATCTGCACAATGGGCGTTAAACCATACCAAGCTACTGAAGTTATGGGCCGAAACAAAACCCTTGCATACTGATGATGCAGTGAGCCGCTATCTTATAAATAGAGGTTTAACCGTTCCTGACTGCGGCGCTATTCGTGCTCATGATGGCTTAGATTATTGGCATGGTGGCCAGTGTATCGGCACCTACCCCGCTATGGTGGCGGCGGTGACTTCACCAACCGGCGAATTAGCATCACTTCATCGGACTTACTTAACGGCTGATGGCTTTAAAGCATTGGTACCAACTGTTAAAAAATTATGCGCAAGTGCTGGCCCATTGATGGGTGCAAGCATCAAAATTAGCGCCCCCAAGCGTCGCGAAGATGGCAGCCTAAGCATTGGCATTAGTGAAGGCGTTGAAACCGCACTGGCAGCCGCTACGCTATTCGATGTACCAGTTTGGGCAGGTGTTAGCGCGCATGGTTTAGCAAGTTTTGAGCCACCACCTAATGTGAAAAATATTTATATTTTCTCGGATAATGACGCGAGCCATGTTGGCCAAGATGCTGCTAAAAAATTGGCTGAACGGTTAACGTACCAAGGCCATGTGGTGAGGATTCATACGCCGGCAATTGTCGGTGATTGGTGCGACGAGTTAGCATCATTGGGGGCGATTGTATGAACAACTTAGCCAAACTAAACCCAGACACCCCACCCGTTGAAACATGGCCCGAACCACAAGCATTGACAGGCCCTGAACTAGAGCGTGAACCATACCCGTGTGATGCACTACCAGATGGTCTGCGCGCTGCAATTGATGATGTGGCTGCAACAACCCAAGCGCCCTTTGCGATGTGTGCCACTAGTGCCCTAGCAGCGCTATCAGTAGCGGCGCAAGGCCATTGTGACGTTCAGCGCAACAGTCAACTGAAAGGCCCAACATCATTATTTTGTTTGGTTTTGGCCGAATCGGGCGAGAGAAAGTCAACCGTAGATAAGTTTTTTACTGAGGCAATTCTCGCGCATCAAAAAGAGCAAGCAGAGCTAATGAAGCCTGACGTAAAAAAATATACTGCTGAGTTGATGGCTTGGGCCGCACAAAAAAATGGAATTCAGGAATCAATAAAGCAGGCTGCAAAAAAAGCAGAACCTACCTTAGAGGATACAAGCCGGCTCATTGAGGTTGAAGCCGCCCAACCGATAGCGCCCAAGGTACCAAGGTTTATTTTTGGTGATGCAACGCCCGAAGCATTGATTTATGAATTACATAAGAGCTGGCCTTCAGGAGGCGTTATCTCAAGTGAAGGGGGTGTTATTTTTGGTAGCCACGGCATGAGCCCCGATTCAGTGATGCGTAACCTAGCCAACATGAATATTTTGTGGGACGGGGGCCAAATACCTATTAGCAGGAAAACTTCAGAAAGTTTTACCGTTGATGGTGCGCGGCTAACGGTTTGTGTGGCAATTCAATACCCAGTGCTGGCCGAGTTTTTATCAAAGGCCGGCGACATTGCCAGAGGTAGCGGTTTTCTTGCACGATTTTTAGTGGCATGGCCTGAATCAACACAAGGCAGCCGACCCTATAAAGAGCCGGGCAGTCACTTACCGGGCTTGGATAAATTTAATGCCAGAATCACGGCACTGCTAAACCAACCGTTTAATTTTGATGAAACAGGCAATGGCATTGAACCAAAACTGTTAAAGCTTTCAAGTGAAGCCAAATCATATTGGATAGAGTTTTACAACATGATTGAGCTTCAATTAAAGCCAACTGGCAGCCTAACAACTGTGAGAGATGTTGCAAGCAAAGTAGCTGACAACGCCGCCCGAGTGGCTGGATTGTTTCACTGTTACGAGCATGGCTTAGATGGACAAATAAGTGTTGAGTCTATGCAGGCAGCTTGCGACATTGTGACGTGGCACCTGAGCGAATCACAGCGTTTATTTGGTGAACTGGCTCAAGACCCGGCTATTAGTATGGCTGCAAAAATAGATGGATGGCTAATTGCACGCTGCAACGTGCAAGGCACCAGTCGGCTGACTTTGACAGAGGTTTTACAATTCGGACCTATTAGAATTTTACGCAAAAAACCAAACCTATTACCAGTGCTCGATGAATTATTCGATGCCAACCGGGCTCAACTGGTGACGGTTGATGGCAAAAAGCTTATCGCTATTAACCCGCGGTTAATTAATGGGGGCTGAACCATGAGCTTGATGCAACTGCTAGAAAGCATAAAGCGTCAAACGGCTACGGCTAATAAGGCTACTACGGCTACGCATGGAAGGGGGGTAACTGTAGCCACTTTAGCCACTGTAGCCTTAGCCACTGAGCCTATTCTTAAAACCGAGCGACCATATTTAAGATTGGTTAGGGCAGGCGCCCCCCCTACTGAGCATGAGGCAGTCACTATTGAACAGCGTCAACAATTATTTGAATCGAAGGGTTTTACTGCTGCTGAATCAGAATCACTGGCTCATGGCTTGATGCTGAGGGATAGGGACACCGGCGACAACCGCCGGGCCTGTGGTGAATGTGGCAATTGGTATGCTGGCCGGTGCAAGGTAAGGCGCTACCCTATTGGTGATGAACCAGTGATTTATGCACTGCACCGCTGTGAAGGGTTTGAAACTTAATGATAAATGAAGGCTTATTAAGCAACCATGGAACACAATTTCCCGCGCCTGACCATTTCAAGATTAAGGAAAAAAAATGCGATACAAAACACCAATCGAGGTTCGAAACTCACAAAATATTAGGGTGCGTGTCAAGCTTACGGAACTACCCGAAAAGCTTCGGTGCAGGATACCCGCAGCAGAATGGCTAGACAACCCCCAAGCGTTTGATCGGCTTAAATTTATTGCTGAGACGGAGTCGTTTATTCAAACGGTTTATGGCCTTGACCAACATAGTTATCAAACCATGTTGGTAATGCTGGGCGATGCGATGCAAAATTATATAGATTGTGACATCGGTATCGCTGAGACGGGTGGGCTAGTCATTGGCGACAAAACCAGCCCATTGGTTTTAATGCAATTTGATTTGACTAAAATTATTATTAAATTGATGCGCGAACTTGGGTTAACACCCGCGTCGAGGTTATCTGATGCACCCACGACAGCTAAGACAATTTACGACTTGCTGCCTTTTGGAAAACCGCAGACTGAATTGACGTGACATTTGCAACATTTGGCACGGGGGCGCTTACAAAGTTTGCCCAGTCTTGCATGAGGGCTCTACGTTTTTCAAGCATAGCCCCACGTTCATAACTTTGAGTCGACGGCGGTGCCATCGAAACACCAGCACCGGCGAAGACCACCAGCTTGTCGTCGCGTAGGGCGTCGAAAATGCGGTCGTCGAACTCGATGGCACCAAGTTTGATCATGATCGCGGCTTTCTCGTCATAGCCAGGCGAACGACCAGAACCTTAGGGGGCGTTCATTCGTTAGCCTTACGTCCAGACCTGACGAGGTTCTTCGCCGACAGCAGCTTTTCCCTCAACGCGTATCTGGACGACTGCATATTGACCTCGCTGCTCTCCGGGCGCGGGATCGGGACAATCGCCGTTGCCGCCCTTTTGAACTTGATCATGTATTTGCCCGTGTCGTTGTACGGCACGATGGCCTCGATCTCGGCAACGTGGGTGATGGCTGCAACGGGAGCGACCTGATAGGCAGCGATGAACTTCAACTTCGCGATGTGCTTTGCGTTGATCCTCACAGCGAACCAGCAGTGCTCGTTCAGAAAGCGTTGCTTGAACCCTTCTTCCCGCGCAGGGACAACGATGGTGTCGAACTTGTCGTTCTCTGATCCAACGGGCTGCACCTGGTCGTTCGGGTCTTCTTGCTTTTGCGGCGTGAAGGCGTTGATCCCGAGCATCGGCAGGATCAACAACATATCGGCTAGGAATGCTTGCGCGGTGGCCTTGGCTGCCGGCGCCATCGTTGGAGCCGTAGGGTTGTTCTTGTTCAGCAGAATGGCCCGATCATGCTTCTTGGCCAGCGCGACCAGCGCCGACTCTAGGTACTGGACTTCGGTCTTGCCGATCTTGTGGTTTCGGTCAAAGAAGTAGACGCCCCACACCCACCCCTCCTTGTTCGAGACGTGATTCTTCAAGCGGTCGCCGACAGGATCAGCCTCGCCGATGTAAATCGTCTCTTCAGCGGCATTGCCAACGAGGATGTAAACACCGGCCTGGGAGAAGCCCGGCTCTTGCTTCAGCAGATGGAAAAGCTCTCTGTTGAAGACGACGCCGTAGCCAGACCAGTTCGATTTGTCGAGGTGGCGAATACCTTCGGGGTCACCGGTGGTTGCGAAAAGAGTGATTGAGAAGGGTTGCATGGTGGTCTCGCTCTGATTTATATTCGTCTGAATAGTTGTTGCCTGTGTCAAGTCAACTTGGTTACGTCGACCAGCTTGTACATGCTAACCAATTCATCTTGGATGGCGCGCATGATCGCTCGAACGTCACTCCACTGAGAAATCATGTCGTTTAGTTTCGGATAGGCCTTTTGTCGCTCGAAAGGGGGCAATGTCTTGTCGCTGGTGTTCTCCCACCAGAAGCGATAGTCGGCTTGCCACGTCTCAAGAAATGGCCGAAGCACATCACGCATTGCGCGATGAATCAACGCGCCAAGGTGGTTTTCGATACCGGCACCTGTGCGAATGCCGAGGAGTTTTCTCGGCTTCACATAGGTCGAGCAGACAGGAAACTGGCGCATTATTTTTCGCGCCTCACCGAAAAACGTGTGTAACGATGAAAGGCTTTCGGCATAGACCTCACCTGAAAAATCCGTGCAGTCTCGATCTTTGGATTCTCCGGTAACTGCAATTCTCGTCGCCAGCTCGGTATACAGTTCCCACGCACACTGCCGGTCACTTTCCTCAAAGTCGGCCCCCAGCTTGAGGAACCCAATATCTATCGAAAAATTGCCCTTCTTCATTACGGTCATATATATCTCCTATCCGTTTCGCTGACGCATCGGTCGTGAGTTGTCGATCTGCCACTGCGGCTTCGCGATAGCGGTGTCGATCAACGGGGTCAATCCTTGAGCCGTAAGCCCATTCCAGTGAGTCCAAGCCGCGTACCCGCTCTTGCAGTTGTCAAGAAACCGATCAGGCACAACAATTTCGCCAGCCGGGTTCTTGACATGTGTGGGTAATACGATGCCAATCAGGCCGTGGAATTTGTCCAGGGTCGCCTTGATTTCCCAATCCAGATACTTGCGTTGGTGGCTCTGCGCGCCGATCAGAATAATGGTGCAGGATGTGCCTGTAATGTATTTATCCCTGATCTGTTGCATCACGTACTCGGTGTTGTCGCTCTGGATCAGGCGCTCCAACGAGTTATCCCGAATCGCCTCATACTGATCGTGAAAGTAGCGAGAAAATTCGTCGTAATACGCTTGATCGCCACCGTGGTGATAACTGACGAACACCTTCCGCCGTGTTGGCTTCATCAGCGCAGCCAACAGGCCGTTCATATTCGGATCACCGTAAAAACTGGACCTAGTCAAAAAAGTAGACATTTCAAGTCTCTGAAGTATGCTTTTACTTTAGGAAACGAACATGTCAAATTACATCAGTCCCCAAAAGAAGCAAGAATGCATTGACTACGCCCTGGCTCACC
>Ga0208414_1002617_pt1 | contig 11633 bp, 18 predicted proteins | sample AntAceMetag02UKE_FD_184770 | JGI IMG/M metagenome (GOLD analysis project Ga0208414, IMG submission 184770) | Saline lake microbial communities from Ace Lake, Antarctica - Antarctic Ace Lake Metagenome 02UKE (SPAdes) (version 2) | ecosystem: Environmental > Aquatic > Non-marine Saline and...
CTCAAAGAAATAGTAGAGGTAAAAATCAGTAGTGCAAAAGATGCTGTTACTGAAATCAAAAATAAAGATTTACCTAACGGCAGACCGGGAAACCCTGTCAGCGCGTAAAATCAAAAACTGAGAAAATCTGGTCTCGGTTTTATAACCGAGGCCATGTTTATTTGAAGAGTTAATTAAATGGCAAAATTGCTCTTTTTTAGTATCTTGATACCCTGTATCAAACATTATCACTTAATATAAACTAACGAGATATAATGAGAGATCAGTTATTATCCGTACTCTATATGATAGGGGTACTCCTGCTAGTTCTCCCAGCTTTTCTGCAGTCTAATTCTTAATTAAAACAATTCTTATCTAATCTTACTATTTAGATTGCTCTAATCCTTATAATTTTAACGATTATTTATATATTTAACTAACAATCATTCAATCACCTAGACACCAGATTAGTGGCTTGGTAGGGTTAATCCATGCAAAGATTCATATTAATATTGTTAACAGGATTGTTCTGGATCAACGTTAGTTCTGCAGAATTTAAACTACCTAATCAAAACTATTCAGAAATCAAAAGTGTCTACTCTTATGGAGATAAAAAACTCATAGTAGTTTCAGAAGAAATGTTTGAAAGTATTTGGATTTATGATCCTTTAACTAGTAAACAAACTAGAGTTAAAAACGTTTGGAACTTTATTGATTATACCTCTAACGTAGTTTCTTATAAAAAATCAGAATTTGATTTAAAGCCTAGGCTTGCTGTAATTACAGAGAATGAATAAACTTCTACCGATCATAATTTTTAGTTTATTGTGGTGTACTTATTCAACTGCAGGACTTTTAAGTGATGAAGAAATAAAATATAACCTACAAGCTTGCAAGAAAGGTCAATATTCAAGTTCAAATAACCAAGGAATAAGCAAAAGTGTACTAGATAGATATTGTGATTGCTATGTTAATAAAATTGATCAAAATTTAACCCAAAAAGATATTAAATATTTTAAGGAAAATGGGACATATCCAGAAAGATATAATCAAGTAGTTTTTGAATCTTCAAAACAATGTTATTTAAAAGAGATTGCAAAATGAAATTTAATATTATTAAATCAATAATATATAGTAATTATTTATGATTTTTGGAAAAGGCTACATAACTTATAATCTATTTTTTGTTTGTGCCGCAACAGTGGCAATGACAAGATTTGTTAAAAGAGATTATAAAAAAGTTGCAGAACAACTAGATGATCATTATTCAGATTCATTTTTAGACAAAGGTTTAAAAAATGATTTTTTAAAGGCTGGAGACCACCTGAATTGATGGCAAATTTTGTTAAAAAATTTAAAAATTCAGGCGCAACAATTTTGGGTGGATGTTGTGAAACGAGACCTTCTCATATAAAAGAAATTTATAAATTAAAATAATAATGTATCTCTATTTAAAAATTGAGCTTTACAGACTAATATTAAGCAACAATTATTTAAATCTTATTAACCACCAAACGTTCTTTAAGAAAATTGATGATTTTAAATAAACATCTAACAATTGTTATAATATTATACGACTCATCGGATTTAATTTTTAAGTGCCTAAAAAAACTAAACAATTTTAATATTTTAATTGTTGATAACGGAAGAAACAGTACAGTTCTAGAGAAACTTAAAGAATATAGAAATATAGAGAAAATAATTTCTAAAAATAAAAATTTAGGGTTTGGTAATGGTGTAAATTTTGCCTTTAGTTATATTAAGACAGATTTCTTTTTAGTTTTAAATCCTGATATAATTATAGATGAAAGTTCAATAAATGAAATGTTACTAGTTGCTAAAAAGGACAAAAATTGCGCTATTGTAGCACCACTAATATTAACTGATAAAGATGGTTATGGTACACTTCCTGAAAAATGGACACAAACTTCTGAAAGATTAATTAACAAAGATAGATATCTATTGATAGAAAAAAAAAGACCTTCAGGCAACATATGCGTGGATGTTGCAAAAGGTTGTGCTCTTTTGATTAACTATAAACACTTTAAAGCTGTTAAAATGTTTTCAAAAGAATATTTTATGTTTTGGGAAGAAGTTGATCTTTGTCGAAAATTTTTAAGTAAAAAACTAAGTATTATTATTTGTGTCAATGCAACAGCTCTTCATAAGGAAGGCTCTTCTGTAAAAAATAGTATAAGAAAGTTTGCTATTAGAACATTTCACTCAGAAAAATCTCCACTTTATTATTTTAAAGTAAAGAGATTTACAGCTGCCATGTATTATAAAATGCTTAAATATTTATTCAGAGTTATCAGTTATTTCTTAATATTGAATTTTAAAAATTCTTTTAAAAATTTAATTAAACTATCAGCACTCATTAGTTATATTTTTTTTAAATAAAAAAATTAGGGCCATTATTTTGAAATATCTTGTCTGAAAATATAAGCCCAAGTTTAAAAAATAAATAAATTTAGATAACTAATCGTTATCAGTTAATCCAGCACCAGCACCACTTTCTTTTAAACTGTCGTTTTCCTCAACAAAAGTTTCTTCTGAAAGCTTATAGAGCTCATTCCATTCTTTTTCTTCAAACGAGTCTCTATTTTCTAAAACTTTTAAGTAAATATTTTCAGCAGACTCGATAATTTCATTTTTAGTATAGTTTGAATAAATATTATTATTAAAGTTTAATAAAAATTCTCTGTCATCCATTTTTAAAAATATTCTTTTGCCAATTATTTCTGCTGCCCTGCTTACAAATGGCAAGAAAAGTAATGGATAAGAGACTTTTTTAAACGTTATCTCACTTAAGGTTTCTAAAGTTTTATTCTAATCTAAAAAATTTACCCCTGCAATTATTGGATAATATTCATTTTTATTAGCTTCATTGTCTTGCTTTATGATGCTGATGTTCTCTAACCTTAATTTTTTTTTTTCTTAAAAAAACTATTTAAGTTTTTAATTCCAGGTAGGCTAAAAATCTCAAGCAGTCTTATATTTTTTCCTATCTCCTCTGCTATACCCCATGAATATCCAGCAGCCCTGCTCGATCTTTTAGAAACTGTATCTATTTCACTTAATGATCTCATGTTGATTAATTATAAACCCAATGTTCATCATAGTTTTTTAATTGTTCGGGTAAAGGTGCTCCTTGAAACATGCATATTCTTAACCATTTATCAGAACGTGGGCTGCATTAATGAGTGCATATACAAGCTTAATTAAATCCTTAAAGTCCAAACAACTACGCGTAGCAATTCCTTCTTTTTTAATTATGGCCTACGCATTGTTTATTTATATTTCAATGTTCGTTGTATTGTTTAATGGTGGATCTCCCATAGATAAGTTGGTTGATTTTTTGATGTCCTATACCCCACAATGGATAATTAGTGGAACAAGTTGGCCAGCAGTTATTTCAAAGTTATTATGGTCTTGTATTTTTGGATTATTTCCCACCATCATTGCCTTGTTATTAGGTGCCATGATAATTCTTAGAGGAGTAGCCTACCTATTTGGCTTTATAGGAGATGTTTTTTTATTTTTAAAAAAATGGATTTTAGATCAGCAATTATAATTGATAATAACTAGAAGATCATGAACCAGGCTACCCCCACAAAGCAACCGGGAAAAACAGACCGTGCTTCTATAATCCTTATTTATCAACAAAGTTACTTTAGATAAAATTCTAGCAAAAAATTTTAGAAAGATACTCTTGGACCTATGGGCATAGATCCAAGGTTAAAGTGAATTATTACTAATTAATACGTATTATATAATCAGGGCCCAGGAATTACAAGGTGGTCATTTTTTATTTTTTAATCTCCAAATACTCTCTGCAACTTTACTTTTGAATTGAGGCTCGCTTTGAGAGGGTTGGGACCGGGATACTTCTACTTCTACAGAACCATCATCAATGCTGCTGATTGGATCATAATAGTTTCGAACTGGTCTATATGAAGTGTCGGAAGATTTAAATAAATTCCTTACTCTCTCAATATCAATTGGATATGAATTGCCATAATTTCTAGGTTGGGTGAAGGACTTTTTAATTAGATCATCTTGTTTTTTTTTAACTCTTTCTTGTGCTAGTTTTATCAGCTCAGGATTGATCTCGTTTAAAACATTGTCTGGGATATTACTTTTAATCTTATTTAACATCTTCAATTCATTGTGTAGCTTAAAAGCATTATTTGGGTAGTCAGCTTTGAAGTGGTTCCCTCTATTAATCTTCTTTTTAGGGGTGGTCAGTTTGATATTTCTAGCATGATCATTTACCATGTAATCACCCGGTCTCTCTGGTGACTTAAACAAAAACTTATTCCCATCAAATCTGTATTCTCCAGATAATTTTCCATGTCTCATCATCATACGAACAGCATTCGTTGTCTTTCCAATCTTATTTGCGTATTCACTCCTTGTAAGAGTGTACTGTTCCAGTTCTGAACTATCGAATTTTTTCATATTTAAAGTAACTGCAACGGACCCATAGTGGTCTAACTTTTTGCACGCTAGATAAGTATTTTATCATAATCAGTTGAGTTATAGAATCTTAAAATCATTTATTACTACAATCATCTCAACCATCTTACGAGCTGCCCATTTTGAATAGTTCAGTTGGTCCGTCGGTCCTTGCTCATCTAAGCAGGATAGTCAAGATAGGCACAATATATAAAATACAAAATATATGGAGAGTGAAACGTGGTTTTATCATCATGGAAACTGGACCTACGTCATTCTGGTTATCTTACTTAATCAATGAAATAAAATGGTCTAGATCTATAACTGCAAGAGGTTTTCTTTAATTAAGTTTTACAATTTAAACTGGTTCTGATTTACCATGTTTTTGTGCCTGCCTAAAAAACTTGTAGAGTGTGAGTAATTTTTGTTGGTTCTTACATTCAAATTGATGTTGGATAAGTCTCTTCGCAATTCTAGAGAGTTTCAGATCTGGCCCATTGTGGCCGTTCCTTGCTGCTACAACATCATCTGTTTTCAAGTGTGGGAACGCTTTTAATATTTTATCTCTTACTATTATTTGAAGTAACCTTCCTTTTGCACGTCGACTATTCTGCTTCATATGGACCTTTCTTTTTTATTTTCGAACCTGGCTTATCACATGCACATTTTCCACATGAACATTTGATTGCATAATCACATTCAGGACAAATCCCGTCTCCACTTTCAGAGATGGGTGTCTTACATGACCAGCAGTTAGTTTGCCTATTTTTATTAAATTGTTGGTTCTCAAATTCGATAGTTCTGTGATCATTTGGATCTCTGTCATTTAAATCTTTGGTTAATGTTGCTTCAACTCTTTGGACTCTTGTTTCGGTAGTGATTAATGGTTTCCAGTTTTCATTTGTTAATTGTTTTGGAGTCTTATTTTTTAATTGTCCGTAATCTCCATAAAGCCACAACGTCGCTTTGATATTAAATTTATCATTGTATGCTTGACCTACTTTAAAACATCCCGCCTCTTCTAAACATTGAGCAAGTATTTTCGGATTGTTTGCAAATCTTACATAGTCTCCTCTGCCATGTTTCGATATCCAATCTGCTAACTCACTAGACCCTCTGACATTCTCATCTAATTGGAACGGATGTTGTCCTTCCTCGATCCACTCTTTTAGAACTAATGTTAATGGATGTCCTACTTCGCCTATCATATCTGCTTTTGCCTGTGTTCTTGGTGGAGGTGCTGTATGATTAAAATTAGATAAGTCTCTATGCTTTAAAATATAATGAACATAACTTGATCCAATTTTCATTCTCCATGCGTGGAAATCATCATAGAATTTCTGCGGTTTTCGCACTTTGTAGTTTGATATTATAAAAAATCTATCATCTTCTTTATCAAGGTTAACAGCATCAGGATTATTTGTATTAAGCATGTAGTTTGTATGGGTCTCTATTACTTTGGCATCCTTATAGAGTCTTCTTTGTGAGAGCCTTTGTTCAGTAGCAAGTTTCTTAATTGCATTGGATATAAGCTTGGTTTCAGCATGATTACCTTTCGACTTCACCTCATCAACTAGAATAAATTGTTTCTCTGCAAATGTTATACCTTTATCCATAATCCCATTTACGTCTGTTGGCTCTGCATTAGACTTACCTAATATGTCGGTCATAACATCAAAGATAGAGCCTTTCCCCATCCTCTGATGTTTGGTTAATAGTAAAATAATGGACTGTATTTTCACCCACGGATGTTGAATCATAAAAGCTAACCAATCTAATAAGTATTCTCTCTCCACTTCTTTTTCGACAAGGAACTCCAACATTTCATTCCACAGCTTTAGATCGCCTATTTTATTTGGTTTGATGGGTGGATATTCTCCAGGCTTATAATTGTTAATGTAATAGAGGTTATCCTTTTTATTTTTGACTAATATTTTTCCTTCTTCAAATAGATCTGGTCTATAAATTTCTGACTCTGCCATTTGTTTGTTAGGATTGTTATTAAAATAACTCATTGCAGTCATCTTCTTCGGGAACAGATGGCTGTAAACAGTATCGACAACTCCTTTAGTGTAATCTCCTCCTGTTGATTGATCTTTAAACTTATCTGAACTCTTATTAAATATAAGATTGCCCATCATCATATTTTTAAGCTCTCCAGGATCTTCTATTCCAAACTTATCTCTGCAATTTGCTATTCTAGTTCTGATATAATCTTCTTCTGACATACCTTGATAAGTATCTCCTTCTTTGTCTGCATACTGCCAAACATCTTTGAAGTTCTCTATTATCTCTCTGTCGGAATAACTCTCTCGAACTCCACCATATACAAGATCAACAACATGGTTATCAAACGTTCCTCCTCTATCATGGTCCTTTTTCTCTCTAATTCTTTTGAGTATTTTCTTTAAATTATCGTCTAATGGTCTTGCTGCTAATTCCTTAAACTCTCTAGTCTCTATTTCATATACTGGGTCCACCTTCTTCTCTTTAATTTCAATAGGTAGTTCATCAAGTACCAAAGACATGCTTTCTGCATAATCTAGGAACTCCTCTAAGTCTCCATGTTCCATATTGCTGTTCTTGATCCATACATTTTTACAATCTGTGTAGTGACCTTTGGACGAGTGGATTGAAGATTTATATGGAAGTAATATTCCATTACCTATTTCAAACTTTTTCTTTTTCTCGTTATATTTAAGTTCTGTTTGTTTTGGGAATACTTCTTTTGCATTAATCTTTAATTTCTTATTTAGTGATATTAAATGTTTTCTTAATGCACTTGCAGGAACTAGATCTTTGAAAAAAATATAGAGATGTAGTCCACCAGATTTAGAATAACACGGAACGAGTGATAATTTCTTAGAATAGATCTCTTCAACTATTCTTTTTAATTCTTCGGGCTTATTATAAACATCAACATCAATCGCACCAAACTTACATTGATTAGTTTTAGCATGTATTGGAGGCAAAATTAATCCCCAATCTATATTGGGTACTTGCTCTAAATGCTGCCAATAGGTGTGTGGATTGATGACATTATCCACAAACCAAAAAGGTCTTCGTCCTGTTGAATCTGGTGAATATTCTATTTTTCCTGTCTTTTCGTTTACTTTTGGATTAAATCTGTCGCCATAATCCATCGCATAGTAATTTTCATCCTTCTGATATAGATCAGCATATCTTCTGACATTGCTTTCTATTTTTTGCTTATTATCTTCTTCTTTTATTAAGCCGTTACTGTAATGGACTGTATTACTTGTCTCTAAAGTCTTGCCTGTTTTCATTGTGTAATTCACTTTGTGTTTTATTGATTATTTTTAGCCCGATTTTTGTTAGGTACTCGATAGTCTGTGGTATTGAGACCTTGATTGGTATTATCCCTTGTATCTTTTTGATGTCCTCATAACTCTCTGTTGAGAGTGTTATTGAGTGAACTCTATTCTTCATGTTCTCTTCCTCATGTTTTTTCCCCATTGTTCAGCACAGATAAACTCCCAGTGTTTACTTTCTGCTAATAGGGTTATTGTTGTTGGTATAGATAGCTTTCGGCCTGGATTGAGTTTGGCCGATAACCTATTTAACAAGTCGTGTAGTGTGAAATGTAATGACACTGACTTATAAATACTTTTTTTATTTGTGGCTGGCATTTATTTTAACTCCCTTTTATTCATATAAATTTCTTTCCAAGAAAACTGGCTAGCCCTGACGACTGTTCACGCAGCTTTTCCCGTTCTGAATCTTCAACCATTCTATTAAATCTCTGTGTACGCAGCTCTTGTTGTGGATATCTTCTAACTGCAATTGGATCGGGGAGAGATACGAAAGATATATCTATCTTTATTGGAGTAGATTTCTTTATTGGTTTTTTTACTTTATTAAATGCTTTTTCAAACTCACCAACTCTAGTTGGATTTCCTTGTTGTTGTCTATTACGTTCTAATCGTTCAGCTAATTTTCCAAACTGTTCTGGTGTAGCTCCTGAATATGTAGGTCCTTTTTTTACTCCAATAGATCTATTGTGTTTATCTGCATCGTCGTAACTTTTAAAAGCAACTGTTCTATCTTCGTTTGTAAATATCTGTGTAGTTGGATCAAATGTTACAGCTTTAGGATTGGGGATATTTGCATTCTCAAACTTATTAAGTGTATCTATTGTATGCTGCTGTTGTTTATCCCAATCAAATTTCTTTGGTCTAGTTTCACTATTGATTTTATGTATTTGTGAGACAGATAATTTCTTGTGTGAATTATCTACAATCTGTTTTGCCATTGGGTTATAAGATTTAGGTCTAGTCAAATTCTTCTCTAATTGTTTTTGTGACTGTTCCTCTAATGTAGGCTCTTTCTTTTTTCCTAAATTATTAATTATGTTTTCAAATAATTTCTCAGTCATTCTTTGCTCCTTTTTTTTCTGCTGCTTTAATTCTATTTATGTAATCTGTTAAAGACTCATTTTCTAAGACATCAATTTTCCTAACCCAAGAATCAATTAAATCTCCATAGTCTTCTGCAAGTGTATCACCAGTAACACCACCTGAATTTAGTTTCTGCCTTCTGCTGCTAAGAAATTCTTTAAATGTTAAGTCTGGTTTTATCTTAACTGCTTCCTCGAATTCTTTTAGTAACCCAGTTGATAAATCTAACTCAAACTCTTCAACTCCAGTTTCTGACGCTAACTTTAACAGTTTATCTTTTTCTGAATTATCACCTCTAGCTTCAAGGCGTTTAGCAATAGACATTACTTAACACCCTTTTTTAGTAGAGATCGTTCAATGTCTTCAATGTTGTAGAGTATTATTCCACCTTTTTTTGTACCTTCTTTTCTACCTTGAACAACATAAGGTAATCCATAATCTCCCCATCTTTGTCTAGCTAGTGTGTGTCTATTTATTCCATAAATATCTGAAACTTCTTTTTCTCTAAGATATTTTCTGTTTTCTAAGTTCTGTTTTGTCATTCATAGCTTAGAACATCTATGAGTTGCTATTTCATTATGACAGTTGGGAAATGTAATACTTTAAAATAAGTCTTCTCTAACATCTGGATCCAACAACACGAATGAAGGGGTTCTATTCAATGCATGATTTGCATTCTCATATAACTTTTGATCGTTGAACTTTTTATATTTAGGTTCAATGAGCTCTATCTTTTTTCTTAAATTTATTATTCTTGATCGTTTGGATAATTTACTTTTTTTTTTTAGCGTGTCGTAAATCAAGCAACCAATCTTCATTGTTGATATTTTAGTTTTGTATGTATTACCTCTAGTCTTCTGTGTGTAATCAAAAATTTCTTTAGGGGTTACACTTAGATTTTTTGCATAATCAATGACCTCTAACCAAGAATTCTCATCAACATAATGATCTTTAGGATCACCACCTGCTGCAGCAACCATAGCCGATATAGTATTAGCTCTAGGCTTCTTTTTCCGTTCCATGCCTCAGTTATATAATATCTACTTCTTAAACTGAACAACTTTAGGAGCTTCTATTGCTTCAGAATCTATCTGATCTAATGCGTCTGAAACATCTTCACCTAATATTTTTGCATATCTTTGGGTAGTCTTAACCTGAGTATGTCCTGCTAATTTTCCAACTAATAAAATATTTTTAGTTTTAGATAGTGCATGAGTTAAGTAAGTGTGTCTGCAATTGTACATTGGTATATAGGTTATGCCTAAATTTTTAAGAATAGTGGCCCACATTCCTTTAACAGAATATAACCATGGCCTAGTATTTCTTTTTCCTTGATTGTTTATTTGACCAAACCACTTTGAAGGAAATACATAATTATTTCTTTCATCATTGTATTGAAAGGGACTAGAAGGCTCAAACTTTTCTGCTTTAATTGACTGCAACAGTTTCAATACTTTAGGCCCCATTTTATATTCCATCTGTCCAACTTTACTGTCATTCAAATAAAGTTTTTTTTCAGGAAAAGAAAGCATACTCCATTTTACAGCTCCACCTTCTGATCTATACCTTCGACCAGTCAATAATGAATATGCAATTAAGCAGCAACTAACCACGGATAATCTATTTTCTTTATAGTAATTCATATTCAATCTAGCTTCTTTACGCTCATCATATTTAAGCACATAGTTCAAGACTGCTTTTTTCTGATCTTTAGTTAGAATACGATTATCTTCTTTTTTCTCGTAGAGCTCATCTTTCTTAAACTGAGCAGGATTATTTTTTTGCAGCTTATGGTCAATGCTCCAATTAAAAATAACTGATAACATTTCAACTAATGCATTGGCCTGAGATTCTGTTTTAGTTCCAATCCATTGGTGCCAATCTTTCATAAAATCCTTCGTACACTCTGAGAGTCTTTTATTAGCAATTTTAAGTTTAGATTTTGCATACATAGCTCTAAGAATAGGATCATTTGAAACACAGAAAATCCAACTATCAGCATTTGTCTTCCACTTTTTTTGTGTACTAGGTTTATACCTAGGTGCTTTTAATGCTTTATCTATGAAAGTTTTAACAAGCTCACTGACAGTTAATTCACCTGATCTTGAAATCCTTATTTCAATAGGGGATCTTCCGTCCATTACATCTTTAGCTATTTTTCTTGCTGCATTCCTAGCTTCCTTGACATTAACGCTGCCAAACAAACCTAGCTTTTCGAGTCCTTTTTCTTTCTCTTTTGTAGTGTAAGAATAGTAGAAGGTCTTCTGACCACCTTCGAATACAAATATTCTAAGACCGATAACCTCTGAATCTCCGACTGAATATCTTTTATTTTTTTTCTTTAAAGTTTCAATATATCTATTTGATAATGAAACTCTTCTGTCTGTTAATTTAATCTTATCTGTCATTTCCGTTCCTTCTGTTAAAGCGAGTGCAGCAGCACGAGCTAATTAATTATGTCTTCTTGTAAGTCAGAAAATGGGGCCATGCATTATGACAGAGAACAAATGTAATACTCTTTAAGCAGTTCAACTGTGGTTCACCGAGAATCCTCAATACCCTGCTTATGTTCGCCATTAACTTTCTTTAGTTACTGGGAAATAGTTGCTATAATCTTTGATGGAAGGGAACAATAATCGTCTGCCCCTATGTTGACATTGCAGGGGTAGTTGGAGCGTAACCAACCAGTCCCACCATTCTCACTATTTTTTACCTATGCTAGACATCAGTTACATTATAATATAATTAAAGTTTAATTTTTAGGGCCTATAGCTCAGT
>Ga0208414_1002618_pt1 | contig 11631 bp, 11 predicted proteins | sample AntAceMetag02UKE_FD_184770 | JGI IMG/M metagenome (GOLD analysis project Ga0208414, IMG submission 184770) | Saline lake microbial communities from Ace Lake, Antarctica - Antarctic Ace Lake Metagenome 02UKE (SPAdes) (version 2) | ecosystem: Environmental > Aquatic > Non-marine Saline and...
ACGCCGGTCTGTTTCGTCCATGGCACGACGCATAGAATCAGTAATCCTGTCGGCATAGAGTATAGCCTTGCCGTTCAAGTGCCGCGCAGCTCTACCAATCGTTTGAATGAGCGAACGATCTGAGCGCAAGAAACCTTCCTTATCTGCGTCCAAAATGGCGACCAGAGACACCTCCGGCATATCGAGACCCTCACGCAAAAGGTTAATCCCAATCAACACATCGAATTCGCCCAAACGCAAATCTCGAATGATTTCTACCCGTTCGACAGTATCAATGTCTGAGTGCAAGTAACGAGCTCTAACGCCATGTTCGTCCAGGTAGTCCGTAAGGTCTTCCGACATCCGCTTGGTCAGCGTGGTAATCAGAACACGTTCATTTTTTTCAACGCGCAAATGGATCTCAGATAGAACATCATCCACCTGATTTTGGGCAGGACGCACCTCCAGTTCTGGATCGATCAGTCCCGTTGGACGGACCACTTGATCCACGGTTTGGCCTGATATTTCACGTTCATAGGGACCAGGGGTTGCGGAAACAAATATCATCTGGGGGGAGAGCTTTTCCCATTCTTCAAATCGCAACGGGCGATTGTCCAGCGCTGAAGGTAAACGGAAACCATACTCAACCAGCGTCGATTTTCTAGAGCGATCTCCTTTATACATAGCACCTAACTGAGGGATACCGACGTGGGATTCGTCCATAATCAACAGTGCATCATCAGGCAGGTAATCATAGAGTGTTGGAGGCGCTTCGCCAGGCGCTCTGCCCGAGAGGTATCTGGAGTAGTTCTCGATGCCATTGCAGTAGCCCAGCTCCTTTATCATTTCCAAATCGTATCGGGTTCGTTGTTCAAGCCTCTGGGCTTCAACCAATCGGTTCTCATCTTTGAGGATTTTAAGTCGTATGATGAGATCGTCGCGAATATGATCTAGCGCTTTCTCTATGGTTTCACGTGGCGTCACATAATGAGATTTTGGGAAGATAGTGACCCTGGGCACTCGCCGCAGGACTTCTCCAGTGAGAGGGTCGAAGAAGGACAGACCCTCTATCTCATCATCAAATAGCTCGATGCGGATAGCTTCTTTATCGGATTCAGCTGGGAACACATCGATTACATCTCCGCGCACACGATAGGTTGCACGCCGCAGCTCAGTCTCATTTCGCGCGTACTGCAACTCTGCAAGGCGTCGTAAAATAAAGCGCTGGTCAACTTTATCGCCTCGATCCAGGTGCATAACCATCTTTAAATAAGCACCGGGGTCGCCCAGACCATAGATAGAAGAAACAGAAGCAACGACAATCGAGTCTCGCCGTTCTAGTAACGCTTTGGTCGAGGACAAGCGCATCTGCTCAATATGCTCGTTGATCGCTGAGTCTTTCTCGATGTACGTGTCGGAGCTGGGAACATAAGCCTCTGGTTGATAGTAGTCGTAGAATGAAACGAAATACTCTACCGCGTTGTTAGGGAAGAAATCCCTGAACTCACCATACAATTGAGCAGCCAATGTCTTATTAGGGGCCATGATGAGCGTGGGCCGTTGCAGCTTTTCAATGACATTCGCGATCGTGTAGGTCTTACCAGAGCCAGTAACACCCAGCAGAGTCTGAGAGGCGAGGCCAGAAGATATACCGTCTAGGAGACCTGCAATCGCAGCTGGCTGGTCGCCTGCTGGTTGATAGTCGGAATGGAGCTGAAATTCGCCTGAATTCATTGTTGAGCCTCATAAGGGAGCGAGATTTTAGCTTATTTGGTGACACAATTTCAGGAATATGATCGATGACTCCTGACACCCTTATGGCAGGAGCATTAAAAAAACGGGTGTTGACCGAAAAAGGATGCCTCTATACACTCCTCTTCTTCAAAAGTTCCCCGATAGCTCAGTTGGTAGAGCAAATGACTGTTAATCATTGGGTCCGTGGTTCGAGCCCACGTCGGGGAGCCATTTCTACCTTCACTACCTTAACGAATCTCCATCTGCGATAATTCGCGCTGACAAAAATTAGAGACTCAACTTGAAAGGTATCATACTCGCAGGCGGTTCAGGCACACGTCTTCACCCAGCAACTGTCGCAGTCTCGAAACAACTACTACCGGTTTATGACAAACCGATGATCTATTATCCCCTTTCAACGCTCATGTTGGCTGGAATCCGGGATATTTTGGTCATCTCCACACCTCTTGATACAAGTCGATTTGAATTGCTGTTGGGTGATGGCCGTCAATGGGGTCTCAACATCGAATACGCTATTCAAGCTGAGCCATTGGGGTTAGCCCACGCCTTCATTGTGGGAGAAAAGTTTGTGGCTGGGGAAAATTGCGCTCTAGTCCTTGGGGACAACATTTTCTGGGGTCAGAATCTCTCATCGATGCTGAAACAAACCGCAGAGAGAGAAAATGGCGCTACTGTATTTGCTTACCCTGTTAGAGACCCAGAACGATTCGGTGTCGTCGAATTCGATGGCGAGCGGCGAGCTATCAGTATTGAAGAGAAACCGCTAAAACCAAAGTCTCGGTATGCTGTCACCGGCTTGTACTTCTATGACCAAACAATCACGGAGAAGGCGCATCAAGTGCAGCCCTCGGAACGTGGCGAGTTGGAAATAACGTCAATCAACCAGATGTACCTGGAAGAAGGCACTTTGCAGGTTGAATTACTGGGGCGCGGAACAGCCTGGCTTGATACTGGCACTCATGATTCTCTACTTGAAGCTGGCCAATTCGTACAAACACTGGAGCATCGGCAGAGCCTAAAAATAGCCTGCCCAGAAGAGATCTCATGGCGGATGGGATGGCTCTCCGACCTGCAGTTAGAGGAGCTTGCAAAGCCACTTGTGAAAAGTGGCTATGGCGAGTATCTGCTAGAATTACTCCTGCATAAGGAAGAAGGCAGAACATGAAGGTGACAGAAACAAAATTGCCAGGCGTTGTCATAATCGAGCCTCGTGTATTCGATGATGATAGAGGGTTTTTCCAAGAAGTATTTAATGAAGAACGGTATCGAGTAGAAGCTGGGATCTCAGAATCGTTTGTTCAAGATAACCATTCTCGTTCTTCCTTTGGCGTTCTAAGAGGACTTCATTTTCAGGTCGAAAAACCACAAGGAAAATTAGTTCAAGTCTCGAGAGGCGAGGTTTTTGATGTAGCGGTGGATATCAATCCAGAGTCCAACACCTACATGTCCTGGTTTGGCTCGGTACTGAACGACACAAACCACAAACAACTGTATATACCGCCCGGCTATGCACATGGCTTTTTGGTGTTATCAGACATCGCTGACTTCCACTACAAATGTACCGATTACTACGCACCAGAGGATCAATCGGGCATCCTCTGGAACGATACAGATATCGCGATAGATTGGCCGATGGAAAAAGTCCCCATCGTCTCTGAACGCGACGAAGGGTTACCAACTATTTCAACGTATAGACATCGATGAATATCAGAAAATGGATTTCTCTTATCGACCTTCAAGCTCGAATGTCGCTGAAGTCCGAGGCGAGCAAACTCTATTTAAGCTACTTATGGTGGGTCTTCGAGCCACTCCTCTTTGTAGGCGTCTACTATGTCGTGTTCCAGTTTCTTCTAGCACGCGGCCAAGAAAACTTCGTTCTCTTCTTGATGTGCGGAAAACTGCCATACCTTTGGCTTTCCAAATCAATCACGATGGCCTCAAACAGCCTGCTGATGAATAAGGGACTCATCGCGGCAGCGGACCTGCCGAAGATTATTTTCCCTTATATTTCAATCCAAGAAGTGCTCTACAAGCAGTGGATCGTATTCCTCCTTCTTTTTATCATTGCTACTTACTACGGCAGCTACCCTGACCCTATTTGGTTCTGGTTAATTCCTTTGGTCATAACTAACTATGTGTTTTTATTATGCTTATCATTAATCGCAGCAATGTTGGTGACCTACGTCCAGGATTTCAGAATTCTAATCAATATGGGTCTTTTGTTTCTTATGTTCGCTTCGGGAATTTTTTGGGACGTACACGACATCCAAAGTGAGTACTGGCGAAACTTTGTCATGACCGCCAACCCACTCGCATTTATTATCGATGCGTATCGGCTAATCATTATCGATAACGTCTTGTATGATACGAAACACCTATTCTATTTGTTTATCATCTTCTCAACCGGCACATTGATTGCCCACAAATTGTTTGCGAAGTTAAATTACAGTCTCACTCGCCAAGTTCTACAATCATAAGTTTTCCATGACGATAATTTTATCTGCCAAAAATGTCGGTCTCGAATTTAAAATTCGCGAAGGTCTATTTAAATCTTTTCGGCATCAAGCCCTGCAAGACATTTCTTTTGACGTGGCACGAGGAGAAACATTCGGTGTCATCGGCAAGAATGGCAGCGGTAAAAGCTCACTGTTGCAGGTTCTTGCTGGTTTATTAGCACCGACTTCCGGGCGCTTAGAACTCCCGGAGGGCCCGATTAAACGTTCCCTACTAACCCTGGGGTTGGGCTTTCGTGCCGATTTATCGGGTGCTGACAATGTGATTCTGAGCTTGATATTGCAAGGTTTTTCCAAGCAACGAGCCCATGGCATGCTCGACCAAATTCGAGAGTTTGCCGATATTGGTGAATACTTCGACAAACCAGTTCGCACCTACTCGGCAGGCATGCGAGCAAGAGTTGGCTTCGCCACGGGAGTTTGCTCCGAAGTCGATGTTTTACTCATTGACGAAGTTCTCAGCGTCGGGGATGCTCAATTCAGGCAGCGAGCGGAACGAACCATGTTAGATCGTATCTCGGGACAGCAAACCGTGATAATGGTGTCTCAATCACCGGCGCAAATTCGTGACCTTTGCGACCGGGCTTTATGGATACATGACTCTTCCATAAAAGAAATGGGTGATCCGAAACAGGTTTCACGAGCCTACGTTAAGCATTTCGAGCTGGATGCATCCACTAATTCAATCTAAATAGGTCCTTCGTATAAGGCATCGACAACCGGGTCAGCACCGTATGAAAACAGCACTAATAACAGGCATTACCGGACAGGACGGCTCCTATCTAGCCGAACTATTGCTAGAAAAAGGCTACCAGGTACATGGAATAAAGCGGCGAAGTTCTCTTTTCAATACACAAAGAGTCGATCATCTTTATCAAGACCCTCATATAGAAAACAACCAATTTCACCTGCATTATGGCGATCTAACAGATTCCTCTAATCTTACCCGCATCATCCAAGAGACTCGTCCAGATGAGATCTATAACTTGGGGGCTCAGTCCCACGTCGCGGTGAGCTTTGAAGCGCCGGAATATACAGCGGATACCGATGCACTAGGTGCACTTAGGCTACTCGAAGCCATTAAACTTCTGGGAATGGAGAAAACCACCCGTTTCTATCAGGCATCAACATCTGAGCTATATGGACTCGTGCAAGAAACACCACAAAAAGAAACGACGCCTTTTCATCCTAGATCTCCCTACGCCGTTGCCAAGCTATATGCTTACTGGATTACCGTAAACTATCGGGAAGCGTATGGCATGTACGCCTGCAATGGCATCTTGTTTAATCACGAATCACCGAGGCGCGGCGAAACATTTGTCACCCGAAAAATTACCCGCGCTCTTGCCAATATTGCTCAAGGCTTAGAAACTTGCTTGTACCTGGGAAACATGGATTCGCTAAGGGATTGGGGCCATGCGCGTGACTATGTTGAAATGCAGTGGTTGATGCTGCAACAAGAAGAACCAGAAGATTTCGTTATTGCCACCGGCAAACAAATATCCGTACGTGAATTCGTCAAAATGAGCGCTAAACACGCTGGTATTGAAATTGAGTTCGTTGGAACCGGTTTAGATGAGGTCGGCAAAGTGGCAAAAATCATCGAACCCGAAAAAGCATCTAAAATAAAAGTTGGCGATACCATTGTCAAAGTGGATCCGAATTACTTCAGACCAGCCGAAGTAGAGACACTTCTAGGTGATCCTGGCAAGGCAATGCGAAAGCTAGGCTGGCAACCCAAGATAACCGTCGAAGAGATGTGTGAAGAAATGGTGACGAACGACCTTAAATCAGCGCAGCAGCACGCGTTGCTTAAAGCGCACGGCTATCCAGTTAACATTGCAAAGCAGGTTTAATCGATGAAAAAAGTATTCATTGCTGGTCATAAAGGTATGGTCGGCTCTGCCATCCTTAGAAGGCTAGAGACACAGGCTGACATATCGATAGTCACTGCAGAAAAATCTGAACTGGATCTAAGCGAACAAAGTCAGGTTCGTGAATTCTTTAAGACACAAAACATCGACCAGGTTTATCTAGCGGCGGCAAAGGTTGGCGGTATCCATGCCAATAATGTCTACCCGGCTGACTTTATTTACCAAAACCTAATGATCGAGTGCAATATTATTAACGCAGCCTACGAGCGAGGCGTAGATCGCCTATTGTTCCTCGGGTCTTCCTGTATTTATCCAAAAATGGCAGACCAACCGATGGTTGAAACTGCCTTACTGACCGGCCAGTTAGAACCCACTAATGAGCCTTATGCGATCGCAAAAATTGCAGGTATTAAGCTGTGCGAATCGTTCAACCGCCAACATGGTACGGATTTTAGATCTTTGATGCCCACTAACCTTTACGGCCCTAACGATAACTACCATCCTGAAAATTCTCATGTCATTCCCGCGCTCATGAGACGCTTTCATGAAGCTAAACAGAATCGTGACGCAGAAGTTACCGTATGGGGCAGCGGCAATGCGAAACGAGAGTTTCTGCATGTTGATGACTTAGCTAGCGCAGCCGAACATATGATGAATCTAGAAAAAGACGTATATGCAAAGCTAACACTACCGATGCTGAGCCACGTGAACGTTGGCACAGGTATAGATCTATCGATAAGGGAGTTAGCTGAAACAGTAAAGAATGTGACGGGTTACGAAGGACGGATAGAGTTCGATTCATCAAAGCCAGACGGGACACCTCGGAAATTGCTTGATGTTTCACTTTTAAGAAATCTTGGGTGGAATGCGAAGTACGACTTAAAAAATGGCTTGACTCATACCTATGAGAGTTTTCTACAGACTCGGGCTTAAAGTCAGTTGGCTAGTGAAGTGGACAAGTATCCTTGCCGGTTGTTTTACAGATATTCCAGTAGACTTCTTCCGTCTTTTTTGGCGGCAAGCCATTATTGTGTTGATGAAATATTTCAGGAAGTAGCATTCCACTATGTAACCAAAAATCCTGACACCGGAACGTGTCAACCTCATATAGACAGTCATTTCAAAGATAACATCGATTTCACGTAGCCCGCGGGGTAATACCCCCGAAAATTAACTGAGATGGATTCAATCGGTTGTTACTCACCAAGCTCAAGCAAATGAACTACCCCTCGTTTAAACTCTGGAGCAAAGTTTCTTGGTAGCGTTAAACTCTCTTTTTGGGACCAGTTTCACTCTACCGAAGCGTCCGTCAAACCGGGGGAAGAGCCACTTCCCACCAAAACTTGACGAGTAAAAGTTAATCGTTAAAGTATCGCTGGTAAATTGCTTCTCTTGACAGGCGATCCTCAAACTCACGAATGACGGCGGGCGGCATTTCTTTTTTGTAACGATCGATCGCATGCGTATAGAACCCTTGAGTCGGCATGCCGTTCTTATGAGAACCTCGGTTATCGATGTTATCAACTGTTTCAGATTTGTATTGTTTCCCGTCTTGCCCACGAATGGAATCAATATTGAGAGTCGCGGTTGAATGGTCGAGAAATTCGACGATTCGTGTCAGCTCTGCAAGTGGGTTCGCAACTAAATCTTCGTAGTTGAGCACATGATAACGCGATAATTTTCTTTCGATTGCGAATTTCGTTAAGCGAGCGAACGATGATGAATATTCGAGGCTCTCGTCCCAAGAAATACCATGCGATTTGAAATGTGATGCCGCGCGGCTCAACGGGTTTCGAACGATAGAAACCCAGTAGTGGTCGGGATTTCGCAGCCACCTTTCAATGTATGGCAGTGCTTGATTCCAGCGAAAACACAGTATCTCTGCCCGGGTGTGCTGAGCGAGGCGTTGATATAGTGCGTCGATATCCGCAAAAGAAGTGACGGGTTCTTGGAACACCGCCTTCCATTCCTCGTGGGATAGCTCGCTGTATTGCTCGTTCTTCTCGATAACTTGCAGCGATTTCTGCACGATTAGCGGCCAAGAAAGCGTCAGATTTTTTGGACTAATTGTGAGTGGTACCTGCGTAGCTGGCACAATCTCAGGCGAGACCGTAATCTCACAGGAATTGGCGATGAATGAACGACAAATGTAGTCTTTTGCCCAGCGCCCTAACTGACAAGCAAGCGGCTCATGAAAAACTCCGCGATAGGCAACCATTCGTTCCTGCGAGTGCAGCAGTGCGGTGAGTAGTGTCGTGCCCGATCGAGCCAGGCTATCTATAACGACGACTTTTGCCATAAACATACCTTACTTAATTTAGCTAGAAGCATCCCGCGACCAATACGGTAGCGCAATCTTCGTGAACGTGTCTAAGCGAACCCGATATAACGGTGTCCTACTTCCTAAATACCGGCCAATTATCACCCAGACTTCATCCAGAAAATCCTAAGCCACATCGACCCGGCTACCCTTAAGCCAGCATGCTCGGTCTGTTACAGTCATTGACTACCCAAACGATAACCATCGTTATCAGAGTCAAAATTTTCAACGCACATCTACAATAACTAAACTTAATCATTCTTCGAAAAGTGACCTTAAGATCGCCATTCTACCATTTCTTACGACCACTATCTTCCCGAAGATTGTTCCAGTAGTCGAGATCGAAACCCATGAATTTGATTTATCAACTCTCGCGAGAGTATCATTCTGGACCGGCCGCCAGAATCGAATTCTTTCCGATTGGTTTATTCTCACTGCTATGATCATATATTTACACATCGGATATCATCGCACTGCCACTACCTGGTTGCAGAAAAATTTCTTTCCCGTCCTCGATGGACTAACTTATGTCGGGCGTATCTACCAAAACAATGCGCACAATTTAGGCTGGATAAATCCACTCAGCCAGGCCGATGACAACCAATATTTGAAACGCGAATTGCTTGGGAAGCTTAACCCCTATCTCGGAAGTACTCGCCCACTACTATTGTCCGATGAGAACTTCCTACGACCGGGACGCGTGGAGCTAGCGCTTGCGCGGCTCGCAGATTTATTTTTGGGGCACGAAGTTCGATTCATTATAACAGTGCGGCGTCAGAGCGAATTGATAGGCTCGCGTTACCGTAAAGACCGTTTGGTACACCCGAACTGGAAGTATTCGCTCGAGCAGGCTTTGGATCAGGAAGAACTCGCATGCGTTTACCCGCTTTGCAAGGCTGTTGAAGGTTGCGCCTGCAGGTTACGAGGATCTAAATCAATATCCTTACCATTCTACGATTATGACCTGCTCGAGACCAGAATACGCCGGCAGTTTGCGTCAGCAAGGATTCACTTTACTGTCCTGGAAGCCCTGGCAACAGAACCAGTCGAAGAATTGACACGTCTCAAGCACTTTCTAGGGGCATCGATTATCGATTTGAAATCGACAGCATCCTACCCTCCTGAAAACAAGAGTTTCGCTGAGCCACTATCACTGGAAATGACGAGCTATCTTTTTAAACAATTTAAAGTCAGCAATTCGAAGTTCGAACAACGCTGCGGGGTGAATGTTAGTCGCTGGGGTTACTGTTGAAATCGCGAACCACTAGCCGCGCCACTGAGCGACCAATGTAGGTTAGATGATAAACATAATTGCCGGGGCTCCGAGCCGAATCACCCGGTCGCACCATGCGACATCATCCTGTCACGAACCCTGATCAGCTGTGCAAGGTGGTAAGTTGGTAGTGTAGTCGACAGTCCTAGACTGATACAGCCTGAGTAATCCCGACACTTTTTGTGATAAAAATCATAGTTAATCACAAGAGGTGAACAATGAGTAAGAGACCCCGCCACACAGATGAGTTTAACAACCAGGAGGTTGTGTGTGGCTATCCGGTTTTAGAGATAAATCAGAGACTTGGGATCGCCAACAAGAGCTTATATGACTGGATGAATCGCCCCAGTTCTCTAGACACTTCCGAGCTTCCTAAAATAACTATCTTCGTAGGCCATGGGTGACACGTTCCCATTGTTCCCATGACGATGTCTTGGATTGTAAAACAGTTCGATGTAATCGAACACGTCCAACTTTCCATCGGCCCTTGTTCGGTAAATTCGACGTTAGGCGTCGACTCATAATGGCTTCCATATTATTATCCTTCAAATAACTACGCCATTCGCCGCTGGTGTACTGAACGCCTTGATCAGAATGAACGATAACAGTCTCCTTGGGCCGCCGTCGCCACAAGACCATCGTCAACGCATCTATAACAACCGAAGTTGTGATTCGTGACTGCATCGACCAGCCGACGACCTGGCGTGAGTACAGATCCATTACAACAGCCAGATACAACTAGCCTTCATAAGTGCGGATATACGTGATGTCTGTTACCAAGGTCTGATTGGGTTTGTCAGCACTAAAGTCTCTTTATAGTAAGTTAGGTGCAACGACAGCGGGTTTCCCACCATAGTAAGTCCGTCGTTTGTAACCTCGCTGAGGTTGAAGCCCTTCGATCTTCATGATTCGATACACGAGATTTTTACCACACGACTCTAGTAGATTGCATGTCGTCGTGAATTTTACGGTAACCATACACGGCGCCACTTTCTAACCAGAACCGCCTGATAAAACCCTGCAGGTAAAGATCTTCCTTTCCTCATTTACTCAGCGGCTTATTAAGCCAAGCGTAAAACCCGCCCGGATGAACAGCAAACAATTTGCTCATCGTTCTCACGTGAAAACGATGGCGGTGAGATTTTATGAACGCGTATTGTTCTTTGACTCCCCGAAAAAGCACGGGGGCACTAGGCCGGCTGCCTCCTTTAAGTTATCGCGCTCCTGCATCACTCGTTTGAGTTCAGCTTTGACGCGTCTTAGTTCGTCCTGGCTTGCTCTTTCTTTTTAGTAATCACCGGATGACTCGCCATATTTAGCCTTCCAGTCATAAAGGCTTTTAGTGTGTGACACCAAGTCGCTGCGCAACCTCACTAACAGGGCGTCCTCGTTCGGTAAGTTGCCTCACGACTCCAATCTTAAGTTCATCTGTATAACGTTTGCCTGACATTGGCACCTCCTTTGAGCTTCATTGTAACGCTCAGAGGTGTCTAGTAAATTAGGGGCGGTTCACAACGAACCAAGCATGAATCGGCGCGGTAACTGTCATGACAATGCTGTTGCAGAAAGCATTTTTGCGAACTTAAAGAAAGAGAAAATCAGAAGGAGGAAAAATCAAACTCGCGAGGACGCGCGTCACGCAATATTTGAGTACATTGAGCCGTTCTGCAATCCGAAGTTTGCCAGTCACACTATATCCACGATCTGGTGTTACTCCGTGATATAAAATGCAAACATGACACTAGACCTCTAATAGTAAGCAGTATCGAGCCGACCAACCCCAAGTCACTTGGAATGGCAACACTCTCCCGGACATTTTTTTTACGCAGCTTCTAACCACCGCGTCTCATAATCTGCTGGTGACAGATATTCGTTTCTAGAGTGTTTGCGCTGACGATTATAATAAACCTCGATGTA
>Ga0208414_1002624_pt1 | contig 11616 bp, 8 predicted proteins | sample AntAceMetag02UKE_FD_184770 | JGI IMG/M metagenome (GOLD analysis project Ga0208414, IMG submission 184770) | Saline lake microbial communities from Ace Lake, Antarctica - Antarctic Ace Lake Metagenome 02UKE (SPAdes) (version 2) | ecosystem: Environmental > Aquatic > Non-marine Saline and Alkaline...
AAGCTGGAAATGCCTTTCTTTTACCTGCCTGGCAATCACGACATCACCAATGAGACGATGGCAGAAATCTGGGAGCAACGCTTCGGACGCACCCACTATAGTTTCATCTACCGCGATGTGCTCTTCATTTGCTTGAACACGCAGGATTCCTCGACCCACAACATCGGCAAAGCCCAAATCGAATGGGCCCGCGATACATTGGCTAAAAATACCGAAGCCCGTTGGACCCTCGTGTTTCTGCACAGCCCACTGTGGCGCTATAGCGACAAAGAGAAACGCGGCTGGCCCCAGATCGAAGCCGCCCTGGCCGGACGCAAACACACCGTGTTCGCCGGCCATTACCACTCCTATCTTAAAAACACGATTAACAATGCCAACTACTACACCCTCGCCACCACCGGCGGAGGCAGTTCTTTGCGCGGCCCCGCTTATGGTGAATTCGATCAAGTGGCTTGGGTGACCATGACCAAAGACGGTCCAATCATGGCCAATCTTCTCCTTGATGGGATCCTGCCCGAAGATGTGCGCACTGAAGAAGGCAAAATCCTCATGGACAAACTAGGGTTCAGCTTAATGAGCAGTGAAATGATTTGGCAGAATCCTGAGCAGCCGCTCCCTCCCTCAATCGAACTACGCTCCGCCAATCCCACCGAGTATCCCATTGATGTGAGTTTCGAAATCGAACCCACCACGGGCGCCACGATCGCTCTACAACAAGGGCTCGATCAAAACAGCACCGGCAGCTACCGCTTCACCCTCCAACCTCATGCCACGGTCGCGCTCAACCTTGCCCTGAGCGGAGACCTCACGCTCCACCCCCATCAGGCGGCCAGTGCGGGAAAAATCAAATGGCAAGCTCTTCTCCAGCCCGAGAACAAGAAAGAGCTCCGCTTACATGGTTCGATCACTCTCCCGATTCTGCCCAAACTCCGCGTCCAGCATCACTCCGACATTCGAATCGACGGAGACTTCCAAGACTGGGCCAACGTCACTTGGCACGACGTGAGTCAAAGCCCATTCCTGCGTGCAGCTGACGAAGGTTGGGATAACTCCGATGACTGCCGCTTTCAGTTTAGCTACGCTCGCGACGACCAGAACTTCTACCTCGCCATCGAAGTCCGCGACGAAGTCCTGCAATCCCGACCGGATCAGGCACCATGGATGCAAGATGGCATTGAGATTCGCATGGATTTCCGATCTCCCGATTTCCATCGCAAAGCCAAGGTTTGGGATGGCGGCACCTTCTTTCTCGGCACATCCCCAGCCCCTGGGGATGGATTCGACCCCACCTATGTGATGAACGATCAAGAATCACTTCCCTCCGGAACCCTGATCTGCAATCGCCGCGTGCCCGGCGGATATAACCTCGAAATCGCTCTCCCGATCGCATCGTTGAAAGAACTGCATGGAGACAAATGGTTAAGCGAAGGCCTCCGAATCAATATCGCGATCAATGACCGCGACAACGACAGCCAACAGGCCCAGCTCTGGTGGCAACCCGACTGGCGCGTAAACGAAAACATCCTCTCCTCCGGCACCCTCTTCTTCGAAGACTGAAAATGTAGGTCTGGATCGCTGATCCCGCCTTTCAGTAGTCAGGGTCGGATCTCCGAGCAGACCGTGTTTGATCACAGAGCTGAGAGGCAGGTGTGGTTTAAAACGCGAAGGCCGCAGAGGACGCGAAGACTCGGACCATTTAAACCACGAAATACACGAAAAGGGATCATTCTGATTTCGTGCGTTTCGTCTATTTCGTGGTTATCTATTCATAACCTCAGTGGATCGGGATCCGTGTCTATCTGTGTTCATCCGTGGTTAAAGTATTAGTCTGAATTAGTGCCCATCAGCGCTCATTTGCGGTTTAAACTCCGCATTCTGCATTCTACCTTCATCCTTCTAACTTTCAGTGTGGATCGCTGCGCGATTCCACTTAGAGTAGCCCCATGACTCTTCGGATCGGCTGCGCTCAATACACGGCAATCAACGGCGACGTATCGGCCAATCTCGCGAAGATCAGCCGTCTCGCTGCACAAGCCGCGAAGGATAAAGTCACGCTACTCGTTCTGCCCGAATTGGGCGTCACTGGCTACGGCCAACCCGACATGGTCGCGGCCGCCGTCGAACCGATCCCCGGTCCGATCAGTCAGCAGCTGAGCGCGATTGCACGTCAGCATCGTTTAGCGATTGCGGGCTGCATCGCGGAAAAGGACGAACAGACCGGACTCAAGCACAACACCATGCTCCTTCTAGATGAGGACGGCGTGGAGATCCTGCGCTACCGCAAAGTGCATCTGTGGGACACCGAGAGATCATGGGCCACTCCCGGCACCGGATTCCCCGTCGCCACGTTACAAGACACTCAAATAGGCATGATCGTCTGCTACGACACTCGCTTCCCCGAATCAGTTCGCTCGCTCGCCAATAACGGCGCGCAACTCGCCCTCTCCTGCGCGGCTTGGTTTGGTCCCGACGAAGAATGGGAACTCGCGCTCCGGTCCCGCGCCATGGACAACGGCATCTTCGTCGCCGGCTCCGTCCTTCTCGGCCCCCACTTCCACGGTGTCGCCCTAATCGCCGATCCCCACGGCAAAATCCTCGCCCAGGGAAACCCCGGCGAAGATTCCGTTGTTAGCGCCGACATCGATATCGATGTCATGAGAAACTTCCACGAACGCGTTCCGTTGCTCGAGCATCTGCGTCCCGCGAGTTACTTCACCTGAATGATGGGTTGTGCCATTTATTAATTCATACGAAACGAAAAACGAATTTGTTTTATATGCTTAACCATTCTGAAGTTTGAAACTGCTGTTCTTCATTCTCTTTTGCTTTGCTTTCTCGGGATGCCAACAACGTTCCAAACCAATAAGCTACAAGCACGAGCAATCGAAAGAAGCTGCGCTTAAGGAGATCAATGAAACAGCACAGGAGAGTCGGGAAGCTACCAAAGGGATCAGATTTAGAGGCACCAAGAAGTAGCCAAATTAGCCTGCCACAACCTGCAATATCCACACTTGTCTGACGCAGACGATCCCATACACCGCCCGATGATCACACCACCGATGAGGCTTACTTAAAGTAGGTCGGCTAGTCCACCTGTTGAGAGCCGTTGCGGATATTGAAGCTCCGACGAGCAATCCTAAACCCTGATCTTTCCATCCACCTAGCTGCATGCTAAGAATAGCAAAACCATGAGCACTATTCGTATCGGCTGTGCCCGCTTTGCCGCCCTACCGGGCGAACCTGAGGCCAATCTTAAAGCCATCGAGATATTGACCGCGGCTGCCGCAGGCAACGCCGCCAACTTACTGGTCCTCCCCGAATTCGCCGTGATTGGAGACGCCGGAGCGGAGGCTATCGCCTCCTCGGCCGAACTTATCCCGGGACCGATCTCGCACCGCCTCACGACTATCGCGCGTCAGCATGGAGTGTCTCTCGCCATCGGTTTGATTGAACGCGATCCGGATAAGGACTGTTTATACAACACCATGTTACTCATCGATGGAAACGGCCGCGAATGCCTGCGCTACCGCAAAGTTCATCTCTGGATCAACGAACGCAAATGGGCCACCGCCGGTGACACCTTCTCCGTCGGCTCTTGGGAAAATATCCCCGTGGGCATGTGGGTCTGCTATGACACCCGTTTCCCCGAAGCCGCCCGCCAGCTCGCGCTCAATGGCGCGCAACTTGCCTTAGTGGCGACAGCCTGGGTGGGCCCCGCAGATGAATGGGAGCTAGCTCTCCGCTCCCGTGCCATGGACAACGGCATCTTCGTCGTAGGATCCGTGCTCGAAGGAGAACGCTTCCGCGGAGACGCCCTCATCATCGATCCGCATGGTCGGGTCATAGCCCGAAGCAGCCCGGAAGGAGAATCCGTAATCTACGCCGATCTGGATATGAACGTGATGAAACAATTTCACTCCGACGTGCCCTTACTCGATCACCGGCGACCAGAAACCTACCGCAAAACCTAATTCTCACTTAGCGCTCTTTGCGAGCTTAGCGGTTCAATCAAAACCATCAGGCACCCTTCTCAACTTCGTGCTCTTAGTGAGCTTAGTGGTGAATTATTTCAGTCCATCCGCGTCTGCCGTAATCGATCCAGAAAAACTGCGGCAATGATCACCAAGCCGATAATAATTTCCTGAAAGTAGGTCGGCCAGCCCATCTGCTGAGAGCCGTTGCGGAGCACCGCCATGATGAGCGCCCCGATCATCGAACCGAGCACTGTCCCTACTCCACCGTGCAGACTCGCTCCTCCGATGATCACTGCCGCGATGATATCGAGTTCGACGCCAATCGCGACTGTCGGATCTCCCTGACGTAGCCGCGACAGCTGCATCAGCCCCGCGAGTCCGAAGAAACAACCCGCGAGCACATAGATATAGATTTTGTTTCGCACCGTCGCCACACCGCATAACCGCGCCGTCGCTTCGTTGGAACCGATCGCAAAGATGTGCCGACCAAAGACGGTGCGCTTCAGCATGATCGCGGTGAGAACCGCCAATCCCACTGCGACCCATGCACCAGCCGGGAGCGTTTTATCGAAAGGATTGAGCGTCGTCATCCAGCTGTTGAGGGGCGAAGTGTCGTAATTCACCGTCTCATTATTCGCGAGCCACTTAGCACCACCGCGCGCGATACCCAGCGTGCCGAGTGTGATAATAAACGGCGTCACGCGCAGACCCGCGATCGCCAGACCATTAAACAGCCCGATGAGACCACCCGCCGCGATCACTCCAAGCACCACTGCTACGAGCGGCCATTCCTGCTGAATCAACAACGCTCCCACCACACTCGTAAACGCGATCACTGAACCAACACTCAGATCGATTCCACCACTGATGATGATCAACGTCATCCCCAGCGCGCCGATTGCCACGATCACCGTCTGCGTGAGCACGATCTTGAAATTCGCGAAGCTCAGAAAATATTCCCGCACCTCGCTATCAATCGAGAACAGCCCGACCACGAGGAGGAGCCCGAGAAATGGTCCGAATTTGGAGAGGATATTTTTCATGTGTGGAATTTCGTGAATGCTTCGCGGGCGATGCGTGAACTATTCAATCCAAATGTGGAAAGCTGGAAATCAGGAACTAATGCATCGGAATGCTTCACGCTTTCGAAACTTTGGGAATTCTCTTTTTTACCACAGATTGCACGGATCAGAAAGGCATTGGTATTCTTCCAGCCATTCCAGCTTTCCACATTTAATAACTGCCTTGGATTTCCTCGTTTCATATCAGAAGTTAAATAGCTTCCTGCGTTTCGGCACCGATGGCGGCGGACATGAGCGTTTCTTCAGTCCATTCATCTCTGTCCCGTATCTCGACTACTTCGCTGCGGCGCATCACGGCGATGCGATCACAGAGACCGAATAATTCCGGTAGGTAGGAACTCACGACGACCACAGAGCGTCCTTCATCGGCGAGTTTGGCGATCAAATCGTAGATCTGAGCTTTGCTGCCAACATCGATTCCACGAGTGGGTTCATCGAGGAGGAAGACTTGCGAGGGGTATTCGAGCAGACGCGCGATGGCGACTTTCTGCTGATTGCCGCCGGAGAGCTCGCCGACCGTTTGATCGCCGCTTTGCGCCTTAATGCCCACTTCTCGAATCCATTTATCGGCGGCCTCGCCCGTGCGGCTCAGAGAGAGAATACCGGCACGTGAGAGTTTCGCGTATTTCGGGAGCGCGATATTTTCCGCAATCGTGAGCGGCAACATGAGACCTTCTTCTTTGCGGTTCTCACTGAGAAACCCGACACCTTCGTTCCAGCGTTTCGCCGGATTGGTGTGAATCGAAACATCCGCATCCAATCCAAAGGCGCGGCGGATCAATTCTGTGCGGCCCGCTCCGATCAATCCCGCCACCCCGAGAATCTCACCTTTGCGAATCGAGATATCCTCACCGATCGTGAAGGCCTCTTCGCCAATCGTCGGTGTGCGTTGCGGGTAAAGCTCAGTCACCTCGCGCCCGACCATCAGGCGCACGATCTCATCATGTCCCGTGTCAGCGATCTCACCACTGCCCACGGTCTGCCCATCTTTGAGCACGGTAAACTTCTGAGCGACCTTCCGCACCTCTTCTAAAAAGTGGCTGATATATATCACACTCACATCCTGCTCCTGCAATTGGCGGACGATTATGAAAAGCCGTTCCGTGTCTTCCTTCGTCAGACTACTCGTGGGCTCATCCATGATCAGAACCCGGGGCTCCGTGAGTAGAGCCCGGGCGATCTCAATGATCTGTTGTTCCGCGATGGAAAAGGTGGCGACGGGTTTCTCAATATCGAGATGCTCATGCGCTAATCGGCCCAACACCGCTCGCGCCTGCTCGCGCGCTTTCTTTTGATTAAGCCAGCCCCAGCGATGAGGTTCGTCGCCCAGCACGATGTTTTCCCACACGCTCAGATGCGGAGCGAGACTGAGCTCCTGATAAATCATCGCCACGCCATGACGTTTCGCATCGAGCGTATCCGCGGGGAGATAAGCCTTCCCCTCCAATTCCATCGTGCCCGCATCCGGCACAATCACGCCGCTGAGCACTTTCATCAGCGTGCTCTTACCCGCCCCGTTTTCCCCGATCAGCGCATGCACCTCGCCCGCGCCAACTTCGAGTGAAACCTCATCTAGAGCCTGCGTAGCGCCAAAGGCCTTGCTGATGCCATTGAGGCGAAGTCTCGGGGTTGTGGTTGTTCCAGTCATACGGGGTAACAGACGCTGGGTTCAAAATATTCGCCTTCGTTCGCGCTTGTCGATGCTTCGCTCGAAAGGAGTGCTTCATATCGAAACGGAATTTAACCACAAAGATCGCAAAGAGCAGATCGATCCCGCGGGGCACCACTCAGCGTGGCAAAATGACAAATCCTATAGAACCATCTATTCTATGACCTCATAGGGGCCATCATATTTCCCTCAACTTTGTGTTCTTCGTGCGCTTCGTGGTAAATCAATCATCGAGAATTTGGGCTGGTCAAAGCTCCCACACGGTCAATCGTTGGCAACTATGTCTGATACCCCTGAGAGCCGCTTTCTGTCTGGTAGCCAACGGCGGGTAGTCGGCTTCGCGCTCACCATGCTGGCGCTGCTTGGCACCGCCGCGTTGTTTATTGTCGGATTCGTCGTTTTGGGACGCATGGCCTCCTTCTTTTCTGGCGTGCTTTGGCCCCTTGCATGCGCCGGTGTGCTCGCGCTCATTTTGCGACCCGTAGTGGAAATCGCCGAACACAAACTAAAGATCCGTCGATTGGCCGCGGTGATCGTGCTCTACGGGCTATTCATCATCGCGCTCGCCGGAGTGCTCGTGCTGCTCGTGCCACCGGTCGTCGATCAGGTTTTAGACTTCATCGCCTATGCGCCGACGCTCTGGGATAATATTTGGGCTTATGGCACACGGGTCTATCCCGAATGGATCGCGATGATTCAGCATCAGCTCGATAATCCTGCTGTGCGCAAAATCGTTGATGGTTTATCAGACGAAATGAATGCGCTCGTGTCGCACGCCCTGCCTTCGCTCAAAGCCGCTGGTGTTGGTGCCCTCGGCGCCGTCGCCTTCGTCGCCCATCTCGCAATCGTGCCGATCTATCTGTTTTTCTTTCTCCTCTCGCGCAGCGCGCCAACCAGCAATCTCGCCGATCATCTGAGCTTCCTCAGCAAATCCGTGCGCGAAGACATTCTCTTTTTGCTGAATGAATTCATCTCCATCGTGGTTTCGTTTTTCCGCGGGCAACTGCTCATCGGCCTGATCATGGGCTGCTTGTTTGCGTTGGGCTTCACTCTGGTCGGGCTCAAATTCGGTCTCGCGATTGGACTCGCCCTCGGAGTGCTCAACATCATCCCGTATCTCGGCACGATGATCGGATTGGCCGTAGCCTTGCCCTTGGCGTTTTTTCAACCCGAAGGTGGCTGGCAACTCCTCGGTATGGTCGTCGCGGTGCAGATCATCGTCCAGAATATCGAGGGCTGGTATCTCACGCCGAAAATCATGGGCGATCGCACCGGGTTGCATCCCGTCACTATCATCGTCGCAATCTTCTTCTGGGGCACCGCTTTTGGTGGCGTGCTCGGCATGCTGTTTGCGATTCCGTTGACCGCGTTTTTTGTGACGCTCTGGCGCCTGTTGAGTAAGAAATATTTTTCAGACGAAGCGGTCTGATGCGAAACTTAGCCCTGCTTTTAGGTAGGGCGAACCGTCCCGGTGAGCCGCGGCTTCGACAGACACGGCTCGGCAGAGACGCCTCGCCCTACCTTCGATCCTTCGCATTCGTGGATGGCCTCCGCCGTTGCCAAGGCTTTGGCGAGACAAGACGTCGTCCTCAGAGGAATCCCGCAAAAGGTCGATCAAGACTCGCAATGATAAAATCCTTTTAATAATCGCGCGACGTTGACCGGACGCATGGGGGATTTAGTTTCGGCGAATGTCATGGGAGGTGTATTTAAAGAAGGGCCTCTGCCTGCCGCAAATCGGTTGGTGGATGGATGCGCAATTCTCCGCCCAGCGCTCGGTCGTCACGCATGCGCACTCTGATCACGTGGGCCGACATAAGGAGCTGATCTGTTCTGCACCCACCGCCCAGCTCTTGCGCGAACGACTGCGCGGGAAACGAATCGAGCACGTGCTCCCCTACGGTAAAGCTGAGGCGATCACCGAAGACACTTCGATCACACTTCATCCCGCGGGACACATTCTGGGATCGAGTCTTGTGGAGATGAACAACGAAAACGGCACGTTGCTTTACACCGGTGATTTCAAACTGCGCCGCGGATGGGCCGCCGAACCCTGCGCCACACCGCAAGCCGACTTGCTGATTATGGAAACGACGTTCGGGCTTCCGCGTTATGATTTCCCAGACGAAGAAAAAGTGCGGGCCGATATCGTGGCATTTTGTCGGGAGTCGTTAGACGAGGGACGCAACCCCGTGCTGTTCTGCTACAGCTTGGGCAAGACACAGGAAGTGCTCGCCGCGCTCGCGCCAGAAGGCATTCCCGTGATGCTGCATCCCGCCGCGATGCGACTCACGAAGATCTACGGAAAATTCGGCGTGAAGTTTCCGATTTACCGTGAGTTTAAAAAAGGCGAATCGGATGGGCACATCATCATCTGTCCGCCACCTCATCAAAAGAATGGCATCCTCAAGCACATCCCCGCACGGCGCACCGCGATCGTTTCGGGCTGGGCCCTCGATTCCGGCGCGATCTACCGTTTCAAATGCGATGCGGCGTTTCCGCTTTCTGATCACGCCGACTATCCCGACCTATTAAAGTTTGTGGATCAAGTGAAGCCCAAGCGTGTCCTCACTCTGCATGGCTACGCCAACGAGTTTGCCCGCACACTTCGAGAGCGCGGCTACGAAGCATTCGCAATCGGCAAAGAAAATCAACTCGACCTCGATCTCGGCGCCCTAACCTCGCGTTGACGCACCCAGATCTAAAAATCACTCTACTCACTTCAACTTATGTTTCGTTTCCTCCTCAAACCAATCCACTTCCTCAGCCTGCTCACTCTAGGGTTTATGCTGAGTCAGACGGGGTCCGCCGCCGAACTGGCTTTGAGCGATGGGGAGAAAATGAAGTTTCGCGTGAGTTGGGGTATCTTTCGCCATGCCGGTGAACTCACGATCGAAGCGAACCGCGTGACGACCGATGATGCGGATCATTTGCGCATCACCACCACGGCCGCTTCCGATGGAATCGTGAAAGCGTTCTACCCCTTCGTCGCGACGAGTGAGGCTTACTTTGATCCGGTGACGGGGCGGCTCATGCACGCCAATGATGTCAGTGAGAAGAAAAAGGAAACCACCCGGCAGACTTTGACCCTCGACTACGAGCAGCGGATCGCCGCCTACGTCAATGAGACCGAGCCTGAGAAAAGCACCGACATCAAAATGCCCGAGGGCAATCCCATGGATCTGATGATGAGTCTCGTGCAGACCCGCGATTGGGATCTGAAGCCGGGCGAAAAACAGGATGCACTCATTCTATTTGATGATGAATTTTACGAACTGACCATCCACGCAGACCGCTATGAGAAAGTCCGCACCAGTTTCGGTGAATTCAAAGCCCTCGTCCTCATTCCGAAAATGGAGAAGACAGAACCGAAGGGTATGTTTAAGCGCGGTTCGACGGTTAAGCTCTGGCTCTCACAAGACCAACAACGACTGCCCGTAAAAATCGAAGTAAAGATGAAGGTCGGCGTCGGCATCATGACCTTGATCGAGCATCAAACGCCAGAGCCACTGAGCGAAGCTGCCCCACCAGAAACCTCGGGGTTAACCGTGGATAAATCTCTAAATCCCGAGATCGGCAGCACATAAAACGGTCCGTATCGCGTGTGCGGATCAGTCGGATTTCACGCTCTTAGCCCCGCAAAGTGATCTATTTTAGATTCTACGAATTTGGGGCATGACTTTTCCGTAACTGGTCGCATTGCCTGTGGTGCTGTGAATGCAATACCAGTCAAGGGCGGGAAACCTAGTCTACTGAGAAACAATCTAAGGCTCTGCCTTTTAGATGGCGTGACTGCGATGCCGCTCACGTTACTGAGTCAGCCGGGCAACATCGTGTTGGCGGCACTGCTGACCGGGATATTCAAGATGCCCGCGAGCACCTATGGGCTGATCGTCGCGCTGCCGTTTGTTTTCAACTTTCTGCAGGTGCTCCTGACTCCGCTCTTGGCCCAGAAACTCGGTGCGCAGCGTCTTTGCGTCGCCAGTGGTTGGTTACATTGCGCCGGTTGGATTTTTCTCACCGCTGCGCTGCCCTTTATTCCTGAGGGCGATCCTGTCGCGGCCAAGTGGGTTTTCATCGTCGGTTTTTCGATCATCTCTCTCGCGTCTTCAATCAACGGCGTGGCGTGGAATGGATGGATGCAGGATGTCGTGCCCACCCGTTTGCGTGGAAGCTATTTTGGGAAACGTAATCAATTGCTCTACGTATCGATGATCGCGTTTCTGTTGAGCGTCTCCGGTCTGCTTTCGTTCATGAAGGGATCGCTGATTGCTTACGTGATCCTGTTCGGAGGTGCGATCGTGCTGCGAATCTTCTCGGTGCTCTGGCAACAGAAGATGACTTCCCATACGAGTCACAATCCTGCCATCGCGCAACTCCCTTGGCAGGAACAGGTGCGACGTGTTCGGAATAATCCAGCCCTCGTGCGATTCATTACCTTCGCCGCGCTCATGGGTTTCTCGATCAATCTGTTCGGACCGTTCGTGCCTGTCTTCATGTATGAGCAACTCCATATCACTGTGGCCAAGGCGAATTGGATCCTACTCTTTGGCCCCTTGGGCGCGGCAGTCGCTTTTCCAGCGTGGGGTAAGTTATCCGACAAACATGGCAATATCCCCACGGCCATTGTCGCCCTCGCGCTTTGGCAGGTCTTCGCCCTGATTCTCTGTTTCGTGGATACGGGGAACATCTGGCTGCTCTATATCGTCTCGATCTCCGGTGGCCTGTTTAGTGCGGGCTATGGTATCGGCATTTTCAGCCTCCTCCTCAAACTCACCCCTCCCGATTCACGCACGATGGGCATCGCGTTGTTTGTCTCCATATCCTGTTTGGCCGCGGCAGTCGCGCCTCCGCTGGGTGGGTTTATTATTAGTTGGGCGAAAGACCAGGG
>Ga0208414_1002630_pt1 | contig 11599 bp, 9 predicted proteins | sample AntAceMetag02UKE_FD_184770 | JGI IMG/M metagenome (GOLD analysis project Ga0208414, IMG submission 184770) | Saline lake microbial communities from Ace Lake, Antarctica - Antarctic Ace Lake Metagenome 02UKE (SPAdes) (version 2) | ecosystem: Environmental > Aquatic > Non-marine Saline and Alkaline...
GAACCTATGATTGTCTGGCTATTTCGTGAGTATTCTACTAGTCACTGCCCTCGGGCTCTGATCCAGTTTGGTGGTGAAAACCTCTATTATCACTTGCTAGACAGTATTCCATCTAATGCTAAGGCAGGACGATGCAATCCCTCTGGGCACGCCTCATCATTTTTGTGGATGCCCAGTATGGCGGTGCTGTATTTAAAGGAAGCCTATACAAAGAATATTTCGATAAAGGCCAGGGCCTGCTTCATGGCTCTTATTCTGTTCGCTTTAACGCTGGCCTTTGTACAGGTGCTGAGAGGCGAACATTTCTTCAGTCACATACTGTGGTCGGCTTGGATTGCCACGGTCTGGTGTTTTGCTCTGCTGTACTGTTTTCAATGGCAGTTTATGAACAATGAGTCATAACAAACCTCACGCATTTGCTCGAGTATTAACCACACAACTACTATAAAAAGACCAACAACAATTGTCCTAGAAACATAGTTGTCTGATTCTAGGCCCACCGAGAAAGGGAAATCTATAACTGAAGTATGGGTTATCGACGACTGTCATATACCACAGGGTATGGGTAAACCGGGACGCGAGGGCCCCACTGAAGCCCACCTGCAGAGCCAAGTCGCAAAATCGATTAAACATCCGCAAAGCGACCATGATGTTTCCGCTCCTATAACCGTTGCTCGAGCGCTAAGGCAAGTCTTGCGTAGATCCCAGCAAGGTGTGCCCTCGGTGACGTTAAATCAGGTGACAGCCTTGCCTATTATCGATAACTTATCAATCACAGCCTAAAAAGACAGGCTTTCGAGCCTCTCTTTTTAGGCTTTCTGAATTGAAGCGTGTAGTTTAAGTGTCGCTATTTTGCAGTACGGTATAACTTTGCCGCTCGAGCTATCACGTGAAAAACCATATTTTGTTCGTTAGTGCCGCTTACAAGATCTGCTCCTGGTCCTTGAGCAAAGACGATAACGTCTTCACCAGAATGGGTTTCCGATTCCAGAGGAATCAACGCTTCTTGATGAAAGCCACTGGACTGGGAGTCAACCTGGGTGAGGTCAACCCGTCCTGTATTTGGCGCTAGCTTATAACCTTCATCTGCATCAGTTGCATTGCCTAAATCCCTAAAGCCCAATCCGTTCATATATCCCAAAGTGTTGTAGGGCATCCCATCAGCTGCCAGACTAGGCTCATCCGCACCAACGCCGACCACTTTACCTAGAATCGGATTGCCACGCTTAGGATAACCAGCAATAGTGAACACATGGCCGTGATCAGCAGTGACTATTATAAGAGTGTTGCTAATATCCACTGAGGCAACCGCCGCCCTTACTGCGTCGGATAACGCAATTGTCTCTGTTAGGGCATTGTATGCACTGCCTGCATGATGGCCGTGGTCAATTCGACCAGACTCCACCATTAAGAAAAATCCTTTACTATTGTTGTCTAAAATATCGATTGCTTTCGTCGTCATTTGAGCCAGCGAAGGCTCGCCTGCAATGTCATTGTGGCGATCAGCTTCGTAGCGCATATGTGATTCATTGAACAGTGCAAACAGTTTTTTGGTACTTTCAGGCTTAATAGCATCGAAACCTGCCTGATCAGTAATATAATGCCCTTCGGGATACTTTTCTTGCCATTCAACAGTCAGATCACGACCATCGGTACGATCACCTTCTATACCACGCACTGCATCCGCACTATCGGCTGACATCCTTGCGGGTAAAAAATGGCGTCGACCGCCTCCCATGGCGACGTCTAGCCCGTCAATTGTCGAGTATTTGGGAAATCGTCTCTTTAAGTTATCTTCAAACTCTAGCAATTGCAGAGCAATATCTTGGCAGCCTGCTTCTATGGCAGCCATTGGCATGTCAGAAATATCTTCCCAGTTACGATCTGCCGATTTTGCGTAGGTTGCAGCCGGCGTTGCATGAGTAATACGAGCAGTTGATATGATACCCGTTGATCGGCCTGAGACTTCAGAAAGTTCTAGCGCTGTAACTAGTTCAGTTCCAGCGACACTGAGACAGTCACCCCTACTAATATCTTCACTGACACCGACAACCCCAATATCGGTTTTGACCCCCGACATTAGCGCGGTCATTGTGCCTGACGAATCAGGAGTTTGTGCGTCAACATTGTAAGTTTTGGCCATGCCGGTGTAAGGGAAAAGGTCGAAACTCAAATTATTTTCTTCACCGAGCATTCCCTTTATCTGGCCTTCCAAAATCCGTGCTGCAGTAATTGTGGAAACACCCATGCCGTCACCAACAAACAAAATCACATTTTTTGCTGATTTCTTGTTGATCCTCTCTTTCGCATTGATATGGGCTGATGCCGCCTTAAACCACTTATTATCGGTCTGATGCTCGGGCAGAGAAATGTCTGCTCCATGCGCTAAACCGGCCATCGACAAAGTCAGCGATAACATGCTGGCATATAGTGTGTTTTTTTTGTTCATAATGTGATCTCACTTAGATATTAATTTTTATGCTGACGCCTCTATCCATGAGGTCCCTGGTCACGACTCAACTCTGGAATTAGTATAGCGAGAAACAATTGCGGTGTGACAGGCAATTGCCCTGCCACCCTTCTTAGGTTCAACCTAATCGTATAATTGTGGCTGACTATTAATAGTTAATTATGGACTGGTGGATGGCGAATTGATATTCCAATTATCTAGCGCCTAAGGAAGGCGGATCAAAAACAATTAGTAATCTGTGTGTACGCAATCGATTGCTGAGAATCAGTTGGATTAACCTGCTGTTTTTAGCTTGACCTGAATCAGAACTAAATACCCCATCCAATGAAATCAGATGCATGGATCACAAGATAGCTTAATCTTCAAAACCCCCTCTAAAGTATCCATGCAGCAACTATAACAATCACGTGTATGGTAAAGGTACCCCCGTCCCTATAAAAATCCTTCTGGGTTTGACATTTGATACACAAGAAACAGGCAAGCCGCCGAAGGTAAAAACCGTCTAAAGTTGGTATTGATAATAGGATGATCTGCAGTGCAGTGCATATTAGTATTTTTTTATTAAAATCTAAATCATTGATTTGTATGGTAGCTACGGGTGGATTTGAACCACCGACCCCAGCATTATGAATGCTGTGCTCTAACCAACTGAGCTACGTAGCCATCGACTTTAACGGGCCAGATCGACCTATTGTTCGGGAGGCGAGAAGTTACACTTGCCGTCGCCTCTAGTCAAGTATCTACAGCACCTTTTTAATAGAATTCGTTGCGCTCTCTTCACCACTACAATAGGATATACCTTCAGTTTTGCTTGGCGATCCCGATATTCGACGCAGAGGGTTATCTTTTATAGCGCGGTTAGGCTGTACAAAAAATTATAAAGGCGATAAAAGTCACTGCAATCGATTAAAAGGGAGATCAAATTTTGAGTCAGTTAGAGTTGGATGATAATGAGGTAGCTGTTGCTATTAGCACCGAAAAATCTGGGTTTTACGAGGGTTTTAATCGGGTTGTGGCTATGGTGCCAAAGCTACTGATCGGAGCACTTATTGTGTGGGTGGGGTTATCACCCTCTGCTGCCGGAGAAGTGTTGTTGACTGCGCAGAATTGGTCGACTGGGAGTTTTGGTGGCTGGTATATTTATGTCACTGCTTTTTATACCGTCGTCTGCTTAGCCTTGGGTATATGGCCTCGCACGGCCCACGTTAAATTGGGTAAGCCCGGTGAAAAACCTGAATTTTCAATGTTTACCTGGCTGTCAATGATGTTTGGTGCCGGGATTGGTATCGGTATGTTGACCTATTCAACAGCAGAGCCAATCTTTCATTTTGCTAACAACCCCGACACTATTAGGGGTATCACCAGCGGTCTAGATGAAGGCAATGTTCGCAATGCCTACAAGTGGGCGATGCTGCACTATGGTTTTACCCCCTGGGCCTGTTATGGCGTGGTCGGTATTTCTTTAGGCTATTTCTCGTACAACCGTGGTTTACCGCTGACAATTCGCAGTGCACTGCAACCTCTATTTGGCCGTGCTATGTCAGGTACTGCAGGACATGTGGTGGATATAGTGGCTATCTTAGCGACCATCGTTGGCCTCAGCGTGACCATTGGTTATGGTGTATCGCAGTTTGCGTCTGGCTTATTTAATATTAGCGGGGCGCAATGGCTAGTGGGAGAGGGGGGTAAGCCGACGTTATTGGCTCAGCTATTTGGCCTCACTCTTATTATTAGTGCCTCTTGCTTGTCTGCAATGTCTGGCTTGAACAAAGGGATCAAGTGGTTGTCGAACATCAATATGGGGCTGTCTGTCTTTTTGATTGCATTCTTTGTTTTGTTTGGCGCAACCTTCTTTGCTTTACAAACTTTTGCCTACGCTATTTGGGATTATCTGATCGCGTTGCCATCTATGGCGACTACAGTGTGGACTGATAACGGCGTTGAACCCTCTGCCGCGCTGCAGGGTTGGCAGGGCGCTTGGACTATTTTCTATTGGGCCTGGTGGATAGCCTTTGCACCCTTTGTAGGGCTCTTCTTGGCCCGGGTGTCGCGTGGACGAACGATTCGTGAGTATGTTGTTGGGGCGATGATTATTCCTTCTTTGATTTGTCTGGTTTGGTTTGCCTTTATTGGCGCTACGGCCATTGATCTTGAATTATCCGGTGTCGCCCAAGGGGAGATTGTTAATGCGAACCTGTCTGCCCAGTTATTTAAAACGATTAACTTAATTTTGTCGCCAGCGCTCGCTGTTGGGCTTTCAGTGGTGATTGTGATTTTACTTTTGACCTTTTTGGTCACCTCAGCAGACTCGGGGATATTGATCATTAATACGCTTGCGTCTGGCGGCAACCAAAGTCAAAAACATACCAAGCATGTGGTGATTTGGGGGGTGATATTTACGCTATTGATTGGGGTGCTACTGTCCGCTGGGGGAATGGCTGCACTGCGATCGGTGATGATAATTGGGGCTTTACCGTTTTCAGTGGTTATGCTTCTCATGACTATTTCTTTAGTGAAGACGTTGCTAACTGACGAAAAAAAACCTAATTAGACGGGGTTTAATCGTCTAATTAGTCAGTCGGTGTTAGTGCCCTCTCGCTCGAGCGGGCAATCTAAATCAAGCGTTAGCTGATTCCACAATACGTTTCATGTCTGTCATATAGCCGCGCAGTTCGTGGCCAATAAGCTCCACATCATGATCGCGAATGGCATCATTGACTTCAATCAATCGAATATTATCCACGGCATTAGAGGTACTCGTTAAACCACCGCCTAAGTCTTCTAGGGTTAATGAATTAGCATGATCCTGCAATAATGGCACAGCGGCATGGGTAAACAGGTAGTTGCCGTATTCTGCGGTATCAGAGATCACTACGTTCATTTCATAGAGCTTGTTACGAGCAATGCAGTTAGCGATCAATGGTGTTTCGTGCAGTGACTCATAATAGGCAGACTCCTCAATGATTCCAGAGGCAACCATAGTCTCAAAGGCCAGCTCAACACCCGCTTTGATCATGGCTACCAGATAAACACCCTTGTCATAGAATTCTTGCTCGGTAATCTCGATATCACAATCAGCCGCTTGCTCGAAGCTGGTTTCTGCGGTCTGGGCACGCCACTTTAAAAGGTTGGCGTCATCGTTATGCCAGTCGGCCATCATAGTGCGCGAGAATTCACCTTCCATAATATCGTCCATATGTTTTTGGAACAATGGACGCAGGGTGACTTTTAGTTCTTCAGACATGTCAAAAGCTCTAATCTTGGCTGGATTAGTCAGGCGGTCCATCATGTTGGTGATACCTCCATGTTTCAGACCTTCAGTGACCACTTCCCAGCCGTACTGGATCAGCTTACGGGCATAGGCAGCATCAACACCAAGATTAAGGAGTTGCTGATGGCCTAAAATAGCACCCGTCTGCAACATGCCGCATAGAATAGTTTGTTCTCCCATAAGGTCAGACTTAACCTCCGCAATGAAAGATGATTCCAGAACACCGGCTCGGTCGCCACCAGTACCGGAGGCATAAGCTTTAGCAATGGCGTGACCATTTCCCTGTGGATCATTTTCGGGGTGAACAGCGATCAGTGTGGGTACGCCAAAACCCCGTTTGTACTCTTCTCGTACTTCTGTGCCTGGGCACTTGGGTGCTACCATAATCACGGTGAGGTCAGGACGAATCTGCATACCTTCTTCAACAATGTTAAAGCCGTGGGAATAGGCTAATGTCGCGCCTTGCTTCATTAGGGGCATTACCGCGGTAACCGCGGCTGTGTGCTGTTTATCAGGTGTTAGGTTTAATACTAAATCAGCGGCAGGAACCAATTCCTCTGCAGTGCCAACCGTGAAACCGTTTTCTGACGCCCATAAGTATGACTGACGCTTCTCAGAAATCGCCTGCTCTCGCAAAGCATAGGAGATATTTAAGCCGGAGTCGCGCATGTTAAGACCCTGATTGAGGCCCTGAGCACCACAACCAATAATGACAATATTCCAGTCTTTGATAAGGTTGCAGCCATCGGTAAATTCTTCACGATCCATGAAGCGACATTTGCCCAGCTGGCTTAGTTTGTTGCTGAGGCTGAGAGTATTAAAATAGTTAGCCATTATTGGTCTCCGTCCACCGGTTAGCGGTGGCATGCATGGTTTGATTTGGCCGCCTAGTGTACCTATTTATTGTTGTTGCTTAAAACGATATATATTCACCATAATGTTGCGTTTTTTGCAATAACAGAGACTTCGCGTTAAGCTGTTGTGATGGATATTCGATCATTAACAATGTTTCAACATTTGAGCAGTTCGTTGCACTTTGGCAGAACAGCTGCGGCTTATCATATTAGCCCGTCAACGTTGAGCCGTTCGATTCAGCGCCTTGAGCAGGAGCTCGGCAGTCAATTACTGATTCGTGATAATCGATCAGTTTTGTTAACCGGTGAGGGAAAAAAGTTGTTGGCCTATGCCGATCAACAGATAGCCCAATATGCAACATTAAAGCAGTCTCTCAATCAGTCTCAAAAAGAGCTATCCGGCTCGCTTAATATTTACTGCTCGGTGACAGCGTCCTATTCTTATCTGCCAGCGTTGTTGGAAAAATTTAGACGGGCCCATCCCAATATTGATATCAACTTGGATACGGGCGATGCGGCTGATGGTATCGATCAGGTTAAGAATCAAAAGGTAGATTTAGCTATTGCGGCTCGGCCTGACGATATTGCTGCTAGCATGCATTTTCAGACCATAGCCACAGTGCCTTTGGCGATTACCGCTCCCGCTATTAGCTGCGCGGTTAAAACAGCCCTGCAGGCAGAGAGTATTGATTGGGCTAACCTACCCATTATATTGCCAGAGCACGGTGTGGCGAGAAAGCGGTTTGAGCAATGGTTTAGGCAAAAGTATGTGGGTCGACCCAATGTCTATGCTCAGGTATCTGGCCAAGAGGCATTAGTCAGTATGGTGGCTTTAGGGTGCGGTATTGGCCTCTCTCCGGTTGTTGTGGTCGAGAATAGCCCGGTTAAAGACCGTATAGAGCTTTTACCTGGGACCGATATCCGACCCTTTGATTTAGGGTTATGTTGTTTTAAAAAAACCTTAGCCGATCCTATCGTGGCCGAGTTTATGGCAATGGCCAACCTTAACTAAAAACTGCCACTTCGTTAGTAAATATTCCCTCGTCAGGAATTACACCTAAACCGGGTCCACTGGGTAGGGCAATATGACCGCCAATAATTTTGACGCCATTGGCACTGTCGTAATGATCTTCTATATAAGACTGTGCCAGCCAGGCACCTTCAAACAATTTTGGCTTTACTGTTGCCCCCAAATGAACACAGGCCGCGGCAATAATATCGCCGCCCCAAGAATCATCTGAGGTGTGGTGAAGGTTGCGGGCCTCGCAGATATCTCTAAAGACTGCCATGGGTTGCAAGCCCCCAATGCGAGTGATTTTCATACCAAAACCATCGACTAAGCCCGCTCCGATGACGCTAATAACCACATTGAGACTCACTGCGCTCTCATCAAGATAAACAGCATGATGAAGTTGATTCCGTATGCTGGTTATTTCTTCCACCGTGTCGCAGGGCTGTTCTAGTATAAAAGGGATATCGGCGCATTCACGACTCAAGCGAAGTGTATCTCGGCTGGTGAGGCCCCGATTGCCATCGACCGCAATACGCATATTATTGCCTACTGTTTCCCACACTTTTCGAATCACTTCTATATCGGTTTCCACAGGACGCCCACCAATTTTGATCTGTAGGCGTGGATAGCCCTCGGCTGCTTTTTCAGCGGCGATTCTACTAATTTCATCGGGTAGGCCAACACCAGTAGCGTAGTACGAAGGAACGGATTCGGTACAGGGGCCGCCGAGAATATCCGCAACCCGCCGACCTGTTTTCTTGCCGATCAAGTCATAGACAGCAATATCGATGGCGGCCTTGGCGTAATTATGGCCATTTAACAAGGAGTCCATATGTCGATGCATCAAAACGGGCTGCATGGGGTTTTGGCCTATTAAACCTGGTGCCATTTGTATAAGCGCAGCCCTGGCTCCGGAAGCGTGGCTTGGCGCATAGGTTGGGCCAACCGGGCAGGTTTCACCCCATCCCGCTAGGCCACAGGAAGTTTCAAGCTTGACCAATGTGGTATCTAAACTGAAAACCTCTGCATTGGCCATTCTGTAAGGCCCATTTTTCACGGGTAAATCATGCTGATAAACTACAATTTTTGAAATTTTCACTTCACTACCTCAAATAAGAGAAAACTGTGTCTGGGTACTCCAATGATAGATGCTTATCGGCAATAAACTGAGGTTCATTGTCCAGGGGCCTGTATGCTGCCAGGCACTCACTAGGGAAAGCTAATGGATGAAAGTCAGGGTTTTTAGCTATCACTGCTATTAGCGCTAATTTTTAGTTATTTTTATTGGCTAACATGCTAACTATTTTTGAGATTTTGTAAATACATATTAGCGACACTAAGAGACCCTCTCTATAGTGCGTGCGGACTAGGGTTGAATTGCAAAGCTAAGGTCTTATTTTACAGGTTGCGGTGATAATTGAACCGAGGACAACGCAGAGAGCCCCGATCAGAGAAACGAGAAAGAGAGGCTCTACAATAATTCCAGGTATGGGGATCAGTTGGACAATTGAGACAGTGACCAGTGGTGTCATCGCAATCACTGCGCTAACTCGTGAGGCCTCTACATGTGCCATCGCTTCTGAGAAACAGCCGTAAGCTATAAGAGTATTAAAACCACAGAGAAGTAACAGCAACCACTGAAGTGAGGTTAATTGATCTAAGGTATCAAAATTTGAAAAAGGGAAAAAGACAAGTGCGCCGATCCAGTAGAACACCAACATGGTCTCTTCAGCGTTAAATTCCCGCAGCAATATTTTTTGAATAATTGCGTAACCCACCCAACTTACAGCCGCGCCCATGAGCATTAGTAATCCGGTGCCGTAGTCGCTAAGTGAGATAAAAACATCGCTAAATCGTGGGCTAAAAAACATCATTAGTCCGCTGATAAAGGTAATAAAACCGCACCATTGTAGTGGAGAAAACTGCTCTTTAAATACCCAAACACCGGCTAATAAAAGCAGTACTGGCGACATTTGCATCATTACTTGAGCTGCTTCGGGGGAGGTTTTCTCAAGACCTAGTATATAAAGGGCATAGTTAATAGTGAGAAGTAATCCGGCACACAAAAGTCGCATGACCAAATTGAGCGAGGTCATTTTATGGCGATTAACGAGCTTTCGCCGAACAATTAGATAGGGAGTGATGAGTGCCGTCGCGACAGAAAATCTAAAGAAAGTAGTGGTAATAGGATCTAGCGTATTGAGTATTCCCGACAACATAATGGGCAGTACGCCCCACATTACTGAGGTGCTTGCGGCCAACAATAGACCAAGTTTCCATCGGCCTGAGAGTTGATTCACGGAAGGGCTGTCATGCGATTAAACATTAAATCGAAAATGGATTACATCGCCATCTTTGACGATATAATCTTTCCCCTCAAGACGCCATTTCCCGGAATCTTTAGCACCCTGTTCGCCGTTGCCGGCAATGTAATCATCGTAGCCAACGATTTCGGCGCGAATAAAGCCTTTTTCAAAGTCGGTGTGAATTTTACCCGCAGCATTGGGTGCAGTAGCGCCCACAGGAATGGTCCAAGCGCGCACTTCTTTAACACCTGCGGTGAAATAGGTTTGCAGACCTAATAGACTGTACCCGGCACGAATCACGCGATTCAGGCCAGGTTCTTCCATGCCCAGTTCTTCAAGAAACTCATCTCGTTCGTCATCTTCAAGCTCACCAATCTCGGCTTCTAGCTTATTGCAGATAGGGACTACAACGGCACCTTCTCGCTCGGCTATAACTCTAACAGCATCAAGGTGAGGGTTATTTTCAAAGCCTTCTTCGTCAACATTAGCAATATACATTGTTGGCTTTAACGTCAGCAAACTCAAAGGTTTAAGTAACTTTAGCTCGTCTTTATTTAAGCCGAAAGAGCGGATGGGTTTTGCCTCGTTGAGGTGCGGCAGAATTTTTTCTAGGAGTTGTTGCAGCGCAATCGAGTCTTTGTCTTTTCCCTTAGCCGCTTTGGCAACTCTTAATAGTGCTTTTTCAACGCTCTCAAGGTCTGCTAGGGCGAGTTCGGTGTTAATAACATCGATGTCGTCAGGTGGGCTTATTTTACCTTCAACGTGAATCACATTTTCGTCTTCGAAACAACGTACAACGTGGGCCAGAGCATCAGTTTCACGGATATTGGCAAGAAACTTATTACCCAGTCCCTCTCCTTTTGATGCTCCGGCCACTAATCCAGCGATATCCACAAATTCCATAGTGGTCGGGATTACTCGCTCTGGATTGACGATGGCAGCAATTTTATCTTGCCTTGGGTCTGGGATTGGTACCACCCCAGTATTAGGCTCAATAGTGCAAAACGGAAAATTTTCCGCACTGATACCCGCCTTGGTTAGTGCATTAAATAGGGTTGATTTACCAACGTTGGGTAGGCCGACAATGCCGCAGTTAAAACCCATATTAAAATCCTTATGCTTATTTTGAGTGCTTGATGAAACTTGGATGCCGTCTAATTAGCTGAGTGAAGATCGTTCATTGCTCTTTCCCATTGACCGGCTACGGCCAGGGGTAAAGATCGAATGGCGTCGGCCATACTATTACTAATGAGTTCTTGATCCTTAGGAGAGGCCTTCTTTAACACATAGTCTACGACTTGCTTGGCATTTCCCGGATGACCTATACCTATTCTAAGGCGCGCAAAATCACTTTTATTTCCAAGGCATTGAATCGCATCGCGAAGTCCATTGTGGCCGCCGTGGCCGCCAGCCTTCTTAAAGCGTGCACTGCCAGGCGGCAGGTCTAACTCATCATGAACAATGAGAATGCGCTCACTAGGAATTTGATAGAATCGCGCGAGTGCAGCCACAGACTGACCACTGTTATTCATAAAAGTACTTGGAATTAGAAGCCTTAGAGAGTGTCCATCCAGCATGACTTTTGCAGTATCACCAAAGAATTTTGACTCTAATTTGAGCTCAGTATTAAGCGACTGGGCAAAAGCTAGAACCAAGTCAGCCCCAGCATTGTGACGCGTTCGCTCA
>Ga0208414_1002640_pt1 | contig 11567 bp, 10 predicted proteins | sample AntAceMetag02UKE_FD_184770 | JGI IMG/M metagenome (GOLD analysis project Ga0208414, IMG submission 184770) | Saline lake microbial communities from Ace Lake, Antarctica - Antarctic Ace Lake Metagenome 02UKE (SPAdes) (version 2) | ecosystem: Environmental > Aquatic > Non-marine Saline and...
TTGCAAAAAAGCTATTTTTCCAAATTATTGATATTCAGCACCTTAAAAATAGTGCTTTTTATAATTTTCTAAATTTTTACTCCAAAATTTTCAAGTTGGGTTAATTACTGTAGCTACAAAAAACCTTTTCTAACTCGGATTTTAAAATAGCAACGTAGTGACCAATTTTGAAGCGATTTCATCACGTAATAAGATGTGTCTATTGCATACTTCGGGTTTTAATACATACCCTGTGATTTCATTTTAACTCACGATCGAGACTTTATTTTAACTATTATGGCAGCCATATTACGAAAGCCACGACAAACCTAGGGCCAAAAGCCAAACCCTGTAGGCCGTTTCAGCGTTATTTTCATGACGATGAAAGAAGGGATTGTTTTTCTTTTGATATATTTGTAGAAACACTGAAGCGGATTATGGCCAAATATTTAAAATATACCAAAAACTTCTACTTCGTTTTTACCATTTTATTCATTATGTGGATGGTATTTATTGATAGCAATGATATCATCAGTCATTTCAAACTTCGGTCAAAATTAAATGAGCTTGAAAAACAAAAGGAATTTTATCAAGAACGAAAGGAGAAAATTCAAGTTGAGCGAAAAGAATTGCTTAGTAATTTTGAACTGTTGGAAAAATTTGCCCGAGAGCGGTATTTGATGAAAAGAAAAACGGAAGACCTTTATGTTATTATGGAAGAATAAATCGGCAGCTCTAACACTGTTGACAGTTATTTTTGGTTGTTTCTTTAGTGGTGTAGTGAATGCCCAAAGGGTTATTTATGAAGATGAAAACCCTCCATTATTAGAACGAATGTATTATGGTGGTAACTTTAGCCTCCAACTTGGTAATGTCACTTTTATAGATGCTTCCCCATTGGTGGGAGCAATGATTACAAATAAATATTCTGCTGGCGTAGGCGCTACCTACCAATATTATAACAATAAGTATTATATTGATGGGGCTTCACATGTCTATGGGGCCAGGGTTTTCAACCGATACAATATATTCCGTCAGATTTTTCTTCATGCTGAATATGAAGCATTGAATCTGGAGGTTCCCTATAGCTTGACTAACAATGAAATCTCCTTCACTAGAGAGTGGGTACCTGGTTTATTTGGAGGAGCAGGTTACTTTGTTCCTTTCGGAGACAGAGGAGGAATGAACTTTATGGCTTTGTATAATTTCAGTTATGACAACAAAAGGTCAAATTATAATGAACCATATGTTTTGCGAGTCGGTTTTGTATTCTAAAGTAATAAATTGAGTATGGATGGATTCTTAAACCGATTACAAAAAGCCCATAGACTATGTCCAGGATGTCCTTCTCCGAAGGTTATCAATCGTTTTTTCGATGATATTTTGGGGGTTTTGTTCCCTGAACACTCAAGTCAGGCATTAAAAGACCTGGGAAGTTTGGAAATGAAATTTTCCGACCTAAGGTTACATTTACGGGAAATCCTTAAACTCAACGTGGCACTCCATAAATCAAATGGAGAAGCTTTGGCAGATGAATTTTTTGAAAAATTGGAAGAAGAGGTTTATAATAAACTTCATGAAGACATTGATGCCATGTATAAGGGTGATCCTGCCGCCAAGTCAAAAACAGAGATCATTCGCTGTTATCCTGGTTTTTATGCCATCTCCGCTTATCGTGTGGCACATTTGTTACATCGAATGGGGATTTCCTTGATACCCAGGATGATTACTGAATATGCACACAGTAAGACTGGGGTAGATATACATCCAGGAGCCATTATAGGTAGGTTCTTTTGCATTGATCATGCTACAGGAATAGTAATAGGCGAAACCACAGTTGTAGGTGAAAGGGTTAAAATTTATCAGGGGGTTACCCTAGGGGCCCTAAGTGTCAATAAAGAAGATGCTGACAAGAAAAGACATCCTACAATAGAAGATGATGTGGTACTTTATGCAGGTGCTACAATTTTAGGGGGAGATACGGTTATAGGTAAAGGAAGTGTGATAGGTGGGAATGTTTGGTTGACCAAAAGTATTCCCCCTAAAAGTAAAATATATTACCAAACCAAAATGTTAGACGGTGCTTCTAATCTCACGGATTTTTATGTGCTGAAAAGCGAAGCCTGATAATCACAATTATGAAGTTATTTGAATTAATAGGCAATACCCCTTTAATTGAACTTGAAAATATCCCTGTAAATCCCAATGTGAGAATTTATTGTAAGCTGGAAGGACAAAATCCCGGCGGGTCTGTAAAAGATCGTGCAGCTTACTATATGATCCAATCAGCATTAGATAGAGGAGATTTCAAAAAAGGAGCTAAATTGGTAGAGGCAACTTCAGGTAATACTGGTATTGCTCTAGCGATGGTAGCCAATCTCCTAGGCGTTGAAATGACGTTAATAATGCCAGATAATGCTACAAGAGAGAGAGTTTTATCCATGGAAGCCTATGGAGCAAAAGTCATCCTTACCCCAGCAGAAAAATCCATAGAATATTCCAGAACCTTGGCTGAAGACATGGCCGAAAATCAGGGATATTTCATGCTCAATCAATTTTCAAATCCGGACAATTATTTGGCACATTACCGTTCTACAGGACCAGAAATTTATTCAGCTACTAAAGGTAAAATAACTCATTTCGTATCAGCAATGGGTACTACTGGGACCATTATGGGTGTGTCAAGATACCTTAAAGAACAAAACCAGGACATACAAATCGTAGGTACCCAACCTACTGAAGGATCAAGTATCCCCGGTATTAGAAGGTGGTCACCAGAGTTTCTACCCAAAATATTCGAGCCCGAAAGAGTGGACCAGGTTATAGATGTAAGCCAGGAAGAGGCTACGCAGATGACCAGAAGGATGGCTAAGGAAGAAGGGATATTAGGAGGCATGAGCAGTGGTGGAGCCTTGCATGCTGCCATTAAGCTTTCCGAAACTTTGGAAAGCGGGGTAATTGTTTGTATCACCTGTGACCGAGGAGATCGATACCTGAGCACTGATTTATTTGGGTAGCTGTATTTAGAAAAAACAGTAAGAATGGATTGGCCAATTTCTTGATACACTAGGGGTAAGTTTTTTGAGAAAAAGATTGTTTTATTCTCAATCCCAAGCTCGAAATTCACTTATATCCTTGTGGTTACACCACTCATTTTCCCTTTCTTTCCTAATTAGGTTTGACAGATCATCTCTATGAATAGGTAAATTCTTTTTTTACTGGAATAAAATCATTTGATGAAAAGTTTATTTCCTCTTATCTTATAACCATGGAAGATTTTCTTAAGATAAAGAAGGCGTGTGAACAAAATACAGCCTTGAGTGTAGCCATTCTAGACAGGTTCCTTTTGTCCTATGCTGCTGAAAAAGATAAATTAGGAAAGGAGGCGGATCAAAAGTTACATGTGTATCGCCACATTATTGAGAAATTTGGTCGCCACTGGTTTGATATGCTTAAATCTCAATACATTATCCATAGGCTAATGAAAAGAGGGGGGCTAATAACCAAATACCTAAAACACGCTGCAATTAGCAACCTGGATGAAAACAAGCGAAACTGGATGGCCTTCCAGTCAGAAAATCCATGGAGATTTACTTTTTCCGAAGTTAAGAGTCAACCTGAGAAAGATTTTTATCAAATGGAAGATGTTTTCTCAGGTGAAAATTACCTCTTGTATTCTCCGTCTATAAAAGATATTGTAAGCAGAGATGGAGAAAAAGAACTTTGGTTTAACCTGATAGGCTTTAATGGAACATGTTGGCAAACGTATGGCCCCTTGTCAGGATATGCAAGTTTTAGTCCCGATGATATTTTCTTTTTTGCTACCGAACTCAATCATTTGATTGAAGATGAAGGTGCGCTGATGATGGATGTCGATAAAAATCCAATTCCTTACATGATGTTATTTGCAGGGTCTACACAGCCTTCCGTGGTGCATGAAGGGGAGCGTTTGGTGATGGTGATCACTGAAGAAAAAGGAAGTGTTCCTAACGTTCAGGAAATGGAGGTAGATTTCAATGTTAGTTATACAGGAGGGGTTTATAGACTCGGACTCAAAGAGTTGGAAGCATCCCCCCATTTTGCAGTAGCCTACTACAATGAAAAAGACCAAACCATTCAAGCCACTGCATTGACAGAGAAGGGATTCGAGTCATTGGTAGATGCCTTGGGTAAATTCGGTATAAATCTGGACAAGAATGCAGATATTTATTTGGGACCTTCCATGCACAATACAGCCCAGGAAATTTTGAAGCGGGATATTGAACTGATGCCCCTTGAGCTTCTTTTTGAGCAAGAAAATGAGGAGGAAATGGATGAAGAACTCAAAAAACTAAACGAATTGGCCGGATTAGCGGTAGCAGCAATAACTGCTGAAAAAGAACCTGATCTGGAGGCTTTGGCCGCACAGGTTGGAATTGATCTTGAGAATAACAGGCAAGTTATTGAGAAAATAATTACTGATTTAAAGGATAAAGTAAGTAAATAATAGATTAAATTAATATTTCGATCAATAGGAAGGCCTGAAACTTAATTTTTTTTGTTTCAGGCCTTTTTGTTTAACCAAACTTCTCATAACTTATTGTTAGGTCGGTTCATTTTGAACAAGGGGCTGATTCAGAGAATTCCCCACTAATTATTTGGTGGACTTTTAGTATTTTTGAGTCAAAAGAATAATAATTAATCAGTCAATTCTTATATTACAGTTTAAACCTAAATTTCCATCCAATGAAAAATAGAAGAGCGTTTTTAATAAAATCCGTTTTAGGTACTGCAGGTATCGCATTGTTGCCATCTTCGCTAGTTAAGGGTGCTCCGGCAATAATCAAAAGCTAATTAACGGCGTTCAAATAGGGTGTATTACCTATTCCTTCCGATCTCTATCAGATCAAAGTGCAGAGGCCATGCTTAAATATGTTACCGATAGTGGTATTAGTGCCATAGAACTAATGGGTGGCCCGGCTGAAACCTTCGCAGGTATCCCCGAGTCAAATATGGACAAGGGTAGGCTCAATGAATTGGGACGTAAAAAGCGAGATGGTGGACAACTTACAACTGATGAAACCAAGGAGTTCGGTGAACTGCAGAAGGAAGCAACTGCCTACACTGCTAGGGTAGCTGATTGGCGAGCCAAAACAGATTATAAAAAATTCGAGAAGTTAAGAAAAATGTACAAGGATGCTGGAGTGAGTATTTATGCTTTTAAGCCCAGTGCTTTTGGTAGGGATAATACTGATGCGGAGATTGCCTATGCGATGAAAGCAGCAAAAGCCCTGAGATCTTCTCATGTAACCTTGGAGCACCCTGCTGACGATGCACGCACCTTGAAATTAGGTAAGATGGGAGAAAAGTATAAAATGTCCGTAGGCTATCATGGTCATACACAACAAACCTTTTCATTCTGGGATACAGCATTGGCGCAAAGTCCCAACAATGCTTTAAACTTAGATGCAGGGCATTATATTGCTGCGGGTTTTACAGATATAGTTGAACTACTTCAAAAACAACACAAGCGTATCCTAAGCATGCATACCAAGGACCGTCAAACGCCTGCGCATGGGAAAGGTAATTTGCCTTGGGGAGAAGGAGATACACCGATTGTTGAATTATTAAGTGAAATTCAAAGCAAAAAATATAAATTTCCAGCTACAATTGAACTTGAATATAAGGTACCAGAAGGGTCTGATGCTGTTAAAGAAGTCCAGAAATGTCTTGAGTACTGCAGAAGATCACTTGCCTGAACAGCATAAATGCGGTGGAGAATTTGTGTTTACCGATAGGTTCTCCATCTCATTTAACTGATTGTTAAATTTAATTTTATCAATTATGAAACTAGTAAAGGTCCCGATAGCCTTATGGTCAAAGATCCGGACGGAAATATTATTCTGATCGATCAACACGCGCCTTGATTGTAGTAAGGTGAGACCTATTTAATCAATTGGGTTCATTAGCTTGCTTATTCTCTTTCAGCTTTTTTATCATGGAGAGAAGTAAAACTTCTAACCTGTCTGAAAGGGCTTTTGGTGTAATGACAGTGATTATGTATGCCATAGAAATGACCCAACGAGCAAAATACTCTAAAAATCCAACCATAAAAGTAAGCTGCACTTTCTGCCCAATATTTTCCTGCATTACAAAACCATGATTGTATTTTTGGCTATCAATGTACTTGACAAAGGAAGGGGCCATTTGTATTACTATTTTCGTCAGTTCATGTCCCTCTTCCATTTTTTTTAGTTAGGATTTTAATGAGGGGTGATTGGTCGTAAAAACTTCCTCAGTAACCTCTAGGCTTTGCATTCGATCTATCCTAAAAGTCCTATAATCGTCTCTGAGTTTACAGAAAGCAATTAGGCACCAATTTCTTTGGGAAAAGTACATGCCAACCAATGAACTTCAAAGGATCATTTCACAAGAACAACTGTTATAACACAGGCAAGGGCACAGGGGTCTTACTCGTCGGGTAATTGAGACTGAAATTAGCGACAGCTACTTTATTTTATCATGTGATAACATTATGCTATTAAAAAAGCCCGAAGCAATCATTGCTTCAGGCGTTCCTTTTAACCATTTATCCAGTTAGAAACCTCTTCCTTGCTGGGATTAGGTACTTCCAACTTTAACTTCTTCTTTTTACCACAAACATCATTGAAAAGTTTGTTAGGGTTCAGCCCTTTAAGTTGTTCAATGGTATGGATGTTAAGCTCTCTGATAGCTGGGACTAGGCCTGGATGGATACCTAATCCTATAAAGTCCTCATCTGTCGCAATTTTTATTTTTTTCTCTGGTTTCATTTGCGGAAAGAATAAAACTTCCTGAATGGTGCTTTGATCGGTAAGCATCATACAAAGGCGATCTATTCCAATACCTAATCCGGAAGTAGGTGGCATGCCATATTCCAGTGCCCGGAGAAAATCTTCATCCATGGCCATGGCTTCATCATCACCTCGTTGTGCTAGTTTGAGCTGGTCTTCAAATCGTTCCCTTTGGTCTATTGGATCATTCAACTCCGTATAGGCATTGGCGATCTCTTTGCCATTGACAAACAATTCAAATCTTTCAACTAGCCCAGGCTTGGACCGATGCTTTTTAGCAAGAGGTGTCATCTCTATCGGGTAGTCGGTAATATAGGTTGGCTGGATCAGGTGCTCTTCAACCTTTTCTCCAAAGATCTCATCGATTAATTTACCCTTACCCATGCTATCATCTACCTCGATTCCCATCTCCTTACAAACTACCCTTAAGCCTTTTTCATCCATTTGGCTAACATCTATGCCAGTATACTCATGAATGGATTCAAACATGGTCAATCGTTTGTAGGGGCCTTCAAATGCTATAACTTTATCACCAACCTTTGCATTGGTAGTGCCTAATACCTTGTTTGCAATCTGTGATATTAGGTCCTCAACCATTTCCATCATCCAGATATAATCCTTGTACGCGACATAGATTTCCATAGAGGTGAACTCAGGATTATGTGTTCTGTCCATGCCCTCGTTTCTAAACATTTTACCTATTTCATAAACGCCCTCAAAACCTCCAACGATCAATCGCTTTAAATAAAGCTCATTGGCTATTCTTAGAAACAAGGGAGTATCCAATGCGTTGTGGTGTGTTTCAAACGGCTTTGCCGCTGCACCTCCATGAACTTGTTGTAATATTGGAGTCTCCACTTCCATCCAACCGTGGTCGTCAAAATACCTTCGCATTGTAGAAATAACTTTGGATCTTGTGACAAAGGTGTCTTTTACCTCTGGGTTTACAATAAGGTCAACATAGCGTTGCCTGTACCTTAGTTCCGGATCTCTAAATCCATCAAATACATTGCCTGCATCGTCTCGCTTCACTATAGGAAGTGGCTTTACTGATTTAGCCAATAAAATGAATTCTTGAACATGTAAAGAAATCTCCCCTGTTTGGGTGGTAAAAATGAACCCTTTTAGCCCAATAAAATCACCGATTCCCAAGAGTTTTTTAAATACCGTATTGTAAAGGGTTTTATCCTCATCAGGACAAAGGTCATCCCTTTTAACATAAATCTGAAGCCTTCCGGTACTGTCCTGTATTTCTGCAAAGCTGGCAGAACCCATGATCCTTCTGGTCATAAGCCTTCCCGCTATGGTGATTCCTTTATAATCGTTTTTACGATTTTGGTAATTTAGGTGGATGTCTGCCGCGGTGGCATTTATAGGGTAAGAAAGGGCAGGGTATGGATCAATTCCCAAGTTGATTAATGCCTCCCGGTCTTTTCTTCTTTCTATCTCCTGTTCGTTCAGTAATTGCATGGATAAATTTCAGTTACGCTATTTTTAGATTTTTTCTTCTGAAGATTTCTTTTTTGACCAGTGTTTCTTCCCTAAGGGCCTGTCCGGAAATCCCCGAATTTTCTTTAACTCTTCTACCTAGGTAAGGAAGCACCTCTTTTACCGGACCATAGGGAAGGTACTTGACTACATTGTAACCTGCTTTTGCCAAGTTAAAACTTATGTGGTCGCTCATCCCGTAAAGCTGAGAGAAATAAAACCTCCGATCTGATCTCTCTAAGCTGTGTAAGTCAATTAATTCTGCAAGTATTTTGTTACTCAGTTCATTGTGGGAGCCGCTAACAAGGTAAATCCTCTGTTTATTATTGATGCAAAATTGCAAGGCTTTGTTGTAGGCATTATCTGTTGCTTCTTTTGTTGGATGAATGGGGTCTGGATACCCTTTTTTTCTGGCGTTCTTCCTTTCTTTTTCCATATAAGCCCCCCTGACCAGTTTTGCTCCCAAGTGAAAACCATTTGCTACTGCCACATGATGTGCATCTTTTAACCTTCTACTCATGTTCTTTCTGTACATCTGGAAGGTGTTAAATATTATAGCTTCTTCCTTATTGTATAATTTCATGGCTTCAAGTATCCAGCTATCTGTAATGTCTTGAAACCAGCTTTCCTCTCCATCCACCATGAGCTTTACACCTGATTTTGCTGCGGTCTTACATAGTAAAAACACCCTTTCTCTGGCGGCATCAAATCTTTTCTCTTCTTCAGGATAGAGCACTCCATTGGTTTGAACCTTAACCATTATTGAAGTAGAGGCAATTCCGGAAACCTTAAAAACGGCAAAAGGTAATAGAGCGTTTCCTTTAGCTTTATGGATAGTATTCAGGATTTCCTTCATCGTCGCTTCCAAGATGTTTTCCTGCTCCTTTCCTTCAACCGAATAATCCAAAACCGAGCAAACCCCATAGCTACCAAGTTCGTCAATGGTTTTTTGACATGTTTCAAAACTTTCGCCACCACAAAACTGCTTGAAGACTGTTCGTTTTAAAGGTTCTTTTATAGGCAAGCCAAGTTGAAAGGAGATTTTGGTCAAGAAAATCCCAAACCTTACTATAAAAGGGTAATGCATCAATCTATACAGCTTTTGCATCCTTTTCAGATCATTTATCTTAAGATGAGCAAAGGCAATTTTTAGATTGTCAAAAGAAAATTCAAGTTTTGTTCTCATTTTCAATGCGCAAAGATATCAAAAAAACAACTAAGGGCAGGGTTTAAAGTTTGATTTTATAATCAAACGAAAGGTTTTACCCGCTTGATTTTTATTTTAAAAGGCCTAATATTAAAAATATTTGAAGTACATTCAAATATACGAGATGTGCTTTCTTTTACGACAGTCATCAGGAAGAATAATGCATTCATTGTTTAAAGTTTATCTTTATGGAAAGGTTTATTTTGAAAACCATTCCGATTAACAGATTAATCGGTAGTTTGATCTTTCTTTCCCTTTTGCTCCATGTTCAATATGCAATTGCCCTAAACCGAAAACTATTGATACAAGCACCGGATAACTCAGTTACCTATATTACTGTAGGCCATACCAAAGGTTTGTACGAATTACTTAACTCGTCCCCGGATAGTGATTCCCCATTGAGTGGGTTAGAATTGGTAACCCAAAAAGTAAAAAGATGGGTGGCAATTGGTGCATTAGGTGCATCCAATGAGGAAGGGGAGAAAGTGAAAGATTGGAATTTTTTCCGAAATAATATAGCCATCTACATCCATTACCTAATAGTCCACTTTCCAAAACCCACTTATTTTGTGGATGCAGGAGCAAAAGGTTATACTGGAAAATCGCTAGAAGCTTTGAATCCTGGAAACATTCTTAGGACAGCGTATAGGGACTGGCTTTGGAACGTGGAAAGTAAAAGAATTAGGGGTCAATGGCCAAGTTGGGATCTAGCCACCGTTTATTATGCAGTGATGGGCCCTAGAGAATTTCTAGAGGAGTTAGGACCTGGCACATTGACTTTTGACACAGAGGAGGGAAGTAGATGGGTTTCTGGCAAGGTCAATCCTTTGCACCACTTTATTGTACAGCGAAAGGGTGTTGACAATGCATTTGCTGCCAAGTTAAATTTAGCCATTAGTGCTAGACCCAAAAAATCGTATGTAAAATGAGTAGACCGTGTTTTTTATTTTTGGGGTATTTGATATGGTTTACCCCATTTTTGCTTCAAGGGCAAACACTTGATAAGACCGATGTTTTATCAAAAGATCAATTTGAGTTTCTGGAAGAGTTAACAGAAGCAGTACTTGAAGCGTCTAGGATCTATCCAAAGCAATTTATATCTGATGAGTTTGGAGCAAATAATACAGAAGGAATGCTAATCAGGCCTGGTGGAAGAAATGCTTATCCTTCTTTCTGGATTAGAGATTATGCGATGGCATTGGAAACGGGATTGATTTCCCTGGCAGCACAAAAACACATGTTGCTGCTCACAGCCCAAACCCAGGCAAATCAAACATGGATTACCTCAGGAGGAAGTATGATTCCTGTGGGAGCGATAGCCGACCATATTCGAATAGATGATGGTCGTCCTATTTATTTTCCTGGGACTTATAGTTTTACTGGGCAGGGCACAGAAAAATGGGGCAGCCTTCCTCCCTATGGTGATCAGTTTATGTTTGTCCACATGGCACATTCTTATGTGAAAGCGAATGGGGGAATGTCAATTCTCTCGAAAGAAATCAATGGTTTGAATTTAATGGAGAGGCTGGCTTTGGCTTTTCACGTCCCTCCATCGGGTTTAGAAAACCATTTGGTATTTGCCTCTGAGAAATTTAGAGGCGTAGATTTTGGGTTTAGGGATGCGATTGAAATCACAGGTGAGTTACTCTATCCATCTCTGCTCAAGTACAGGGCAGCTTTGGAATTGTCAGAACTTTTCACAATAATGAATCGCACAAATTTGGCCGTAAAATACCAGCAAATAGCAAAAACGATTAAGGAAAGAATACCTAATGTATTCAAGGATGACAGCGGATTTTTAAAGGCTTCCACAAAATTGAGCGCACAACCGGACGTGTGGGGGACCTCCCTTGCGGTTTACTTGGGCATTTTAGAAGGTGAAAACCTTACTGCTGCTAGTAAGGTATTGATGGAAGCTTATGAAAAGGGCACCATTAGTTATCGTGGAAATATCAGGCATGTACCTACGGACCATGATTTTGATGAAAATAAGGTTTGGGAAAAATCTTTGGCAGCGAAAAATACGTATCAAAATGGTGCCTATTGGGGAACACCTACAGGCTGGGTGGCTTATGCCATTC
>Ga0208414_1002641_pt1 | contig 11564 bp, 10 predicted proteins | sample AntAceMetag02UKE_FD_184770 | JGI IMG/M metagenome (GOLD analysis project Ga0208414, IMG submission 184770) | Saline lake microbial communities from Ace Lake, Antarctica - Antarctic Ace Lake Metagenome 02UKE (SPAdes) (version 2) | ecosystem: Environmental > Aquatic > Non-marine Saline and...
ACTCGCCCACGGGGAGAACGGAGGTTATTCGATGCCGGTGACGGAGAGGTCGTTGGGATACTCGATACTGAATTTGAGCGTGACGTCGCGGGAGGCGTCCGGAGTGAGGGTGCCGGTCCAAGTGAGGATGCCTTCATCGTCGCGTTGGAAAGTTTTGGCGGAGCCTTCCTCGCCGATATCGCGCTCGGCGGGTTCGATGAGTTTCACGATGATTTTCTCGTGACGGCTGACGGGCAGGGGTTCGCTGAGCTCGAGGGTGACCGGAATCGACTTGTTGTTGGTGAGGGCGATTTTGGTTTCGTAGGTCACGCGGGTGCCGCTGTTGGTAAAGCCGGTTTTTTCGACGAAGCGATTGATGAGGGTGCGCTCGATGGCGACCGCCTCATCGACGCCGAGGGCGAGGTCGAAGGCCTCGTTGGGCATGGTGAGTTCAAGGTAGCTTTCGGCGATGAAGGCGCCATCGACAAAGGCGGAAAGTTGACCGGCGAGGAGGGGGAATGGGGTCGGGTTGTTGACCTGGGCGTTGAGGAAGGCCGAGGGGACGTATTTGGGGGTGGCGGCGTAGCTGAGGCCGGCAGGAAGGGTGACGGTGGTGACGCTCACTTTTTGCATGGTGCCGTCGGAAGGGACGGTGGCCGGAGCGGTGATTTTGAAGGTGGCGGCGGTGAGGCCGGTTTCGACGGTGGCTTCGCGGGTCTGCATGCGAGCGCGGGCGAGGGTGGATTTGGCGGCAAAGCCTCGATTGGATTCACTCGTCACCGAGAAGGGACTGAGTTGGATTGCGTCATCGGCCATGGGCGGAGAAGGCATGGGGCGGTTCTCCGCTACGATCCAAGGGCGGGGTTCGGGGGCGGAGCCTCCGGCGGAAGGGCGAGCGGTGGAGAGGGTGAGGGCGACTTTTTCCCAGGCTTCGCCGGTGCGGTTGATAACTTGAGCTTGGTAGTCGAAGGCGACGGTGCGGGTGGTGGAATTGAGGCGGGCGTTGTAGACGGGGGACCAGTTGGCGCCGGGAACGGTGTAACTGACTTGGAGGCTACCGGGGCCGGCGGAGGGGGAGGCGACGCGGACGACGACTTGTTTGATGGCGCGGCGACCGGGTTGGCGGCCGCGGACCTCGTTGAGTTGGTTTTGGGCGGCTTCGAGCTGGGCGCGGAGGTCTTCGCGTTGGTGGGAGATTTCGCGCTGGGCCTTGGTGATGCGGCGGTTTTCGGTGGCGGAGAACTGGAGGAGATCGCCCCACTGTTCGGGCCCGGAAGCGAAGGAGGGGGATTCCGCGGGAACGGTGGTCGCGGCGCGCATGATTTGTTCGAGTTGGTCGCGTTCCCGATTGAGGGATTGGGATTCGTCGTTGAAGGCGGTGTCTTCGCGGCGGAGCGCGTTGAGGGCGTCCTCGAGTTGTTTGATCTCGGGGCTGACGGTCGCTTCGACGAAGATATTGCGGGAGTTGACGTCGAGGATGGTGGTGCCTGCGGGGCCGTCGCCGCGGACTTGGAGAGAGGCGTCCCAGAGGTTGGCGGGCAGGCCGGCGAGGGTGACTTCAGTTTCGCCGGCGGGCATTTGAAATTCGGCGGAGCGGGTGACGAGCGCGCGGTCGGGGTAAACGGTCACGGCGACGGGGCGGGAAGTGACTTCAAGCGGAGCCGCGATCGCGGAGGTGGCGACGGCGAGGAGGAGAACGGAGCAGGAGCGTAACAGGAATTTCATGATAGTGGTCTGGGTTAAGACAACGATCTGGCAGGATAGTTCTTAGGGGCTGCGGGTTTAAGCGGCGCTGGGGGGGCACTAGGGGAGCTCGCGAGCGATAGCGTTGGCGGCGTCGACGATGGATTGACTGAAAAGAGTCGCGAGTTCGCTGGAGGAGCCATCCCAGGGCGTGGCGGGGGCGGTGTAAGTGCCGAGGTGGATGAATTCGTTCTGGGTCGAGACGAGCTCGTAGGTCAGCGCAAAACGGACCGAGCGGGTATCGCCGGCTTCGAAGCCCTCACAGTTTACCAATCGAACGAGGAGGTTGAAGTCGCGATGGGTGTCGATGGAGAAGGGAGGCACGCGAACGCGGGCGACGCCGGGGGCGCGAGCGAGGGCGGAGCGCAGGACGCGGGTGACGCCGTCGTCGAGGGACTCGGCCCAGCGGTCGAAGTCGCGGAAGGTGATACGATTGCCGGGGGAGCCGATGGCGATGGAGCGGGCGTTGTCGAGGTAGACGGGGAGTTCGAGCGGGAGCAGGCCGATGGTGACGCCAAGTTGGTCGTGCGCGTTGGTGGTCGCCCGGGGGTCATTGAGCACGAAGAATTTCGTGGGATCGGGCTTGGCTTCGGGAATGACGTTGCAGCCGGTAGCGAAGAGCAGGGTGGCGGCGATTGTGGCGAGGAGAATGGGTCGCGGGTTCATCGGAGGCAAAAGGGGCTTTTAGGGGGCGCGGCGGCCGGAGAGCAGGGCGTTGGGATTGCGCTCAAGGAAGTCGGCGAGGCGGGCGATGGCTTGGGAGGCTTCGCCGAGTTGGCGGAGGGCGGCGGCGGCCTCGGCGCCAAGACCGCTTTGGGCGGAGATAAACTGGGTGGAGTGCGCGGCCATGTCGTTGAAGGCGTTCAGGCTTTCGCGGACCTTTTGGAGGGTGGAGGCGAGTTCGTCGGTGGTGGGACCGACGGCACCTTTGACGGTCTGCAAGGTGCCGCGAAGTTCCGTGATGGCGCCGTTGAGGTTGGTGAAGGTCGCGGTGATTTCGGGGGACTCGGCGAGCGCCTGGAAAGACTTGGCGGTGTGGGTCCATTCGTGGCTGAGAGCAGCGACCTCGACGGCGTTGATTTGGGTGCGCGTATCGGCGAGGAGGCCGTCGAGTTGATTCGCGATGCTGGCGAAATCGATATCTTTGATGTTGGAAAGAATCTGGCCGAAACTGGTTTGGAATTCCGAAATCGTGGAAGGCACGGCGGGCACAATGGCGTAGTCGACGGAGACGAGGTTACGGTGGGGGACGGGGTATGCTAGGGGGTCTTTGAAGTCGAGTTCGACGTAGAGCAGGCCGGTGGCGAGGCCGATGACGCCGAGTTGAGCCCGGAGTCCACCTTGAATGAGATTCTCAATTTCGGCGCGATCGGAGACGTCGATGGTTTCGCCGGAGGGGTCGGAGAGAACGTCGCGGCTAAGTTCACAGAGGACGGCCACAACGGATTGTTTCGTGGCTTCGTCATAGATGAGACTGACTTGGGAAACTCGGCCGACGCGGACGCCGCGAAGTTTGACGGGGGAGCCGCCATCGAGGCCCGACACGGTCTCGTCGAAGTAGACCATGAAGCGTTGGGGCTTACTGAGGAAGTTGAGACTGCCAAATGAGAATAGGCCGATCATGCCGAGGAGCATGGCTCCGAGGACAAAGAATCCGACGATGGTGGGACTGACCTTGGTCTGCATGACTTACGGAGTAGTGGGTAGCGGGGGGGGAGTAGCGAGTAGGAATTAGGCTGGGCGGTCGCGGCGTTTGAGGAAGGCTTGGACGCGGCGATCGGGGTTGGAGGCGATGAGCTCCTGAGGCGGGCCTTCGGCAATGATGGTGCGGGCTTCCTTGTCGAGAAGGATGAGGCGATCGCCGATATCGAAGATGGAGGCAAGCTCATGCGAAACGATCACGCAGGTGGTGCCGAGGGTATCACGGATTTGGAGAATCAGTTCGTCGAGTTCGCGGGAGGTGATGGGGTCGAGACCGGCGGATGGTTCGTCGAAAAAAACGATGCCGGGATCGAGGGCGAGGGCGCGGGCGAGACCGGCGCGTTTTTTCATGCCGCCGCTGATCTCGGATGGGTAATAGTCGTGGTAGCCGGTGAGTCCGACTTGAGCGAGTTTGAGGCGGGCGAGTTGGTCGCGATCACGGCGGGAGAGATCGGTGTATTCTTCGAGCGGAAGCGTGATGTTTTCCTTGAGTGTGAGAGATGACCAGAGGGCGCTACCCTGGTAGAGCACGCCGAAGTTTTTCAGTAAATCACGGCGACGGTTGGCATCGGCGGTGGCGAAGGATTCGCCGCAGATTTTGATGTCGCCCGTGATCGGAGAATGGAGGCCGATGAGGTGGCGGAGGAGCGTGCTTTTGCCGCAACCGGAGCCGCCGATAATAAAGAAAATCTCCCCCGATTTTACCTCAAAGTTGAGCTTTTCGATGATGGCCTTGCCGTTGTAGCCACAGCTCAAGTCGGTGGCGATGATCACGGGGGAGGACGTTGGGGATAGGTCGCTCACCAGCCGAGGATGTTGAAAATGACCGCAAAAAGGGCGTCGAATACGATGATGAGAAGGATGGCGGTCACCACGGCCGAAGTGGTGGCCTGGCCGACGCCGGAAGCGCTGCGTTCGGCTTGAAGGCCGCGGAGGCAGCCGGACAATCCGATGATGGCACCAAAGATAGTGCCTTTGATGATACCAGTCATCAAGTCCGAGGTGTCGACGATGGTGAGCATCTCGACCCAGTAGGCAGAGGGGGGGATATCGAGTAAGCCCCAGGCGATCGTCATGCCGCCGAAGATGCCGAGCGCGTTAGCGTAGAGAGTGAGGAGAGGCATCATAACGCCGAGGGCGACGATGCGAGGGATGACGAGAAAATTGACCGGGCGAATGCCGAGGGTTTCGAGGGCGTCGATTTCTTCGTTGGCGCGCATGTTGCCGATTTCCGCCGCGAACGATGCGCCGGTGCGGCCGGCAACGACGATCGCGGTCATCATGGCGCCCATTTCGCGGGTCATGGTGACGCCGACGAGATCGGCGACCCAGATATCGCCCCCAAAGGGGCGCAGGATGATGGCACCGGAGTAGGCGAGAATGACGCCAACGAGCAAGGCGATGAGGCCGGTGATGGGCAGAGCCATGGCGCCGCAGCGTTGCATCTCGGCGAGGCTATCTCGCCAGCGGAATTTGAGCGGATGGCGCGTCAAGTAGATGGAACTGAGCACGCACTCGCCGACGAAATTGGAGTATTGTTTGGCTTTGTCCCAGCAATCGCTGGTGGCGATGCCGACGAGGGTGAGGAAGTCGGGCGTGCGTCCGGCGGGGACGGGGTGTTGCGTTTTATCTTCGAGCTGGGTGACGAGATCACGCACGGCGGAAGGGAGTGTTTTTTGGTCACAGTAGACGCCTTCGACGCGACACCAATTGGCGGCTTCGGAAACGAATAGAACGAGGGAGCTATCCCAGGCGGCGAGATTTTCAGCGTGGATGATGACGCGGCCGGCGGGTTGGCCCTTGATCGCCTTATGCCATTTGGGGGTGGGGGCGGTGATGCGCCAGCGTCCGGTGAGGTCGACGTGGATATCGCCAGCTTCGACCCGGAGGTCGGCCGTGGGAGGCGAGGCGTCGAGGGAACGAGACATTCCGGTGATCTTCGCGCGGGGAAGGGTGCGTCGCAAAGCCAAATTTCTTGCGACGACGCCGGCAGGGCGACGAAGGTGGGCCTCTATGCGTTTTCGCACCGTCCTTTTCGATCTCGATGGCACGCTCATCGAACACTTGCCCGCTATTCACCGGTGCTATGCGCACACGCTACCCAAATTGGGGTTGCCGGCACCGACTTACGAGCAGGTGAAGAGCGCAATTGGGGGAGGTTTGTCCCGGGCGATGAGGAAATTTGTGCCGGCGGAACGGGTCGAGGAAGCGTTGGCGATTTATCGGCCTTATTGGGATGAGACGATGTTGGACGATGTGGCATTGATGCCAGGAGGGCGGGAAATTTTGGAGTCCTTGCGGGAGGCTGGGGCCGTGGCTTCGGTGTTTACCAACAAGATGGGATCATCGGCGCGGTTGATTTGTGACCATCTCGGCGTGAGTGATTTGCTGGCTGATGTGGTGGGGGCGGACGACACGCAATGGCTCAAGCCGGAGCTGGCTTTCACGGAATGGGCGTTGGCGCGGCTGGGGGTGAGGGCGGGGGAGGCCTGTATGGTGGGCGACTCGCCGTTTGATGTCGCGGCGGCGGTAAATTCTGGAATGGGCTTCGTGGGGGTCACCACTGGCACCCACTCGGAAAGCGATTTACGGGCGGCCGGGGCGACGGAGGTTTGGGCGGATTTGCCAATGGTGGCGGCGAAATGGAACCGATAAAAAAGCGCCCTTCGGGGGAAGGGCGCTCGAGCGCAACGCGGGCGAATCTGACTCACCGCTTAGCGGGCCATTTGGTGGTCGGCGTTGGCGGTATCTAGTTTTTCGATATCTCGGTAGAGGTCGCGGATCGCACTGTTGGCGGCGTCTTCAAATGCTTTCGAGACGGAGAAACGATCGTCTCGCCCCCAGGACATGGATTGGCCGTGGAATGAACCGAGTCGACTGACCGCGCCATCCATGGTGATGAGTTCGGCGGTGAAGCGACATTCGACAAAACCGGAGCGGCGCTTTTCCCAATCCATAAGTCTCAGCTTAAGCAGGGGGATTTCGGCCGAGGCTTCAGCGATATCATCGATTTCGGCGATCCGGCCCTCGAATCCGGCGCGGTGAAATGCCACGTCGATTTGGGCGAGGAAGGCTTCTTTGATATCCCGTTCTTGCATGAGATCGAAGACGGTCGGAGTTTCAATTTTCACTTGGAGACTAGGCGCTTCCTTGGAATCAGCTGCACTCAGAGGGAGGGCAACGAACCCAATTAGAAGCACTTTCCAGAAGGCATAGAATTTAGTTTTCATAACGTCTAATAAGACGTCACGAGCGAAGGAATGTTTCGTGATGCGGGTTAATTTGCGCAGGTAGTTAGGGCCCTAAGTAAAAATACGGAGCCCTCTGGTGTGGATCGATTCGGAGTGTGAATAACCTGTGAGTCCTGCGAATCTACTGCTTGGAACCCGCGATCGCTGATATTCTAATACTAAAGTAAGCAATTGATTACTAATGCTATAAGAAATATTAATTTTCCGAAACGTCGCAAAAATACGGTTACGAAGGAGGCTTTGCCGATGTGAGTATCTTCGGCACGACTGGGTTTCGAACAGGCCTAATTATGGTCCCGGGAGATGACAGGATTGGCTAAAGTGCCGATGCCCTCGATTTCGACTTCAACGGTGTCGCCGGGGTTGAGCCAGAGGGGGGGCTGACGAGCGTAACCGACGCCGGAGGGGGTGCCGGTGAGGATGGTGGTGCCGGCGGGGAGAGTGCGATCTTGACTGAGAAAGGAGACGAGAGTCGCCACGTCGAAGATCATGGCGGAGGTGTTGGCTTCTTGGCGGATATCGCCGTTGACGCGGGTGACGAGAGTGAGGTGGTCGGGGTCGGGGAGATCGTCGGGAGTGACGAGTAGGGGGCCGAGCGGGCAGAAGGTGTCGAAGCTCTTGCCGTGGCAATACTGACCGCCGCCGAGTTCGTATTGCCAATCGCGGGCGGACACATCGATGGCGATGGTGTAGCCGAGAATGTGTTTGATGGCGTTGGCGGGGGTGGCGTTGAGGGTATCGCGTCCGAGGACGATCGCGAGTTCGCCCTCGTAGTCGACTTGGGTGCTGGAAGCGGGCAGGATGATTGGGTCGCTGGGGTGTTGCAGGGCGTTGGTGGTTTTCATGAACCACATGGGGCGATCCGGCACTTTTTTACCGCCCTCGGCGGCGTGGGCGGCGTAGTTGCGCCCGATGCCGATGATATTGGTGGGGGCGACGGGGGAGAGGATCTTGGTGGGGGTGACGGGGGTTTCAGTGATTTGATATGCACCGAAAATATCACCGGAGACGGCGCGAGTGGCGCCGTCGACGGTGAGGGTTGCCCAGGCGGGGCCCGCGGGAGTGAGGTGGCGGATGAAACGCAAAGGGAGAAACCGGGGCGATCGGCGATTAATTTTCGGCGTAGGCGGCCATGCCGATGCAGGAGCAGACGAGGTTGCGGTCGCCGTAAACGTTATCCACGCGACCGGTGGAGGGCCAGAATTTGGTCTCGCGGGTCCACGCGGAAGGGTAGGCGGCGAGATCGCGAGAATACGGGTGAGTCCAGTCGGAAGAGGCGATTGCTTTGGCGGTGTGCGGGGCGTTCTTGAGTGGGTTGTCGTGGGCGTCGGATTCACCATGGACGACGGCTTGCATCTCGCCGTGCACGGCGATGAGGGCGTCGCAGAAGCGATCGAGTTCGGCGAGAGATTCACTTTCGGTGGGCTCGATCATGAAGGTGCCAGCGACGGGCCAGCTCATAGTGGGGGAATGAAAGCCATAATCCATGAGGCGTTTGGCGGCGTCTTCGACCTCGATGCCGTGGGCTTTCCAACTCCGCAGGTCGATAATGCACTCGTGGGCGACGAGGCCTTGGTTGCCGCGGTAGAGAACGGGGAAGTAGGGCTCGAGTCGCTTGGCGATGTAGTTGGCATTGAGAATCGCGAGTTGGGTGGCCTCGGTGAGGCCGTCGGGGCCCATCATGCGGATATACATCCAGGAGATGACGAGGATGCTGGCGGAGCCGTAAGGGGCGGAGGAGACGGCGCCGACGCGGTTGGACGTATCGCCGTGGAAGATGTGCCCCGGAAGGTAAGGCGCGAGGTGAGCGGCGACGCCGATGGGGCCCACGCCGGGACCACCGCCGCCGTGCGGGATACAGAAGGTTTTGTGGAGATTGAGGTGGCAGACGTCGGCGCCGATGAGGCCGGGGGAGGTGAGGCCGACTTGGGCGTTCATGTTGGCGCCGTCCATGTAGACCTGGCCGCCGGCGTCGTGGACGAGTTGGCAGATTTCACGGATCGTTGATTCAAATACACCGTGGGTGGACGGGTAGGTAATCATGAGCGCGCCGAGGTGGTCAGCGTGAGTGGCAATTTTGGCGCGCAGGTCGGTGAGGTCGATGTTGCCGTCGTCGTCGCAGATGATGGGGACAACGGTCATGCCGCCCATGACGGCGCTGGCAGGATTGGTGCCGTGGGCGCTGGTGGGAATGAGGCAGATGTTGCGGTGGGCATCGCCGCGGGCGGCATGGTAGGCGCGGATGGCGAGCAGGCCGGCGTATTCGCCTTGGGAGCCGGCGTTGGGTTGGAGGGAGACCGCGGAGAAGCCAGTGATCTCAGCGAGCCAGATCTCGAGTTGGCTGATGAGTTTCTGATAGCCGAGGGTTTGCGTGGTGGGGGCGAAAGGGTGCATGTTGCCGAACTCGGGCCAAGAGACGGGAAACATCTCGCTGGCGGCATTGAGTTTCATGGTGCATGACCCGAGCGAGATCATGGAGTGGCACAAAGAAAGGTCCTTCGCTTCCAGCTGTTTGATGTAGCGGAGAAGCTCATGCTCGGTGTGGTGGGCGTTGAAAACGGGATGCTGCAGGAAGTCGGTGGTGCGAGCGATCGGGGCCGGCAGATCGATGCTGGGGAGGGCGGTGAGTTCGGGGAGGGGGGGGGACTCGTTGAAACAGGCGAGGATCGCTTGGACGTCGGCGACGGTGGTGGTTTCGTCGAGCGAGATGGCGACCTGGTGGGCGTCGATGACTCGCAAGTTGAGTCGGCGGGCGTGCGCGGCGGCGTGCACGCGGTCGGCCGCGATGTTGCTTACGGTGAGGGTATCGAAAACGGGGGCGGTGTTGACGGTGGCGTTGGCGGAGCGGAGTCCGGTGGCGAGGAGCTCGGTGAGGAGCTTAGTGCGGCGGGCGATGCGGCGCAGGCCGTCGGGGCCGTGGTAAACCGCATACATTGAGGCCATGACGGCGAGGAGAACCTGAGCGGTGCAGATGTTGGACGTGGCTTTGTCGCGGCGGATGTGTTGCTCGCGGGTGCCGAGAGCGAGGCGCAGGGCGGGGTCGCCCTGCGCGTCTTTGGAGACGCCGACGAGACGGCCGGGCATTTGGCGTTTGAAGGCATCGGCGGTGGCGAGGAATCCGGCGTGAGGGCCGCCAAAACCGAGAGGCACGCCGAAGCGTTGGGCGGAGCCGACGGCGATATCGGTGCCGAAGTCGGCGGGGGCGCGGAGGAGGGTCAAGGCGAGTAGGTCGGTGGCGACGATGGTGTAGGCTTTGACGGCGTGGGCGGCGGTGAAGAAGGCCTCGAAGTCGTTGATGTCACCAGAGGTGTCGGGGTATTGCACGAGCACGCCGACGGTTTCCGGGTCGGGCTCGAAAGTGAGATGATCACCGACGATGATGGTGAGACCGAGGGGCTCGGCGCGGGTGCGCACGATATCGATGGTCTGGGGGTGGCACTGGGCGGAAACGAAGAAAGTGCTGCCTTTGCCGCGGCGCAGGCGGTGGGCCATCATCATGGCCTCGGCGGCGGCGGTGCCCTCGTCGAGGAGGGAGGCATTGGCGATGGCGAGGCCGGTGAGATCGGCGACGACGGTTTGAAAATTGAGCAGAGCTTCGAGGCGGCCCTGAGCGATCTCGGCTTGATAGGGAGTGTAGGCGGTATACCAGCCGGGATTTTCGAAAATGGTGCGCTGGATAACGGCGGGGGTAGCGGTGCCGTAGTAGCCTTGGCCGATGAAGCTGCGGAAAACTTGGTTTTCTTGGGCGATGGCGCGGAGCTCCGCGAGGGCGGCAGTTTCGCCGAGGGCGGCGGGGAGGGGCATCGACTCGCGGCGGATGTCGGCGGGGACGGCCACATCGACGAGGGCGTCCAGCGAAGGTTGGCCCACGACGGCGAGCATTGATTTTTGCTCGGCTTGATCGGAGCCGTTATGGCGACGCGCGAAAGTGTCGGGGGGGGAAAGGAGGTCGGAGAGTGGTGAAGCGGCGGTCGCGGGTGCGGACATGAAAAGACGGTAGGCGGGGCCTACCGTCCGGCAAATTGAATCATCGGTTTGAACGAGGTATTAGCCTCGACCTCGGCTCACTTAAGCAGTCGAGACTGCCCGGCGGCGGCGCGAACCGACAAAGCCGAGCATCGCGAGACCGGCGAGGGCGGCGAAGGAGGAAGGCTCGGGGACGGCTGAGGTGACTACGATGTTTGAAAGCGAAAATGCGGAAATTCCGGTTGAAGTGAATCTCAACAATGTTCCTGAGGAAACGGTAGTATCGCTTAAGGACGTCAGTCCGGTGGCGGCGATAGAAGTGATATTGGCTCCACCATCAAAATCCAGTGATCCGCTACTATCTCCACCAAATGAAGATACGGTTAAGCTGTCTAGGGTGACATCTTGACTAAAAGAAAAAGTGAACCCCTCGTTTTGATCAAATTCTGCAGTGGTGTCTCCAGTTGGGCCATCGTTGACGCCGAAGGAAGAAGAGGTTGCGTTAAAGGCTTCGCCCTCGCCATCTGCGAAAGCTGTCGCCGACATTATCAGTCCACCGAAGGTTGCGGTCCCGGCGGCAACATCATCCAATTGCGCTCCTATCGTGCCGGCTGTGGTGCTATTGAATTCCAATGTGATCTGAGCTGACGCTCCTAAGGTGAGTAGGGCGAAAAGAATGGAGAGTGGGAGGAAGCGCTTCATTTCGGTGGAGTCGTTAAGGGATAGGCCTGATAAGGCCTACTTAAAAGTTTTTGGCCGTCTGGTGCAAGCCCTAGGCTGTTTCACTTGTGTGACTTTGAAAAGTTGTGTTCAAGTTGGGCTCATGACCCGTTCGGAAAGAGGCACTTACGTTGAGGAAAAATTGGCGAAATTATATCCAGAAACGCCTATCCCGCTGGATCACTCTGATCCGTATACGCTGTT
>Ga0208414_1002667_pt1 | contig 11513 bp, 10 predicted proteins | sample AntAceMetag02UKE_FD_184770 | JGI IMG/M metagenome (GOLD analysis project Ga0208414, IMG submission 184770) | Saline lake microbial communities from Ace Lake, Antarctica - Antarctic Ace Lake Metagenome 02UKE (SPAdes) (version 2) | ecosystem: Environmental > Aquatic > Non-marine Saline and...
GCTTCTACATTTCCTATGCCTGGTATATCAATTGTTACTGATGCCATTAAATAAATTCCTGGTAAACTGCGTACATAAATACGTTATAACACTATTGTATTTATCGGAGAAAAATATGAATCAAAACGTAAATATACCGCAAACGCCAAAATTAAATCCTTTAGCTAATTGGTATAGACAGCCTAAAATCTATGTGAGATTGCCTAGTCAAGGTCGATTCTATCCCCCAGGTGCATTAGACGTTAGTGCAAACGAAGAATATCCTGTATACTCAATGACTGCCAAAGACGAGTTAATGTTTAAAACTCCTGATGCACTGTTAAGCGGGCAAAGTACAGTTGAAGTTATTAAAAGTTGTATTCCTGCTATTTTAGATCCCTGGGCAATGCCCAGTATTGATCTAGACTTTGCACTCATTGCTATCCGCATCGCTACCTACGGCGAAAACATGGAAGTTAGAGTAGACTGTCCACATTGCAAAGAAGAAAATACCTACGATATCAACCTGTCAGACTGGATTGGTATCTTTAGCCAATTTACTTACAATTCAATTGTAGAAGCTGGGCCGCTAAACGTGCATGTGAGACCTTACAACTATAAAGAAGTTACAAAAGCATCAATTAAAACACTAGAGCAACAGAAGATCTTTGGCATTATTAACAATGAAGAAATCAGCGATGAGCTAAAGTTAGAAAAGTTTGGTGAAAGTTTTGTTAGACTAACTGAACTCACTGTTGATATTATTGCAGATTGCATTACACATATTGAAACACCAGACGGATCCACTGACGATAAAGTTCAGATCAAAGACTTTATTAATAATTCATCTAAAGATGTGTTTGAAGCTATCCAAATACACATTACTAAAATTAAAGATACTATAGAGTTTAAAGCAAAAGATGTCCAATGCGGAGACTGTCATAAGGAGTTCTTACTACCTGTGACAATGGACCAATCAAATTTTTTCGCAGTAAAATCTTAAACAGCCCTTTGCCGGAGATTTTACAGATAGCCAAACGGATGGAGTCTGAGGTTAAGGGAATCAAGAAAGACGTTCTCAAAATGTGTTGGTACATGAGAGGTCTTTCTTATAGTGAAGGCATGAATCTAAGTCATGATGAAAGAGAAATTGTTGCTGAGATTATTAAAGAAAACTTAGAGACTACAAAGAAAACTAACTTACCTTTCTTTTAATCATAAAAAAGCCTGCTTAAAGCAGGCTTTTTGTTGGCTGTATATATTACTTTTGACGGAACAATGTAAAGCCTTCGGCAACTACTTTACCGCTATTAACTTTACTTTGAGTCTGCATAGCTGGTTGAGCTGGTTGAGCTGCTGCTCTGCCAGTAACTCTAACTGGATTTTTGCGTACAGGAGCCGGCGCTGTCATTGAAGTTTGTAGCATAGCAAGAATTTTCTGTTTCTCGCTAGGCTTTAAAGTGGCAATGGCCTGCTGTGCTTGTTTGTACCCAGATGCTGCTGCCATTGGTGCTGCTTTCTTAGGAGCTGCTTTCTTAGGAGCCGTAACTTTAGCATATTCATCGTCATATGCTTTTTTCACAGCTGGATCTTGTTCTGCATCTGGTTCTGCATCTGGAACATCACCTGCAATGTTTGCAGTAGAAGTAGCTTTACCTTTTTGGTACGCTTTCTTAACGCCACCTGCAATGCCGCCAATCATACCAACGCCTTTAGCAACCCCGCCAATGCCCTTAGCTAGTCCACGACCAATAGCACCTAACGGTCCTTCTTCAAGTTCTTGTGATTCAGTTAAGATTTCAGTTAGTCGCATTTTAATTCATTCCTAGGCATATGTTATAATCTTTTTCAGATCTATAGTTTATTTATTACAATAATGAGCTAAAGCTCATTTGCTTTTTCGCTCACGCTCAAAGCACTTCTTTTATTTAACAGTATTTTAAGAGATATGTTATTAATGCAATTAAGTATTATGCAGATTGTTCAGTCACACTTAGCCCTTGCGGGCTAAGAAAATCTAGCATTATGCGAGTTGCACAGTACACAGTAGCGTTAGAACTATAAGCATTGCTGCTTGCGTAGGCGGTTATCCGGTACCTACTCATTCCGTCTTAATAATAACGGCGAATTACTATGCACACGCTATCGCACATAGTAATCGTGGGTCTCTCTCCCATCTTTTAGCCTTTTTTAATATTCTCTTTATAAATCAAACCGGTTGTACGTAGGCGTATCCGATCGTCGTCCTGTTAAGGATAGTGATTTATAACCTCTTCACCAAGTAGAGATTCCTTACCGTCACACATCAGAACGGATTTGGGGCACAGTTATAGTCGCCGGTGCGGGCTTTTTTGGTGATTAAATGCCTGGATTTGTTGAAATTGTCTGTGCCTAGCGGCAATGGTGTTGCTTAAATTTTGGGTTTTTTGAGGATATGTGAGCCGTGAACTCGAACCTGTATGTGACCGTTGTACCAGTCAGTAGATTCTAGAACTTTGTGTTTAAATTGTTCTCTTGCCTCGATGTAGCTGCATTCTGATTTGTTTTTGCAGTAAAATAGAATTTCTCTGGTGAAGTTATTTTTGCCTAAAGTCTTAATATCTGCTGTAAGCGCATCGCTAGAACCATAATAGTCCTTCCAATCGCTTTCAATCTTGCCTCTAATTTTCTTTTTTTTCTTAGTGCCGTTCTTAAGTGTAACTGTTTTATAAGTTGTTTTTGCGAACTTTGCTAGTTTTTTGCCTATATACTTGCGCCCAGAGATGACATTGGTAATAAGATATACGAAACCGATATAATCTTCGGAGATTGCAGTAATTTCTTTCTTCTTATAGTACCATGTCATCGAGTACTTATTTTAGGGGGTCTTCCTACCATGCCTTTCCTGGCTGCTTTACGTTCGTCTCTTTTTGCCTGTATTTCTGTGCGCCTTAAACTTGCCTCATTGCGTATCTCACTCAGCCAATATCGTGCTCTAACACCAGCACTATCTGAACCTCGATGTTCAAAGCGATCCTGATACTTAAAGTATTCCTGAAAAGCGTGGATCATACGATCATGACTGTCTGTACTCATTTATTGTACTATCTCTACGTCGTTGCTGTAAGTGGTAAAGCCGCCTTCTTTTATTACTTTGAGCACATGATTTACTCGACTGGTTAAATCATCACGGTGACTGATCAAGAACACATTCTTATCACGCTCGCGAGTCATCTTTTTAAGTACACTAATAGAACTTTCAACACCGCTAGCGTCCATACCGCTATCAACAAGCTCGTCAATAAACAATAAGTTGATACTATGATATAAGTTTTCCCACACATCACGGAATGCCCAGCTCATACTTAGAATTAATCGATTACGTTCACCACGTGATAAGTTATCAAAGTCTAGATCTTGGCCTAACTGTGTAATAATAACACTCAAGTCATTCTGGAATTCAACGATATGTGGCAACCCAATCTTATCGAGGTAATATGTTAGGCGTTGATTCAAGTGCGCTAAGTTTTGATCAATAATTCGTTTGCGTACAAAACTATCTTTATTTGTTAGCAACTTGTGCAGGAACTCTTGATGCTCTTTGATGCGGTTAGCTTCATTTACAGCTTGCCAGTTAATTTCCTGAACCGCACTTTTCTTAAGTTCGTTAATCTGTTCAAGATACGGATTATTATCACCTTCTTTAATTTCTAAATCTTTAATTAACCCGTTGATAGTATTCTTATGATTAAGTGCTTCCTCTAAGCTGTCGTACTGTACTCTAGGACAATCACCCAATTCACCAATTTCTTTCAAGGCAAATTCAGTGTCCATAATTATTTCCCCGGCAGATTCGAAGTTAACAGTAGCTTCTTCGAGATCTTTAAGTTTACCGGAAAGTACAGACTCATGTTTTTCATCGTGAAATTCTTGTCCGCAGGCATGACATTGGTGATTTTTAAGAGTAGCAATTTCAGCAGTTAGCTTATCGAATCGTTTTGTATCTTTATCTTGTTCTAATCGAGTGCGTTGCATTGCGCTAGTTAAATCGTTAATGTCTTTACGTTTTTCATTGTAGAGAGCAAGAGCCTTATGATTAACAATTTCAACTTCTGGATCAATAGTACTAAGCGTGTCAATGCTCTTTAAAATATTTTCGATATTTTTTTCTTTAGTCTCATCCCACAGGCGCTGTTTTCGTTCTAGCGCATCGATACTCTGCTGTATACGCTCGTTGGACACTTTGATAGTTTCAATGCGAGTGTTTTCTGTCGTAATTGAATCTTTGCTAATACGGATAGCTTCTTTAAGGGTTTCTGCTTTTTCAGAAAGTAAAGTAATGCCCAATAACTGCTCAATAATGCTGCGTTGTTCACCAGCTTTCATAGACAAGAACGGTTCGGTGTAAGTGTTCAACGCCACAAGATGCTTAAACATATCGTGACTCATGCCCATCATTTCTTCGATGGCTTTTTGTGTTTCACGACTATCACCTTGACTTTCGTCTAGGTCTTTAAGATATTGTTCTTGACCATTGATACTAAATTTGAGTACGTTAGGTTTACGGCCACGTTCAATATGATACTCTTGACCATCTTTGTCAAATGTCAGGGTAACTAACATACCCTTACCGTTAATCTTGTTAACTAGATTATCTTTTTTGATGTTAGTAAGAGCAGTTCCATAAATGCCATAGCTAAGGCCGTTAATAATAGTAGTCTTACCAGTACCGTTGCGAGCACCACTATCATCTCCACCAAGGTCTAAGTTTTCACCGAGTACAAGTGTAAGCTGGCCTTTGTCAAAACTAATAGCCTGGGTTTGATTGCCCACACTCATAAAGTTGCGAACGGTTAAATTCTTTATCTTAATTGTCATAGGTTTCTATAAATGTCCAACAACATACCTTTGTCAAATGCATCGCTTTCGATAGCATTAATTTGATTCATAACAATTGTATCTACACTTTCAAAGCTAATATCAATTGGAACAGAATTTGATTCTATTTCTACTTTTTCGGGGATTAACATCAACTCACGTAATTTGTACTGAGGAATAAACTGCTCTTTGATAAAGTTTGCTTCTTCGAACGTAATAGGCAAGTCGATAGTCACACGGCAATGCATCTTCTCACGTAGAAGTCCTTCTGGGTCGTCAATAATCTGACTCAGCTTGTAGGTTCTAAACGTGGGCTGCCCTGGCCATGTATGATATTCGGGCTCATTGCCCCACTCTAGAATCATCATACCGCGAACATCGTCACCTGCATCGGCATAATTATGGGGGAAAGCATTGCCAATGTAGGTTACATTGCCTTTACTCTGTCGCTTATGAAAGTGTCCGCTGAATACATACTCTTGTCCACTAAAGTGACTAGCTTGCAACGTTCCGTGATCTGGCATCTGCACCATGGCGTTCATATAGAACAATGGCAACTCTAAGTGTCCAAACACATAGCGGCTTTTAAGTTTAGAAACTCCTCGCCACTCGTCGCCTATTAGCCAAGGCATAATAGTAACATCACCTTCTGTTAATTGATCTCTAACAGGAATAATGTTAGGAAACAGTCGCATAAATTCGATGCTATTAATTTCACGCTTGTCTTTGTAGAACAGATCGTGATTGCCTAGAATAAAATAGACTTTTTCAAAACTTTTGCTCAGCTTCTCTAAGTTGCTCACAGTATAATTCATAGTACTAACGTCTGTAGTACTGCGATTATGATGCCAGTCTCCTAGAAAGATTGCAGTTTCGCAACCTTGTTCTTTAGCAGTGTCACAGAACCAAGATACGAAATCTTCGCAATCTTGATTATGTGTACGACTACCACTTTTAAGGCCAAAGTGAATATCTGTGAAACAAGCGACTTTTTTAAACAATGACATAGTATCTCCTAATATTATTATACAGGGTTAAAGACAAAATGTCAACTAGTCGTTATCGCCAACAGGAGGTGTAGCTGAAATAGTTGCTCCACCGCCTCCGGACCCACTGTTCTGCCTACTCCAACTTGGGTTCATTCCGTTCATTTCAAGAATATCATCTCGAATGTTTTGATTACGCTTCTCAATATTGATAATGCGAACAAAACTGTTAGTAACAGCAGCGGTATAGTAAGCAAACGGGTTATCACTTTTGCTTTCATCAAATTGTAAACCTATCTGGGTGAGCTGAAGGATTGCTTGACCGCGCATTTCATCGTTGTAAGTATAGCCACGAACGTTTCCTCTGGTCGCATATCTTTCACATAATTTTAAAAACATGCGAGCTAGATTGTTAGTCATTTGCCCGTGTTCTTTATTAAACACTCCTGTGGTAAAATCACCTTTCCAGTGGCTCTTACCAACTAAGATTAGGTTATTATTAGCATCAAACTTCCAGTGTTGGAACGGAGGAAAATTCACTTTTTCGTGACTATCGGCAGTATTTTTTAAAGTCTTCTTACGACCCGGAGCAAGCGGAACATGTACAAAGGTCATAACTCTAAAAACTACATCATCTTTCTTGATAGTTTTATAGTCGATTTCGAATTCTTTAGAAGGTAACTTTTTACCACCTGCAAGTACAGCAGCTTCGTGAGCTAATTTAGCTAATCTTGATGCTCTATTGCGTTTAGCTTCCGCTATTGTACGAATATTGATCTTTTCTACATTTGGTATAATCATATCATAGTCTGCGTATTCGGGCGCAGAGTAGGTACAAAATGTGTTTTTGCTTCTGTGGATCTCTTTTAATAGATCTTTGTTAGTTAGATACTTTATTTTGGGTACGGTATTCATTATATAAGGATCTCCTGTTACTAATATAATAGCACATTTTTAATGAAATAAATAGAGTATAGCGGAGATATTTAACCAAAATGGCACTATCTATAAATCCTTTGGCACAACTGATTTCAACAGCGACATCTAGTATTGCACAGGCAACAAATGAAGCAAATGCAGCTCTACCAGGTATAGGGGATGCGTTCTCAAAAGCTAACCTAGACGCTAAGATCGGAAGACTAAGCGGAGAAATTGGTAGCGGGTTAAACGGAATGACCACAGGGGCTAAGGGGTTACTATCTACAGCAAGTTCATCACTTAATGGAGTTGGCGGCTCTATCGGAAATGCCCTTGGACAGATTAATACCACAGGACTCGGCGGACTAGGCACTAGTATCCAAAGCTCAGTAGCAGGCGGTATTAGTAGTCTACAAACGGCAGTTGGGGCAACTAGTAATATTACAGCGGATATTTCCGGCACACTTAACAAACTAGCAGGCGGTAATCTCGGCGGCGGATTACAAGCTCTTGCTGGAGATATTAGTAAAGCAGCAGGCATGCTAAACAATTTTCTAAGCCTAAAACGTGGAGCTAATTTACCAGCCGGTGGCCAGCTATTCACTCAAAACGGACAAGCTATTAAATTACAAGCTAGTGCCAAAAACGATTGGCGTGTAAGATTAAATGCTAACTGGACATTATTTGACAGTCCGCTGTTTAGCCTGTTGGAGAATACCGGCGGTGTTGTGTGGCCTTACTTGCCTAACATCACAGTTTCTACTAAAGCAAATTATAATTCAGTAGAAACTACTCACAGTAACTATCCTACACAGGGATATAAAAACAGTGTAGTTGAAGACATCTCTATTGTTGGAGAGTTTACTTGCGAAACAGAAACAGATGCCGCTTACTGGATAGCAGCAACTACATTTTTTAAGACCGCTACAAAGATGTTTTTTGGACAAGGAGCTAATGCAGGTAATCCTCCAATCATTTGCAACCTAAGCGGATATGGATCAAGTGTATTTGATTCAATTCCTGTTGTAGTAAAAAGTTTTAGCGTAGACCTAAAAGATGATACCAACTATATTCAGTGTAACACCTTTGGAACTAATACTTGGGTACCAGTAGTTAGCACTATTTCAGTTACAGTAAGTCCAGTTTACAACAGAGCAAACTTGAGAAAGTTCAGCCTAGCAGATTATGCCAAAGGCAAAGTAGCATCAAGTACAGGATATATCTAATATGGCACAATATAAATCTACAAGTCCGTGGGCAGCTACAAGACAAAACAATCTATATTTGGAATTACTAGAAATTAGACCTGTACCTTCTGAACCCGACGATTTTAAATATACGATCGAAAATCAGTATAGGCATCGGCCTGATTTGTTAGCCTATGATTTATACGGTAATGTAAAATTATGGTGGGTATTTGTTCAACGTAACATGAGTGTTTTACGAGACCCAATATATGATTTTGAACCAGGAACAACCATTTTCTTGCCTAAAAAATCTAATCTAGAAAAATATCTAGGAGTATAAATTGGCATTATTTAGAGATCTTGGTACAGCAGCATTAAACATTGTTAAACCGGACGGAACAAATATTATTAGTTCCGGACTGTCTTCTCTGGTAAGTATCGGGTCGGCAGTACGTACAACCTTAGAGAATCCAGCAAGAGCTACTGACAAACTAGTTGATGGCGTTAGTAAGGTAGCTACTGATCCTAACAAGCCGTTATCTGTAGTGACTAGAAATCTTCCAAGCGTGATTAAGAATCCCTTAGAAAAATTCGCATCTGTTAATTACATGTGGACATTAGCATGTCTAACTCCTAAACAATTTAATAATCCGTCCTTGTATAGAAACAATGATCAAGTGTGGACAAATGACAGTTATATAGATGATAAAACTGGTAACACATTCAGTTCAACTGTGATATTTTCTTCCGGCGGTCGATTTGATAGTCAGCGAACTAAAACAGCTAGTGGATCTCCTGAATACTATATTCAGAATTTTGTTATGAAAACTACTGTTGGTGCAAACAGTAAAACTGGTAATAGTAACGCATTTAAATTTGAATTTGATATATATGAACCACACAGCATGGGACTGTTGTTACAGAGTCTTCAAGTAGCTGCAAACACTGCTGGATATATCAACTATCTTAGTAATGCTCCTTATGTTTTAAAATTAGACTTTATGGGATGGGACGATCTAGGTCTTGGTTACAAAGCAGTAAAATCAAAATACTTTGTTCTTAGACTAACCTCGTGTAAGTTTAGCGTTAACGAAGGCGGCAGTACTTATAAAGTAGAAGCTGTTCCGTATAATCATCAAGGGTTTAGTGATGATATCAATACTGCCTACACTGACTTAAAATTAGTAGCGTCTACTCAAGGAACTGTTGAAGAAATACTATCTACTGGACCAGAAAGTTTGCAAGCAGTTCTTAACAAAATTGAACAGAAGTTAGTTGCTGATAAACAAGTTGGAGTGGCTGATCAATATGAAATTCAGTTTCCAAAAGACTCTTCTTCCTTTCAGCGAGCTAATGCTCCAGTAGGAACACAAAAAGCAACATCAAGTCCCGGCCAGCTAGCAAAAATAGTAATAGCTGGAAGTAATACTGAAGTAGTAGCTGCTTTTGATAAAAACGAAATTGGCGGTTCAAGTTTAGGATTTAGTCAAAGTAGCGGCGGCAACATGACCTTTAAGAAAGCCGGCGATCAGTATGACGCTAAGACCGGAGTTGTTAAACGAGACAACATGACTATTGATCCTAAAAACAGATCATTTCAATTTAGCCAAGGACAAACACTTACCGCAATTATTAATCAGGTAGTAGTCAGTTCTAAGTATGCACAAGATGCAGTTACCAGTGTGAAAAATCTTAAGGATGGGTTTATTAAGTGGTTCCGTCTTGATGTACAAATTGAACTACTAGACTTTGATGCACTAACTAGCGACTTTGCTAAGAAAATTACATATCGAGTAGTTCCGTATTTCGTACATCATTCTATATTTTCTAATCCTAATTCAGTACCCATTGGATATCCAAAGTTGCTAGGTAGAATTTGTAAAGGATACGAATACATATACAGCGGTCAAAACGTAGATGTCCTTAAGTTTGACATAAAAATTAATAATATGTTCTATACTGGTATTCAACCAGGTAACCCTGCAGATGCTTCTACGGCTAGTAACCAAGATCAAAAGGGTGTAGCAGCAGAACAGCCTAAAGAGTCAAGAGTTGCCGACGGCGGATCAAGAGCTGCACAAACAGCTAACCTAGGAAGATCTAGACCTAAAAAGACTCCAGAACAGATAGTAGCAATGAAAGGCGGCACTGGCGATTCTAACACTGAGCGACAGGTAGCGGAACAGTTTCATAGAGCATTTACACAGAGCCAAGCAGAGATGGTAACTGTTAATTTGGAAATTTTAGGGGATACCTATTGGGTAGTAGATAGCGGACAGGGAAACTATTTTGCCGCTACTGTAGAACCGCAAGCACAAATTACAGAAGACGGTACAATGAATTACGAAAGCGGCGATGTTTTCATTTATTTGACCTTTAGAACTCCAATTGATATTAATCAAGAAACAGGATTATATAATTTTCCTAAAGCTGAAAGTCCATTCACTGGGATCTACAGGGTAACTATGTGCGAAAATATATTCAGCGACGGTATTTTTAAACAAAAACTAACTTGTATTAGAATGCCAGGACAGCCAGCTGACTATGCAGACAGCCCAGCAGAGATTAAATCAGATCTCAGAACAGATCCAGCCAATGCATTATCTATTAAACTTGGCCCAGAAGAAAAACCTAAAACATCCGTAATAGATAATACGCCACCAGTGGATTACACATAATATGTCACAACAAAAACGTAGCTCAGTAGCAGTAACAGACAAAAAAGATATCGGCGCAGGGCCCTACTTGGCTAAAATTATTAGTCACTTAGATCCGAGTTTTATGGGAAGTTTAGAAGTTACTTTACTTAGAAATCAAGGAAACACTATTGGCGAGGATACACAAACATACATTGTAAAATGTGCCCAGCCATTTTATGGGTACACTGCCTATGAGAACATGGGACAAAATACTGCTACTGACGGAAAAGTTCCAACAATTGAAGCGTTTAACGATACTCAAAAAAGCTATGGTATGTGGTTCGTACCACCAGATCCGGGAGTAACAGTATTAGTAGTATTTGTTGATGGAGATCCTAGTCAAGGATATTGGATTGGATGTATACCTAGTAGATTTGCTAATAATATGGTTCCTGCAATCGCAGGGTCAACACAAGTCGATATGGACAAGGCGGACAAAGACAAATATAATACTAAACAGCCATTGCCAATTGCAGAACTAAATCGTAGATTGAATGCAAAAGACCAGTCAGTTGACATTGATAATAAAAAGAGGCCATTACACCCTATTGCTGAAAGATTCTTAGAACAAGGACTAGTAGAAGATGATGTCCGGGGAGTTACTACTTCAAGTGCTAGACGTAATACTCCTAGCATGGTATTCGGAATATCTACTCCAGGACCACTAGACAAACGTAGCCAAGCAAAGAAAGCAAGATTAGGAACATTGTCAAGCCAAACAACTGCAACAGTTCCAGTCAGCAGACTAGGCGGAACACAGTTTGTCATGGACGACGGCGACGATCGTTATCAACGTGCAACGCCAGCAGGAGGTCCAACAGCCGGCCCTGTAAAGTATGCAGATGTACTTGCCGGCGAAAAGGGCGATCCTACTATTCCGTACAGCG
>Ga0208414_1002669_pt1 | contig 11508 bp, 13 predicted proteins | sample AntAceMetag02UKE_FD_184770 | JGI IMG/M metagenome (GOLD analysis project Ga0208414, IMG submission 184770) | Saline lake microbial communities from Ace Lake, Antarctica - Antarctic Ace Lake Metagenome 02UKE (SPAdes) (version 2) | ecosystem: Environmental > Aquatic > Non-marine Saline and...
GCTCTCAGAAGCTCTTGACGAAAAAAGAATCTAAGTCCAAGGTAATAGGCTCTGCTGAGAGTTAGACAGGCTACAAGGGCTTTGAAGACCCTTAGGGGATCTTTCCGGCACCATATCCCTCAGCATTGCTTTAAAACGCCTAGAAACAGCACCTGTGAGCTTCTAAGCACTACGATTTCCATTAGGTGGGTCACTTTGGTGGGTCACTCTTGAGTTATCGGCAGTATCTGATCACCAATCGCCATCGAACTAAGTTCTATGCACGAATCACTATCCCTCTGCGGCTCAGGCCGTACTTTAAAAACCGGAAGGAAATCAGAAGAAGTACGGGAACCAATGAAAAATCATCTGCTAAGTTGATAGCCCTTGGGTATTATCTGCACTATCAGAAGCTTTTCAGACGAGTTGAGGGAATGACAAAGAAACGGCCACCAGTTACTGGTGATGAAATGCTTCATCTGTCTGTGGATGGCGAGATTACAGTAATGAAGTATTTTGATCCCGTCCAAAAGCACCCATTGGATGACGGTTCATTCACGACAGAGTTGATCACAGGTAAAGACGCCTTTGGCAATGACTTAGAAGTGGATTTCGGTGGAACAGGGAATCTAGAAGCAGCGAAATTCGAAGCTGAAACGCTGGCCCAACTTCAAGCCCAATCCCATGATAAAAAGCTCGAACTGATTAATAAATTTGGTAATGATCCTGAACTTCTCAAGGCTGCTCTAGGGCAACTCAGCACAAGCCTCCCTCCACAGATAGCTCTCCCATCTAACCCGATGACCTTCTCTGAAGTTGCAGATGACTATAAGGGTTTTCGTGAGTCCAATATTAGGACGGGACGCAAGCGTCGCACGGGGAAGAAGGCGAATGACATCGCACAACTCACCTACGATGAGGAACTTCCTCGAATCGACTTATGGCAACAGCATTTTGATGGTCAGATGGTCCATGAAATTCAACCCCGTCACATCAAAGAAATCTCAGAATGGCTTGATTACCTGCCATCGCGAATGAAACAGAAAGGAATAAGTGTTAGTGACGCAATTGCTATCGCCAAACGGAAGAAAGGAGAGAAGATACCGGCATCAACCTACAATAAGTGGGCCACAGCACTTCGAGGGTTGCTGCAAAGAGCCAAAGACCTAGGTTCAACTGAACTTGACCTAAAGGATTCCATTGAATGCTACGACGCGAAAGTAAACCAAGATACTACCCGGTTGCCGTTTTCAGATATTGACCTAAACATTATCTTCCCCGGACCAGACTACGGTAAAAAATACTTCGGCAATAGGGCCGGGAGCGTACCGCAAAGTGCCAAGTTTTGGCTGCCGCTGGTAGCCGCCTTCAGTGGTTGTAGAATAGAAGAGATTGCCCAACTCACCGTATCAGATGTAAAGCACGATTCTGGTACTAACATTGACTACTTGAGAATCACAAATGCCGAAAGTAGCGCAGATGGTGGGTTGAAACAGGCTAAACATGAAAACAGTGTGCGGCCTCTGCCTGTCCACTCTATGTTAACAACGATAGGATTCAGTAGTTTCGTGGCAGATAGGGCAAGAAGTGGGTCAGATGTGAGTCTATTTGGACTTCAACGCTCAACGCGTGGAAAGTACTCCACTGCCGCATCTAAGTACTTCTCTCGTAAATCAGCCCAGCACCGCGGTTACCTTGAACGATGCGGCATAGAAACCGCTGGGACGAATGCTGATGGCAGCAAGTGGTCCAAGAGCTTTCATAGCTTCCGGCATAACGTGTCGACAATTTTAATGGGTAAAGGTGTTCCTGCATCCAATGTCAGCGTGGTGCTCGGCCAAAACGATGAAAATAAGTTTGAGGCTACAACTTATAATCACAAAACGGAGACTGATCGACTAGAAATGCGTCAGCAGATAATTGAAATGATCGAGTATCCCAGTGTGAACTTTGGAGGAATAAGTTGGCAGGACTTAAGTAAGAAGCAGTAGCCTTCAACGCCAGCCTGTTCGGAAATCAAGCACCTGTATGAGTTCAAAGCTATTAATGTGCTGAATTCCTAGACTGTTGCACACGTCAGGTACTCTTCTATTTGCAGCCTGAAGAGTTGGTTTCGAGACTTCTGCCGTGACGATAGTCCTGTCATCAGCGGCTGCCAGTCCATAGGAAATAAGAAAGGGATCACGTCCAAGCTTCACTATATCAGCGTCAGTTGGGTTCTGAAGATATCCATCATAAGTGACTTGCTGAACCAATGCTGTGTCGGCTTCCTCGTCGAAGAGCAATGCTGCCTTGACGTCTGCTTGGTCAGCCCAGTTGGCAAGCTCATCCTTATCGCCATCCTTGGGCTTGGTATCCTTAAACTCCTCGTATATTTCAATGGGGATTTTAATGTTCCCCTGTTCACCTTGGTGAACCAACCACGCCCAGAACTCTGGCACACGGTCAATTGGGTAATACTGATTCTTGGCATGAATCAGGATGTTTGCGTCCAAGAGATACAGCATTGAGTTATGACCCCTACGCTGCGTTTGTGGTCTGGAACAAGCGGTGAACCTTTAACGGTTTTACACCCAGCAGAAAACCAGCACGAGTAGCGGTTAAGGCACCTGTATTCATCATTCGCTGGGTGAAGTTGAGCAGGGAGTTTCCCAATTTGTAGCGTCGAACAATGTAGTAGCTAGGCCCGCTATCGGTTCCTCGATTGGCTTCACGTTGGCGACCACGTGCAGCTAACCATAGCTGGTTCATGTGGCCCTCTATTTGACGCCACACTTGTTGCGGAATCCTTTCACTGCGGAGAAGTCGATAGGCGACCATACGGCCACTAATTTTCCTTGGCACTGCAAATTGATTAATAGAGTTTGTTAGTCCTTCAATATCGTCATCTTCCAGTACCAGATTATTTAGTTCAGCCGCTGGAAGTAGAATTTCACTGGCAACGTCATTGCAAAACTTTTCGATTTGGTTGTCTGCATATGCGTTACTCACGCCGGTCTGTGCTAACAATAGATGCACAATTTCATGTAGCAGCGTGAAGGACCATGCAGACTTAGCGTCTTGATCGTTGATTACGATTAGGGGGGCAATATCGTCAGACAGTGCAAACCCACGGAATGTGCTAGTACTAATGTTTGTATGGTGAGACCCAAGGTTGCCGATGAGCAAAACGAAAACCCCCTTTGCCTCAACATGTTCCCGTGCATACTTGAATGCATTTTCAACAGTTCTATTCTGTCGAAAATCATCGAGTTCGAAGTGCAGTAATTCGCGTAGCACATTGGCTGCATGTGTGACGCCCTGTTCCATCGTTAGTCTACCAATAAATCTGACTGGCTCAGCGTCATCTTCCTGTACTAGGGTTTCTCGAAGCAGGCTTTGTCGTGCTTGTACATCGCGTATCAATACATCCAAATAGGCGTTGTCTTCTGGTGGAAGCCCTGCTGGTAGGGTTCTGAAATCCTGCCCTCTGTTGCCTCGTACCGGGGGTTCACGCATGTACAGCGTCAACAGCGGTTTCTTGTACTGCTGGGACATCCTGAGTAATTGTGGTCGCGAGGGGGCTTTTTCACCAGATTCTATTGCTGCAAGTTTTTCTATTGCTGAAGCACGGACACCATCGTTCAGACCGATTTTTCTTGCGGCCTCCTCAGCACTGAAGCCCATGGACTCCCGTGCCCATATCAGTACATCAGGATTAACTATTGGCACTCCGGCCTCCCATCAAGCAGATTGCAGGTGTCGATAGACACTAGCCTTACTTAAGTTGTATTCACACATGAGTTCACGAATAAGTACACCATCTTTTCGTTGCTGCCTCATATTAGCAACCTCATCATCAGATAACTTCCGCTTACGCCCAAATCTGATGCCCTTTTTACGGGCCATATTTATGCCGTCTAACTGCCTTTCTTTTCTAATTTCAGTTTCAAACTCTGAAATAGATGCGAGTAGGTTAAACAGCAATCGTCCGGTAGTGGTATTGGTATCAATGTTCTGGTCTAGCACTATCAGTTCCACGCCTTTCTGCTTTAGACCATCCGCAATTTCGGTCAGATGGAATGTTGATCTTGCAAGCCTATCGAGCTTTGTTATAACCAAGCTGTCCCCGTCACGGACATAGTCCAGCATCTGTTTTAATTGTGGTCGATTGGCTGTGGTGCCTGTCAGTTTTTCCTTAAACAGTTTCTCGCAACCGTATCCTTCGAGCTTTGATTCTTGTACGTCTAGTGATTGTCCCACTGACGACACGCGGGCGTATCCAACAATTGCCATAGTCTCAAAATACCTTAGAGAATGTGATAACTGGTATTATAAGACATTAGTTGAGACACGCAATCCCAATGTCACACAAAGTATACATTTTGAGACATTCGTTCTAAGCCTCTGTATATTCGTGTGTTTTAGGTAGTCAGTTAGTTTTGGAGCAGAAACAACGATGTTAACCGGCACAATACGGAATCAAGTTGATCAAATATGGAGCACATTCTGGAGTGGGGGCGTATCAAACCCACTATCCGTAATTGAACAGATCACCTACCTGCTTTTTGCCAAGCGTATTGATGACCTCCACACGGCAAAAGAAGCACAAGCCAACATCTTAGGTCAGCCTATATCTGACCCTATATTCACCACCGGCCAAGATCACCTGCGTTGGTCACGATTCAAGGATTTTGAACCTGAACGAAAGTTTACGGTTTTCAGGGATGAGGTATTCCCGTTTATCAAGTCAATGAACGGCAAGGCCGGCAGTTCTTACACCAAGTTCATGAAGGATGCCGTATTCATCATCCCCAACCCTAGCCTACTGGACCGTGCCGTTAACATGATTGACGGTATATCCATGGATGACAGGGACACCAAGGGTGATCTGTACGAGTACATGCTGTCTAAGATAGCCTCAGCAGGGCAGAACGGTCAGTTCCGCACCCCACGCCACATTATCAAAATGATGGTGGACCTTACGGCCCCCACACCTAAGGATATTGTGTGTGACCCTGCCTGTGGTACATGTGGCTTTCTGGTTGCTACTGCCGAATACCTAGAAGAGCATCACAAAGATGCATTGCGTAATAAAAAGGTAAGCGTTCATTCCAAGCCGTCATTGACGCCGAGCTTCAGATCAGATTACATTGGGTTATTGGCAAACTTGATCTTCCAAAACCGTGGGGTTAGAGATTCAACATCACTGGCCGGATGCACGCTGACTCGTTGCAACACATCGACCAGATAGACTTAGGGGTCGACTGCCTGTAGTTTACAGGTCGTGATTAAACTCTGGATGATGCCCACGTGTTCGGCGCCGAGTTCGGTCCAACAGAACAACCAGTTTCGGCGTCCCATGGGGATGGGGCGCAAGGCACTTTCTAGATGATTGGTATCTGGCAGCACAGCGGGATCTTCCAGGAACACACTCAAGGCATCACGATGTGCCAACGTGTAGTTCACCGCCTTGATCAATGGATTGTCCGGCAATAGATCAGGATCGAGCAGCCGGTCTTCACACCATTCAAAAAACTGATCTACCACCGGTTTGCTGTGCTGCAGGCGGTAGTCTCGCTTCTTCTCGTTGTCTAGCTGTTTGGCTTTGATTTGTTTCTCGACACCGTACAGTTCACCAATCCTATCCAGCGCCGTCGCCACCAGATCAGCCTCGCTGCTTTCTGCCTCAATAAACTGACGCCGTGTATGCCTCCAACACTGGGCGTGGGTGATGCCAACCGTTTGTTTTGCATAACGCTCATAAGCCGCATAACCATCACTCAACAGGGTGGGTAATCCCCCCGGAAATTAGCTGAAGTCAAAAGTAGAATTTTCTCGTAATATTTACGCAGGAGGTTCTGCATGAAAAAGTCTAGATTTACCGATAGCCAGATACTGGTGATTTTGAAAGCGGCCGAAGATGGTCAACCAGTGCCAGTACTTTGCCGTGAACACGGCATGAGTAGCGCGTCGTTCTATAAGTGGCGTGCAAAGTACGGTGGCATGGACGCCTCCTTGATGAAGCGCATGAAAGAGCTCGAAGACGAGAACCGGCGTTTGAAGAAAATGTATGCTGAGGAAAGATTGATCTCGGAGGTCCGTAAAGAAGCGCTCGAGGGAAAGTGGTAAAGCCATCTCTGAGGCGGGAGATGGCGAAAAAAGCGGCGGTTGATTACGCGCTGTCGGCCCGGCAAAGTTGCCGGGCATTTGGTATCAGCGAAACCTGCTACCGTTACCAGGCGAAGCTCAGTGATGAGAATGCCGAGATCGCGGACTGGCTCTTGAAGTTAACAACATGGCAACGGAATTGGGGCTTCGGTTTATGCTTTTTATACCTGCGTAATGTCAAAGGTTTTGGTTGGAACCATAAGCGCGTTTATAGAATCTATCGCGAGTTAGAGCTCAATATGCGGATCAAACCTAAGAAGAGATTGGCCCGAGAAAAGCCTGACGTATTGGCAGTTCCGCATGCGATCAACCAAACCTGGTCGATGGACTTTATGCATGACCAGTTGGCAGATGGTCGTAACTATCGGTTGTTCAATGTCATAGACGACTACAACCGTGAAGGACTTTGTATCGAGGTGGATTTGTCACTGCCCTCATTGCGTGTGGCACGAGCTCTGGATCAAATTATAGAGTGGCGTGGTAAGCCGACAGCCATTCGCTGTGACAATGGCCCTGAGTACATTAGCCAGATGCTTGCTGACTGGGCTGCAGATAGAGACATCCGATTAGACTTTATCCAACCGGGTAATCCGCAACAGAATGCCTATGTTGAGCGTTATAACCGGACGGTAAGATACGATTGGCTGACACATTACTTGTTCGAATCTATTGAAGAAGTTCAGAATCACGCAACCAGCTGGTTGTGGACCTACAACAACGAACGGCCCAACATGGGCCTTGGCGGAATAACGCCGCAACAGAAGTTGGCCATGGTGGCCTAACCTCTACTTTTAGCTTCGGTTAATAAAGGGGGGATTACCGGTCCCATCTTCAGTTGATAGGATAATTCTAGCTTTATCTGGTTTAGCCATTGTGGGAAACAATGTGCCTACCCAGACTTCAACTTTACTCGTATTTACGCGATGAACCACCAAACTCCATTTAGCAGCTGATGTGGGATGAGTGTTAGGCATTGAGTTGCTCCTACCGCTGATGAGTATAGAAAAACAGATGCTAGGTAGACAGACTGAATCAACCCCATTACTAGGTCAAGATGCCTTGCATTATTGTGGTAAAAACTACCATGGTTTGATCGTAAATTGATCAACTCTGCCCAAAACTGGTTGATTTCTAAACCGCACCGGCTGTTACGCGAGTTTTGACTGTGCACGGAGATTATTTTGGTTCACTTGCCGGGAGTGTGGGTGCTCCTTTGGTCATTGCCAACAGCGCTAGTCAGGCTCTGGTGGATGGGCTAAGCGGTTTATCTGGTTCTTCCAACGCTATCCAGCAGCTATTCAGGGATCGCGGCTACTCTGGGAATCGACAAATGGCGGCTCGAGAAAACCTGATGCAAAAAATGAATGATTATGTATTGCAGTGGCAAAAGCTCGAAGGCCTCGGTGGGGCAGGGAAATTGGTTCAAGGAAGAGCAAAAATAAACGCAAAGATTGGCATCGTGAACGCGCTCATTAATGGTTGCTCTACTGTTCCATATGAACTCACTCAGCCATCTTCAGAATTACAAAATATTATTGAGGAAGTTTCCAGAAAACAAGAAACGACTCCTGCCCAAGGTGGGGGCAACTCTCCAGCAGAGAGATGAGTAGCTATTAGTCAGAATAAAAAATGGGTCAATAGGGTTATTTTTGATTTTCAAGGTAAGATCTGATCATACAACCATAAGTAAATATTCCATTGCAATTGGTACTGCTATCCCAGTTACATCTTCAACATAGCTGAACACCACTAACATCACAGCGACAGATAGGGTTTTTACAACTTGTTGGATTAATGTAATAGGCGCTGCTTTCATTTGTTCAGGTGAGAGTCATCCTATGTTGCTTACTCTAGTAGTGGTGGCATTGGCAATGGGTATTCCTCAAGCAGTACACCCGGGAAAAATGTTGGTTTTTTCCGTAAATGAGCTTTTGGTTAGAATATAGTTCTTAAAGATTACAAATAGAGCACAGAGAGAGCACAGAGAGAGTAGGTAACAAGATTAATGCTTACAGCTACTTTGAAGAAATTCGATACGTTAGCCGAAGCCGAGGTCTACGTTATACACAATTAGATTTTGCTCTAGATCTAAAGGTGTCAGATAGAACGGTTCGGGGCTGGAAGAACCCTAGTAAAGTGCCATGCGATAAAGATATTCAGAATTTGTCAGCACTCCGCGATGCACAATTTACCACTCCATTTCCAAACTATTTGGAAATGAGTTTTATGGAGTACGAGAAGGCGAGACTGAGTCGTCGTGAATCAGTTCTAAAACGTTTTTGCGAGCTGAATGAACCAGTGTTTAGAAATCTGGTTTACTACGTGAATGAATCACGGTTAGCTCCTACTTCGGCGGAAGAAATAAAAATCGCGCGAGCTAGTCAATTGCTCGGTTATCTGCTTTGTGATCTTGGTAGCAAATTTGACAAATCAACTGACACTTTGGTGGAAGGTAGAGCGCTTCTTTCGCGTGCTGTTGCGTTGTTAAAGAAGAATAAAGATATATTAGGTGATTTGTGCGGTTACTATATCAACCGAATTAGACATTCAATATTTTCTAGCCTCTACAACCAGTACGAGACGGAGATGGCCTCTTTTTCTGAAGAGCCTATTGTGGCTTTGCATATCAATGAGTTATTTTTGGAGAATATTGAATAAAAACCATTATAGGACTTTTTTTTGTGGCTTTGTTTTCGATACCAACTAGCGCTTTCGCGAAGCATGGTATGGACAACTACTTACCTAAGTCGGGTTTAATTCTTACTGCGGGCATGGATAATTTCCTGCCTAAGTCGTGTCTATCTCTTGCTGCTGGTATGGATAATTAAGGCGAGATTAAGTGGGTATTTCTTATGGTTGAGCAGCTCGATGGCGAACCGAATGACGTACTCGGTGAAAGTCGATTCGATTTTCAGTATTGGCGAGCAAATATTCAACCGTCGGAAAGGTACTTCGCCTGTCAAACTGGAACCGCAAAATATCGCCTGGAAGCTGGAGAATCAGGATTCGCAAACCTGACTCTCTGCGAGGACTGGATACAAACTAGCTCGAACGTTGGCAGCGTAGAGGGTGCCATGGCTGGTGGTAAGTTGGCGTCTCTAGTGATCAGCGGATCGCCAGCGAAAGAGGAAATATATGGTTTTAAGCCATTTTCGTGAAGAGACCAGAATGAAGCAAGATTCCTTGGAGCAGACTGTTATCACAATCTTGTACTCGCGAACCCTGGTGTTGTTTGCGGTGCTTTACTTGTCCGCCTGCACCAGTCATCAGATCCCTTTCAATTACGCTGGAAATCTCCCTGATAATATAGTCATAACCAGCGATGTCCCGGGGGTCGAGGCCCGCATTCACTATCTGGGCGTTGGTGGTTTTGCAGTAGAGGTCGCTGGCCATCTTGCTATTACAGCCCCATTCTATTCGCACCTTCCCTGGTGGAAGGTTGTCTTGCCGGTATCCGAAAACCGGATACGAATAAACGACAACTTTCCCCCAGAACTAAGAGACAGTCATGAAGGTCCGAATGTCGAGGTTATAGTTGCTGGGCACGCGCACTATGATCACCTGATGGATGTGCCCTATCTCATGCAACAGCATCTTGAGAGTGCGACGCTGGTTGCGTCGGTTACCGGGGTGACCCAAGTCAACCAGAAGCTGGGGCTGGACTGCGATGATCGGTCAAGGGTAATGCCGGCCCAGCTTAATGAATGGGTTTCGATAGGTGATCATCTCCGAGTTTACACTTTGAAGGCTTCCCATGCGCCACACTTAAGTTTTCCGCCTATTACGCTGATGAAAGGAAACCGGAACTGCGAGAAAAAACCTAGGCTCGCAAGCCCTTGGGGTTGGAAGATGGGTGAGCCTTATGCCTACCTGATTGATTTTCTAGACGATGACGGAAAAATTCTTTTTCGTATTTTTCACCAGGACTCAGCGAGCGACGCTCAAGTTGTAAAGATCCCGGCAGAAATGTTGGAAAGCAAGCGTATCGACCTCGCGACAATTGTTCTGGCGGGTTTTGAAAAAGCTGATCGTTATCCGGAAGCGGTTGTAGAGGAAACTAATGCGAGCCTTTATCTAGTTGGTCATTGGGAAAGCTTCTTCACAGCCCGTAAGATCCCTATCGCGACTCCGTTTTCAAGCTTGACTGACTTTGTTGAGCGCCTGAAACCAGCGGTCGATAAAGTCGGAGGCAAATGGCTTTTTATGAAGCCTGGGGCTTCAATTCTGCTTAAAACACAATAAGGATATTGAACGACAGTTATCCTGACCGGTTGGCGGCCCAAAGAGATGAACCTACTAACGGAATGATTCGTTTGCTCGAATCGGTTTTCAGTCGCCTGTGAGGGTGAGCCCGAACTTGGACATAGGGTGTGTCCCCACCTAGATGAATATCATCTTGAACCAGTCCTACAGCTTCAGCGAGTCTCATCCCCGTCTCACTGATTAGAGCCAACAATCAACGGATGTCATCATCTATGGTTCTGCAAGCCTGTTGAAGTTTTTGAATATCCTCTAAGGAGAGAGGTTGTCGTTGTTGTCTTGATTCGTCTGGAGCTACGTGGATGCCAACGAACGGGTTTTTACACTCAAGCCCATTTTCGGATATTGAAAAATTGACTATTGCTCTGATTGAGCCAAATACTAGATGTTCCTAGTCCTTGTTCTACCAGCTTATCTCGGAGCAATGCCCCATCTAGGGTGCAATAATCATCTAGTGGGCGGTTGCCTAGATGAGTTGTGAGGTAGCCTACGTTGCGCTTGGCGCCCAGAAAGAAAGTCTTTGGCCTGCTTTGTCCTTTTACTCTTAGGTAGTGGGCCAAGCACTCATCAATCGTCGGGAGCGATTGAATTATTCTTGGGCGTGAATATAAATGCCGTAAGTCATCGGGAACGCGACGAGAGAAATGGTGGTGCCGAGCTTAATATAGGTATATTGGGGGTGCTTCAATGTTTTCACTTTTGTCTACTGCTCCATTCCAGAATTAAGAAATTCGAGAAGCATCAGAGACCTATGAAGCCCTTAGGGAAAATACTGGTGCCCCAGGCAAGAGTCGAACTTGCGACCTACCGCTTAGGAGGCGGGTTAAGGTCATATTCATATAAATTCATTAAGATTCATAGTCATACATTAACTTCTTTGTGATCAAAGACTTAGATAGTTAATGTTGTTCAGTCTGGATTCATCCAGATACATGTAAATTCATGCAGTAGGTTGCACCAGGGTTGCACTGGACAAAATCAACTGCCGAATACCCTATGTGCCAGGCTATCTGTCGCCTCTTTTTGATTCCCCAAAATACTAACAGGGCGCAAAGAGAGATTGAATTATGTCGCGATATTCTATTGAGTTTAAAGAGTCGGTTGTCAAAAAGATGATGC
>Ga0208414_1002676_pt1 | contig 11488 bp, 12 predicted proteins | sample AntAceMetag02UKE_FD_184770 | JGI IMG/M metagenome (GOLD analysis project Ga0208414, IMG submission 184770) | Saline lake microbial communities from Ace Lake, Antarctica - Antarctic Ace Lake Metagenome 02UKE (SPAdes) (version 2) | ecosystem: Environmental > Aquatic > Non-marine Saline and...
CATATCGTTGCACCAGCGTCCGCAGCCTATAGACCCAGAGTTGGGCGAGCAGCTGTTGTTTGACGCCATAGCACTTGATGCGGCTCACGAGTCAAAGCGCACCTATTTAGAACGCAAATGGATGGAGATGTTGTGTGCGTTAGACGATGGTGACGAGATGCTGGTGTTCGAGACAAGCGGAATAGGAACTGCTAAGAAAAAAGGTTTGGCGCGTGCGCGCAACGGCGAAGTGTTTGATGTGTTGATGCTGCCATGAGTAAGCTATGCTCAAATTTATAGACAACTACACACTTTGTTAACAGTTACTTGGTACACCATGACATTGCATCTCTTCGTTATTGCTTGGCGTACCTTCTTGGCTTGGGCTGTACTCACACTTGTGGGTGTGTGGCCAGAGACGGCGCAACGTGTTGTGGAGTTCACCGATAGCAAATTGCTACTGGCGTTGGGTTTGGGGGTGGCCATGTGGGGTGGTGAATATTTGATTGCCAAATACACCGTCAATGCGCCTGCTGAGCCTGTCATACCTAGCTGGACTAACGTGCGAACACAGCGATTGGAGGTAATGGCTGACGAGGGGCAGTCCTTGGAAGCCATTGCCTTGGAGATGCAAACGCCGGTGGAGTCTGTTCGTGGCAAGCTGGCCAGCTTGGGTACTTACCGCAGCTACCAAAGCGTAAGGCTTGAGCGCATGGAGGTTGAGCTGGCAGAGGCAAAAAAACAATACGCAACGAACGTGAAACGCAGCGCTGCAGACGGTGGAGCGCTGACAACAGGCGCAGATGGCGGTAAGAGGCAAGCCGGCGCTGGCGCCAAGGCGGCGAACCAGACTATCAACAGGTCGGCCCTTAAAAAAGCATTAAAGCAGCTTGATCAGCTTATTGGGCTTGATGCCATCAAACGAGAGGTTCGCACGCTGGTCGCCATTGCTGAAGTGCGATCTCAACGCTTGGCTCAAGGTTTGCCGGTTACGAGCCCTGCGTTTCATTTGGTGTTTTCTGGCAACCCTGGCACTGCCAAAACGACAGTGGCGCGCGTCCTTGGCGATATCTACCGAGCACTCGGCTTAATCAATGGCGGGCAAGTTGTTGAGGTCACGCGTGCAGACTTGGTCGGTGAGTATCTCGGACACACGGCACCTAAAGTACAAGAGGCAGTTAAGCGGGCCATAGGTGGCATTTTGTTTATTGACGAGGCCTACACGCTGACCGCCTACAAAGGTGGTGGTAACGATGACTATGGCAGTGAAGCCATTGATACGCTGCTGAAGCTTATGGAGGACAACCGTCACAAATTGGTTGTTGTAGTGGCTGGGTACCCGCAGCTGATGGATGACTTTCTAAAAGCCAACCCAGGCTTGCAATCTCGCTTTAAAACCACACTCACATTTGAAGATTACGCAGTTGATGATCTGGTGCGCATATACGACAGCTTTTGCGCGCAATACCAATACACGCTAGAGCCAGCTGCCAAGGTGGGCGTGCGTGAAGCTTGCCAGCATCTGCAGCAAACAGCGGGAGCATCCTTTGCGAATGGGCGCGATGTACGCAAGCTGTTCGAGCGAACGATTGAGCAACAAGCCCATAGGCTGTCTAAGTCCAAGCAGGCCCACGACACCAAAGATCTGTCATCTCTATCCGCCTCCGACGTCTATCTGGCAGGGTTGATGCGATGACGTCGTTGCTAGGCAGCTCACAAGCCCCCACTATTTATTACCTCCTTGGCCGTGGTGGCTAGTCGGGCACGGGTCTTAGCCAAATGTTGTTAGACCGTGGCTATGGCGGAACGGGGCGTGAGTTTCGGGGTGACTTTGCCAGCTTGGATTTCAGTGAGCAGGTGACGTGTGTGGCAGACGATGTAGGCCAGCACTTTTGGCGCGCTGATGCGTTGGTGATTGTCAATTCGTGGCGTGAGCCCGCTGAGCCCAATCGTAACGAGGAGCTAGTTGCGTGCTTCTTTTAGAGGCGTGGCTTCAACCAGCTGTTGAGATTTTTTATGAACGCTATGAAGGAGCTGGCAATGTCATTAGTGGGTGTAATTTGGTATACCAACGTCAGGTCTCGGTCTTATGGATTGGAGCCGGGGCATTGGTTTTTTCATACGGGTACTTGGACCGTGTGTGGTAGTGCATTCAAAAGCGCAAATGGTCATTGGCATGTCGATCTACATACCGGAAAATTAGGGAAGTCGGCACCTGTTTTGCCTCCTTCGTTTAAAAGGCTTTCAGCGGCTATAGCGTGGGTTGAGACCTACTTTGAAATGAAGGTTACGCGTGTGAGCCCAAAACACCTGCCCACGGCGGAGGAACTGTAGTCATGAAGCAATTGAATGTCACCAGAGCGGGGTTTTCAGAGATTGTTTCGTTTCTCGGAACTGATTTAGGGGATCCAACTAGTAGTGCAGCAGAGAAGCCCCCGAAATCTGCGCGGCATGTTGTGACCTTAGAGTGGTCGTGGAGTCCGATGCATTCGAGAACTTCAAAGTACCGTATTGAAAGGGATGAGACTCGCCATGGATGGCACTTGTACGAAACCAGCAAAGACTTTGACTCCGGAAAAAATATCAGCTCAAGAGTTGTTAGTGGTTACGGCGTCGAAGAGATGACGGCATTGGAGGCTGCCCGGACTCTTTTGCAGCAAGCTTGGACAAGCGAGGCTGATTTGTGGGAATTTGACCCAAGCAGCGCTCGCCTGATAAAGCCCGGGATCTTGTCAGAATCCGACGTTGATGACGTTGTGGAGTCAGTCGAGTTAATTACTTCTATGCATTGGATGAGGGAGCAATCGAGCGCTAGTTTCAATGCTTTACTTGAGTATTGGCCGTCGATGACAGTGGATCAGCGCATAGACTTTGCTGAAGAATTTGAATCATGTACTAACGATTTGGAGTTACCCAAAGACTATCTCTTGCTCTGTTCACACTACGGGATTTCACCTCCTAGCCTATTGGTCTTGGCTTCTCATCTCATAGCAGAAACGACTGAATTCAGAGTAAAAAGAGAGTTGCAGGCCGAACAGAACATTTTGGAATTGAGGGAAGAGATCGACACACTCGTCAGCGAACTGGCAAATACGACTGTGCGTGGTGGTGGCATCACAATGCCATCATTTCAAAGCTCGGTGAGGCACTTTTTGGAGCGGTATGTCGGTGAAAACGGGACATTGCCGAGTGGTCAGCACAAGATTAGAAGCACGAGTAAGGAATCGTTTGATTTTGACGAGTTAAGACGCAGATACGGTCTGTGAGGTGGCGGCGACAAATGGCCAGATTTTTGTTTGTGGGTTGTGCAGTTTGGTATGGACGCAACACGAACGCCACAGGTTGTATTGGTTAGTGTGAATCTGGTTCAGGTAGCTTGCTCAAAAGTGTTTGCCACCGATCCTTAAAGGTTGTAGCCAGTGCTTGAGCCTGTGCAATGTCTCCCTCACTTAACTTTGTGGTGAGTTGGTCCACAAACGGGGCTGACTCTTTTGCGCCGTGTTCTACAGCCATGAGAAACCAGCTCAGCGCGCTGACATCACTGCCTTCTACGCCATCACTTTTAAGAAACGCCAGACCTAAGCAATGCTGTGATAGTTCGCTACCCGCAGCAGCGGCATGCAGATACCACGTGATTCCTTGGCGTTTGTTCTGGGTTACACCCTTGCCATTAAAGAATCTAGCACCTAGATTGTGTTGCGCTTGGGGTATTCCTTCGTTAGCAGCGATGAAGTAGTGCTTGAAAGCCAGTTCATCGTCGACAGGGCAGTAGTAGCCAAACTCATAGGCTACCCCCAAGTTGTAGTTGCCCTTGGGGTTGCCAGCATTGGCCGCTTGCTCATTGAGCTCCATGTATTTCGAATTGGACTGTGTAACTCCAAAGCCTATTTCGTAATAGTGGGCCAGAGTAATCATCGACTCTGTATCGTTGAGGTCTACAGCCTTTTGGAAATAGTCTGTGCAAAGCTTGGGATTAGCCGCCACCGGGCCCTGGCCGCCAAAGTAAACTTGACCAAGTGTGGTTAGGGCGTGAATTTTGCCTTTCGCTGCAGCTTTTTCTAGCCAACCAACACCTTCTAAGACCGATTCATCATCGTCACGCCTGATGAGCACCGCTCCAAGCACTTGCTGTGAGTGGCTGTCACCCTCTAGCGATTGACACCGCCAAATTTTTACTGCGTCCTCTTCACGTTTATCTACGCTCGTGCCCATAAATAAGGCCGCTGCGATAGTACTCCATGCATCATGGCTGGTCGATCCTGTGTGGTCCATCAAGAGTTCAACCGCCCCCTCATAGTTATGCGCTTGAGTCAGTACTGACGCATCTTCGTAGTAATCTTGTGGCATGGCATCCCGCGTTAATGATGATTCAAGTTGTGTGACTGGCATGAACTTCCGTATAAAAGCCCCTCACCACGCCTTGCATGTTCGCTGGAAGGTAAGCCCAAGCTGATTGGGCGATGGGGTCTGGTATGCCGTGCATGGCTTCAGCAATACCGCCTGCAATGGCTGCGATGGTGTCGCTGTCGCCGCCTATCGATACGGCGGTGCGTATGGCGTGTTCAAAGCTGGTGGATTGCAGGGCGCATACCAGCGCTTGCGGCACAGAGCCTGCCGCGCTTTCTGTGCGTTTATAGGTGGGCCTAATGTCGTCGGGTGTTTGGGCTAGGTTGTAGCCGTAGCGCTCGGTTAGTCGCGTGGTGATGTCTGTTGCACTGTCCTTTCGCTTAGCCAAGTAGATGGCCAGTGCCACGGCCTGTGCGGATGCAATGGCGTCAGGGTGGTTATGAGTGAGGTTGGTGACGTGGTCGGCCCAGGCGATTGCTTCTTCTTCGGTGGTGGCTAAGAAACCCACCGGCGAGATGCGCATGGCGGCACCGTTGCCCCAGCTGCCATAGGGTTGCGGGTTGTCACCCATGAACCACAGCGCAAAGCGTTTACCCCAGCCACCGTTTTCTGCATAGCGTTGGCACCAGTCTATGAGTCCCGCTTGCGGCTCAACGCCGCGGGTGAGGGCGTCGGCCACTGCAATGGTGCACACGGTGTCGTCGGTAAAGCGTGCCTTAGTGTGGAATAGTGGTTCAAAGTCTGTGCGCCTGCAGTTGTGAAACTCGTAGGCCGAGCCAATGATGTCGCCGATGATGGTGCCGAGCATGTTTTGGTGTCAGTTGGTTTTGTAATTTGTCTCTTCACGATAAAAGCGCCTGGGCTCAGCGCATGAGCTTTTGACGCATGTCGATCTACGACTTGCAGCTTGAATTTCCTCAGCGCTGAGGCTCGCCCGGTGAGCCCACTATCCGCTACTATCGGGATCTACTTCTCAAGTTGGTCAGATTAACAGCAAACACCCCGTATGTCAGACAGCAACAAGCCCACCATTTACTACCTACCCGGTCGCGGTGGTCAGCTGGGCACGGGTCTTGGCCAAGCGCTGCTGGATAGAGGCTTTGGCATAACAGGGCGAGAGACGCGCGGTGACTTCGCGAACTGGGATTTCAGCGATCAGGTGGCGTGTGTTGCTGATGACATAGGTAACCACTTTTGGCGGGCTGATGCATTGGTAATCGCCAATTCGTTTGGTGCTTATTTACTGTTGCACGCGTTGGCGGGCAAGGTGGCGTTTCCTGGGCGTGTGTTGATCTTGTCGCCCATCGTGGGTGAGTCGTTTGACGCGGTGTCAGGTCAAAGCTTTGTGCCGCCTAGGGCTGGTGACTTGCACAAGCTGTCGCGTGCTGGCGCTTATCCGAGACCTAAGGGGTGTGAAATACATGTGGGCAAAGATGACTGGCAGAGCAACCCAGCAAGTGTGTGTCTGTTTGCGCAGCCTTTAGATATACCTGTTGAGGTGCTGAAGGGGCAGGGGCATATGCTTGATAAGGCTTATGTGGCTGGGGTGTTGGATGGGTGGCTGAAGCTACCGGCACAAACCTCCCATTAGCCTCGAAGCATGTCTACATATGCACTATTGCGCTGGACGGTAGGCGATTCATATCATTGACACTCAGCATACCCCGCACCCTCACCAGTTTTATTACGACCGCGACCACACCGAGCAAGGAATAAAAGTGCCAAATCAAATATCGCTACAGATTGAGCCAACTGCAGGCATTACATCAGAATTTCGAGGTCGTGCAGCGATTTGTGCCAATCCTGCCGTCAACTATGGCGGCAGCAGTAGAAGCGTGTGGGCCTTAGTTGGGGAGACGTTTGAGTTTTCTTGCCCAGAGGTGTTTCGTGGATTTAAGGCTGGTATGTGTACTGGGATTGACGCCGACAAAGGTGAGATCACATTTGCCTTGATTTGCCCCGCATCTTTTGAGTCACCTCCCAGTAGGTTCTTAGATGAGACGATGGTGGTAAAAATTGAGTCAGTGGGTAGGCTTACCCCATCAAGCACAAATAATTACTGGCAACGCTTTGTGTTCACTAGTTTGTTAACACAGAGCGGCGATGCCGCAGCTGGCGCTGTATTTGGAGCCCTAATGGGAGACGCAGCCGGTGGTGTGTTGGAGTTTCTAGGCCGCAAACCGACTCAATATGAATGCGACGAGGCCCTGAATGCGATGCCTGGAGGAGGCGCTTTGGGTCTTGCGCCCGGCCAGTTCACTGACGATGGAGAGATGACAGTTACATTGCTGGCTGCGATAAACAGTAGCAATGGAGCGTATGTTCACAACGTCGTGGCCCGGGCCTACAGTACGTGGGCAGAGTCCGAGCCTTTCGATATAGGGCAGGCTACCACCTACGCATTATTGGGCGATGCCGCCGCTTGTACGATGCGTTCAGCTGCTGCCACCATGTTGCGTCAAGCGGCGGACAGCAACATGGGCTCCAAGGCCAACGGCAGCCTCATGCGAGCCTCCCCACTTGGAGTGCTCGGTGCATCACTAACACCTGAGGAAACAATTGATATAGCAGCAAAGGACGCCCGTTTAACGCATCCAAACCCTACCTGTGTTCACGCTACGGTGGCGTAGGTGCTGGCAATACGCCACCTAGTGTTGAACACAGGTGACTACAAGGGAGCATTTGCAACAGCGCAAGAATATGTTGAGCTTAACAACGAAGAGGTTTCGGCATGGCTCGAAGATGCCGATAACGGAGATCTATCAGACGCAATGGACATGGTCGGTTTTGTACGCCACGCATTTACGCTAGGTTTCTACCACCTTCGCAAAGCGAGCGACTATGCAAAAGGCATACAGCACGTCCTTCGCCAAGGCGGCGATACAGACACAAATGCATGCATTGCAGGGGGGCTTCTAGGCGCTTTGCATGGTATGAAAAAACTGCCCGAACGTGCGATGGAGTCGCTAATCACTTGCGACACAACGCGAGGCCGCGATCGGCCATGCAAATACACGATAAACCCTGTCATTTCCAACTTAAGAGACTTTTTCGGGGTGATAAGCAGAGGAGCAAGCGGTGCGATAGACGAGGCGACCAATGCCGACTGACTCGGTTACCAAAAGATACCGGATTAAGGACGCCGCGGAGGATCGCAAGCCGTCACTCAGGATAAGTTCTATTGTGTTTGGACGTGAGTTGCGCGGAACACGCGTTTTCTATCTTGTTGATCCAAAGGGCCAGGGTACCGTAAAGAAAGTCGCCGAATCAGTTGTCTTACACCGCTGGAGGAGACGGCAGTTTGAGTGCTACGTTTTCGGTGGTTGTCGGCTAAACCCGTCGGTATGGAGGGCGTTGCCAGACGTTTTGGGCGAAAACGTGGCGGCTTGGCGGCACATGGCGAATGCCGAAATTTCCGAAAAGATCAATTTGTGGAGTGCGTCAGATAAAAAAGGCTTCGCACAAGTACCCTCGCCAGAGATCCTCGCGGCTCTTATCGAAGTTTGCGGGACAACAAGGCTAAAGGCCATCACTAAACGCCACAACGACCCGGGGCGATCAGAGCGATTTGGCACACCTGACTTATTTCTATTCGCTAGAGCCGTTGCAAATGGCAAGGTGTCCTTAGCTAGGTTTGTTGAGGTAAAAAAACCAGAAGAGCCTTTGAAAGTGGATCAGCGTGAAGAAATCGCGTTTCTACAATCGATTGGGCTTCATGCCCGCGTAATCCGACTCGATGAGCGGTAACACCTAAAAAATATCATGCATGACATCATTTGCCCCCATTGCAGCAAAGCCTTCAAGGTTGACGAGACAGGCTATGCCGACATCCTTAAGCAAGTACGCGACACAGACTTTAAACACCAGTTGCATGAGCGCCTAGAGCTGGCCGCGAAAGACAAGCAAAACGCGGTGGCATTAGCCCATGCGCAGGTGACCAACCAGCTGCAAACTCAAACGGCGGCTAAAGACGCGCAGATTCAAGCGCTGCAGTTAGCTGTAGACGGCGCGCAAGCGTTGGCGCAGGCCAAGTTAGACGCTGAGGTGCAACGCGTGGCTGCTAGCAAAGACGCTGAGCTTCAGGTGCTTAAGTCACAGTTAGAGACCGTATCGGTGCAGCACCAGCTGGCACTGGCGGGTGCGGTCACGCAGGTGCGCGAAGAGCGCGATACGTTGAAGAACAAGCTGGAGAGCGCAGAGATGCGACAGCAACTTGAGACCAAGGCCTTGGCTGACAAGTTTGAGGCCCGGTTGCAAGACAGCCAGCAAGAGGTGGAGCGTCTGCGCGATATGAAGGCGCGCTTGTCCACCAAAATGGTGGGTGAGACGCTAGAGCAGCACTGCGAGATAGAGTTCAACCGCGTGCGAGCCATGGCGTTTCCCAAGGCGTATTTCGAGAAAGACAACGACGCACGTGGCGGCAGCAAGGGTGACTACATCTTTAAAGACACGGACGAGGCTGGCACCGAAATTGTCTCCATCATGTTTGAGATGAAAAACGAGGCCGACACTACTGCCACCAAAAAAAAGAACGAAAACTTCTTTGCCGAACTGGACAAAGACCGCGCCGACAAAGGCTGTGAGTATGCCGTGCTGGTGTCCCTGTTAGAGCCTGATAACGAGCTGTACAACGGCGGCATTGTTGATGTGTCACACCGGTACCCCAAGATGTACGTGGTGCGACCACAGTTTTTCTTGCCCATGATCACGCTGCTGCGTAACGGCGCGATGAATGCACTCAAGTACAAGTCTGAGCTGGCTTTGGTGAAGGCGCAAAACATAGACGTGACCCACTTTGAAGAGCAGCTAGAGAACTTCAAGGGTGGCTTTGCCCGCAACTACGATTTGGCGTCCAGGCAGTTTGAGACGGCCATCAGCGAGATTGACAAGTCTTTAGATCACCTACAAAAGACCAAAGACGCGCTGCTCAAGTCCAGCAACAACTTAAGGCTGGCCAATGACAAAGCGCAAGATGTGACGATTAAGCGGCTCACCAGAGGTAACCCCACCATGGCGGACAAGTTCGCTGCTTTGGGTGGCGAATCAGATAGCTAAATGCGCGAGATATCTTCGGGTTTTGTGAAGGTGCCAGACCTCTCGTTATGTGCAAGTGACTCGCTACACGCAGCTGTGTTTGATAGAGCTACATTACTAGCGCATGTGCTGGACGGTTTTGCACTGCGCCGCAAAGGCCCTCACGGGCCAAGTCACTGGGCGAGAGTCAGGCTAAACGCGCTACAAGTGGGCAAGGTACGAAAGGCTGATTTGCTGGTGGTCGAGCTCTTTGCCTTTTTGCACGATAGTCAACGCATGAGCGAAGGTCAGGATCCTGGCCATGGTGCGCTGGGCGCGGAGTTTGCGCGGTCCCTCAATCACAAGTACTTTGAGCTCACATCGAGTCAATTAGACAAGTTGTGTGAAGCAATCCGGTTTCATAGCGATGGTTACGTACACGATGACGCAACAATACAGTCTTGCTGGGATGGAGACCGAATGGACTTGGGGCGCGTAGGCATTAAACCTAGCCTCAAATATTTGTCAACAGAGGCAGCGCCATTCTTATATGCTGCCTATAAACGTAGCTGTTTCCCAGTTTGAGCTTCGTAGCCTAGCGCGATGATTGGCGAAGCCTGAAATTCTTTGGGCTTACCATTGGCCGCACTGAGTGGTTAAAGAATGTGAAACGTCATATTTTTGGTCAGGTATCGGGGATGAAGGTATCAAGTAAATAACCACCGGCTTTTCTTGGCCTCATTTGCTAGCGATCTCAGTCCAATTTGCAAAGTCTCATAAACGCTCTCACTTGTGTAGCGGCCTATCAGTTTGCCGATGACAGCACCATGTTTGTCAACGCGCAACACTGCGATTGGTAACCCGAGCGTGCCGTCAAATAAAACATAACCGACTTGTGCGTTTTCGGTTGTGAAAGCCGCTTTCTCCGGAAGTTCGATAGGGTAGGCTGCATTGGTCTTAAGTGCTCTGCTGCCCAGTGAGTATTGATTTTTAACCAAAAAAGCACCCATAGTGGTCTGCTTCAATGATCGCCAAGGCGACTGTGAGATTTTTTGCACTTGAAGAAGGTTCATAAAGATCCCATTTCCCCGTTTGTCGGATCCAGTAAATTTTCCAAATAGAACTGGATTTGACATAGCGAAACTTAGCAAATGGTCTGTGTGTGAATTCTCCTGCAGGCCCACGCCAAAGTGGCCGAACTTCGAGCAAGGTAACAGATTGACCATCGACTTCATAGTCGTGATCAATTTGACTCTTTAGCTTTGGCGGCACTTTTGATAAGCACCATTGACCAATGACGTTGTCAATTTCACCTAATTGTTCAATGCTGAAAGCCATGAATTGTTTAGCTTAGATTGGAAATTTTTTCATTTGACATCGATTATAACAAGCAGAGAAAAAAGCTGCATCTCCAGGCCATCTGAGCAAGGAGCTGTTTGCCTTTGGCAAGTGGCAGCTAAGCCACTCCATGATCCTACTTATCCGATCACCAAAACTTTTGACACTTACCGACTTTCACGCACTAGTCCGATCAAGAGTGGGGTGCTAGCGAACCGTACTTTTGACGCTGCAGCCGAAATTAAGAAACGCCACACGAATCCTCAATTGTCAAAACTCTTGACGCTTGCCGATTTTCACGCATGAGTCCAATTAAGAGCAAGGTGCCAGCGAAGCGCGCTTTTGACGCTGCAGCCCATTCGACAAAGATGCTGAGTAAGCCTCAAGCGTCAAAAGTTTTGAATCTTCGATTGGCGTATCACTAACTCGAGCGCGTCGACGTCACCTTCAAGTGTCCTTTTGACGCTGCAGACTTAATCAAAGAGTGTTCAACAAAACCTCAAGCGTCAAAACTCTTGACGCTTGCCGACTTTTACGAATGAGCTCGACCGAGAGCAGGGTGCCAGCGAACCGTACTCTTGACGCTGCAGCCAGAATAAAAACTTATTCAACAAACCCCCAAGCGTCAAAAGTCTTGACGCTTGCCGACTTTCACGCATCAGCCTGGTTAAGAGTGGGGTGCCAGCGAACCGAACTCTTGACGGTGCAGCCGAAATCAAAAATTATTCAACAAAAGTCTAAGCGTCAAAACTCTTGACGCTTACCGGCTTTCACGCATGATCTCGACCAAGAGCAGGGCGCCAGCGAAGCG
>Ga0208414_1002678_pt1 | contig 11486 bp, 10 predicted proteins | sample AntAceMetag02UKE_FD_184770 | JGI IMG/M metagenome (GOLD analysis project Ga0208414, IMG submission 184770) | Saline lake microbial communities from Ace Lake, Antarctica - Antarctic Ace Lake Metagenome 02UKE (SPAdes) (version 2) | ecosystem: Environmental > Aquatic > Non-marine Saline and...
TGCATGATTTGGGGGATGGCTTGGCGCCCTATAACCACGGAGAGCTGGCGGCGTCTGTACTGCGGCCTTACGTGTCCGAAGAGACTTATTGGATCGTCAAACACCACGGTATTTTTCAGGCATACTATTACGCCCATCATCTGGGCAATGACCGCGATGCCCGTGACCGCTATAAGGCAGAGCCTTTCTATACCGCCACCGAGGAATTTTGCGCAAAGTATGATCAGAACTGCTTTGACCCTGAATATGAAAACCTACCATTAGATTTTTTTGAACCGATGGTTCGGAAAATTTTCAATCGCCCAGCATTTTCTTACGACCGAAGGTGACTGGTGAGCTAACTTGAACAGCCCCACAGATTAAATAAAAAAAGAAAGAGGCAGGGCCAAGGAGAGGTTAATTAGAGAACACCTCAATGATTTCAATCTTTGGCAATGATCTCCCACATTACAGTTGCTGACGATTAGTACTAACAATAAGGAACAATCAAATGGCCCAAGATCAAATCTCCAATAATGACCAAGGCTCCGTCCGCCTGAAAATTAAAGTCGGCGTGGCGGAAGTTTTTTTTGACAGACCACACGCAAGAAATGCAATGACTTGGAAGATGTATGAGGAGATGGCAGCGGCCTGCAACCAAGTTATCAGCGACGCATCAGTTCGAGCCGCTGTATTTCGGGGCGTTGGCGGCCAGGCATTTGTTGCGGGGACAGATATTAGTCAATTTAGTAACTTTAAGGATGGCAAAGACGGCATCGCGTATGAGGATAAAGTTGAGACGTATTTAACTCTTGTCGAGAAATTGCCAGTTCCGACCATTTGTGTTGTCGAAGGCTGGGCCGTTGGCGGCGGCATGGCGATTGCCAATGCTTGTGACTTTCGCATAGCAACAACCGGTTCGCGTTTCGGCGTACCCATTGCGCGTACTCTTGGAAATTGCTTGTCGGCAGAAAATCTTCGCAGCTTAACGGCTACATTGGGCTTGCCCATGGTCAAACGCATGCTTCTTTTAGCTGAGATGCCGGAAGCTGATGAACTACTTAACCACGGATATTTGTTGGCTGTGGCTGATCCCGATGATCTGGACAATGTTGTTACCGAGACCCTTGGTAAACTTCTCAACCACGCTCCCGTGACAATGCGGGTAACAAAAGAAGCCCTTTGGCGTTTAGGCAAGGACCTGACGCCAGATGATAAAGACTTAATCCGTGATTGTTATGGTAGCGAGGATTTTGCCGAAGGTGTCCAGAGTTTCATGGCCAAAAAGCCAGCCGCTTGGAGAGGAAAGTAAAGCTAGGCATCGACATTTGACGTTAAGGATCGCACCAACTCCCGAAGCGCCATCTGCCGCAATCAGTTCAAGTCCTGCCGCGCCAACTCATCCATAATTTTCCTGAGCAAAAGCACCGATGCTTCAAAACTTGACACAACATCTATGACTGCAGATGCCATCATTAGGTTGTCAGGCTGACTAAAATCCTCGACCTCAAGGCCCTGTGGATCACGCCATCGTTCATCCTTCGTCAAATCGCCGCTGAAAAATTCGCGTACACGATCTTTGTAATCGCGATCATCTGACGACCAGCCTATGACCGTCTTTCCCTGTGCGTATGCATAGCCAATCTCAAATGCGGTGCCTCCATCCACTCCGGGGCCACGAAAGGGCGTCATGTTGGCGATGATAGCGTCACACGCTTCAATGTTCTGGATGTTGGCGTCAAATACAGCTTCAGCCATCTCCCATTGCGCTAGACCGTCAAAGTTCACGTCGCCATCCAATGGGAAAACGCCTTCAAAGCCGTGTTCAGCACATATCGACTTTAATCGATGCCCTTCCTCAAGCGCATTTGAGAAAAATACTTCAGGACCGGCTAGATAGATTTTCACGACATGATCCAAGTTCAATTTCAAACGAAGCCCAAACACTAATCAAACAGTTTAGATGCGGCAAATAATGGAGATGCCCTAGCAAACACAATGTTTGGACATTAAACTGAAGCCACAAATAAATTATCTATTTATCATCCTGCTCTTGCTATTACACCTCTCGGAACTTAACCCTCTCCGATATGTAGGACCTAACCTCATGTTATTTGCAGCTTATTAATATCCAAAGCGATCAACATTTTTGTAGGTATCTTGACACATCGCTTAATAATGTTCTTTATTTGTTCTAATTGTAAAATTAGGGGATATCCATGCTCTGGCGCTTAACGGACCGACCATCAAAATTAACGTTAACGCTTTATGGAGCGAACGTATCTGCAGGCTTTCCAAGCCCTGCTGGAGATCACGTAGAGGGTAAACTAGACCTTAACGAGCATCTTATTCGCCGTCCCGCTGCAACCTACTTCGTGCGGGCCGAAGGTGAGAGTATGCGTGATGCTGGAATATTCTCAGGTGACTTAATGATTGTTGACCGAAGTGTTAATCCGAAGTCTGGGGATGTCGTTATTGCGTTGGTGCATGGTGATTTGACCGTTAAACGCCTGACTGGTTCCCAACGGGGCTGGAAACTGACAGCAGCAAATCCTTCCTTTGCCGATATCTCCTTAACTGAACTAGGTTGTGAAATATGGGGCATCGTAACCCACAGCATTCGACAGCACTGTGACCGATAATGCCAACGTTTGCGCTAGTGGACTGCAATAACTTCTACGCTTCATGCGAGCGGGTATTTGAACCTCACTTGGTTGGTCGTCCAATCATCGTGTTGTCGAACAATGATGGATGCGTAGTCGCAAGGTCGGCGGAAGCCAAGGCGCTGGGGGTTGCAATGGGCACCCCTTTATTTCAGGTTCGCGATATTATCAAAAAGCATAGCGTTGTCGTGCGTTCATCCAACTATGCACTTTATGGTGACATGTCCGAACGAGTGATGAATATCTTATCTGCTTCGGCTCCAGATCATGAAGTCTATTCAATTGATGAAATCTTTTTAGATTTAGAACGTTTGGCAGTTTCTGACTTGAGTGAGTGGTGTCGGGACTTGCGGCAACGTGTGCGGCAATGGACGGGTATTCCCGTTTCTATTGGTGTCGGGCAAACCAAGACACTTTCTAAAATTGCCAACAAACTTGCGAAAGCAACAGCCGATGATGACGGCGTATTTATTCTAACCCCTAGGGTGATGCAGAACTGCTTATATAAAACGCAGGTTGGCGACGTTTGGGGCATAGGAAAACGATGGTCAAAAATGTTGTGCGGTCGAGGTATTGAAACCGCACTTGATCTTAAGAATGCACAGGATGGTTGGGTGCGGCAGCGCATGGGAGTTGTTGGTCTTCGCACGGTCCATGAACTTCGAGGGATTTCTTGCCATAATTTGGAGACTGTGACACCTGATAAAAAAACCACATGTTGTTCACGAACATTCGCTAGTGCGTCATCTGATAAAGACCAAGTGCAAAGTGCCGTCTTATCTTATGCAGAACGTGCCGTAGAGAAAATACGCCATGCAGGGCAGGTGTGCCGCGTCGTTCAAGTTTTTATCCGAACAGACAGATACGATGAGAATACTCCCCCATATTCTATATCAACATTAGAAACGTTAATGACGCCAACAGCAGATAGTCGTGTCGTAGTTGCTGCAGCCCTCAGAATATTTCAACAAATTTGGCGGAATGGTATTCCGTACAGGAAAGCTGGTGTTCTACTTTTAGAATTATCATCTGATAAAGACGTTTCGCCATCACTATTCGATGACCAGTTGAGCGGTAGTGAACCACTAATGGAAGCGTTAGATAAGGTCAATGCACGGTTTGGACGCGGTTCTATTGGGCTTGGATTATCGCCCAAGGGAGCAAAATGGCGTATGCGTCAGGAGCGTTTGTCACCTCGCTATACGACACGATGGTGTGATATTCCGCACGTCCAGATTGAGTAAATAGATGGATAGTATGAAACAAGCACTTTGCGAGACCTATAACAAAATAGCGGGTAGCAGACACCTTCTTCTTGCTAGTTGGTGAATGGGTTTTGGATGGGGAAACAATGAGAAAAAACCCAACTGTCACCGACTGTTAGGATCAGTTACATTGTCTCTACAGAAAAGTGGTATTTTATCGGGTTGCCATTCACGTCCACACTTTTGTAATATTAAATACCTTCAACGTTCTTAAACCTTGCATCTCTGTTAGGAATAAGGCCAGGCTCAAGCCAAAACCCATCTCTCGCAATTCGTATGTTTTTTTCAATCCTGGCATCACCAAAAAATGCAGCAGAATAGCTTCATCATTAGCTGCTACAGCCTCACCGCTCACGCTGACAGCCAGCAAGGTGGGTAAGATTAGTCATTTCACGCAACACCTAGTTGGCTAAGTGCAGATTTAGCCTGTGGGCTTGCTTTGGTCAGTACCCACGCAAGCCTGTATTACGTTTGAATTCTCGGCAGATCGTAGACTTATGAACACACACAATTAGTGCCGTCTCTGTCTGGTTCAGTCCCGCTTTCATTAATACCTGTGTCTGGTATCTTTGATCTTGGGTTAACTGTATGTAGCGTCTGATATGTGCCTCTTATTCTTGCCGGAACGAAAGGCCATGATGCTACCGCAGATTAACCTCTATTACGACACGTTGAGTTGTACTTAATTGTTGAATTTAGGTAATTAAACGAAGTATGGATACTAGTTAAAACCAATTTTAATCTTAAAATTCTAGGCGGATGCTCAAAATATTAAGGTTTACCACATGATGAAACACTTAGATGACGGTGGTATAATCCATCTACTAATATCATGTGAGGAACGGTTAACGCTGCTAGTCCAATAAATATAATACGAATAAATGCTACGTCGGCTGAGACCTGAAACATAGCCAGCCAAATTATCAATCCCCCCAGTGCCCAAGTGATACAAGTAAAACTAGCGATTTGAAGGCAAATATTTCTTAAAGGAATGGTATTTCTCAAAGGCAGCCAAATATTTCGAAAGTGACGGACTGAGTGAAGGCCACAAAAATAAATTGCAAAACTAACTAAAGGTGGAAGCTGTGAAAATAATATAAGCAAAACCAAAAGCTCGATAAACTCAAGACGCCATTTGGTGTCTAAGATTGCTTTGCATGTATAAAAGACTAAGACGATCAGAAAAATAATAGAAATAAAATCAATCATAACCCAAACTGGACCAGCATCCTTGCCAATAAGGAAAGCATAAATTTGTAGAACTTCTTCTTTATGGCTTTGGCTAATACCAACTATTACCACACATCCGTGGGCGTATCCTTGCACTAAAGACATCCATCCTTGCTTTGTGCGTGCAACGTCGAGACCAAAATGAATGATACTTATTGTCAAAAAAACCATCAGTGAGATTGTAGGGAATAGCATCCAAAAAAATATGACTAACACAGCCATTGCGATGTAAAGACCAAAGAATTTAAACAAGCTACTAGGCTGCCTTGTATAACCGATATATCCTGCAATTGCACCATCTGCAGCGCCATGGGGTAAGCCAATTAGTGAAATTGCCATAAGTGCAGCAAAGTCAAGATTGCTAAAATCTGAAATTAAAGAATTGAGCAATATTAAGCGCCTATTTTAAATTTTAAAAAAATTGCTATAAAGTAACCGTATAAATGATCTGATAAAAATCCACTTAGGCATCGAAAAAATCACCTTCAAGCGAAGGCGCCAACATGCTTCCCCACTCATAAATAAAGCGAATTCATCACCACTTAATGCATCGGCAAGCTGTATAAATATGTAGGGGGTGACGGCAGGCCATTCTTTAAGAACTTTTACAAACATTTGATCCATCCATAAATCAATGATTTTATGAGGTGAAGTGATTTTCATTAATTTGTTTTTGGTTTGAGCTGTTAAAATTGCTGCAGATATTTGCTTTTGAATGAAATAAAATGCGTAACCACTAGAAGGTTTGATTGCGCCGCCATTTCCACCGAGACCTACTACAGAAACATCTGAGCGCTCTAATAAGCCCATTGGAATCGCGCCTTTTTCAGTACGCTTCACTGAAACAACTTGCTTAGAATGACAACGTTTTAGGTAGTCTAAAATTGCTTTCTCAAAAAATTCATCAGGTTCTCTATCACAGCTAAACATAGTGGATTCGACAAGAGCTTCGCTATCAGAAAATGGTAAGATATATATAAAATGAATACCACGTGACTGATCACATCGGAAATCCATCATTGTTGCTACGGATGGATTAAAAGAACCACTTTTAGCCAACACCTCCCAACCTATAAAATGCTGCATCAGTTGTCCATGTGGGACTGGTTGCGGCCTGGTATCAAGAATTTGTACTTTATGATCGCTTGCTACTTTTGACTGACTAACAATTTTGACGCCGTGTGCAATTGCAAGCTCCTTGCACATAGAGGTCCAACGACTACGGTAAATGGCATGGTAGGGGTAGTTAGTTGAAGTGAGTACAACTGTTTTCTCATTAGTTACAACTTGCCAATTCTTCCAAGAACAATGAGAGAGCCCTGCTGCTGTATTAAGAATTGGGAGGTGCCAAAAACCCCATATGTGTTCCTGCTGTCGTGGAGCTCCTTCTGGGACAATCAATGTTAGCTGATGGTCTGGCAGCTCTCTCGCACGTGCTGCAAGTGAGAGCCCTGCGCATCCATCACCAATGATTTGTATAGCTGGCATAGATTAAATTACCATAATTTATTTGATATTTGGTAGTCCTTTAAGGGCAATGTGCAATGTGTAATCATGTGTTTCTGAATCCATTCGACTCCGACAAAAAATTAAGTTCATAATCGCCTTAAATGAGCATCTTAGCTTGGTAGCTTTGCTGGTAACCTGTCGACCCATATGCCAGCTGTAGCCTGATTGAGCAAGCTGCATACCGATCTCACGATAGACCTCAGCCGCAACAGCGATAGAAATACGAGCTCGCCAAGGTAAATATCTATAGCCGATGGCCCCACTTTGGTAATATTTATCTGCGAGCGTTAACAGCTGCATCACGGCTTTTTTGACAAGTAAATTTTCAGGAGAATTTACTTTTTTTGCGGCAATGCAAATTTCTTCAGGGGAGAGGTCTGACACCCACTCTCCTGGGATATAACGTCGATCCATACGGGCATCCTCTAAAACGTCACGGGCAATATTTGTTAATTGCATGCCAATGCCAAGGTCGATAGCATATGATTTGGCTAGAGGATTATGACAATTCAAAGTTTCACACATCAATAGACCAACAGTCCCTGCAACGCAGTAAGCATATCTAAGTAAATCCCGCTCAGAGTTTAGGCGAATTATCCCTCCCGCATCTTGAACCAATCCATCTAATAAGGCAGAAAGAACTGGCCTCAAAGATGACACATCATGGGGGAAAAATTCAAACCCAGAGGAAGCGAAATCATAATCTTCATTGCTTGATTGAAGCTCAGATTGCAGCTGAGTAAGGCGAGCTTCTCCACCCGGTATGTCGCCATCTGCCAGGTCATCAAGAATCCGGCAAAATGCATATAATCTAGCTGCTTTTTTTCTATCGTAAGGGGATAGAAAAATGCTCGCCCAGTAAAAGCTGCGACCATTTATTGATAGAGACTGAAACGGTGTTATTTTTTCGTTTGGGTGCATCAATTATTCAACGCTACATCAATAGACCAAATACCTCTAGGGTAGAAATTTGACAGTTTAGGGAAAAATTTCCTCTTTATCGATAAGGTTCTCAACAACTTTTGCAGAACATAACACACCAGGGATGCCTGCACCTGGATGCGCACCAGCAGTAGAAAAATACAAATTTGGAATATGTGGGTCACGATTGTGGTAGCGAAACCAAGCTGATTGGGAAAATATTGGCGAAATTGAAAATCCAGCACCGTGCATGGATCTATAGTCTTTTTTGAAGTCTTCTGGTGTCATCCAAAAGTCATCAGTAATGCAAGATTTAAGATCGGGCATTATAGTAGCCTCTAGCTCATCTATTATACGTGATCGTAACCATGAGCCTTTTATCTTCCAATCAATATCGGCAAGAAGGTTAGGGACTGGGCATAAAACATAAAAGCTGTCACATCCGTCAGGTGCAAAACTAGGGTCTGTGGCAGTCGGTCGATGAATATATAATGAGAAATCATCGCTAAGTAATTTCCGGTCAAATATGTCCCTTAATAACTCTTTAAATCGTGGCCCCATCCAAATTGTGTGGTGGGCAAGATTAGGATAAGTTTTTCGTGTACCAAAAAACAACACGAAGAGGCCCATTGAGTATTGATTTAAAGAGGTGGGTAAAATGCGTTTTCTGCGCGCAACTGATTTTGGCAACATTTCACTATAAACGGTTGGTGGATCAGCGTTACAAATAATACGGTTAGCGTTAAAGGATCTTCCATCTCTGCTTCGACAACCTGTTGCACGACCATTTTTTATAATTATCTCTGTAACGTCAGTATTTGTAACAACATTCACCCCAGTTCGCTCCATAAGCCGGTATAATTCACTGACAATCTTACCCGTCCCACCCATGCAGAAATAGACACCCCATCGACGTTCCAAATAATGAATTAAGCAATAAATTGAGGTTGTACTAAAAGGATTTCCACCCACTAGTAGTGGATGAATTGAGAATGCTTGTCGTAGTAAGGGATGCTTAATATGACTTCTAACCATTCCATCAACAGTTCTATAACACCTTAATCTTATTAGTGATGGTAGCTGTTGGAGCATGGTAAAAAAATTAGTGAACGGTTTTGTTGAAAGCTTTTCAAAACCAATCTCAAAAATACTCTTTGAAGCAGCAAGAAGTCTATCATATCCAGCAACATCAGCAGGATTAAAACGTTTAATTTCCTTCTTTGTGTCCTCAATACTTGCCCTGTAATCGAATTTATGGCCTCCATGAAAATAGAACCTATACCAAGGGTCTAATTCTTTAAATTCAAGATAGTCAGAGCGCTTTTCTCCAAATAATTCATATAATTCATCGAATAAGAATGGAGCCGTAATGACTGTTGGACCGGCATCATGTGTGAAACCACCCCTTGAAAAAACTTGCGCCCGGCCGCCAATTTCAGGTAATCGGTCAAGGAGAGTAACAGAAAACCCTTTGGCACGCATCCTTAACGCTGCCGCAATACCACCAAAGCCAGCACCAATCACTAGAATATCACTTGAATTATCTTCTTTTGGTAAGACAACGTTTTGATGGAGTTTATTAGGTTGTGACGGCATATTTACTAGTCATCTCGATTAAGCATAAACGAGCTAATTGATTTCTCACAAACCTGTTTCACCATTATATGAAGGGGGGATATGATCTCGTATAACTCAGCTGGAAGTTCTTCTGCTAATTGCTCACAATCACAAAAAACTTCATGCATTTTTCTTGTGGTAGTGTTCATTGCTTCTGATGCTATTATTTTATCGCGCCAGTCTTCAAGTAAGGAATTGCAGCTAGTTCTGTACCAACTATCAAATCTCATCTGTTCTGGTGTGCTGAGCATTTGACGGTAGATCACAGTAACTCCATTTGGGGAACGGCGTGCGAGATCTGAACCTTGTGTCTCAGCACCATCTGTACCTTCAAAATTTAAGATGTCATTCGCAATTTGATAAGCGCTACCAAGATGCCTGAAATAAGCAACAATGGGTGCAGAGGAGTCATTTTGCTGAGCCATTGCCATGATGCCTTGAAGCGGGGCGGCTAGCAGTGGAGCAGTTTTGTTAGCAGACAAATCAACGTAATCATGCCAATTAATCATCTGTTTAATACCAAGCCCACCAACTTCGCCAACAGTTGTTAATTTCATTTGATCAGCGAGTATTCTAACAAGTACTGGCGTGGCTGATATTTGAGCTGCCTCAGCGGCTAATTCAAAAGCGAGTGCTATTAGCCAATCTCCAAGCATTAGCGCCGTATCTGGACCGTATTTATGCCAAACAGATGGCCTGCCTCTACGCAAGGCGTCTCCGTCGCAGATGTCGTCGTGTATCAAAGATGCATTGTGTAGTATTTCAATCGCAGCGGCCCATGGGAGTGCGGCAACCTGTTCTATATTCAGATAATTCGATGCCCTTATGGCTATTTTGGCACGCAGTAACTTACCAGGTTTAAAAAAATGATGAGCGGCTGCCTCTGATAGTGGATGGTTACTTTCAGGCAAGCAATTTTTTACATAACAAATAAGAGAGGATACATCAGTGGATGAATAGGCTGTAGCAGTTTTATTGGAAACCTGAGCACTGTTCACCAGAGAATATAACTTTGACATAGCCTTAGAAACCCAATGCAGTTTGCATATTCGATATTAATAAAGTTGGAACTTTGGCAGATCTGGTAATATTTCCAGAGAGTAAAAGGGGCGGTCTTTTTAGACCACCCCTAAACATACTAGCTTGCAGATTCACTTTCAGTGACAGCTACATTCCAGATAATTACACCGAACGCAATTTTATTTAATACGTCAGCAAAATTATAGATGATGTTAAGCATATCTGCAGATTCAGCAGGATTGCCTGTTGCTAGATAACCATAGAAGTACCCAATTGGGTAGATTGCCCAACCGATTGTGACAATCCAACGCATTGTTGAAAATGCTGACTTCACAGCTGCGGAAGCTTTTTCTGCAGACATACGACCAGCTTCACCAAGGAAGATTTCATAAAGTATGAATGCCCAACCGGCCATTCCAATTATGAAGCCTGCCCATTGGTTGATATAGCCGACTTCACCAGCATAGCCACCAATTAACATTACAAGCGTACCAATCATAATACGCCAGAAAATTCCCCCTGATGCCCCACCAACGGCTCTAAGGATCAAATAGAACTCAACCATTAATAGAGGAACAGTTATGAGCCAATCAATGTATCGATAAACTGTTGGTGTTTCTCCGGTGGAAACCCAAACGTCACGCATGTAAAAATAGTGAACTGCAGCAACTAAAGTCACAAGACCGGAAACAGTCAGAGATGTTTTCCACTTGGCTGATACTCGCTGCGTCTCAAGGAAAAAGAACGCTGTTGCAGCTACAAGAGCCATTGAAATCAGCCAGAACGAAATTCCAACGTAATCATCTGCCATTAAATTGCCTTCAGCGGCACTTGCAATCGAAGGAAAGGTTGCTAGGCCCCCGGCTAATAAAGATAGCATAAAAGTCTTATTCGATAATCTCATTTTAAAGCTCCTTAGTTGTTAACTTGAGATAAAAAAGTAAAATACCTTTTACATTAAAAAACATTTATTGGGCAGTTTGCAAACAATATTAAGCAGAGGAAAAGATCCATATTGTGCTGGACGGATTGCGAGGTGAGGAAATCATTGCAGAGTTGTGCCGCCGCGAAGGCATTGCCCAAAGTATCTATAGCAAATGGTCGAAGGAATTCATGGAAGCAGGCAAGCGTCGGCTTGCCGATGATACGGTACGGGTAGCTCGACTAACGAGGTGACCGCGCAGCGCCTTATGCACCAATAATGCTTTACAGTGGTCTGAAAAGTTCGGTCGCTTTGTTTTTCGCATATCCATTCAATTATGTTGGATACATCTTAGCCTGA
>Ga0208414_1002693_pt1 | contig 11424 bp, 5 predicted proteins | sample AntAceMetag02UKE_FD_184770 | JGI IMG/M metagenome (GOLD analysis project Ga0208414, IMG submission 184770) | Saline lake microbial communities from Ace Lake, Antarctica - Antarctic Ace Lake Metagenome 02UKE (SPAdes) (version 2) | ecosystem: Environmental > Aquatic > Non-marine Saline and Alkaline...
TAGTTTAATAGATGATGAAGGCCAGACTCACCTAACCGCTTTAGGCTGTGTGATTCAAGTTGAACGAGCTCTGGCTATTGGGGGGTAACTCAGAGATGCATCCCGGGATAACTTTTCCGGAGCGTCATGAAGATGCTGATAAAGCGCTCGCTACGCTTCAAGAACATGGCGTAAGAATTTCAATTGATATTTAACGTCCCGAAATAGCCATTTTTTTAAAAAATCTAATAGGGTCAATACTAATGCAAATGAATACGAACAACTGATTAAACAAGGCCACGCTATTATGAATCAAAAGCTTCAATTTGGCGGCGGTATAGCTGCATTAATTATAGCCTTTGCGTACATAGTTGGTATTGCATTGTTTGTTAGACTATTAAAATCAGATAGGCCTCGAAGTCCCCTGCAATGATGCAAACTACGGCAGTCTTCGCATTTCTCTGCGTCGGCATAATCGTAGCGGCTGGGATGATTTTTGTAAGCGCGATGGATACAGTAATCATGCTTTACGATAAAGGCTCAAGCCAAGCTGCTACTTATGGGCGGCAGTAGGTGGCGTACTTAATGGCTTAGGTGCTGGTGCCGAGATTGTGGGTGGTTTATGGACCTTATTTATAAGTTGAGTAACTTTGAGATCGGGTGTGTTTCCCCAAGCACTTAACTCCTTGGGCCTAGTGGTTGGTGTGGCTGGTATTGTCACTATTGTTTCTGCTCTGAAAGTGCTGACAATGGTTTTTGAACTGGGTCAAATCCCTTGGTTTATATGCTCGGGGGTTATCTTGTTAAGAAGTAAATACAGTTAATAAAATGTCATCAGCTCGGTGTTCCCTTAATCTATTGCCGTTAATCTGTTGACTTCATCATCAATAGTGCGAAACAGTTTCACTTGAGTTCTTTAGAACTTTCTATGCGTAGGTGTTTTGGCCAGTTTATTGGTGTGATGACACGGTGTCATTTTAAGAGTAGCACGCTAATTTATGTAGCTATAAATAGTCCTGATATACAATTACGAACTTTTCCGCGATGTTATCTATAATTACTACCAAGAGAGATAAAAATGACCGACTTCATACGTTATGTTTCACTGAAAGCCAACATACAAGGGCTGCCAAAAGAGAGTGACTTTGAACTAAAAGAAACTCTATTTCCGGAACTAAAAGAAGGCCAATTTATAGCTGAGAATCACTTTGTCTCGGTTGATCCGGGCATGCGGTCACGGCTGTCCGGGGTAACGGGTTATGCACCACCGGTCAAACCTGGGGAGGTGGTCAGTGGGTTTTCGATCGGGCGTGTACTGGACAGTCGTAGTGCAGCCTATAATAAGGGCGACATGGTGACTATGGGCGGCGGCTGGGCCTCACATAGCATCTTTGGTGGGGTTGGTTTCGCGTTCAAACTTCCTGAAACCGATATTCCAAGATCGCTGTTTTTAGGTATTTTGGGGATTCCTGGAATGACATCCTATTTTGGCTTAAAACGCATAGGGCGATTTCAGCAGGGCGACCATGTGCTAGTCACATCAGCCGCCGGCCCTGTTGGTGCGACAGCTGGGCAGTTGGCCAAGCACTGGGGGGCTGCCTCGGTGACCGGCATTGCAGGTAGCGAAGAAAAATGTACTTGGCTAACAGAAAAAGCCGGTTTCGACGCGGCAATCAACTACAAAACACAAAGCGATCTTGCCGGTGCCATTGCAGCGGCCTGTCCAGAGGGTGTTGATGTTCTTTTTGATAATGTTGGTAACGCCATGATCGACACAGTTCTTCCAATGATGCGGCTCAACGGAAGGATAATTGTTTCGGGGCAGACGGCCGACTACAGCGTTCCGCTTGAGGAGCGCCATGGCATCAAGAATACGATTGAGTTTATTGCCAAACGACTTCGGATGCAGGGACTTGTGGTGTTTGATGACATACCGAATTTCCCTGAAGCGCAGAGCGCAATGAGCGAGCTTATTCGACAGGGGGTCTTGATCTATGAGGAAGAAATATTCGAAGGCTTGGAGACTCTCCCATTGGCTTTCTGCGGACTATTCAAAGGAGAGAGTTTTGGTAGACGACTAGTCAAAGTTGGGGGTGTCTAGTCTCAGCTAAATTCTATTTATAAAGGGCCAATAAATTCAACAGCTCGTGTTGTTAACTTCGTTATGTTTTGCCCATTTTTTTGGTATTCTTAACTGGATGGTTTTTAGTGCCGCCCAAAAAAGTCAGTTAACGGTAATTTTTACATAATATGGCAAGGTTAAAATCTTTACGATGATCAAGTCGAAGGTGTTGGGTGTGTAGATTAGATTGGTGATTTTCTAACGAGTAAACTGGTTCGAGATGTCAGCAGTGTAAGAGAAGCGGTTGGCCACATGCCGCTCCGCAACGGCTGATTAGAGGCGCCAGTTAAAAGATAAAATCCTGAGCAAATGGAGAAACTAAGGGCTTTTTACTGTGTAATCCCCAAAGGAGTAATGGAATTGAAAATTAGAAACTTAACAGCGTTGAAATTGACAAATATAGGCCTTTTTAAAGGTAGCCGCTGGTTTCTCTGCGCGGCTTCTTTAGTGTTTTTCTGTTCGGTTTCAATTGCCGCCGAAGGCTTGAAATTAACCGCCTTGGACCATTATGTTGCGGCACCCGACTCACATTATAAGTATTCGGTTATCGACACCGTTCAAGGTGAGGGTTACAGAACATTTATTGTTGATATGACCTCTCAGCAATGGCTTACCGAGGCGGAAGTAAATCTGCCGATCTGGGAGCATTTCATGGTGGTGACGGTGCCAGAGGAAGTAGTAAGTGATATCGGCTTTTTGTATATCACCGGTGGCAGTAAATCTAACGCTGCTCCCCAAAGTGCTCCAGACTCTGACATAAAGCGCGCGCTATTGACCAATACTGTGGTCACCACTGTTTACATGGTGCCGAATCAGCCTTTGGTGTTTAAAGATGATAACGATTTGAGTCGTACAGAAGATTCGATTATCGCCTATACATGGGATAAGTTTTTCCGCACTGGGGACGAGAGGTGGCCGCTTAGATTGCCAATGACAAAAAGTGCGGTTCGAGCGATGGATACAGTGACAGATTTGCTGGCGAGCGCTCAGGCGGGAAGCTATGAGGTTGATCAATTCGTTGTCGCGGGTGGGTCTAAAAGAGGCTGGACCACCTGGACCACGGCAATTGTCGACAGTCGGGTCGTGGCAATCATGCCTATAGTTATCGACATGCTAAACGTAGGTGAATCGTTCAAGCATCACTACTCGGTATATGGCGCCTATTCGCCCGCGGTGATTGACTATGTTCTTACTGGCAACATCAACTGGAATGGCACCGAACAGTGGGATGCTTTAATGGATATTATTGAACCTTTTGAGTACAGAGACAGATTGACCTTGCCCAAATACCTATTAAATTCTACCGGTGATGAATTTTTCTTGCCGGATTCTTGGCGGTTTTATTGGGATGAACTTGTGGGTGAGAAACATCTTCGCTATGTGCCTAATTCCAATCACAGTATGGCAGAAACGGATGTGACAGAAAGTGTTGATGCTTGGTATCACGCCATCGTTCATAATGTTTCGATGCCGAGGTATTCATGGGATGTGGCGGAGGATGGTACGATCACTTTGTTTTCCACTGACAAGCCCTCGAAAGTCCTTCTTTGGCAGGCAACCAACCCGGAAAAAAGAAATTTTATGCAAGCCCTAATAGGCCGCGCTTATACAAGTACTCCCTTGCAAGAAATTGAGCCTGGTGTTTATCAGGTTAGGCTTGATGCCCCGCCGTCAGGATTCACCGCTTACTATATAGAGGCTCATTATCCCAGCGGCGTGGTAGAGCCGTTCAAATTTACATCCGGCGTTAAAGTGGTTCCAGATGACACTGACTACAAATGGAAGATGGCATCGGATCGTGCTCGGCGGCAGAATTAAAGGGGTCGGAGGCATTTAATTTTAATTGCCTCCGATCCCTTTAACTGACCCCTTCAATTGTCCTAACTTGTGTTCGGCTTGCGCAATGTCAGAAAGGCGTTAGCATTAAGTTCGTTCAAAGCCGCTTCGAAAACGAAATAAGCCCGTCACCGGCACCGCGCTTTCACCCTGCTTGAAGCTGATCTCCCATGGGTTGATGACCCGTGCCATCCAACGCGTTCACGGCCCCCTGCGTGAAAGTCCGGTTTGCCTCAACTTCGTAGAGGAAGTAGAGAATGTCTTTGATCGTCGAGGAAAGCGTTCCCATCTTCCGTATTATCCACTAACAGTCTGCTGGTCTCATTGATGCACAGGATGGATTCTTCAGAGTTTAATGACGGTCGTCGCGATAAGCAGGAAGAACGCGTTTTTGGTGGTTGGATAGCCGCTTTAGCCGATCATATCGTATCGATGACTGCAGTCGGCGTCTTGGAAGATGGTGAATGGTTCACTACGACGCAACTGACGACGCTAATTTTCCGTCCCCGTGCAAGGTGGGGTTATTCGAATAGAAGGACGCCTAGTTAATCCTTGCCTGGCAGTCGGGTTTTGCTAAATCCCGTTTTAGTGTAGCTAGGGATTTAATCATTGGTTTTTCTAGTGACCATCGGCGGCGCGACAGGAAGCCGACTATTGCTTCGAAACCATTTGGTAATGATTGCTTTATAGCCTTTCAGCACGGGTTGCCCATGATGCATGCTATTAATATTTGGCAAACCACTAGCATCCAAGCTTGACCAAATAATCATCAATCCTCGTTGGGGTTGATAGTCCTTGTTGACCTTAGGAAAGCGAGTAACACCACCTTCCTGTACTGTATTTAAATAAATCATGACAGTGAAGGTTCGTTGCCCCATCGCTGCGCCATGAGAGGCCATTTCATGCTCTTCAAAGTAATCTGTGTGAGGTTTAAATTCCTGACCAACCTCATAATACTGACCTTGAATGGTCTCTGAATAAGAGTCATCGATCCCTAGCAATCTGCAAATGCGCAGATCTATATCTTTGATCAACGCGTCATCGAGGTTGCCCATATCGCAGGTTTTACTTGTACGAAATGCATTATCTGGTTCATGGCTGGAGAGTTCAGAGGGCCGCAGCTGAGATTTTATAACAGTGACAACATGTTCGCATTCCTGTTTGTCGAGGAAGTTTTCAAGAGTAAATAACTGCAGAACGTCTGAATCGAGCCTTTTAGAATTTGGAATAGACAGCTGGCCTAGATTGACGCCTTCTTTGGCGTTGCATTTTTTCTCTTTGGCTTTTAGTGGATTGAAAAGCTCATCAGTGTTTAAGGTTGGCTCAAACTGCATTTCTTGATGAATGGCCTGATAGCTAAACCCTTCATCTAATAGTATTTTGAAAAGTCTATTTCTGTCTTGGCCATCATGTACGTTGATTTTTATCCAAGATTTCCAGGCCGTATTAAATTCGGTTTTTGTCGTGGGCTCAAACTGCATCTCTTCGCGAATAGCCTGATAGGTAAACCCCTCGTCTAACAATATCTTGAAGAGCCCATGCTTGTCTTGGCCGTTCTCAATATTGGTTTTTATCCAGGCTTTCCAGTCAGTATTAAACTCTGTGGTCATTATTACTCCATGAGTAATGGTTTGTGTATCGCTTACGCCTTAACATAAATGAAAATGAGCGAGGATAAAAGGATATTCATACGCCGCTAATGTCCCATTACCCAAAAACAATCAATAAAATAGAGCCTACACAATAGTGGTATTCGGGTCAGAGGGAAAATACAGTAGTTTGAATAATTGGGGTAGGTTTATAGCGTGCCCTTGTTCCCGCTTAATGTCATCAGGGGTTAGTGGCGCTATCGTGATAGTATGCGAACCGAATTTATCGCCTAACTTTAGTTCGAACGCTGCCGCGGCTGTCTGCTAGTTAATTCTCGGAATTCATCGAGAGTCGTGACGCATTCATTATTGGGAAGAAGTCAGCCCAGAAATTTTTGTCCGGCCTCTACGGGCAGGCGGCACTACCGAAATTACCAAGGAATAATCTTGCCTGTAATCTTAACTCGACGCGCTGTCATACTACTCGCGATAGCGTCAGCAATTGTCACTGCCAATGCCTATTACATTCATCCGATAATCGGTCTTGTGGCTGAGGAATTTGGTGTTAGCAACGCGTTGGTCGGTGCTGTCCCTGCACTGAACCAGATAGCGCTGGCACTTGGAATATTACTGCTGTTGCCTTTGGGCGACCGCTTAAGTAATCGCAAACTCACGACTGTATTTCTAGCAGCCCAGGTGGTGGCCCTTCTTATCATGGCGGTAGCGCAGTCTTTCTGGTTGTTTGTGGCAGGTTCGACACTTTTGGGTTTTTTCACCATCACACCATATCTACTCCCTGCATTCGTTTCAAAGAGAGTCAGTGTGGAGCGTCTTGGGACCGTGACAGCTATCCTCACTACAGGGGTCATCGCAGGAGTGCTGATGTCTCGAACAGGAGCCGGTATTGTTGGTGAGTATTTGGGCTGGCGCAATATCTATTGGATTGCGGCTGCTTTAATGGCCGGGGCAACTCTGGTGGTGCCTTTGTTACTCGATGACGACATAGTCGCCCCGAACGATGCTAGAAATACCACCTATGGGGAGCTGATCTCCTCTTTGGTTGGTCTATTAAAGGGACATCCGGCTGTCATCGTGTCCGGTGCTATCCAAGGCTTAAGTTTCGGCGTTTTCCTCTGCGTATGGTTGGGAATTGGTCTGCATCTTACGAGTCCCGAGATGGGCTTTGGTGTAGATGATGTGGGATATCTTGCCGCGTTCTCCGCACTTAATCTTATGACAACACCGAGCCTGGGAAGGCTCGCAGACCGGATTGGGCCGATGCGTACGCGGACCATTGCTGTCTGCATCCAGTTCCTAGGAGTGATAACCTTGTTTTTTACGGACAGCGGCTATTGGATTTTACTGCTGCCGATCTCCCTTATGAGTGTTGCCGGTCCGGTTGTGGACATTACTGGCCGGATGACTTTATTAACAAAAGACCCCGTGATACGCACGCGGTTGATGACTCTCTATATCGTGATTATGTTTCTGGGTGGCGGACTGGGCAGCTGGGGAGGCACGATCGCCTTCGAACTTTGTGGTTGGCTTGGGACCTGCATACTGGCAACTTTTTTCTCGGTGCTAGCTGTTGGGTTTTCGTTGTCACACTTGCACGCAGACTAGATATGCTGTCAAGTATTGCGCACTACTCAGTATTAGTACCGAAGGGATAAACCTTTTCTTCAACCCTTCAACTCTTCAACTCTTCAACTAGGACCCAAAGTAAAATAGAAGCACTGTATTTTTACTCTGACCCGGATGGCGCTTATCCAAATGGCACTTTATTCCTAGATTGCCAGTTCCGGCAGGAAGCTGTCCATCAGCTGACCTTAAGTTTTAAAAAAGCTCCGCTTGTTGTTCGGATGATTCTGTTCGCTGTATTTTATTCAATGTTTTCGAGGCAATGAAATGTCTTTAGCTAGGCCAAAGGGGCCAGAGAAAATCAAGGATTTTTGGATATTCTGGGATTTTTTTACGTATAAACTCACGTAGTAATGACAAATTTTTTATCGAAGAATTCGATACAGTAAAAATCGAGATCGGTATCTTGCCTTTGCTATAAAAATACCCAGTAGAATTAAAGGCCCAATTATTCTTTCCAATCGCCCTTGTTCGCTGAGCAGCTAGGAGCTAAAAACTGTGAGGAGAGTTTAGGCTTTATAGTTAGTATGGCGGCAAAGGTGCTAGTTTTAAAAAGGCTTCGACACTGTTGGATGAGGCTTCAGTTTATGAGAAGCCGTTGGGAGCTATACTTGGTATGGACGCTAAGCTTGGCGAAAAAGCTTAGGCCTTTTTATCCCCGCTGTGCTTCGCGCATGGCGCTCGTTGAAAACTGCTGTGCAGTTATTCCAACCACATCGATTGTTCTCATCCGGCCCTTGAGGGCCACAGACAAAAAGCACCTTAAAAAAAGGGGAGCTTACGCCAGCATTGCCCAACAATCACCTGGAAGGGCGCCACCACAGATCGAATTGTTTGAACGCTCTTAACTTTCCTTTTACTACGTGCTACCAATGAGGGCGGCAGGGCTCGCGGCGGCCTGATAGTCCAAACAACACAAACTTGACCGAATTAGAAGGTTGAACATAGGCTAGGTAAGTCAATATTGTGGAAATACCGGGAGATTCACGAGGACTCGAGTGGAGATAGCTTTATCCTACCTATACTCGGTTTAGTGTAGATAATTATTAGTAATAAGTGCGTCTTTATGCGAGCTTATTGCGGTCGGCTAGGAGAGAAATTCTGGTGGAATTTTCTGAGAATCGAGTCATTTCGACTTTAGTTTCGTGCAATAAAAAAGCCCAGCGTTTTGGCGCTGGGCTTTCATTTCCTTACGGAATTTTACATCTGCGTCGTTTTAGAACTCATAGTTAACGCGAGCATAGAGCATGCGTCCCAATGGATCCTGTATCTGCGAGATAGCACCGGCGATCATGCCAGTCCTCTGTGCTTCGCGATCGAACAGATTACGCGCACCAAGACTCAGTGTTGCGTTACCGCCGTACACTTCCAAGTCACTGTAGGTGTAGAACATGTCTGTCTGCGTCCAGGCGCGAATCACATCCGTACTCTTCCAGGTGTTCTCAGCGCGAAGGAGTCGCTGAAAGCTGAACTCGTTGGCATCGAAATTCACCTGATCTACATAGCGCACAGTAGTCATAACGCTGTGATTGCCAAGACTCCAGCCTAAACCCACGTTGGCACGCCACTTAGGGATGACAGGCACCGCACCGAAGGTGTTGTTCTGTTGGCCCATAGCTTCGCGCACTGGCGTGAATTGGTTTTCCTGCCAAGTGTAGGTATCCACGTAGGTGGCATTCAAACTAGTCCGGAAATTACCCCAGCTAGAGAGGCCGAAGGCGTCTAGATCGAAGGTGTAGTTTGCCTGTATATCCAGAGCCCGAACCAGCATAGTCGATGCATTGTTTTCACTACGGTTGATCCGTGTAGTGGTTGTAATGTCGCCAGGATCACGCTCAATGCGCCTATCCGACAATGGACTCGCAACCCAGTCGGTTAGCTCCTGAACCGATGGAAACGGATTGGCATCAGTAGCCGCAAAACCAGTGGCTGCCTGAAAGTTTGCAAAGTCCTCTCTCACGATATCTTGAGTGGTGGTATCTACAATTCGATCTGCAAAGTCCGTTTCGCTGTAGGTCAGATGTATGTCTAACCCGTCGATCGGCGTCAAATCTATGCCCATCGAGACACTATCCGATGTTTCAGATTGCAAATTTGGGTTACCCGCTCTACAAGATTGAATGAACCCTGAGAAAGTAGTAAATAGATCATCCACGTTGCTTAATCCGCAGTTAGCTGGGGAATTCAGTTGAGACAGGGTTGGCACAATGAAGGCCTCGCCCGTAGTTGCACGTAGCGTTACCCAATCGGCAGGGCTGTAGGTGATGCCGAATTTGCTTACCACCTTTCCCTGGCCGCTACTGAATGACTCGTCGCGCACAGAGGCGCTGATCTCAAGATTGTCCAGTACCGGGAACGAAAACTCGGCAAAGTAGGAGTCACTATTACGATTGAACTTTGTTGGAGGAATAAAGATACCGTTCAAACGGTCATTATTTTGCTCATGAAAAGTAGGATTGTTCTCGTCGGTCTCATCGCGGCGTTGATAACCAAAAGCTGCACCGATTGTTCCGCCGGGAAGCTCAAACCCACCCGGAGAGATAGTACCGTTGATGACTAGATCGAAGGTCTGCAGAGAGTCTATGTTGTTCAAGCGAGATCGGGTATAGATGGCATCGGCCACCGCCTGTGGAGTGCGCATTGCCGAATCGTCAGCGGCTCCGAACGGGTTGAAACAAGCGCCCGCGTCATTGACTTGGTCGCAATTGAGGCCCTGTGTGACGGCGCTTAAACTAAAACCCTGGGTAACCGCGCTGACTACACTGCGCCGTCCATACACATAATCCGCCGATCCTTCCCAGCCTTCGAGAAAGGGCACGGTAAACTTGGCTCCAAATGAAAGACGGGCATCGCGTTCGTCATTTTCTTTGCGATTGATTTGGTCGCTACCGGGTCCGCCGTACATTGTGGGGTTGGTGTTTGCGAGGCCAAACGGCAGCCAAGAACTACTAAACGGCACGTCCTCATTGAAAGGTACGCCACCGTTGGGATCATTCGCAATGTTGGCAAACTGGTTAGTTGCCAATACCACGGCGCCGTTGGGGCCACGCTGTGGTTGCTGATTCCCGTAGGGATCGGCAAGCATCATGCCGTTAGCGTCTAATGACGGCTGAGCAAACAGCTCACGCCCGTCGCCGGCTACAGCTCGGAAAGGGTTGCCCGGCAGTTCGCCACGTACGTTGGGCAGTTCTAAAAAGCGAGCGCCCGGATTGCCTTGATTCTGTCGACCGTGGCCTTGCCATCTTCCCCAGAGTAGCTGTCCGTTTAGTGATAGGTCTTCATTCACTTCCCAATTGATGTTGGAGAAGATTGAGGCCTGCGTCTTCTGCTCAGCGAAGTCTCTGGTGTCGGCGAAGGGAAACCAGCAACGTCCTAAGGCGAGTGTGCCAAATTTGTTGCCGCCCGCTACCAAAGGGTCTGTGACTGGGTCGGAGCCACAGATGGGGTCAGGTGTACTTTTAGATGCGCCGGTCAAAGCACCGGAATCATCGCGCTTCGGTACATTCCAGTTGGCAGGATTTGCGCCACTGTTGTCAGTAAGGCCCGCCAACACGAGTTTAGGGCGGTCAGTCCATTGTAGAGAACCGTTGTGCCGAAAAGAGCCAGCGACCACTACATCGACATCCTCGCCTATCGACGTTCCCCAGAGGAACGAGGTGGTCTGATCTCTATAATCTCCACGCGAGTCTTGTTCATTAAAATGTTCAATTTCGAAACCGTCATAGGATTTGTATGGGATTAAATTAACGACGCCTGCGACTGCATCGGAGCCGTAGAGTGCGGCGGCACCGTCGGTAACGATATCCACTCGCTGCATCGCTATAGCTGGCATCAGAAATTGAATGTTGGGATTGGTAACACGTTTGCCATCAATCAGTTGCAGTGTCGCGCGCTCGCCTAGGCCGCGAAGATTGAAGGCGGCGCTATTGCTAGATGCGCCACTTGCCTGAATCGAGTTGGTAACACCAGTGCCGTTGTTGAACGTCATGTTTTGAACGATCTGAGCCATATTCAGCGTGCCTTGATCGGTAAGATCGTCGGCGCTGAGTGAGGTTATCGGAGAAGCGTCGATGAAACCTTCGCTGCGCCGGATAAACGATCCAGTAACAATGACTTCTTCGACAGTGGAGTCCTGCTGGGCTGATGCGCAAAACGGCGTGCTTAGCAGGGCAAGGGTGATGCTGGTATAGAGGGCTTTGTGGGTGAATGGACTCTTTTGGTAATGCGACTTCATGCTACGTTACTCCCTTACTTTAT
>Ga0208414_1002694_pt1 | contig 11423 bp, 10 predicted proteins | sample AntAceMetag02UKE_FD_184770 | JGI IMG/M metagenome (GOLD analysis project Ga0208414, IMG submission 184770) | Saline lake microbial communities from Ace Lake, Antarctica - Antarctic Ace Lake Metagenome 02UKE (SPAdes) (version 2) | ecosystem: Environmental > Aquatic > Non-marine Saline and...
TCGCTTTTTGCCCACCCCTAATTATCACCGAGTCGCAGATAGATGAAATGTTAGAGTTGTTTAGCAAGGCACTGGATGAAGCACTGATTTACGCAAATGCGCAGGGTTTGTTAACTGCTCACCGGGCAGCAACTTAAAAAATTGATTGCTGCAAGTGCACCGCTTAAAAACAATAAACATTAAAAGGAGCTAGCATGACAGGAACTGTCGACCGCCTAAACCAAACCCTCACCCTACCTGAAGCAACCCGCGGCCACACGCCGCTGCGCGCCAATCTAAATATCAAAAAAAGCAACAATGGCTCGTTAGAGTTAGATAATTTGGTGCACTCAAATGACTGATTCTACCAACCAAACCAGCTTCATGCGCGTTCTTGGGCGCGCAGATGTCGTCGCTCTTGCCTTTGGTGCGATGATCGGCTGGAGCTGGGTGATACTTACCGGCGTGTGGATTACCTCAGCCGGGACCTTGGGCGCAATCACAGCATTTCTGATTGGCGGCGCAGCTATCACACTAGTGGGGCTTACCTATGCTGAACTGGCCTCCGCACTACCTTTTGCTGGCGGAGAACATGTCTACAGCCATCGGGCGTTGGGCTCGAAAGCTTCTTTCATCTGCACTTGGGCGATTATCTTAGGCTATATGTCCGTCATCGCCTTTGAGGCAGTTGCCCTGCCAACGGTGGCCAGCTCGTTAGTGCCGGGTCTAGACAAAATTTATCTATGGACTATAGCCGGCTGGGATGTCTACCTCACCTGGGCGCTCACCGGTATAGCTGGCGCCGTTATGATGACAGCTCTTAACATCGTTGGTGTTAAGACTGTCGCCGTTGTTCAAACCTCAGTGGTGTTGCTTATACTTGTGGTAGGAGCTGTCTTTCTTTTGGGCGCCGGCTTTACCGGCTCGATCGCCAGAATAGAGCCTCTTTTTGTCGATGGTGTAAGCGGCATTGCCATCGTGTTAGTGATGGTTCCTTTTATGTTTGTTGGCTTCGATATTATCCCTCAGGCCGCAGAAGAAATTGACCTACCGTTTAAAGACATTGGTTCGGCTCTTGTGCTTTCTGTGCTCATGGCTATCGCATGGTATGCGCTCATCATTTTTGGGGTCGGGTTTTTAGCATCAGATAAAGCAATGCTGGCAGCAGAAGTACCAACAGCAACCGCCATGGGCATGGTTTACGGTGGGGTTGGCGAAACTATCCTGCTACTCACCGGTCTCGCCGGAATTATCACCAGCTGGAATGCGCTAATAGTCGGCGCTAGCCGCGCCGTTTACGCCCTAGCTAATGCGGGCATGCTGCCTGCCGCTTTAGGCAAGCTCCACCCAAAATACCGCACGCCCGCCAATGCAATTTGGTTGATTGGCGCACTCTCTATAATAAGCCCTTTCTTTGGCCGCCCGGCTTTGGTGTGGCTGGTTAATGCAGGCGGATTAGGAATCGTGGTTGCCTATATCTTTGTGGCGGCGTCTTTTCTTGTGCTGCGGCGCAATGAACCGGAATTAGAACGCCCCTATAAGGCGCCCTTTGGGTTTGCCACGGGGGTCGTCGCACTGGTTCTTTCTATCGGTCTTGTTTTTCTGTACCTGCCGGGCAGTCCCTCAGCACTGATTTGGCCTCAAGAATGGGGGATAATTCTTTTCTGGATCATGTTAGGGGCAATACTTTATGCTCTAGCTAGATTAAGAAATACCGCTTAAACTGACACTTCCCAAATATCAAAGAACATATGTCATTTAGTTAAAACTTTACCGCAGTTTTATAGAAACGCTAGATGTTTTTTGGTGCTAAAAAATCAGATTTTATTCGACCAAATCAATTAGGAAGTAAACTTAAAATGAATGTCCGAAAAACTGTTATTTCAAAATTCGCACTCTTTTTGTGCGCCGGGTTTTTTGTTCAAGCTTCTGCTGCTCAAGTTGCAACCCTAGAAGGCACCGTGATAAAAATGCCGGTTGTTGTCGTTGGCAGTTTGCAGTTCTCAGTAGATCTCAGCTTAAATATAGGCAGCGAACCTTTAACATTTAGTTTGGCCGCTGCCGCTGAAACAAGTGGCGGCAATACTGCCAACGCGCCTTTTCTTGAGGGCGCAGTTTTAAAAATCCCAACTTTAACCATCGATGGCACAGATTTTTTCCTAGACTTAACCTTAACTAACAACGCCCCTGTCACCTTTCAGCTCACCAATCTTGGCGCCAACACAGTCAGCCCCCCAACCAGCGACGAGCTTAGAGTTCAGGCATTCGTTCTTTTTCAACAAAATATAGATAAGCCAATCATCAATAGCCGTTGTGTTAATTGCCATGTTCAAAGCGGCAACGCTCGCGGTACGCCTCTGGTCTATCAGCGCCAGAGCGCAACCTCCGCTGCCAATAATTTTGGGGTGATTGAGGCTTACCTCCAATCTCGACAAAATGGAGTTCAAACTATTCTTTCAAAATCATTAGGTGTCGGCCACGGCGGCAGCGCACAGTTAAGTAGCGGCTCGACTGACTTTGCAAATTTCAGCGCATTTTTGACTTTGTTGGCCAGCTCTCTCAGCAGCAACTAAATCCAACTAAATAGACAACTCGAAAACAACCCTACCTAAGAGGCTCAGCCCTGACGTTAGATTTCATCCGAAGGGCTATTTGGGGATAGTAGGACCGAACTTAAATAGCTGGGCTTAAATAAAAGTACCGAATCACCGGCATGCTTTAAAAGGCGTGCCCGAATATTTTCCAAGCTTGCACGGCGATTAATTTCAAATGCAAACTAGCTGTCTCTGGTGAGCCGCGATGATTTAAAATAAGTCGCGATGATTCAAAATAAGCTCCGGCGATTTAAAATAAGCCCCGGCGTCTGAAGTACCCCGCAGTCCAACCGCACCTACGTCTCAATCAACTAGCATCTTGTACAGCTGATCTTTTAGATGAACTCGGTGAATTTTTCCATTCTCTTCAGTTTTTGTAGAAACCGGATTGACCTCAGCTTCCATGTTTTCAATATCCTTGGTGAGATCGTGATATTGATCAAAGAGTTTGCGGAAATGCCTGTCGCTTGTTTTCAGCTCATGAATTTGATCGCGATGCTGAGGAAATTCGTGCAGTAGATCATGATGCTCTGTAGTCATTGGGTTCACCCAGATTATAATAAATTCAAGGCTAGGATAGCTACTTGCTGAATTGTCCTCATGATCTGCATCATAAATTTGTCTAGAACTATTGCTAAATTTGGAAGCCCCGACAAAGACAAACGAAAAAAGGGAAGTAAAGGTTACTTATCAATCCCTAGTTGCCCTTAGATACGTTTCTCTGTTTTTCTCAACTCTATCTAGTTGGCTGGCTCCAGACGCAGCAGCATGCCATCAACCTCATCTGTAAGAACATACAAATAGCCATCAGAACCCTGCTGGACATCGCGTACGCGATGACGAAGATTGCGCAGCAGTCCCTCGCGCCTTAATTCTTCACCTCGACTATTAAAGACGATACGCTCCAAGTGACCGGTGTGTGGGATTCGCCCCTCGAGCAAGGAGGCAACAAACAAGTTGCCCTGCCACTTTGGAAAGTGCTCGCCACTGTAAAAGGTAATACCTGCCGGTGCGATAGACGGCCACCACATCACAACAGGTGATTCAAATTCGGCAAGCCATGGGGTTGGAGATACCCAGTCACCGCGGTACTGGCGACTAAAAGATACTGTCGGCCAACCATAGTTGGCACCAGGCTGAATAATATTTGCTTCATCTCCTCCCTGTGGCCCGTTTTCACTTGCCCACAGATCGCCGGTTGTAGGATGCAACGCAAGGCCAAGCTGGTTACGATGCCCGAGAGAATAGACCTCTGGCAAGTATTCGCCTCCGCTGAAAAACGGATTATCAGCGGCTGCACTGCCATCAGCATTTAAACGTAAGAGCTTTCCATAGTGCACTTCTGGATCCTGAGCATACTCGCCCGTTGCTGTAAAAACATAGGCTCCACCCACACTCATAAGCAGCTTCTTATCGGGTGTAAATAACAACGCCGATGCAGCGATAGCGCTATCGACCCCTTTGGCGACAAATATTTCTTCAACATCGGTAAGACGATCTTCAACAAGACGTGCACGTGTTAAGGCCACCGCTTGATTAGGCTCGCCTTCATGCATTATCGCTTTGGTATAGGTCAAATAAACAATTTGATCATCATCTGGGTGCACGGCTACCGCCATTAAACCCGCGCGGAAAACATCAGAGTAGACTTCTGGGACACCAGTGACGTCCATCGCCAACAGTTCGCCGTCTCTAATTACACGGAGTTTACCCGTATAGCGCTCGGTAATTAAAATGTCGCCATTTTCCCGAAATGCCATACCCCAGGGGTTCGCAAGTCCCGTGGCAATTGGCACAACTTTCACGCGATCCACTTCGAAGGTGTTAATTACAAAAGGCTCGGTGGGCGACGGCGGCAGGCTCGAAAACTCTGGCTCTTGATCCAAGACCACAGTCTGAGCTTGAACTTGTTCAGATTCAGTGGGATTGATAGGGGATTCTGGCTGACAGCTAAACAGCAACAAAGTAGTGGCAGCCAAGAGCAGGATTCGAAGGCGTCGACTAGCATTAACGTTTATTAACATTGCGCGATTCCTTGTTTTTATTTTGGTTCTTCCCAGCCACTTCAAAATAAAAAAAGGTCCAGCAATCGGGCCCTAACCGGTCGGTTTCAATCGATTAAAACCTAATACCGAAAACCTTTTGATCTGAATATTAAAGAAGGCCGATTCAGTGTAATTGGAGGACCACAAGAAACACAAGGACTTCCCACTGCATGCTGTAACAACGAGACTGCCGTGCTTAGCAAGCCCCTACAGCGCTACTAATCAATTCAGCGCCTTACTTGATAATACCCTCGATCTAATAACCTCGACGGATCACACCGTTACTTACACCATCGACATTACCGCTGCGTAGCCACTGCTTAGTGGCATCAAACAAGATGCCCTGATTGATTTCCCACATGGCATTGTGAGAAGAGCAAGCCAGATCAAGCAGCACTTTGCTGCTTGAACCAAGGTCTTCATACAGTTCACGAACGCGCTCTGGCGGTATTTGCTTGTCATGAGCCGGGGACACCAACAGCATTGGATGATCGGTGGCGGCCACCACATCTTGGCCCCAGCCCCAGACTGTCGTGCGCGGCGCACGGCGCACGCCTTCACCCCAAGTTGCCCCCACTGGATCTGATTCCAACATGGCGCGCCAGACAGCATCCGCTACCGGAGCGCTGTATTGGTTTTCACACTCAACTTGCCGGTTCCAGTTATTGTCAAAATCTGTTCGTGATTGCTTGCTAAAAGCCGGCCCTGGCACAGGTAACTGTAAGGGCGCCGCTGATGACCGATTACGACCATAGGCTGGCGCCAAAAGCACTAAGCGGTCGACCTTTTCTGGATGCAGGGCTGCATAACCTGCTGCTCTGGGCCCGCCCAACGACCAGGCCACCATGTGAACTTTGCTGACACCGCGAAGTGCTCGCACATAGTCCACCACAGCATCTATATCATCCCAATCGGACTCTATCGTGGTTGCCGCAAAACCATAGCTGGGCGTGCAGCCGGTCTCTGCGAGTTCTGGAATAAGCTGATCTCGCTGCGTCACGCTCATGTTGCAGGGGTCGTTCATTACATAGGGGCGCGTAGACCTGCCATACCCAGTGGTATCCATCGCAAACGCGTCAAAGCCCGCTTCTGCTAAGAATTCCATCCAGCTATAGCCAACATGTGGCACATCGAATGCCACTTCCGACGGTGTCCCGGCACCGTGTATAAACAACACAACATCACCAGAGGCGGCTTTCGTATTTGGCAGCATTCGCTCTCTGACATAAAGCTGGGCTATCTCTCCTCGCATAGACGGCGCCTTGGAGACATCAGCCACATAATGGTTAGCCATCAACACAGAAGACTGAGCAACAGTAAATCCACTCAAGCTGCTTAATATGAGGACCCCAACTGCCTCCCGAGCATGCGCGAGAAAGGTGTTGAAACAAGTGGCTATAGCAGGAGTGCCGCGATTTTTTAGCATAGGATAGTAGCCCTTTATTAGTGTCCGCTTAAGGTATCGATACAACTGTGCACATAATACGCAGAATTAGTGGCAGTGAAAATACTAATCATATCCTCCATCAGCTTATCCGTGTAAACAATTTGAAAAACCAAACCTATACCAGTGCCACAATGAAACGGTGAGGTGGCAATAGGCGAAGCCCCGCAAAGGAAACATGCCACCATGGCGTCTATGCGTTTTATACAAGCAGGTCAAAATCTGGCTTTAAAACTAAGACGTCAGCATCCTCTTTGGTACTTTTTACACGACTCAAAATCCCTAACCTAGCTAATTTCCTGTGGAAAATGTAACCACCGTCACATTTCATCAAAGTTTAGATGGACTACCTCTCTGTTAAATTGCATTTTACAAACCCATGTTGCCTATTCATTGAGGCTGCTATTAGCAACAGAGGATTAACTTCACTTGAAATTGCTTATCCAGTCTTTCAATTACTGTTTTTCACGATTTTCCCCTACTCCTGAGCCAACGCTGATCAGCGCGCTGATAATTCTAGGCTACTGTTTAGCTTCGCCGGCTCAGGCCCGCGAACCTACCCTGCCTGGAACGTTAAGTAATGCAGACGGAAGCGCCTCAATCACCGTTAGTGAACCTCACAGTTTTGCCTCCGTATTCTTAGACAACGATATTTATACCAGCCTTTTTACTATCGACGTTGCCAGCCAGGATAGAGGCAATAATGCTGACCTGTTTATGGCTGCTACTGTCGGCGACGTGTGGTACCAAAAAGGCGAGCGAGGGTGGCTGCAATGGAGCCCAGAGTCAGAAGCTCTTAAGCCGTTTAACAGAGCAGTCCTTAGCGAGAAAGTGCAGATGCAAGTCATCGAGGCGCAGTCGCTCGGAGCAGGAAAATATGTAATCTTTGCTGGCTACCAAATTCTGGGACAGCCAATGGTGATAGCCCCACAGTCACTTAAGTTTCAAGTAAAGGATGCAAGCGCTGATACCTTGTATCCGTTTACCTCAGATGCGGCCATGGAAAGTTTCCTGAAACAGGGCTTAAAAGCTGGCTCTGCAAACCCTGAGTTCTTACAATTTGCCACGACTGCAGCAAACGACAGCGCCTCGGCCGAAGCTCCCGCTTCTGCCACTAGGGTCTCTTCGACTAACTTACAAGAAACAGATGTTGATGAAGCCGATACTGTAAAAACCGACGGCGCAAACATGTATACGTTGCGCAGTTGCTCAAAACAAACCTGCATAGTCACCTATGAGCTAGATGCAGGTCGGGCGCAGGCTACAGAGTTGGGGAGCACTCAGCTCTCAGGCACTCAGGCCCCACAGGGAATGTATCTCATTCAAGACCGGCCAGCGGGCAACGACATGCTGGTAACAGTCGGCGGGCAGGACTCCAATACCTATTGGAGGGAAATATGGAACTGGCAAGGCGGTGAAACGCAACTTGAGTTTTTTAACGCTAGCAATCCTAGGGACTTGCAGTCCATCGAAACACTTAGCATCCAAGGCCGATTAATATCCAGCAGACGCATCGGAGACAACATCTATCTAGTGACACGCTTCACGCCTTTCTTACCGGAGTATCAACCTTATGCATTCGACGAGGAAATCGTCGCTCAAAATGCGCTGATCCTGGAGACCAGCTCGTTATCATCGCTGACACCTAAAATCACTAACTCGCTAAATCAGGTGCAGGATTTAATCAGCAGCGAAAACTGCTACCTGCCAACTAAGTCTCTTGATCGCAATCAAAACCCATCTGTAATTACTGTCACTGTCATTCCATTGGCCTCTCCTGCGCAGCACAAAAGCACCTGCTTTGTCGGCAATACAGAAACCCTTTACATGACCTCGGATTCTCTTTATCTGGCCACTACTCAGAGCAATTACAATTCATTTGCTAGGGATTCACTGGTTTATAATACGGAGCACACAACCGCTGTTCATAAATTCTCTTTAGAAAGTGACAGCATTAATTACCGCGGTTCAGGCCAAGTGCAAGGTCATCTTGGATGGAGTGAAGGCAAAAAGTCTTTTCGAATGGGCGAGAACGGGGACTACTTAAACATAGTCACTTCCTTAGGTGACACCTGGGGGGCATCTTCGAGCACAAGACTTACAGTAATTAAAGAATCCAATATCGAGGGCGAACTTCAAACTGTTGACACCATCGACGGTATTGGCAAACCCGGCGAGCGACTTTATGCTGCCCGCTTCGTAGGAAATCGCGCCTATTTGGTCACGTTTAGACTCACCGATCCTCTCTACGTTGTTGATCTATCCAATCAAGAAAACCCGCTGATCGCAGGCGAATTGGAAATCCAAGGATATTCAGACTATTTGCATCCCATAAGCGACACTTTAATTTTAGGTATAGGTAAGGATGCAATTTCCGACGATTCATCTATCGATATTGATGGTGCACGTGGCGCCTGGTATCAGGGCCTTAAACTCGCATTGTTTGATGTAAGTGATCCGGCTAGCCCTGCCGAGGTCAATTCAATTGTGCTTGGAAAACGCGGCACAGATTCGGAAGTACTGAGAGATCACCACGCCTTATCCTTTTTGCCGGCGACGCAGACACAGGCAGCTCGTCTCGCTATTCCCGTTCGCCTCCATGATAAAGAACCCGACTCTGGGGTATTTGATCCCTCAAGCCCAAGAACCTTCTACGATTTTACTCACAGCGGTCTCTACAGCTTTGAAGTCTCTGCCTCGGGGATATTTCAAGCTGGGGTTCTTTTAGGCACCGACCCGGACAACGGTTTCGCATTTGGAAACTATTCAGACCGTTCAATAATACTGGATGATTCTGTGTTCTATATTCATCAAGGTGAGGTCTTGTCTTCGCGTTGGAATATACCAGGAGAGCAATAGTAATCACAAAAACAGGCAGAACAGTGAAGAACAAGAGTTCTTTTGACCTAAAATGAAAAAATATACCTGTCTCATTTGTTAGAAAATAGCCTATACTAAACTCGCACGTATCATTGGGCGCAGTTCTGCAGTACCCAACCTATATACTAAATTGTAGGGGGTCGAAGATGGTTACGTTTTCTAAATACTTCTGTTGCTTTTTTGCTTTAATCCTACCTGTATCTCTGAGCGCTCAACACTACCCAGAAATGACGGGTATCTGGAAAGGGCAAATTCGTATAGTTGAATCACCGAACCTCGATGAAAGCCGATTACAAGTTGGCGGTGTAATCATCCGTGAAGTGGAACTCGCACTCACCATTGTTGCGCAAGATGGAGAGGTTTTTATAGGCTCCTCGCGGCTCTCAAATATGGCGAAAGGTGCCGCGCCTATTCATGTCTATGGCTCTATTCGCTCCACCGGTAAAGAGGGGTTGTTTATCGACTCACTTGGTGGCCACGGCCAGCTTTGGTTCGAGGACGAAAATAGCTTTGAGTACTGCTACACGTCTATAGTGGGGGGCACGATTACTTCCTACTGCGCGGAATTAAAGAAAGAGTAGTGCAAAAAAATAGTGCTAAGGGAATACTAAGGGGCCGAGTTTATTTTGGTTTTATTCGATGAATATCGACGCAAATAAACCTGCCCCCTTTTACTTTGAGAAAGAGCCTAAACATGAGTCGGGCATCGCTAACGCGCCTGATTCAATTGCTGAAAATACCGAATGCTGAATTGCTGCTTGAACCACCAATAGAGTTCATTTGGAATTTAAGTTCGTAAGATTCATCTCCCCTCTTGAGCACTAACGAAGTACCGACTAAATCCGTGGTCACCTCAGGGTTCATGTCCAACTACCTGTCGCACTGGCCACACCAATATCCTCAGAATCAACAACCCAATTCTGTTCCTGTATCTGAGTTTTAAAATGTTCAAATACTTCCTCCAGATCCCAATCTATACTGATACCTTTTGGATTCAAAACTTCCACCGCCACTGCTCATTCCCAGCGACATGAAGAGTCTATAATTTCTCGCGATGGACTTAGCAAGCTCTAACCTAGGAGCGTATTGCTGCGACCCGCCATTGGATTGCAAGCTTTGTTCAGTAAACTGCTTTTGCTGAGCACAATCTTGCACACTATTGTTAGGGCTTGATGGCACAGTTGCGACACCAGTATTGCCGTACTTTTGATAGCCAAAGGAAACTGAGCTCAAATCATCATGAAAAAATCGGCTTAACATTAGTGGGTTTACCGACACTGGGCTAACAAACCTCGTCTGCATATCGAAACCAGCCATTGGCTCTATTTCGATATAGGAAGCCCCAAGCACAGGATCAGCAAGCAAAGCTCTTGACTCTTTTTCTGAAAGGTTGGTTCTTACAGCAATAGCTATGCTGTAGCCCCTATCGATGCTGACAAGAATCGCAAACTCGCCAGGTAAGAAAGTGTCAGGGAAAGCATCGGCACGATCCCTGTATATTTTGGTCCCACGGTAAGGGCCATCGCCAAGAAAAGCCTTAACAACTTCGAGAGGCACACTGTCTACAAATTCAGTATCGGCGAAGGAATTTGGAAGGCCCAGAGAAAAAGAAAGCATCGTTACAAAAAACACTATCATTAAGTGAGACTCAAGTGAGACATAGGAGACCCTTTAGTAAACATCATTTAATGAAATTCGTGGGCTATCCGACTCTAGATTTATCTGTAAGCAAACCACCTCTGCAGTAAAACCTGCGCGCAAAAAAAAGCCGGGAGAATTTATCTTTCTCTCGGCTTTTTAATTGTGTAATAACTACTTCAGAAAAGTGATTACTTCTGTGGGCAAATCAAAAATTTCTTACCCGTAGCCTTAGTATTATATTCACCAACTACGTCAGCTTGCAGCGCCTGCTCTAATGAAATTTCATTAGTGTAGTGACTGGCAAACGTAGTCTTCAATTCGTTAGCAACACGGGTGCGCAATCGCGTAGCCACTTCCAATCCGGCTTTGGCGAGGAAGTTAGGCAGCAACCAGCCGCCAACACCCCATGCCATGCCATAGCCGCGATTAAGCGTGGTTGCCGAGGTATCAAGGCCGCCATAGAGATAGACTTGCTTGTGCTTAACAGACCCATAGATGCTGTATGCGCCAGGCGTTCGGGCGGCCGCCGCTTCCATACAAGATAAAATGTTAGACGCCAGCATTCCGCCGCCAGTTGCATCGAACGCGAGCGTCGCGCCGGTGGCATGGATGGCATCAGTTAAATCTGCCATAAAAGACTCGGCACTGCTATTTACAACATACTTTGCACCCATGTTTTTAAGTAAAGCAACTTGCTCTTCCTTACGCACGATATTCACCAAATCCACGTCGCCATCTTTGCAAATGCGGTTTAGCATCTGACCAAGGTTTGACGCAGCCGCGGTATGAACAAGCGCAGTGTGACCTTCCATATTCATCGTTTCGATCATAGAAAGTGCA
>Ga0208414_1002695_pt1 | contig 11422 bp, 8 predicted proteins | sample AntAceMetag02UKE_FD_184770 | JGI IMG/M metagenome (GOLD analysis project Ga0208414, IMG submission 184770) | Saline lake microbial communities from Ace Lake, Antarctica - Antarctic Ace Lake Metagenome 02UKE (SPAdes) (version 2) | ecosystem: Environmental > Aquatic > Non-marine Saline and Alkaline...
CGGACCCAGCGGTTCGGGCAAGGGCGCCATCACCCACCGACTTGCTAATTATCTAGATTTTCATATTTTGGACAGCGGGGCGTTGTATCGTTTAATTGGCCTCTGCGCCCGCAAAAAATCGATTCCGTTTGATGCAGAGCAGGAATTGGCGAGGCTTGCCGCCAATTTGGATATCGAATTTCGGTCGACGGACGACGCTGAGGAGCCGATCCGAATTTATCTCGATGATGCGGATGTCACACTCGATTTGCGCACCGATGAGGCAGGTTCTGATGCCTCCCAGGTCGCGCCGTTATCCACTGTTCGGGATGCCATAAAGACCCGACAGCAGGACTTTCGGCGGGCTCCAGGCCTGATCGCGGACGGCCGTGACATGGGTACAATCGTGTTCCCCGATGCGACCCTAAAGATCTATTTAACGGCCACGGCTGAAGCTCGCGCTGAAAGGCGCTATAAGCAGTTGATAGATAAGGGTATTAGTGTTAGCCTGCACGACCTTTTTCTGAGCATTCAGGAGCGGGACGAGCGGGACATGAACCGAGAGGTTGCGCCCCTTGTGCCAGCACAGGATGCCCATGTGATTGACAGCACAGATTTAGACATAGAGGCAGTGTTTGCCGAGGTCCTGGCGTTAACACATGCGGCTTTGCAAATGGACGCAAAAGGCTAAGGCAAGAAAAGAACGAGAACGACTAGCGGGCAAACCCCTACCCACCAATGGTTCGGCAGCGCCCATATATTAATTTGACCCGCCAGCATTGGTCATATCAAAGCACCCCGCTTTGATAGAGGTAAGGCGGACATGAGTCGAGAGACTCGGGAAATCCCATTTATGAGCGAAGTAGAAATCGAAAACCCCCTGGCAACACCTGAAGAATCCCCAATTGAAGGCATGGAAAGTTTTGCCGACCTGTTTGAACAAAGTCTGGTTGGTGTCGACATGCAAGTCGGTTCCATCATCACCGGTCTTGTTGTCGATATCGACAATGAGTGGGTCACTGTTCATGCTGGACTAAAATCTGAAGGCGTTATTCCGCGCATCCAATTCCTCAGTGAATCGGGTGAACTTGAAGTTGCCATTGGCGATGAAGTTCAAGTTGCGATGGACGCCGTCGATGATGGTTTTGGCGAAACTCGCCTCAGCCGTGAAAAAGCCAAGCGCGCCGAAAGCTGGATGATGCTTGAAAAAGTTTATGAGAATCAGGAAGTCATTAAAGGCACTATTAGTGGCCGTGTGAAGGGTGGCTTCACCGTTGAAATCCGTGATGTTCGTGCATTCCTACCTGGATCTCTTGTGGACGTACGTCCGCTGCGAGAAACCGAGCACCTTGAAGGCAAGGAACTCGAATTTAAAGTGATCAAGCTTGATCAGAAGCGCAACAACGTTGTGGTATCTCGTCGTTCCGTACTGGAAGAAGAAAATAGCGCAGAGCGCGAAGCATTGCTTGAAAGCCTGCAAGAAGGTCAGGGCGTTAAGGGTATCGTTAAGAACCTCACCGACTACGGTGCGTTTGTTGACCTCGGCGGCGTTGATGGTCTGTTGCACATCACCGACATGGCCTGGAAGCGTATCAAGCACCCAAGCGAAATTGTTGCTGTTGGCGACGAGATCGATGTCAAGGTACTGAAGTTTGACCGTGAACGTAATCGCGTATCGCTTGGACTCAAGCAACTGGGTGAAGATCCATGGGTTGCAATCACCAAGCGTTATCCTGAATCCACGCGCACCATGGCACGGGTCACTAACCTGACTGACTATGGTTGTTTTGCTGAGTTGGAAGAAGGCGTAGAAGGTCTGGTACACGTATCTGAAATGGATTGGACCAACCGCAATATTCACCCGAGCAAAGTTGTTCAGGTGGGTGACGAAGTTGAAGTGATGGTTCTTGATATCGACGAAGAACGTCGTCGAATCAGCCTGGGTATCAAGCAGTGTCAGGGCAACCCATGGGAAGAATTCGCAGTACTTCATACCAAGGGCGACCACATTAAGGGTTACATCAAGTCTATTACTGACTTCGGTATCTTTATTGGCCTCGACGGCAACATCGACGGTCTGGTTCACTTGTCTGACATCTCATGGAACGAGCCTGGCGAACAAGCCGTGCGTAGTTTCACCAAGGGTGATGAAATTGAGACTGTGATCCTGTCAATCGACGCCGAACGTGAGCGTATTTCTCTTGGCCTCAAGCAGTTGGAAGAAGATCCATTCACCAACTACGTGGCCGTCAATGAGCGCGGCCACATTGTTATGGGCAAGGTCAAAGAAGTTGATGCCAAGCAAGCAATCCTAGAAATGGCTGACGAAGTCGATGGCGTATTGAAAGCGTCTGAAATCTCCGTTGACCGGGTCGAAGATGCGCGTAACGCCATCAGCGTAGGTGACGATATAGAAGTGAAGATCATTTCTGTTGATCGCAAAAACCGCACCCTGGGTGTCTCGATCAAAGCGAAGGACATCGCCAATGAAGAACTGGCGGTTCGTGAGCACAATGAGAAGGATACCGAGGTTAGTCCGACCACCATTGGGGATCTGATTAAGCAGCAAATGGATAACGGTTCTAGCAACGACTAGAAGCTAGAATTTATGACTAAGTCGGAAATGATTGAACGCATCGCATCGGTGCAAACCCAGCTCTCAGCCAAAGATGTAGAGCTTGCTGTCAAATTGATCCTGGATCATATGGCGGACGCTCTGGCTGACGGCGAACGGATTGAAATCCGTGGGTTTGGCTCCTTTTCGTTGCACTATCGTGAAGCCCGGCTTGGTCGTAATCCTAAAACCGGCGAGAAAGTTGAGCTCGCTGGTAAATTTGTACCGCATTTCAAGCCCGGCAAAGAACTTCGAGACCGGGTGAATCAGGGTCTTCAGGCCGAGTTGGAGGTTAGCGAGAGCTAGCTGAATGCCAACGGCAAAGACGAATCTGAGCGACCGCTCAACGAAAACCCCAAGAATTTTCAGCGTATGCTGGTTATAATCGCGTCACTAGTAAGGCGCCTATTGTATGAATTTCATTAAAAGTCTGTTGTTTTGGTTTATTGCGATTATTGTATTTTTCGTCGCGTTACTGGCTGCAGTCGACAATAGCGATGCGGTAGCATTGACCTTTTTGGACTGGTCTACCCCAGCGGTGCCGGTGTCCTGGTGGGTGCTGGCGGCATTTATTACCGGGGTCGTTTTCACATCGATGGTGAATACCTGGAGTAATACCCGGTTGAGGCTTAAGGCCCGGCAGGCGAATAAGCAAGTCAGCAAAATTAATCAGAGCCTGGACAAGGCGAAAGCAGAATCCGGTACTGTTACAGGTTCTATTGCTAGCTCTGCCTTGGTTTCTAAGGAAATGGTTTCTAAGGAAATGGTTTCTAAGGAAGAAGTCACGGCGAGTTAAACTTTTTTTGGGTATCAGCCGACTAACTATATAAGTACTTCTTTTCGGTACAGGTTTTAGGTACAGGCATTTAGTTACAAGAGTTAAAATTTTTGGATATTTGAATTGGACAACTGGCTTTTATACGTTTTGATCGTTGGCGCTATCGGCATTGGCTGGTGGATGGGTCGGCGTGAGCGTGTGAAAAGCTCCGAGGTGACTGGCAACAACTACTACCAGGGCCTCAACTATCTGCTCAATGAAGAGCCCGATCGTGCGGTTGCTACTTTTATTGAAGACCTTGAGGTCAATAAAGACACGCTTGAAACCCACCTGGCGCTTGGCAGCTTGCTGCGTCGCCGGGGTGAGCTTGAAAAAGCTGTGATTGTGCATGAAAACATCCTCAAGCATCAGCATCTGGACAAAGACAGCATCCTCACGGTGCAGTTGGAATTGGCCCAGGACTATCTGCTGGCAGGCCTGCTTGATCGTGCCGAGGATCTATTGCTGCAGCTGTGCCAGGAAACCGGCCATATCCGAACAGAAAGTCTGAAACTCATGCTCGAGATCTACGAGCGGGAGCGTGAGTGGCATCGCGCCGCAGAAATCGGCGAACTGCTCGCCGTGGGTGATGACTCTGAAAAATACGAACGTTTTATTTCTCACTATTACTGCGAAATTGCCCAGGAGCTCTTGAAGCTGAAACGCAATGAGGAGGCTGGCCAGGCGATTAGTGATGCCATCGGGCACGACGCCGGCAACCCCCGCGTGAGCCTGGTCCAAGGCCAGCTTGCGGTCGCTGAAGGCAGATTCAACGACGCGATCACCTGTTTGATGCGGATCAAAGATCAGGATGCGACCTATGTACCTGAATCTCTCGATCTATTGGTCCAGGCTTACCAGCAGAGCGACAAGCCAGTAGAAGGCCTCAAGCACTATTTAACCGAGTGTCTGGAACTGACACCCAGTATTTCGATTGTGTTGCAGTTAGCGGATATCTTCCGCGAAACCCAGGGCGATGAAGCTGTGGCGAAATTTATCGCCAATCACCTCAAGCACAACCCGACCATTCGCGGCCTGACCCAACTGATCGATATGCATATCGATAACGCGCAAGGCGTGAGCAAACAGAACCTCTCGATTCTGCGCAGCTTTGCCGAAGCATTAGTCGCCGACAAGCCAGCCTATCGCTGCAAGAGTTGCGGCTTTGACGGCAAGAAAATGCGCTGGCACTGCCCCAGCTGTAAATCCTGGGGCACGATTGCGCCCATCTTTGGTCTCGAAGGCGAATAAGCTCTAACCTTCGCCGGCCGAACACGTACTTATACCCGCGTTAATTTCCACGCCCGAACTGGGTAATGTCCTACTTTCTGCTCCCGCCTCCAGTGCTAATTTTCGTCTTGCTGTTGTTCCACTTATGAACGACCTATGCACGACCTAAATTAATCACTGGAGTAAACAAAAATGAAAGCACAGAACCTCTTTATTACCTTTATCACCCTGCTGGTCTTGAGCCTTGGTAACACTGCCGTGGCCGATGACATGGGTACCGAGCCGAGCCAGGACCCTCTTACCGTCAATATCAACTCTGCATCCGCAGAAACCATTGCAGAGAATCTATTGGGCGTCGGCTTAAGCCGCGCCAATGCGATTGTCGCGTACCGCCAGAACTACGGACCTTTCTACTCAGCAGAAGAGCTATCTGCCGTAAGAGGCATCGGTATGACAACCATAGAGAAGAATGCCGGGAAGATTGTGGTCGACTAAAACCAGGCTGATTGCCCGAGATAATCTGCGTTGCCCACACAGCGCGGGTTTAGTGTGAGCCCGCCGTTTGGCGGGCTTTTTTTTGCTCCAGACAGGCGAGATTGGATGGCTTGCCTATATACTGTCTTTATGGCCAACGGATTGATGTTCATACTTCTTTTCATGTTTACTACTCCATCCTTGGGGCAGAGTTGCGATACTGCGTTGCTGCCTATTAATACGGTGGTCTCGGCATCCCTAAGCGATCAAGATTGTAGGGTGAGCGATATTCTGGACTCCGGAGATAATTCTCTTGTAGATCAATATCAGTTCACTTTGAATGCCCCATCGAGCACGACCATTTCAATGTCTTCGACGTCTGTAGACTCTTTTCTCAGATTACTGTCCTCGAATCTCACTTTGCTTGCTCAAGATGACGATAGTGGCACTCAGTTTGATGCTCTGATTTCCGCGCAATTGGATAGCGGGACCTATATCTTACTGGCAAATTCTGCGACAAGTTCTGTTGAAGAAGGGACCTATACCATTAGCGCGTCGACAAGTGGCGGATCTACCGACTTTGATGGTGATGGTCTGGCGGATGATATCGACGCTGATGATGATAATGATGGCGTTGATGATGCTCTGGACGCTTTTCCGCAAAATGCGGCCGAAACGAAAGATGTTGATGGTGATGGTATTGGTGATAACGCCGATAACAGTATTCAACTAGCGTCTGGAAATATTCTGAGCCTACCCATTGTCGGTCGAAGTTTGGTATCGCCGACCGGCGCGAGTCTGACTGTTCCAACCAACGCGACTGCTGTTTCGCTAAACGTAACCGTGGTGAACCCAGACACGGCGGGATTTGTCACGGTTTATCCCTGCGGCGTCGAGCGCCCATTGGCCTCTAACTTGAACTATTCCGCTGGTACAGTCGTGCCTAACGGTGTGATTGCATCTTTGGGTATCGCAGGGTCGGTCTGTTTCTATTCCCAGGCGCGAATCGATTTGATTGTGGATGTTGCCGGCTGGTTTGAGGGTGATGCTTATACTGGGGCGACACCGCAGCGACTTGTTGATACACGTGACGGCACGGGGGGCTTAAGTAGTCCGCTCGTGCCACCTAGCAGTTTGACGATTCAGGTGGTCGGCCTGACGGTCATGAACGCGCTTGGCGTCGTCGTAGATATTCCAAGTTCCTTATCTGCTGTTGCTTTAAATGTGACTGCAGTAAGCCCGCAGGCGTCAGGTTTTGTCACGGTTTACCCCTGCGATGCTGAAAGACCGCTTGCATCAAATTTGAACTTTTTGGCTGGGAGCGTGATCGCAAATGGCGTCATCGCTCCCGTCAGCAGCACGGGAACAGTCTGTATTTATTCCGCAGTTGCGACCGATCTGGTTGTGGATCTAGCCGGCTGGTTTGCGGGCTCGAAATTTACAGGTGCAGTGCCAAAGCGGTTTGTTGATTCAAGATCAGGGTTTGGTGCATCAGCTGGGCAACTTGTCGCCGGTGGTGAAGTTGAAGTCACCATCGTAGGTGTTTCCATAAATGTAAGTGGCACCGAAGTTTCTATTCCGAGCACTGCTGTAGCGGCTGTGATGAATGTGGTTGCCATAGGACCATTGGCAAGTGGGTTCTTGACCGTTTACCCCTGTGGCGTAACGCGACCACTCGCTTCGAATGTCAATTTTGGTGCAGGTGATGTGGTGGCCAACAATGTTATTGCGCCCATCGGTTCAAATGGCCAAGTGTGCGTATATTCTTCAGAGGCGACTCACGTTGTGGTGGATGTTTCTGGGTATTTAACAAACGAAGCCTCAGGTGGCTTTGTCCCCAGCACGCCCAGTCGATTTGTCGATACGCGTGATGGTACTGGCCCAAAGCCCGAGTAAACCTCTAGCGTTGACCCGCTGCGAGTCACAGGATTTAATGCGTAAACTTGTTACTGGTGAGTCATATGCTTAAGCCTTTGTTGGCGGTCGTTCTCGTGGTTTGTATCTGTGCTGTTATCGTTGGCGTGCGGCTTGCTTTTGTATCTCCGGCCATCCCATTATTACCGGCAAACAATGACGAACAATTATCCGCACCTGATGATACGGAAACACCTCCGCCGCTAAAAGTTGCTGAGAATGTGATGGAGAAGGTAGCAGAAGACATTGGCGCGCCAGGCTGGATTGAAAGGGACCATGCACCTGTTGAGCTTGCTACCTATATCCCAAACTTAGAAGAGCAAGCCTTTCTGAGTCTGAATCGAGCCCAATTAGAAAGCGTTTTGGTCGGCGATAGACTCAAGCTCTGGATACCGCAGGAGCAACAGATGCTCGCGATATTGATCAATACCAGGGATACCTTAGCGAGTGGTAATGTTTTGGTGAAGGGCTTCCTGGATGGTGACCCTGACTATCCATTTGTCATGACGATCGGCCAGACGTCTACTTTTGCTACAATTTCGACCCGGGAAGCAGTATATAGTCTGAGGGGTAATAGATCTGTGGCCTGGATAGCCTCTTCCGCGGCGTTAAAACAGCATTTCCCGCAGAAAGAGCAAGACTACGTCATACCTAAAAATTCTTGAACAAGGGCTATGCTCAATGAAGGCAAAAGTCATATTCGCCAGCCTGGCACTGTTAATCTCTCAAGCCGCCTTGTCCGCGCAAGTTGAACTGGTATGTCCTTGCGACGTCGATGCGCTGGGTTTAACTGGCGTGAGCATTACGGCAGGTATCAAGAATTTAGATAGCGCGGACTCCGGTAAGATGAGATTCCGAGTGATTGGCTATAAGCCAGCGGCTGGTTTGCCTGGCTTTCGACAGGATACTTTTTTTACTCTGGCAACTTATGAATTGTTGGACATTTTGGCCTCTGGCTCGTCTATTGCGAGTTCTACAGTTAAGACAGGCCTGATTGTGCCCGGTACAGATTTGACCCTAGCGCTGCTATTAGAAGAATTAAGAGGGACAACCTGGACCAGAACGGATTTTGCGCGGCTATCCCCGGCAGTGACTTTAGGTAATGGCGGTGAAACAGCTTTTTCTGACGACGAGGCTCGGTCTGCTGCTATTTATCTTGACGGGCTTGCGACAGCAACGGTTTCAGGCAGTCAGATCAGTATTCAACTCCCGGCTATTGGAAACAGTTCCAGAACTTTCTCAACGGGTGCGCTGACTTATGATGTTATTCAAACATCATCTACGAGTGCTTTCAGTTTTTCAGATGGGACTTTCGCCGTAGACGAAGTAACTATCGCCTCTGACCTGCCACCCAGGTCTCTGCTGACAGCCCAAACGCTGAATGCGAGCTTCTCTGATGGCGGAGCAGGCAACTTCTTCCATCTCAGAGTACGTGAAAGCGGTGGCTCTTCGTTCCTTTATCAGACGATATTGAACACCGGCGGATCACTCCCTACAAGATCGATGGATCTGACCAACATTCGAGTGCTGGATGACACCGATGGTGACGGTGTTAAAGATTACAACGAGACACTGCTGGGTACTGATTTATCGGACGCCTCATCCAAACCCGCTTCGAATTTTATCGATACGCTAGTGATTTACACGCAAGGTGTACCGGCCTTGTATGGAGGAGATCCGTCTGCTCGAATCGACCAACTCATTCAGTTGAGTAACCAGGTTTATGAAAGCAGTGGCTTAGAGTTGCGATTGCGACTTGCTTCAAGCGTTCAAAAAACAGTTGATGAATCGGCGACATTGGCAACGCTGTTAACCGCTATGGATGACAGGTCTGGGAGTTTTTCTGACCTAGAAACGCTGAAAACCAATGCTAACGCAGATATTGTTGTGCTGATGGTGCCAAACAACCCCAACTCTGATCTTTGTGGTTTGGCTAATCTAGGCGGATTCGGCTCAAGAGGTGACTTTCTCTCGGAGAATAATCGTGCCAATGCCAACGGCACTGTTTTCATCAACTGCGGTGACGATACGACCACGGTGCATGAAATTGGCCACATCCTGGGCCTTGGGCATTCTCGTAAACAGGATCCTATTGAAGGCGGAACCTATTCCTGGGCGGTCGGCTACGGATTGGACTCACAGTTTGTCACAGTGATGGCGTACGGCAGCGAATTCAGCACTTCTAATACGATTTTGAAGCACTCGAGCCCAGCCTTGACCTGTACGACAGCACCCTGCGGCGTTGCAAAAACAGATGCGGCCAATGGGGCCGACGCAGTTGATGCACTGCGAGTCTCGCAGTACCAGGTTGCTAAATACTACGCTGCGCCAACGAGCTCAACCGATACCGACGGCGACGGCACCCCTGACTCAACCGACGCAGACGATGATAATGATGGTGTGCCAGATGTTTCAGATACATTTCCAACGGACAGTGCTGAGTCTACGGATACGGACGGAGACGGAACAGGCAATAATGCTGATACCGATGATGACGATGATGGTGTTGCAGATACGAGCGATGCATTTCCGTTAGATAGTGGCGAGACTCAGGATGGTGATGGAGACGGTATCGGGGATAACGCGGATATAGGTATTCGTTTAACCTCATCAACATTGCTTGAGTTACCCATCATTGGGCGGACCTTGACCGCGACGACTGGTGAGAGTCTCACTGTGCCACTAGAAGCGACAGCAGTCGCATTGAACGTTACTGTGGTTAATCCAAGTCTATCGGGTTACGTGACGGTTTGGCCGTGTGGGGTAGATCGTCCTGTGGCCTCAAATGTAAATTTTGTTGCTGGTGACATTGTACCGAATGGCGTTATTGCTCCAATTGGAGTCGATGGGAAAGTTTGTTTCTTTGCTTTTTCAGCCACAGATCTTGTGGTTGATGTTGCAGGCTGGTTTGTAGGTGATTCATTCGTAGGTTCAACGCCTCAAAGGTTAGTTGATTCGAGAATAGCGAATGGCACAGCAACGAGAGAACGAATTACTAGGGATAGCCCTTTACGGATTAAGGTGACTGATCTTGCTGTAAGTACTGCAAATGGTTCAGCGACCCTGGTTCCCTCTCAAGTATCCGCCGTAGCATTGAATGTGACCGCGGTAAGCCCTGTTGCGGATGGTTTTTTTACGGCTTACCCGTGTGACGTCGATCGACCTGTTTCCTCCAATGTGAATTTTGGTCGGGGCCAGGTTGTTGCAAATGGGGTAATTGCGCCAGTAAGCGCAGAGGGAGAAGTCTGTTTGTACACATCCTCAAGCAGTCATGTTGTGGTGGATTTAGCCGGTTGGTTCATTGGTGGTTTTACAGGCTCGATACCTGAACGACTGGTTGATACCCGGAATGGCACAGGAGGTCGCAGAGATCGATTAACGTCGGGTAGCGTATTTGAAGTACCTGTCAGCGGAGTAAATCTATCAGTAGGTGGTATGCCAAAGGCGGTGCCCTCATCGGCGACTGCGGTAGCGTTGAATGTTACAGCGGTCAGTCCCTCAGGCGGAGGTTTCATAACCGTTTATCCTTGTGGAGTTTCGCGTCCGAATGCATCTAACCTCAACTATATTAGAAATGATGTCGTCGCAAACAATGTCATAGCAGCCGTGGGAGCAAACGGTTCAGTTTGCGTGTATACGTCATCATCATCGCATCTGGTCGTTGATGTATCTGGTTGGTTTAGCGGTACGTCGACAGACGGTTTTGTTGGTGCAACGCCACAAAGGTTTGTCGACACCCGATTTGGCGATGGCCCACCTCCTGAGTAATTTCGGGCACTTTTGTCCCAAAACTTGGATTCCTTCCTATACTTTAGGGATGAAGCAACTTGTACTTTCAATATTACTTGCGTTCGTTTGCAGCGTTTCCTTAGCTGCTCCTTGTGATGCGACACTCGTATCTGCTAACGGGACAGTTAGTGGAGAGCTTAGCTCGAATGACTGTAGAATTAGTGACCTATTTCCTGGAGATGATAATTCCTTCGTAGATGTTTATCAGTTCACCCTGGATATGGTTGCGACTGTTTCTATTGAGATGAAAGTGGGAACGATGGTCGACCCATTGTTGAAATTGACCAGCACCTCTTTCGTATTACTAGAAGAAGATGATGATAGCGGTAGTGGATTTAATGCGTCCATCAATAAGCAGTTAGAAGCAGGAATGTATCTCGCGCTTGCCAACTCTGCAACGAGTAGTGATCAGGATGTGGGAAGTTATAGTCTGGTACTGAAAGCCATTGAAGTAGGGGGTCAAGATACCGACGGTGATGGCATACCGGATTCTACAGACACAGATGATGACGATGATGGTGTTGCAGATACGAGCGATGCATTTCCGTTAGATAGTGGCGAGACTCAGGATGGTGATGGAGACGGTATCGGGGATAACGCGGATA
>Ga0208414_1002698_pt1 | contig 11406 bp, 9 predicted proteins | sample AntAceMetag02UKE_FD_184770 | JGI IMG/M metagenome (GOLD analysis project Ga0208414, IMG submission 184770) | Saline lake microbial communities from Ace Lake, Antarctica - Antarctic Ace Lake Metagenome 02UKE (SPAdes) (version 2) | ecosystem: Environmental > Aquatic > Non-marine Saline and Alkaline...
CCCACCGACCATTCACAACCTTGCAACCAACCACGTTCCCCGAGACTCGTTCGTCGATGAGTACTTCTTCGCGGGTGTCGCACCCGTCCGAGTCAAGATCGGACCAATGTCGGAACAGACCGCGGTTGTAGCCCGATGTCACTTCATTGGAAACGGGAAGTGAATTCAGGATTCGAATAGGTGCGACTTTGGTGGCGGAGACTGCACTCGGTGAGAATCCAAAGGCCACCGCGGCAACGAGCACCGCCACGAGGGTTCGTTGAATGAGGGACTTGCTTGCTAATCGTTGCAACATCAAAACCCCCCTCGATATGAACTATAACAAGGGGGGTTTACAAACTTTAACCTTCTAAAGGAATCCGGATTTCCTCTTCGCGAGCGATCGCATTTCCGTCGGCGTCGTAGATTGTGACGATCTCGTCCTCCAACACCAATCCACCGTCGGCATCAAGTACGTCGATGATTTCGTCTACTACTGAACCTTCTGCGCCGGTCGCAACGATTACCTCGTCTGACACTGCGCCAATAACCTCGCCATTTTCGTCGAGCACAATGTTGATCGACAGGTCGTCGCCCACTTCGATCTCATTTGGATCCACAATTGCGTTTCCCACGATTTCATTTCCCATGATTCTCACTTTCAATGTACTCGATTAGTTGAAGATCAAACTTTAGTGAGACGAATATCTTGAACTTGATTGCGGGCTGCCATTGCACTGGAGTCATTCACCGCGAAATGCGCTTCCAACTCGGCGGCAACCCGATTCTGGTAGTGGGTGAGTTCACGCTCGACACGATCCTGGTCCCAGCCAAGTTCGGCACCCATGATTTGCGCTACTTCTGCGGCAGCTTGCAGACCTTGGTCCGGGGTCTCAATCGAAAGGTGGGTTCGCCTGGTCAAAATGTCGTCAATGTGAAGGGCTCCCTCGTGGGTTACGGCGTACACGGCTTCAACCCTCAAATAACCCGCGCCACCCGCGATCGGCTGGGCGAGTTCTGGTCGGTACTTAAGGATCGAGGTGAGGTCACCCGACATTGATCCGTAACGCCCCAAAAGGTGGTCGATCCCCTTGACGTTCAAACCGAAATTTTTACCGTTGGCGCGCAGGTCAGATTGAACGCGTTCAAGGTCAGTGGCACCAATTAGCAGAATGTTTTCGGTATCTGACTTTGCGACCTCTTGGATGAGCCCGCGGCTTTGCAAGTCTTGGATTGCAGCATTGACGGCGTCCTCGGCCATAACCCGATAGGTGGTGTATTTACCGCCGGCGATTGTGGTGAAACCTGGAACGGTTGTTTCCACCGCGTGTTCGCGGCTGAGGTCACTCGTTGCGCCTTCCTTGCCCTTGATCAGTGGGCGCAATCCCGCGTACACCCCGTCAATGTCCGCGACGGTCAATTCAACGTTGAGGACCCGGTTGACGTTGCGCAATAAATATTCAATGTCGGTTGCACTTGCCGCGGGGTGGTCAAGTCCCTGCTCCCACGGGGTATCGGTTGTCCCAATCAGCCAGTGGGCGCCCCATGTGCGAATGAACAAGACGCTGTCTTCGGCTCGGACAAATACCGAGACTTCGGAGTCGATCCGATCTCGTGGCACGAGAATGTGGACTCCTTTAGACGCTTGTACGGAAAAGTCGGAGTTGCCGCCCGCCATTTTTTGAAGGGCGTCCGTCCACACGCCCGTCGCGTTAATGACCGTCCTGGCTTTGATGTGAAATTCGCTGCCGCCCTCAAGGTCTTTCACGTCGGCGCCGGTAACCGCGCCCGCGTCGTCATGCGAGATGCCAACAACTTTCAGGGCAGGAGCGACAACGGCTCCGTAAGCTGCCGCAGTACGAACAAGTTCCAATGTGTGTCGGGAGTCGTCGACTTGGGCATCGAAAAAGGAGATCCCTCCGACCAAACTTTTCTGCGCGAGACCGGGTGCGCGGGCGAGAACTTGTTTGCGACCAAGATGCTTGTGACGGGGGACAGCTCCTGCACCACCGATTGTGTCGTAGAGGAAAAGTCCGGCGCCCATATACGCGCGCTCCCAAATCCGGTGTTCGATCGGGTAAATGAATTCAATTGGGCGAACTAGATGGGGGCACAGTTTTTCTAACATGAGGCCGCGTTCTTTAAGCGCCTCGCGGACCAATCCGAAATTGAATTGCTCCAGGTATCGCAGGCCACCGTGGAAAAGTTTGCCCGAGCGACTGGACGTTCCTGCTGCCCAGTCTCGCATTTCAATGAGGGCAACGCTTAATCCACGCGACGCCGCGTCAAGCGCCGTCCCCGCTCCGGTGACTCCGCCACCAATCACCAATACGTCGAATTCTTGGTTGGCCAGTTTGACCAACGCTTGCTCACGCTGGCCCGAACTCAACACTGAATTAACTAATTCCACTCAACCATCTTCGCAGGTCACCGGCAACCCGCCCGTTACGGTTGACGTTTCGACTCGCACTCGCACTCGCAGCCGGCGATAACGCCGGTAGGGGAAAACGCCGGGGGTAAAAACCTCCAAAAACGTGCAGGACTCGCAACGACCGTTGATCCAACCTACAGTGGTCCAGTGAAGTTTCCCCGGCGTCTGGTCGCAATTTCCTCGGCGCTAATTCTCGCCGGGTTGGTCATAAGCCCGGCAGCCCAGGCTGCCGGTGAACCCGAAACCCTCAAAATTCAAGGTGGACCGGTCTCGGCAACTGATTCCACGGCCGTTGAACTCGACGCGGATCTGTACCTACCCGAGAAAACCCCCGCCCCAGCCGTTGTACTCGCCCACGGATTCGGCGGGGACAAAAGCGGCAGCGCCGACCAAGCCACCAAACTCGCTGAAGCTGGCTTCGTTGTGCTCACCTACTCGGCCCGCGGATTCGGTGAGTCAACCGGTTTGATCTCGATGAATTCACCGGACTTTGAAGTCGCGGACGCCTCGAAGTTGATTGATTTTTTAGCCCAGCGAACCGAAGTCATCCAAGACGGTGAGGGTGACCCTCGCGTGGGGTTCGCCGGTGGTTCCTACGGTGGCGCACTTGCTCTCTTAATCGCAGGTTACGACAACCGGGTGGATGCTGTGGCCTCGGACATTACGTGGAACGACTTGGAATCCTCGCTCTTCGGGCAGAGTGTCGCAGGCTCGACGCAGCTCGGGGTTTACAAAAACTTGTGGACCGGATTCTTTTTCAGTGTGGGTCTGCGCAACACCGACGGGAAAGTGACCCGCTGCGGAAGGTTCAGCCCGCAGTGGTGCACCGCTTACACCGAATCGGCAACAACCGCGCGGGTCACCGACGCGACCCGTTCCCTCATGCGAGAATCCTCACCGATCAGCATTACCAACCGAATCACTGCACCTGCGCTCATTAGTGGTGGTCAAGCAGACTCGCTTTTCCCACTCGCGCAGACAAATGCCAACGCCCAACAAATCATGGCGGCTTCCCCGCAAACCCCCGTGTCAGTTCTTTGGCACGGCATGGGTCATGACGGTGGCGTTGATGAACGCGAACGACTCGAGACATCGATAATTAATTGGTTCACGAAATACTTGCTGCAAGCTTCGGAAGGTCTTGGAGTAACCCAACCATTTGAAGTGACACTGACCTCCGGCGAGATCTCAATTCAAAACAACCAGCCACAACCCACCGTTGTTGCCGGGGCTAAATACCCGGGACTTTTCGGTAGCGAACAACAATCGATACCGGTGCTCGGACCTCCGCAGCAAATTCTTTCACCCGCCGGTGCAAGCCCGGCAGCCATCAGTTCGATCCCTGGATTCGGTGGATCCCTCGCTGGAAACCTTGGTTCACTCGTCTCAACGTCGTTCCCCGGTCAAAGCGCTTTCTTCCAGTCACAACCACTCGACGCTGCCACCGACATCATCGGTTCAAGCCAAGTCGAAATTGCGTTCGCATCCGAGGACGCTGTCACCGACGCTGTCTTTTTCCTGAGCTTGCAAGTTGTTGGTACGAACGGTCGCGCGAGTCTGCCGCAGGGACTTGTCGCGCCGGTACGGTTCGATTCACTGGGAGCTGCCCCACAGGTTGTCACCGTTGATCTCCCCGCAATTGCGTTGACCGCGAACGCCGGTGACTCGATCCGACTCGTTGTGAGCACCACCGACCTGGCATTTCGGATGCCCCTTGATGAACGCCTCTACACCGTGGCCATGACACAGGGCGCGGTCAACGTCCCGATCGTTACCGGCTTGACGCCCATTGGTGGCGAGGATGCAACATTCGCGTGGCTCCTGTTGATTATTCCGGTGCTTGCAACCGCTGGGGCGATTCTCTTTGTGCTACGACCACGCGAACCAAAGCCGTTACACGACACTGACTTCGCAGACTCAATAAACGATGCACCGGTGATCATCGAAGATCTTTACAAGACATACAAAGGCGGCTACCAAGCGGTCAAGGGAGTCAGCTTCGAAGTCCCACGCGGTGTCGTACTCGGTCTACTCGGACCCAATGGCGCCGGCAAAACAACCACCATGCGGATGATGATGGGCCTGATCGCCCCCACCCAAGGTGAGATCACACTTTTTGGACACCCGGTGTATTTCGGTTCCCCGATTCTCTCCCGCGTTGGTGCACTCGTCGAAGGCGCCGGATTCCTGCCGCACCTGTCCGGGCGTGAAAACCTTGAGTTGTATTGGAAAGCTTCCGGTCGCACCGGTGAGCCCTACTTCGACGAAGTCTTGGAGATCGCAGACCTTGGTACCGCGATCGAACGCAAGGTGAAGGCCTACAGCCAGGGGATGCGCCAACGCTTGGGGATCGCGCAAGCAATGTTGGGTAAGCCCGACCTGCTCGTGCTCGACGAACCGACCAACGGACTCGATCCACCACAAATCAAAGCGATGCGCGAGGTCATGAAAAATTACGCGAACACCGGACGCACGGTTATTGTTTCCAGTCACATGCTCAGCGAAGTCGAGCAGACCTGCTCGCACGTCGTGGTTATGCACCGGGGTGAATTGATCGCAACGGGTAAGGTCTCGGACCTGCTCGCCGGTCGCACCGGTGGCAGCCTTGAAGACGTATTCCTCGACATGATCGGTGACGACTTGACGGTGGGTCAATCATGAACACAACAACAGAAGTAACAAAGTCGAAAAAGGCACTACCGTTCCGCATTGAGTTGATTCGTCAGGTCAAACGCAAGCGCACCCTGGTCGCATTCATTCTCTTGATCGCCCTACCCCTGATCGTGGTGACGGCCGTGAAATTTGGCCCGTCCTCCAACGACAGCGGCGGTGGATTTGGCGGTGGCGACCTTGACCTGGTGGGCTTGGCGACCTCTGGTGGGTGGAACTTCGCCCTGACCATGATGTTCTTCGCATCCGGCTTCCTGCTACTCATTTTGGTCGCGATGTTCACCGGGGACACCGTCGCCAGTGAAGCATCCTGGTCAACCTTGCGCTATCTGTTGATTGCGCCGGTCCCACGACGGCGATTACTCACCATCAAGTTGGCCGTTGCGTTGCTGTTGTCTTTCGTGTCGATCGTGGTCCTGGTTGGGTTCTCCTACCTCGTTGGAATCATCGCTTTTGGTAGCGGGAATCTCTCCACCCCAACAGCGGGTGAGTTCAGCAACACCGAAGCGCTTTGGCGCATGTCGATTATTTCGGTGTACATATTTATCACCCTGTTGTTCGCCGCCGGCATTGCATTTCTGATGAGCGTCCTCACCGACGTGCCCCTGGGCGCCGTCGGGAGCGCGGTTGTCATCGTGATCGTGCTCAACATTCTCGACGCAATCGAAGCCCTCGGTGATCTTCGCCAATGGTTACCCACCGATTACGGCGCCGCTTGGATCGGCGCACTCAACCGGGAAATCGACTGGTCGGGCATGTCCCGAGGTGTTACCTACTCGGTCGTGAGTTTCATAATCTTCATCACAATCGCCTACCTGCGTTTTGACCGCAAAGACATTACTTCCTAGCCTCATAGAAATGTGGGTTGCCGATGAGCCGGTCTCCTGTGAGTCACCACGACTGGTTTTGCATGATTCCAAACTTATGTTAGCCTACCCTTACTATGAAGCCAAAGCCGCTCAAACTAATGGGATCTCTCATCATCGGAACACTTGTCCTCAGTGCCTGTGGGAGCGGTGATAGCACCGACAGTTCTGACACGACGGTGTCGCCGGCCACGAGTGATGCGGTCGGCGACGGTGGCACGATCACCGTTTACACCGGACGCCACTACGGCATCGAGCCGGTCTTCGCGCAGTTCACGGCCGACACCGGTATCGAGGTCCGCTTCACCACCGGCAACGATCCGGAGTTGCGTGAACGCCTCATCGCGGAGGGAGCCAACACCCCGGCCGACGTCATCATGACCGCCGATGCGGCCAATATCGAATTGTCCGCCGCTGCCGGCGTCTTGGCCAACGTCAACAGTGACATCCTCACCGAGACGATCCCCGCAGAGTTGCGCAGCGACGCCAACAACTGGTTCTCCCTGAGCCAGCGGGCCCGGGTGGTCATCGCAAGCACCGAACGCGTCGAGAACCCGCCCACCACCTACGCCGAGGTCGGTAACCCCGAGTGGCAAGGCAAGCTCTGTCTGCGACCGAGCACGCATCCTTACACCCAGTCGCTCGTCGCCAGCCTGATCATTTCCGAGGGCGAGGAACGCGCCACCGAGATTGTTAGGTCGTGGGTCGACAACGATCCGCTGTACATCGATAGCGACACCGACATCTATAACGCGATCGCCAACGGCGAATGCGATGTCGCGATCGCCAACACTTATTACCTAGGACGTCTGCTCACCGAGAACCCTGCCTTCCCGGTAGAGATCGTGTGGCCCGAACAAGATGGCCGTGGCACCCATGTCAACGTGAGCACCGCGGCAGTTACTGCCAATGCCCCCAACCCCGAGGGTGCACTCGCGTTGATCGAGTGGCTTGCCACTAAAGGCCAACAGCAGTTCTCCGACGCCAACTTCGAATACCCAGCCGATCCGAATGTTAAGCCGAACGAGATAGTGGCCGGTTTCGGTGAATTCACCGCCGACCTTGCTGCGGTTCGTCAACTCGGAAACAATCAGCCAGCCGCAGTTAAGGTGCTCAGCGCTGCCGGCTACCAGTGAGCTGAAAACACCTAAATGGCCATCATGATCACCGACACCGTTGACTCCAACGACTCCAACAACACCACCGACTCAAAAGACGGTGGCGCAGCGAGATCATCAACGGTGTCGGTGATCGGCCGACAAACCCGTTCGTGGACTTCGATTGCAGTGATCTCGGCGATTGCGGTTGCCCTATCTGTCCCCGTGTTGGTGATCGTGTGGTCGATCGTGTCGCCGAGCACCGAGGTGTGGCAGGAACTCTGGGCAACCCGTCTTCCCGGCATGATCCGCGAAACAGCCATTTTGCTAATCATGGTTCTCGCGGGCACTCTGGTTCTCGGCACTGCCCTAGCGTGGCTGGTCACCGCGTATCAGTTCCCCGGACGGCGGGTGCTCGGATGGTTGCTGGTGACCCCGCTCGCGATCCCCGGCTACGTGCTCGGCTTTGTATGGCTCGACACGCTCGAGGGGCCGCTCGGCGCGCGCGGGGTGCGGTCGATCTGGCTGTGCGCGCTAGTGCTCACGATCACGTTGTACCCGTACGTCTACCTATTTGCTCGCGCGGCGTTTCGAGAGCAGTCCCAGCGAGCGGTCGATGTGGCGCGCAGCCTGGGCTGCAGCCGCACGAAGGCGTTCTGGCGAGTCGTGCTTCCGATGGCGCGTCCATCACTTGCCGCTGGCGTCGCCCTCGTCGGAATGGAAGTGCTCACCGACATCGGCACGGTGCGACTGTTTAATGTCTCGACGATTGCCGACGGCGTGCTGCGGGTGTGGTTCGGCACAGGCAACCGCGACGCTGCTGCCGAATTAGCGGTGGTGCTGATCGGCGTGGCGATCGTGCTGATCGCTGCCGAGCGACTGGCGCGTGGGCGGGCACGCTTCACGCAGTCAGGATCGCGGGTAGGTCTCCACGTTGAGCGCTTGCGAGGCGCTCGGGCAGTGAGCGCCTCCGCAATCGGTTGGGGTGTGTTCACGGTCGCCGTTGCGCTGCCCATCTACCGCCTGATCACCTGGGCGCTCGAAGCCCAACGCACCGACCAGACGTCCACTGTCTCGGGCGATTTAGGCTTCCATCTGATGTCGTCGCTGCGGGTCACCGCCGTCGCGGTGCTGGCCTGCCTAGGCCTTGGCCTACTGCTCGCGGCTGGCCTGAACCGGCGACGGGCCAGCGGATCGTTGCTCGCCCGGCTGACAACACTCGGCTACACCGTCCCCGGTCCCGTCGTCGCAATTGGCGTTTTGGTCACCCTCGCCGCGGTCGATCGGCTCGGCTGGTTGCCCGGCGGCTGGCTACTCGTGGGGTCATTCATCGGGTTGATCTACGCGCTCGTCGTGCGCTTCCTCGCCGTTGCCTATTACGGCATCGAAGCGAGCATCACCAAAGTACCGCCATCAGTGGTGGCCAGCGCCCGCACACTGGGCGCCGGTCGCTTCCGGGTCGCCACCCGAATCGAACTGCCATTGGCCGGTGCTGGCATCATCGCGGCGGCGGTGCTGGTGGCGATCGATACGGTGAAGGAGTTGCCGATCACGCTCATCCTGCGACCGTTCGGTACCGAGACGCTGCCGATTTGGGTGTGGCAGGCGACCTCGGAGAGTTTGTGGGTGCAGGCCGCCGTACCGTCGTTGGCGATCGTCACCCTCGGCATGCTGCTGGTGGCCGCGCTGTTATGGACGCTGGAGCGCGGCGCGGAGACGGTGTCGTGAACGGCGCAATCCAGACCGAGTTTCGCAGGCCGCATGTGGCCACTACCGTGTCCACCACTATGGATGTCACCCTCACCTCGCCACGCGCTGCCTTGTCGGTAGCCGGTGTGACCCGTCACATCGCCGGACGCGATGTCGTCAACCAGGTGTCCTTCGATGTCGCCGACGGTGAAATCGTGGTAATTGTCGGACCGAGTGGCTGCGGCAAGTCATCATTGTTGCGGGCGATCGCCGGCTTGGATCCGATCACAGCCGGTCGCATTGAACTCGATGGCAGCGACGTCACCGCCATGCCTCCCGAAAAGCGGCGCATCGGGCTGGTCTTCCAGGACCATGCCCTATTCCCCCACCGCCGTGTCGACCAGAACATCGCCTTCGGGCTCGGCCATCTCGACCGGGCCGCACGCTCACGCCGGGTGGGCGAATTGCTCGAACTCGTGCAACTGCCCGACGTGTCAAAACGCTACCCCCATGAATTGTCCGGCGGTGAACAGCAGCGCATCGCGTTAGCGCGAGCACTTGCTCCAAACCCGGCGGTGGTACTCCTTGACGAGCCCTTCGCCAGCTTGGACCCGTCGCTGCGCGATGACGTCCGTACAGACGTGATCGCAGCGCTCCGGCGCCGCAACGCCGCAGCGGTGCTGATCACCCACGACCGCGAGGAAGCACTGGCACTCGGTGACCGGGTGGCAGTGATGTCCAACGGCCAGTTACTTCAGATCGGCCGCCCAGACGAGTTATTCGATCGGCCCAGCGACCGGTTCGTGGCAACGTTCCTAGGCGAAGCGTCATTCCTGCCCGATCCCGATTCACCAGAGCTCGTGATGATGGCGCGACCGCACGACCTGAACCTCATCACCGGTGGAGGCAACGACGTCATTACGGCACGGCGATACCTTGGCGCAGGCTGGCGCTACACGGTTCAGCGCTCCGACGGATCCGACGTCGACGTTGACCTTGCGGGAGGGCCGGGTATCACGCCACTGGACATCGGTGACCCTTGCACGGTCGTGGTCAATGCCGGCCACCCGCTGCACCGCTTCCCCGCTTGATCAATCGTGCCGGGTGCCGTTCGGTTACTCAGAGCCGTTAAAGCAGAACCTTGGCCTCGGTGCTCACTACGCGGTGGTCGATCTCTTTGAACGCGTCATGAGCCCCACTTGGCGGACGCCGGGCAGCCACGTGATCACCGACGGTTGGACGGGCTACCCGTCCGCCACGCGGGACCGCTACAAGCACACTGGTACCTCGGTTTCAGCTTCCGGGCTCGCCGCGCACGATGTACTTCTAGGGGTCCACAGGACGTTTTCCCTTGTGAAACGCTGGCTCCTGGGCACGATGCAAGGATCCGTCACCCCTGAGCACATGCAGGCGTACCTCGACGAGTGGGTGTTTCGGTTCAACCGCCGCAACGCCCGCAGCCGCGGACTGATCTTCCACACCCTCCTGCAACACTCGGTCGAGGGGAAACCCATGACTTACAACTCAATGCGCAAGACCGGGCGCACCCGACCAAGACCACAGCCAATCCAAGGCGTACGTGAAACCCCACCAAGCCTGGACGTTGGCCATCCCGAACTTCCGTGGCGCAACCAGAAATCGCCGCCAAGCGAGCCCAAATCAAGGGTACCTACATAGAAAACTCTTATACAGAAATACGATGTTACGACAAAAGCGATCGCTGCACGGTAAATGGGCTGACGTGTAGGGGCGCCGACGTTTCGAGGGCAAGCTAGTACCACCTGTGGTACTATCGAATTGTGCCGTCGGTACTGAAGATCATTGATGCGATGAAGAACAATCCAAGGAGTGTCCGTTATGCCGACCTGTTCAAGGTGTGTGAACACTTTTTCGGGGCGCCGCGGCGAAGCGGGACTTCCCACGCGGTGTTCCGAATGCCGTGGGCCGGCGATCCGCGCGTGAACATCCAGAACGACCACGGCCAGGCCAAGGAGTACCAAGTGCGACAGGTACTCGCAGCGATCAAAAAGAACGAGGAGGACAGTGATGGGAATTAAACGCCAGAAGTTGTCGCCGGTGGATCACTACACCTACCGGCTCGCGTGGTCTGATAAGAACAAGGAGTTCATCGCGACGGTCGTTGAGTTTCCATCCTTGTCGTGGATTGCCGGCACCCGAGAGGGCGCTCTTGACGGGTTGACCGCAGTGGTCGCCGATGTCCTGGAGGATATGGCGGCAGAGGGTGAGGAGATCCCCGCTCCCTGGGATGAACGGACCTTCTCGGGTAAGTTCAACTTGCGCCTTGGCTCGGATCTACATAAGAAGGTCGCTCTCGAGGCGGCAGAGCGACGCGAGTCCATGAATACCTACGTCATTAAGCAACTCGGCCTGATTGACGTCTGATAAAACACTCACCGAGAGCGAGCCGGACACGGTAGGTCAGCCGCAGGACGATCTTGAATAAATCGTATTTCTGTATTTACGACCCACAGAAATACAGAAATACGATGTTACGACGAAAGTGAGCGCTGCACTGTGGATCTACTCGGGATCTGAGAAGGATCAGTTGCCGGACGGTGGTCTATCGAAACTTCTGGTCGAAACGATCAGCATCTGGGCCAGCACGTGTCGCACTTCATCCAGTTCGTCTTCGGACAGCGCGATCTCCGGTGCG
>Ga0208414_1002700_pt1 | contig 11395 bp, 12 predicted proteins | sample AntAceMetag02UKE_FD_184770 | JGI IMG/M metagenome (GOLD analysis project Ga0208414, IMG submission 184770) | Saline lake microbial communities from Ace Lake, Antarctica - Antarctic Ace Lake Metagenome 02UKE (SPAdes) (version 2) | ecosystem: Environmental > Aquatic > Non-marine Saline and...
CGGCGCCTCGGTGGTCATGATGACGCTGATGGCGCTGCCGACCATGCTGCGCCAGCGCTACCAGAAGGAACTGGCGACCGGCACGCTGGCGGCCTCGGCAACGCTCGGCATCCTGATCCCGCCCAGCATCATGCTGGTGATCATGGCCGACCTGCTGGCGATCTCGGTCGGCAACCTGTTCCTCGGCGCCATCCTGCCGGGCCTGCTGCTGTCGGCGCTTTACTTCGCCTACATCCTGGTGGTGTCGGCGCTCAAGCCGCAGTGGGCGCCGTCGCTGTCCGACGACATCGGCCCGGACACCGCCGGCGGCATGGTCCTGATGCTGCTGAAGGGCTTCCTGCCGCCGGTGTTCCTGATCACCCTGGTGCTCGGCTCGATCTTCGCCGGCTGGGCGACCCCGACCGAGGCGGCCGGCGTCGGCGGCTTCGGCGCGCTGCTGCTGGCGATCTTCAACAGGAAGCTGACCTGGGAAGTGCTGAAGGACGTCTGCGAGCGCACCGCCCTGACCTCCGGCATGATCTTCTTCATCTTCATGGGGGCGACCGCGTTCTCCTACGTGTTCCGCTCGCTCGGCGGCGAGGACCTGATCGTCGAGTTCATCGAGCACCTGGGCTTCGAGGCCTGGGGGCTGCTGTTCGTGCTGATGACGACGATCTTCATCCTCGGCTTCTTCTTCGACTGGATCGAGATCACGCTGATCGTGCTGCCGGTGTTCACCCCGATCGTGGAACTGATGGATTTCGGCAGCCACGTCGAGGGCCGCGACATCATCTACTGGTTCGCCATCCTGGTGGCGGTCAACCTGCAGACCTCGTTCCTGACGCCACCCTTCGGGTTCGCCCTGTTCTACCTGAAGGGCGTGGCGCCCAACTCGGTCAAGATCCAGAACATCTACAAGGGCATCATCCCGTTCGTCGCCCTCCAGGTGATGGGGCTGGTCGCCGTCATCATCTGGCCGCAGATCACGCTCTGGCTGCCGAAACTGATCCTGGAATAGCCCACCGACGTTTGTCGGCCGATCACAGCGAGGGCCGCTCCGATGGAGCGGCCCTTCGTCGTTTCACCGCCTCGCCGCGAACGATCCGCAGCCGATCAGCCAGGCGAGCGATCCGGCAGCATTGGCACCACCCGTTCGAGATACGTGGCGTAGTCGGTGTCGACGGGAGTGTAGGCGGTGTCGAACAGCGGGCTGGCGATCAGGAAATCGGCTGTCGAGCGGTTGCAGGCCATGGCGATGTTGTAAACCGTCGAAAGCCGCACCAGGGCCTTCACGTCGACATCGTGGGGCATCGCCGACATCGGATCCGCAAAGAAGATCAGGACATCGAGCCCGCCATCGGCGATCAGCGCGCCCATCTGCTGGTCGCCACCCAGAGGCCCGCTCTTCAGGCGCGTTACCGGCAGCCCGAGGCGGTCGGCGATCAGGCTTCCCGTGGTTCCCGTCGCCCAGAGGTCGTGAACCGCCAGCCGCTCACGATGAACGGCTGCCCAGTCGAGCAGATCCGGCTTCCTGGCGTCGTGGGCGATCAGGCCGATGCGCTTGCGGGGCTGCATTGCCGGCGGCCGCCGCTCAGCGGATGAACCGGTCGACGTAATCGGCGCCGAGCCCGACGGCGGTGTAGTGCTTGCGGCACATGTCCAGCTTGGCGAACACGTCCTCGAAGCCGGTGCACTGGCCCTGCTCGTCGACGTAGTACATGCACCCGGAGATGTTGAAGAAGGTGATCATCTCCTCGCAGTCCTCGTCCACCACCAGAGTGTGCGTCTCTCCCGGCGGCTCGAAGACGTAGGACCCTTCGGTGGCGATCCAGTCGTGCTCGAGGTAGCGCCACTGTCCCTTCAGGACGAAGCCGTGCACCGGGGCCGGATGCAGATGCCGGCTGAGGACGCCGGACTTGCGAACCCTCAGCAGGTTGCACCAGCCGCCGTTCAGGGTGTTCAGCATCAGCGGCCTGAACCACACGTTCGGCGCCTGCGGCACCCAGACCCGCTCATCGTCCGGAACCGCCGTCTCGACGATCTCCAGGGGCGACAGGGGATGGGTCGATGCCGGGCGCTCCCGGTCGGCGACGCGCGCGCGCATGACGATCTTCTCCAAGCATATGTTCCGACGGTTGCAACGAACTTTACGCCGACGGTATCCGGCTGTCATGGACCGCCAGCAGCTTCCTGACCGCGTCCACCGCCGGAATCGGCGCCACCGCCCCGTAGCCGGTCGTGGTCAGCGCCGCCGCGGCGTTGGCGTAGCGGGCGGCCTCGAAGGGATCGTCGCCGGCGGCCAGCCGGGCCAAGAAGGCACCGTCGAACGTGTCGCCGGCACCGGTCGCGTCGATCGCCTCGACGCGCATCGGCGCGATCCGTTCGCGACGATCGGCGGTGGCGACAAGCGCGCCGTCCGCCCCCATTTTCAACGCGACCACCCGCGGTCCACGGCGCAGATAGAAATCGGCGATCGCGTCGGGATCGTCGAGGCAGGTAAGAATGCGGGAATCGTCGACCGAGGGCAGCGCCACCGTGCAGCGTTCGATCGCGCCGTGCATGACGGCGCGCGCCCGCTCCAGGGACCACAGCTTGAGGCGCAGATTGGTATCGTAGGCGACCTCGCAGCCGGCTTGGCGGGCCGACTCGATCAGACGGAACCCGGCATCGCACGGTCCCTCGCCCACCGCCTGGCTGATGCCGGACAACTGCACGACGCGCACCCGCGCCAGCAGGTCGATCGGCAAATACTCAGGCCGGTAGCGGCTGGCCGCCGAACCGGCCCGATAGTAGGTGAAGTCGCGGCCGGCCGGACTGGGCGAGATGATGTACAGGCCGGTCGGCGCCGCCGGCTCGCATCGCACGGCGCCGTCGTCCACGCCTTCCCGCCGCCACAGCGCGCGCAGCTCACGGCCAAAGATGTCGTCGCCGACGGCCGAAATATAGGCCACCCGCGCTCCCTGGCGGGACGCCGCGATGGCACAGTTCGAAGTGTCGCCGCCATAGCCGGGGCGATAGGCCGCCTCCCCGTCGACACTGTCGATGCGGGTCAGTTCCATCATCGGTTCGCCAAAGCAGGCGAGATCAACATTACGCTCGGTCATGGTCGGAAAGTGAACGAGCCGGGCAAAACCGGCAAGTCCGAACGGCCGGACCTGTTGCCGGCGCCCGCACCCCTGCTAGTGTGATCATCATATCTCTTCGGCCGCCCGGCCATCGAACACAGACAAACGAGACGCAATCAAAGGGACGGAAACGATGACCGATATTTCGGCGGCGGACCTCGACCGCCTCACAGCCTGGGACACCCCGACGATCTGCAACGCGCTCGAGATCACCAACCCGGAGCGCCGCGCCACCGGCTTCACCACCGGCAGCATGGTGTGCGCGTTCCCGGAGCTGAAGCCGATCTGCGGGTTCGCCCGGACCGCCACCATCCGCGCCGTTTCGCCCGCCGTCCGTACCGCCGCCGAGAACGTCGCCAGCCGGCAGTCCTACTACGAATACGTCGCCAACGGCCCCGGACCGACCGTGGTGGTGATCCAGGATCTCGATTCCGAGCCGGGCTTCGGCGCGTTCTGGGGCGAGGTCAACACCGCGATCCACAAGGGCCTGGGCGCGCTTGGGGTGGTCACGGACGGGTCGATCCGGGATCTCGACGCCTGCGCGCCGGGCTTCCAGTTGGTGGCCCGCAAGGTCGGGCCGAGCCACGCCCATGTTCATCTGGTCGACCACGGCGGGCAGGTGAACATCTTCGGAATGGTGGTGAAGGACGGCGATGTGGTCCACGCCGATCGCCACGGAGCCGTCGTGGTCCCGCGCGACGCCGTCAAGAAGTTACCGGACGCGGTCGAGCTGTTGACCCGGCGCGAGGCGGTGATCCTGGACGCCGCCCGCGCCCCGGGCTTCGATATCGGCAAGCTGAAGGCCGCGATGGGCAAGTCCGCCGACATCCACTGATCCGGAGCGGACCGCCACCATGGCCAGCAACACGAAGAAGGTTCTGATCCTCGGCGCGCTGCACCCCGACGGCATGGCGCTTTTCGCGGGTCGCGAGGACGTCGAGTACGAGGTGCTGCACGACGTTTCGGAGGAGAACATCCTCCGGCACATCGACGGCGTGCACGGCATCGCGGTCCGGGTCGCCAAGATCACTCCCCGGATCATCGAGGCATCGAGCAACCTCGAGATCGTCTCGCGCCACGGCGTCGGGTACGATTCGGTGGACGTTGCCGCCTGCACCGCCAATGGCGTTCGCCTGACCATCGCGCCGCGCGCCAACGCCCCCTCGGTTGCCGAGCAGGCGATGATGTTCATGCTGGCGCTCGCCAAACAGGTCACCGCCTTCGATCCCCTGGTGCGTCGCGGCGACTGGGCCCGGCGCGGCGAACACCGCCCTTTCGACCTCGATGGGCGGACGCTTCTGGTGATCGGTCTCGGGCGCATCGGATCGCGGCTCGTCAAGAGGGCGCGGGCGTTCGACATGCGGGTTCTGGGGCATGACCCCTACATCCCTGCAGACGCGATCCGGGCGATGGGCGCCGAGCCGGTTGCCGACTTCCGGGCCGCCCTTGGCGCGGTCGACGTGGTCTCGGTGCATTGCCCGCGCAACTCCGAGACGATCGGGATGCTGGGCGCGGCCGAACTCGCGGCACTCCGTCCGGGGGCCCTGGTGATCAACTGCGCGCGGGGCGGCATCGTCGACGAGGCGGCGCTGGTCGCGGCGGTGCAGGCCGGCCAAGTCGGGGGGGCCGGCTGCGACGTCTTCGACGTCGAGCCGCCCGCTGCCGATCATCCGTTCTTCGCGGAGCCCCGGATCCTCGTCACACCGCATTCCGCCGGGATGAGCCTGGAGGCGACCCAGCGCTCGGCGGTCCAGACGATCGAGAACATCCTGGCCACGTTCGACGGTACCCTCGATCCGGCCGTGGTCGTCAACAAAGAGGTCCTGCAGGGGACCGGACGCTGAAAAGGAAGGACACGACCATGGACAGCCGTCTGCACAAGGTATGGGCCGAGGGCAAGGGTGCCCTGAACGGCTGGCTCTCCATCCCGTCGACGGTGACCGCCGAACTCCTGGCGATGCAGGACTTCGACAGCCTGACCGTCGACCTCCAGCACGGGCTGGTCGACTACCAGGCGGCCTTGTCACTGTTCCAGGCGGTGCAGGGCTGGGGCCGGACGCCGATCGCGCGCGTGCCGTGGAACGAGCCCGGGATCATCATGAAGCTGCTCGACGCCGGCGCGCTCGGGATCATCTGCCCGATGATCAACACCGCCGAGGACGCCGAGCGGTTCGTCGGCGCCTGCCTGTACCACCCCGAGGGCTACCGCTCGACCGGCCCGACCCGCGCCGGCCTGCTCTATCCGGACTATTTCCCGAACGCCAACAAGACGATCGTCACCATGGCGATGATCGAGACCGTGCAGGCGGTCGGCAATGTCGACGCGATCTGCGCGACCCCTGGGCTGACCGGGATCTATGTCGGACCGAGCGACCTCGCGGTGTCGATGGGCAAGAGTCCCGGCATTGATCCGACCGACCCGGAGGTGGTCGCCAACATCGACAAGGTGCTTGCGGCGGTCAAGAAGGCCGGTCTCAAGATCGGGATCCACTGCCTGGCCCCCAGCTACAGCCGGCGCATGGTCGAGAAGGGTTTTGACTTCGTCACCCTCGGCTCCGATGTGCGCATGATTGTCGCGGCCGCCTCCGGTGACGTGAAGGCCTATCGCGCGCTCGAGGCCGGGCGATGAGCGGGGTCCGGCGCGAGGGCGGTCAGGTCTTCGTGACTCCGCAGGCGATGGAAGCGCTCGGTCGGGCGATCTTCGTCAAATCCGGTTGCTCGCCCGACGAAGCCGAGCGGATCGCCCGGCGCCTGACCGGGGCCAACCTGCGCGGCCACGACAGCCACGGCGTGATCCGCATCCCGCGGTACGCGCAGTGGGCGGCGGACGGCACACAGGTACCGAACCAGACCGTGGAACTGCTGCTCGACCAGCCAAGCTTCGCGATCATCGACGGACGCTACGGTTTCGGCCAGTCGATCGGCGAGCAGGCCGTTGACATCGGCGTCGCCAAGGCGAAGACGCACGGCGTCGCGGTGACGGCTCTCAGGAACTCCGGCCATCTCGGACGGATCGGCGACTGGGCCGAGCGGGCAGCCGCCCGGGACGTCGTGTCGATCCACATGGTCAATGTTCGAGGGTCGCTGCTGGTGGCACCATACGGTGCTGTCGGCCGCCGCATGGGCACGTCGCCGTTCTGCGCCGGCATCCCGGTGGCGGGCGGTGAGCCAATCATCCTCGACTTCGCGACCTCGCTGGTCGCCGAAGGCAAGGCCCTGGTCGCCTACAAGGGCGGCAAGCCCCTGCCCGCGGGCTCGCTGGTCGACGCCGATGGCGCCCTGACCAACGATCCGACGCCGCTCTACGGCACCGTCCCACCGGGTGGCTACCCGGACCCCAACAACGGTCCCGGCGCGCTTCGCGCTTTCGGCGATCACAAGGGGTCTGGGCTGAACTTCCTGATGGAGATGATGGCGGGTGCGCTCGGCGGTTCCGGGACCGCGGGTGCGAACGACGAGCCGAAGCGCCGGCGCTTTTGCAACGGCATGTTCTCGTTCTACGTCGACATTGCCGCCTTCGACACCGACAACGGCTTTGCCGCCGAGGTGAAGAGCTACGTCGATTTCGTGAAGTCGGCGACCCCCTCGTCACCCGGTGGCCAGGTCCTCGTGCCGGGCGAAAAGGAGCGCGCCACCCTGGCGGAGCGGACCGCTGGCGGCCTGCCGCTGGCCGAGGAAGCCTGGGCGGACATCGTCGCGACCGCCCGCAGCCTCGGTATCGCCGAGGCCGATATCGATCAGGCGATCAGCGGACCGGTTTGACGCCGCTCGATCAGGCCCCGGTGGACGCCGCCATCGGCGCCAGCCGCCGGCCGGTTCGGCAATAGCCCTCGATCCACCCGGTCCTGTGGCCGCCCCGCGACCACAGGACCGGGAAGAAGCTTTCGTCCAGTTTCGGATCGCCGGTGATCTGGTAACGCCGGTAGATGTAGCCGCCCGGCCGGTCGCTGAAGCGCGCATCCTGCGGCAGCATGTGGATTCCGATCGAGCGCCGCGTGCGGTCGCCGGTCGTGTTGGGCCCCGACCCGTGCCAGGCTTCGCCGGCGTGGAACACGCAGCTCCCGGCAGGCACCTCGATGCAGACCGGGTCCGCCGCCTGTTCACCGGCCGCCGTCGCTGCCGCCCGCATCTGGGCGCGGTAGTCGTCCTGCCCGTGGAACTGATCCGGCAGCGAGGTGAGCGGCCAGAGGTGCGATCCCGGTACGTACTCGAGCGTGCCGGCGTCTCGGTGGGTGTCGTCGAGGGTCACCCAGCAGGTCACCGTTGCGGGCGGGTCGAGAAAGTCCATGAACGAGGAATCCTGGTGAAGCGCGATCGGCTTGGTGCGCGGTGCCTTCCACCAGATCGTATCCTGGCCAAGCCGAACGCCGGGCCAACCGGCGAGCAGGCTCGCCGCCCGCCCGATATCGGCGGACAGCGCCAAGCGGGCGATGCTCAGATCGGCCTTCCAGGCGTTGGCCATGTGGCGAGTGACGTCAGGCAGGCTCATTCCCTCCCGCCAATACCACTCGTCTGGGTAGACCCCAGTGTCAAAGGCGCCGGCGAAGAGCTTCGGGAAGCTCTCCCGCAGGGTGGCGACCCGCTCTTCTGACAGTACACGCTCAAAAACGACAAACCCGTCGCGACGGAAGCGTTCAATCTCACGATCTCCCAGGCTCGCGAGGAGCGGCAGGTCGAGCGCTGACATGATCAACCTCTTTGGAAAACGGCTCAGATGTCAGTATAATAGTCGTTCAAAAAGAACATCCATCGAATGATCTTCGAAATATGGGCACTCAGACATCACTGGACCGAACTGACATCGCCATTCTTGGACTGCTGCAGAACAACGCTCGGCTGTCCAACAAGGAGATCGCGGCCGCCGTGGGGCTGGCGCCGTCGAGCGTGCACGAGCGCCTGAAACGCCTGCGCGAAGACGCGGTGCTGAGGGGCGCCCACGCCGACATCGACCCGAAGGCGCTGGGCTTCCGGCTCGAGGCGCTGTTCATGATCGAATTGTCCAAGCACGAGCGCGGGATCGTGGACGAGTTCATGCGGGACGTCGTCGACATACCGGAAGTCCGCTCGGCGTTCCTGGTGACCGGGCGTTACGACCTCGTGGTGCACGTCGTGGTGCGTGACACCGAGCACCTGAAGGACCTCGCGCTCGACCGCTTCACCAGCCGCCCTGGCGTTACACGGATCGAGACCTCGATCGTCTTTGAGGCTCGGCAGCGGCACGGATTGCCGCTGCCGGCGGAACCGGCGGCGGCGCCGAAGTCTCGGAACGGCGGCGCTATTCAGGCGTCGAGGTGATGTTGTCGGCCACATAGGCTTGGCGTTCGCCCATCGGACGCCAGCGACCGGTCGTCGTGTCGGCCGATGTGTGGTGTTCCAGTTCCGAGTTCAACTCGGCGCCGAGGCAGATGATGTAGGCGGAGATGTACAGCCACAGCAACAAAACCACGACGGCGCCGAGGGTTCCGAAGGTCTCGTTGTAATCCGAGACGTTGGAGACGTAGAAGGAGAAGCCCCAGGACGCGACCATCCAGACCATCGTTGCCAGGATCGATCCGGGCGTCACCCACCGCAACTGCGCGCTGCGCCGGTTCGGACCGTAGCGATACAGCAGGCCGAGACCGACGAGCACAATGCCCCCCAACAGGACCCAGCGTGCACCCAGCAGGATGCCGGCGAACGGGTCAGGCACCGACATCAGCGCGACCGCAGCCGGCACTACTCCCAGCAAACCGACCGCGACGATGGCGAAGGCAAGGCCGGCCACCGTAAAGCCGAGCGCTGTCAGGCGCGGCCGGATCAGGCCCTCGCGATGCGGCTCGTTGTAGGCGATGTCCATGGCACTCAGGAGCGCCGACGACCCCTTCGCGCTGCTCCAGATTGCGAAGCTCAAGCTGACCAGCAAGCCGAATCCCAGAGCCCCGCCGGCGGCACCGCTAACCTGTTGCAGCTGGCCGGCGAGCAGGTCAAAAACCTCCTTCGGCACCAGGTCTCGAACCGGCTCAAGCTGGGAGGTGACCGTCGCCGGGTCGGCGACCAGCCCGTAGAGGATGACGAACGCGGCAATGGCCGGGAAGATCGACAGGAACGAGAAGAACGCGACGCCCGCCGCAACCACCGCCACGTGGTCCTTCGTCACCTGGTCGACGACACGCTTCAGAACCTCCCACCATCCTCGCAGCGGCACCTCCCGCGGATCCTCGGCGCTCTTGCCATAGCGCTCGTCGGCGGCGCTCTTCGTCATTGGCTCATCTCCGGGAATTCCCACCCCTGTCCGCTCGGCGTGACGCTCGTGCAACCAAAGCCGATCCCGACTTGTTCCGACATCGCCATCCCTGATTGTGACAGTGTCGCCGGTCCCCGCCTGACAGCGCCGATCTCGTATCCTTGGGCTCCATTATGCCTGCAAAAGCCGCAACGCTGGTCGTCAACCCCGCCGCCGGGGGACTGCTCGACGGCGTGGTGACGGCCGAGGACATCGCGGCGCGGCTGACGGCCGCCGGCTTTGCGGTGGAGCTTCTGAGCGGGCCGCCGGCCGAAATCCGGAAGCGGATCGAGCGAGCCCGCGACCTGCCCGCCGATTTGGTGGTGGTGGTCGGTGGCGACGGCACCATCAACGCTGCCGCGCAGGTGCTCGCCGGCACCGGCAAGATCCTCGGGCTGATTCCGCGCGGCACGCTCAATCACCTGAGCAAGGATCTGGGCATTCCACAGGACCTGGACGGCGCCGTGGACGCGCTCAGCACCGGCATCGCGCGCGACATCGACATCGGCGACGTCAACGGCCACCTGTTCCTGTGCAGTTCGGTGATCGGGTTCGCGTCCCGCCTCGGCGGCCAGCGCGAGCGGTGGCGCGGCAAGCTGCACCCGTGGCGGTGGCTCCGGCTGATCGTTCGGACCGCGCAAACGCTGTACCGCGACCCGACCCTCGAGGTCAGCTTTTCGGGCACCGAGCGCCCCACGCTCCGGACCCGCTACCTCGTGGTCGCGGTCGGACTGTACGCAGAGGCTCCCGGGCAACTGTTCGCCCGCTCACACCTGGATTCCGGAGAGTTCGGCGTCTACGCGGTGCGCCGGCCGACCTTCGGTCGGCTGGCCCGGATCATCCTGGCGGCCCTCATGGGGCGGTGGCGCCAGGCGCCCGACCTGATCGCCAGCGAGGCAGGCACCCTCTCTGTCACCAGCTCCCGGCCGCGGTTGCGGGTGATGAACGATGGCGAGGCGGCCCTGCTCGGCATCCCGTTGCGCTACAGCCTGCGTGCCCGGGCGCTGCGGGTGCTGGCACCCAAGGTCGGCGATGTCGATCTTCCGACCGGTCTCGATCGCGCGACCGGCGCCGACCCGACCCGGCTTGAGCGGGCATGATCCGCCTCGCCCATCTGTCCGACCTGCATTTTGGTCGTACCGACGCCAATCTGCTGCTGCCTCTGGAAGACGAACTCAGCCGGGCGCGCCCGGATCTGGTGGTGATCAGCGGAGACCTGACGCTGTCGGCGCGGGAGCGAGAGTTTCGCGAGGCGGCAGCGTTCATCCGTGCCCTCCCGGCCCCTTGCCTGGTGGTGCCCGGCAACCACGACATACCGTCGCATCACGCGCTGGAGCGGCTGGTCCATCCGTTCCGGCGGTGGCGGTCGCACATCGGAACGGACCTCGAGCCGACCTGGATCGACAGCCGGATCGCGCTGGTCGGGATAAACACGGTTCAGCGGGCATCCTGGCGGATCAACTGGTCGCACGGCCGCATTGGACGGCGGCATCTGGCGCGCATCGAGCATCGTCTTTCCGCCCTTCCGCCGGAGCCCATCCGGGTGGTGGTCGGCCATCACCCGTTCTTCGCCCCCGACCCGGTGTTGCAGAACCGCGTGCTTCGGCGCTCCGACGAGGCACTCCGGATCTTTCGCAGGCACCGGGTAAGGCTGGTGCTGGCGGGCCACCTGCACCGGGCGTTCATGCACGAGTTGCCAGGCAATGACCCGGCCTGGCCCCTGCTCGTGGTGCACGGGGGCACCACCATTTCAACCCGCCTGAGGGGCGAATCGAACGCCTTCAACATCATCGACCTGGAAACCGACGGCACGGTCCGGGTCGAGGCCCGGGTGTGGTCCGATGGCGGGTGGCAGGGACGTGAGCATCCGGTATTGCCGGAGCCCTCCTAGTACCTCTGCACAGGGATTATGACTCTTTGGTCGTCGGGGTTGGATAGGCCCGGGCCATCTTTGTTCGTGCCTTGTCGGTGGAGAACATCCAGTTGATGCGGGCGCCTGATGCGTTGCGGCGCATTTGCCAAGCGTCGA
>Ga0208414_1002719_pt1 | contig 11317 bp, 8 predicted proteins | sample AntAceMetag02UKE_FD_184770 | JGI IMG/M metagenome (GOLD analysis project Ga0208414, IMG submission 184770) | Saline lake microbial communities from Ace Lake, Antarctica - Antarctic Ace Lake Metagenome 02UKE (SPAdes) (version 2) | ecosystem: Environmental > Aquatic > Non-marine Saline and Alkaline...
CACCGGCGTCGGCGTCAACGGCAATGTAGGTCGCTCCACGTGCGGTGAAAGCATCTTCGAAGAAGCCCGGGCCACCGCCCACATCGACCATGACCGCGCCATCGAGCCGGTGATAAGAGTGGACCTGGGCGGCAGAATCTTGCGCTAGTGCTCGGTAGAAAACTTCCGGATGTGACTGTTCCTGACCGAATGCGCGCCACAGCCCCACAGCACGGGACACGTCTGGACGCCATGCGTGCCCACCCGATTGACCCGTAACCGATGCCACCGGCTGACGGTACCCCAGGAAGACAATCAATATTTGGCTGAACCCAAGGAGTCCGCCCAGTAGGTTTTGCCCCATGCGCATCGTGTGGCTGAACTGGCGGGACACGGCCAATCCAGAAGGGGGTGGATCTGAGGTCTATCTGGAAACCATCGCGCGTGGGCTCGCTGAACGGGGGCACGAGGTGACCATCATCTGCGCGGCACACGACCAGGCACCGGATCGTGAAACGATTGATGGGGTCAGTTTTATTCGACAGGGCGGCAAACTCAGCGTCTACCAGCGTGCCCGGCGCACCCTGCGAAAAAAGGACTTTGCTCACGCTGACGTGGTGGTCGACACGCACAACGGGATCCCCTTCCTCGCTCCGTGGGCTACCAAGGCGCCCGTGGTCGTCCTGGTTCACCATGTTCATCGCGAGCAGTGGCCGGTCGTTTACGACCCCGTCCGAGCTCGCTTTGGTTGGTGGGTGGAGTCCAAACTGGCACCGAGGGTGTACCGGCGCTGTCGGTACATCACCGTGTCGGAGGCGACCAAGTCTGAATTAGCGCTGCTCGGCATCGGCCCCGAGCGCGTGAGCGTGGTACCCAACGGGACCCGCACCCACCAGACGCCGATCCAGACACCGGCTGATCATCCACATCTGGTCGTCCTCGGACGGCTGGTGCCACACAAAAGGGTGGAGCACGCCATTGATGCTGTGGCAGCCCTTCGCGGTACTTTCCCCGATCTCACCCTCTCGGTGGTGGGTGATGGATGGTGGATGCCGCAGTTACAGCGCCATGCCCAGAACATGGGGGTGGCTGACCGGATTACCTTTACCGGTCACATTGATGAGCAAGCTAAACAGGCCGAACTTGCCCGTGCGTGGATTTTGGCTCTGCCCTCACTCAAAGAGGGATGGGGTCTGGTGGTCATGGAGGCTGCCGCCCGCGGGGTACCCACGGTGGCTTACCGGGCGGCCGGTGGGGTCTGCGAATCGGTGCGCCACGGGGAAACCGGTGTGCTTGTGGATGGTGACCAGGACGATTTCATCGCTGCGATCGGCAGTCTCATCACCGATGCGCCCCGCAGGCAACAACTTGGCGCAGCCGCCCGTTTGCATGCCGGGAATTATTCCTGGGATGCCAGTGTGGATCAATTTGAAGAAATTCTCATGGCTATCGGGCCAGCGTCACACGACGCTAAGACGCCTGCCCCGCGCGTGCGTAGGTAATAAGGCGGGAAGGCGAGAACTAGTTCGTGCCGTACACCACGAAGGGTGCATCAACCGGGGAGGGCACGGCGGTCTGCGAAGAAACGATGCCAAAAGCGGCGCCACCAGCGACAATCGCCCCCACAACTGCAGCAATAATCGGACCAAGGATCAAATTCATGGTGACCTCCATCGTGGGCCGCCCGGTCGATTAACCGTCCGCCGCCGCTGACAGTAGCAAACCTTTTCGGCCACGCGCATTGAATTCTGGCATTTTTTCCCCGGGCTTGGCGCTGGTCGCATTACTCGCTTGATATCACCGGATCATGGCCCTTGACGTGGCTGCGACGCCAACGCAGGACACCGGCGGCGGCCAGGGTCACCCACAGCGCCCCAAAAAGTACGGCATCGAGGGCCACGACAACCCGCTCACCTGCCGTCAGGGTCGTCGTGGTCGCCGTGTTATCCACTCGATACAGCGTCAGGTCGCCCTCAGCCCACGTCTGCTGCAGACCAGCCAGTAATTGCGGTGATGGCTCGGGCCGCTGACCCGATTCGACGAGGACCCAGCCGATGCCCAGCGATGACGGGAGCTCACTCAGTGGTCTTTCCGTTGCGATCCAGTCGCTCACTTCACCGGCGCGACGATTATCTCCGGGTAGCACGATCACCCCGCCATCTGTTGTGACCGCTAGATCACCGGCCACCAACGAGGGTCGCGGTAGCCAACGGGGAGCGGGATCTAAAACCGTTCGCCGATCGTTAAATTCATACTGCCGAAAGGCCGACCAAGGTAAAACCAGGACGTCTCCGGGCGCCGACTGCACCGCCATGACCTCTCGCAACTGCGTCCACTGAGCTGGATAGTGAACGGCGCTAAGGCGACCCGTTGCCCCCCAGACAAAGTCCGGCATGGCCGCAATCGGCACGACAATCACCAGGACGGCGAACGCTCGACGGGTGGCGGGGTCTGCTAGCCGCCGGACTAGGTATCGCACTCCCACAGGTGCGCAGATAGCCACCGCCATCGCCAGATAGATCAACCACTTGCTTGAATCGCGCAGAATGCCCGCACCAGGAACACTGCCCACGACCTGCGCCCATGCTGAGCCAAGCCACACCGGTGCCAATGCGAGGCACAGACCGATCCCACTGAGGATCCATAGCCACGCCATGGCGACATCGTGACCGCGGCGCAGCCAGCGTTGCGCTCCTACCGTGGCCAACACACACAGCACAAGGCCGATCAGCGGAGCGGTCCACCACGAGCGCGACACCAGGGCCACCTCGCTGTTCCAGATTCCACCAAGGCTCAGGGCGGTCACCAGTTCACCCCACGGGCCCTGGGACCGAAGCGAGAAAACCGCCACTGACTCAGCGGCGGACGTACCGGAGTCTGGATGCATCAATGCTGGCAGGACCCAGGGCAGATTGAGCAGCCAGATGCACAGGACCGTCAGCATGCGGCGCAGAAACGGCGGGCGGGCGCCCGGCCACAGCAGCGGCACGGTAACCAATAGCGCTACGACAATGCCTGCGCTGGGAACGAGGGAACCCATCGCGGCGAACCAGATGAGCCCGATGTATCCCCGATCGGTTGACCGGATTTTGACCAGGGCCGCCAGCATCCACGGCAGCACCGAGTAAGCCAGCAGGAAGGACCAGTGGCCGATAACGAGGCGCTCGGCCACGAACGGGTTCCAGATAGCCAAGGTGACGCCCATCAACTGCCACGGACGACCGAAGCCGGTGAGCAGGCGGCCCACACCGATACCGGCCAGCAGCAAGACTGCCAGGAGCATGAGCTTTTGCAGCCATTCACCGGCCAGCACCTGTGTGGCCAAGGCGAAGACGGCATCTTGAGGGACGGCCCGTGGCAGACCCGCGCCGAACCCGAAAAACTCTGGCAGCAGCGATTGACGTGGGACGGCCACCATGTCGTAGCTGAGCACATATCCGCCGCGCAGCATGGGCCAACTGATCCCCAACGTCAACAGGGCAGCCCAACCCGCAACGAGGCCGGGACCGGTCGAGCACACCCGTAATCGGCGGCCCACGTCTGTTCTCGCTGTTCGCGTGGCCATAGCCCACTATCGTGGCAGGCCCATGACAACCACGGGCGCAGACGATGAGCAATCGGGCACCGACTTACCCAGTCGAGCTGCTCGCCTGATGCGTTCGTCCCTGCTGCACGGGACCGGGCTGGTCGCTGTGGCCCTGGGAATCGCCCAGATCGCGGCGTACCTGGTGAACGTTGTCGCTGCGCGCGCTCTCGGCCCCGACGAGTTCGGCATCGTCGCTGCCATGCTGGGGCTGATTTTGATCGGCAATGTGGTAGCCCTGGGCCTGCAGGCGGTCATCGCCAGGCTCATCGTGGCCAGCGACTCCACGAAGTCAGCGATCGGCTCCCAAGGCTTGCGGCTAGGCCTTGCCAGCGCTGCGGCAATCTGCCTCGCCACCCTCGCCATCACACCGGCCATGGCCTGGCTGCTGGATCTATCGAATTGGTGGCCGCTGCTGTGGGTAGCCTTCACGCTGGCCCCACTCACCTGGATCGGCGCACAACTGGGCGTCGCCCAGGGCCGAGAATCCTTTGCTCGCCTCGCCCTCATTTACGCCAGCGTCGGCCTCGGGCGCGGCATCGGCGGGGTGGCCGGGGCGCTCATCGGTTCATCCGCCGCAGCAACCTTGTTTGGCATCATGATCGGCAGCGTCTGCGGCGCCTTGATCGGCCGGGTGGCTGTGGCCCCGCTGCACACGTCCGGTCACCTGCCGATTCGTCCGTTAATTCACCCGGTAGCCCACGCCACCCATGCGCTCTTTGCGCTATTTCTGCTCACCAATATCGACGTCGTCCTTGCTCGTGCCCTGCTGCCGGCTGACCAGGCAGGCGACTACGGCGTGGGCTCCATCGTGATCAAGATCGCCTTCTGGCTCCCCCAGTTCGTGGGCATCATCGCTTTCCCGCGCCTCGCTGACGCCCGCCGATCGCGCACGCTGATCATTACCCTGGCCACCGTTGCCGGGCTGGGCAGTGTGATGGTGCTGACGACTGCGGCCGCCCCGAGATTCGTAGTAGCGGCCGTCGGTGGGCCCCAGTACGAAAGCCTGGTGCCGATCGTGTGGCTCTTCGCCTTGATCGGAGCACTGTTCGCACTCGCCCAGGTACTCCTTCTGGCCCGTTTAGCCGTCGATGATCGACGCGCAGTGCTCGCGATTTGGATCGCAGTCGTCGCTCTTGGGGTCAACGCCGTGCTTGTGCTACCCCGCACGGTCACCGGAATTGCCACCGCTGTCGCCATCGCCGCCGCGCTACTGTGCCTCATCGGCCTCGCATACACGTTGCGGGAGTACCGACTAGGCACTCCCGCAACGTCTAATGATGATCACCTGCCGTCCTAGGTCAGCAACGACAACGATCCGGTTCTACTCGGTGATCACCGCATTTGCATCTGGCCACGGACCCGGGGCAAACAGCGGTGAATAGCCGTTGTCCGTACCCATCGCCGCTGCAATGGCCGCGCTCCCGGGGAAGAGGCCGGTTTGAATCCAATTTTCCATCAACCCAATCAGGGCGATCCGCGAAGCCGGCGTGAAGTTGCAGTGCCCGGCCCCATACGGTGCGCCCTCTTCGGCGGAGTACGTGGCTGGAGGTGTGGTGTATAGCTGGATGAGATCACCCTTCGCTCTGCCTTCGGACACCGCTGCGTCATAACGAATGCGATAGAACGACTGATTTTCAACGATGACCAGCGGATCAAACGCGGTATGCAGCGTGATCATCGGCGCCGTGATCGCACCGTTGGGATTTCCGCCGCGTTCCAGGGCTGCTGCCTGGGCAGCGGGGTTGGCAGCAACGCGTGGACCGTTATCTAGTTGCGCCACGAAACGATCAGCCGCCCCTGCACCACCAACGGCATCGATGACGTCACGCTCCTCGTCAGTAAGGCGCAGCGCGTAATCGGTTCCTTCATTACCCGACACATTGCCGCCGTAGCGCTGTTCGATGTCGAAACGGCCCACCGTGCCATAGGCCAAAGCCGTCAACAACGACTCCACGGTTCCGGTGACCTGGCTGGTGATATCCGCGCCATCCTGGGAGAAAGTTTTCTCCGGTGCGTCGATCATCGCCGCGATAGTAAGCAACTTGGCGACCGTCTCCAAGTCAAGGTCCAGGGCGCCTTGAATAAGGCGTGACGCTGCACCTTCCCAGTTTGCAACGGCCTGCTCATAACTGGTGAAGTCAACGATCTGCATTTCCGGATACACCAACTGTTGCACGCCATATGCCGCGTCAAATGCAAGACCAATATTGGGCACAAGCCCAGCCATGACACCGCACAGCGGGAGAGCTCCATCTACCCAGTCAAGCCCTTTTTCGGCCAACGTGGTGGTGATGAGACCACCGAGGGAATCACCCCAGATGATGACCCGCTTGGGGGTACCGACATTTGCGGAAAAGAAATCATAAATCTGCTCGGCCGCGGCTACGCCATCTTCTACGGCCCAGCCGTTGGATGCATACGCCGAGCCCGCCATCGCGTAACCGCTTTGCAACAGCGCGTCACCGAGGCTCTTATCTCCTGAGTCCCATCCGGGTACGGGTACCGGGGTTGTAACTATCGGGTCAAAGTTGGGCGGGAAGGGTTCAGCACCGCGATAACCGTGGGAATACAACAGCAGTGTGCCGTTCCACGTGTCGGGTAGCAAAATTTCGTAGTCCGCACCCTCAAGCGTGCCCTGGCAAGCGATGCTGTCGCAAGAGTTGAACGCAACGTCGGTACTGGTATCTCGCGAATCAGGGATGGTGCCCGAGGCACACGAAGCCAGAAGTACACCGGCCCCCACAGCGGCGAAGGTCAACTTCCAGCGTCCGCTCAACCGCTGCGATAGCGAAGGCCGGGATGTCTTGAGGATATGCATGACGCGAGTGTGCCAGTTGGCGCACCGGTGGTGGTCAAAATGGCAAATTAGTGTCCCGCCGACTGCCAGGACCGGCCCACACCGACCGACACCTCTAGTGGCAAGGATAATTTCACCGCGGCACTCATGCGGCCCACGACGATTTCGCGTACTGAATCTAATTCACCATCAGCAACCTCGATGACCAGTTCGTCGTGCACCTGTAGCAGCAGACGCGACCTGAGGTTCGCCGCGCTCAAGCCGGCGGCCACATCAATCATGGCCACTTTCATGATGTCAGCAGCTGAGCCTTGAATGGGGGCGTTCAAGGCCATGCGCTCGGCCATATCTCGCCGCTGGCGGTTATCGCTGGTGAGGTCAGGTAGGTAGCGACGTCGGCCCAGCATCGTTTCGGTGTAACCGCGCACCCGAGCTTCCTCCACCACCGACGTGAGGTAGTCGCGTACACCGCCGAAGCGAGTGAAGTACTCCTCCATCAGTCGTCGCGCTTCATCCACCCCGATCGAGAGCTGTTGAGATAAACCGTAGGCGGACAGGCCATAGGCAAGCCCGTAGGACATCGCTTTAATGCGACGACGCATCTCCGCGTCTACGTCTGCCGCGTCGACCCCGAAGACCTGCGCCGCCACCGTGGTGTGCAGGTCTTCACCGGCTGCAAAAGCCGCTTGTAGCGCAGGGTCCTGGCACAGGTGGGCCATGATGCGCATCTCGATCTGGGAATAGTCAGCGGTAAGCATGGTGTGGAAATCCTGGCCGACCACGAAGCAGCCGCGGATGCGTCGGCCCTCTTCGGTACGAATGGGAATGTTTTGCAAGTTCGGATCCGAACTCGACAGCCGGCCGGTAGCTGTCGTGGTTTGTTGAAACGTGGTGTGAATGCGACCGGCGGAATCCAATAGTGGCAGGAGGCCATCGACGGTCTGTCGCAACTTGGCTGCATCACGCCAGGCCAAGATCTGCTCCAAGAGTGGATCCGCAGTTGTTTCGTATAACCCTTTCAATGCATCCGCATCGGTGGTAAACCCTGTTTTAATCTTCTTTGTCTTCGGAAGTGAACGTTCATCAAATAAGATGCCCTGCAACTGTTTAGGCGAGCCAAGATTGAACGGGCGGCCCACAATCTCGTATGCGTTGGCTTCAGCGCTTGACATGTTCTCACCGAAGTCAGTCGACAGACTCCTGAGTTGTTGGTCATCAGCGGCGATCCCGACAAACTCCATCTCGGCCAACACTTCAGTCGTTGGAATTTCCACATCGGTGAGTAACGACAACGACCTACGTTCTGCAAGGACGGGCAGCATGACCGCGGCTAGCTCTGACACGGCCTGGGCTTGAGCTGCAAGGCCCCGAAGCGCAGACGAGTCATCCACGACAAGTTCGAGTTGGTCGCCGGTGTCTAGCGCCGCATCAAGGCTTCGCTGAAGGTAGCGCTGGCACAGTCCGCCCAGTCCATCCCAGCGAGTGCCTGGCGCCAAGACGTACGCCGCGAGCGCAACATCGCACTCCACACCGGCTAGGCGCTTGCCCAGCGAGTGGAAGGCTAGGAGCGGTCCCTTAACGTCATAGGCGTACTTGGGTCGGGCTGCATCAGCCAGCCATTCCCACAACGGCGCCAAGGAAGCGGCGCTCACCTCGTCGAGGCTCACCACCCGCGGATCGACACCGGGCCAGTCCAGGGCAATGGCGCTGAGGCTGCCGGTTCCGGCACCCCACTGGCCGGTGAAAGCAACACTGACCGGGCCGTCCACCGAGCGCAGTTGGACGCACAACTCCTTCATGTCGCCACTGTTCATCCGGTCGAAGCTCACCTCAACCGAGCGCGCTACCTCGGCGGGGGTGAACACGTCGTTCAGCCGATCCCGCAACGCCCGAAACTGCAGGGCATCAAAAACCGCGTCCAACTCAGCAGTGGCCGTAGTGGGTACCGGGAAATCTAGGGGAACGATGTCGACGGGAGCGTCAAGACGCAAGGATGTGAGTTGGCGGTTGACCAACACCTGGGGTAGGCAGTCGCGCAGCGCACCGCCAACCTTTCCGCCCACCTCATCCACGTGTTCCACCAGGCCGGCCAATGATCCATACGTGGCGATCCACTTGGTGGCGGTTTTCTCGCCCACTCCCGGGATTCCTGGCAAATTGTCACTCGGGTCCCCACGTAAAGCGGCAAAATCGGGATACTGCACCGGGGTGAGTCCATACTTTGCTTCGACCGCACTCGGGGTCATCCGGGCCAGGTCGCTCATTCCCTTTCGGGGGTACAAAACGGTGACATCGTCGGTGACCAACTGGAACGCATCGCGATCCCCGGAGATAATGGACACTGCGGCACCCTCGGCGGCGGCGGTGGTGGCCCAGGTCGCCAAAATATCGTCCGCTTCCATGCCTTCGATCTGAGCGAACGGAATGCCCATGGCCGAGAGCACCTGACGGATCAGGTCCACCTGGCCGGCGAAACCCTCCGGACTGGCCTTTCGGGTCGCCTTGTACTCGGGAAAAACTTCAGAACGGAAAGTCTTTCGCGACACATCAAAGGCAACGGCCACATGCGTGGGTTGCTCGTCTCGCAAAGCGTTAATGAGCATGGAGGTGAATCCATAGACCGCATTGGTGGGCTGACCGGTGCTCGTCGCGAAATTTTCCACGGGTAAGGCGTAAAAAGCTCGATACGCCAGAGAATGGCCATCAAGGAGCAATAGTCGGGGCCGATCGACCTCTTTTTTTCCGCCGATCACCGCAGCCATGTCGCGATCCTAAGACCTCAACGGTGACCACCCCTAGAGTGGCGCCATGTCATCTCCCAGCGCCGAACAAAGCAGAGCTGCCATCAAGGCTGCCGACATGGGGCACCTTGGCGAACGCATGGGGATCGAGTGGCTAGAAGTTGGTGCTGAACGCACCGTTGCCCGCATGCCCGTTGCCGGAAACACCCAGCCCTATGGCCTCCTCCACGGTGGCGCCAGCGCGGTGCTCGCGGAGTCGGTTGGGTCGGTGGCCGCTGTCATGGCGGCTGGGCCGGGCAGATTCGGCGTGGGAATCGAGTTGTCCTGTAGCCACCATCGCAGCGCACGTGATGGGTACGTAACGGCCGTGGCAACGCCGTTGTCGGTGGGCCGCACCTTGGCGTCCTATCAGATCGAGATCACCAATGAGGCGGGTGAACGTACGGTGACGGCTCGTTTAACGTGCCTCCTCCGAGATGCGACGTGATCGTGACAAAAACCTTGGCCTTTCTTACTCCCCGGCTACCCGTGCGTGGTTATGCTCGGCTGCGCTAACGCAAAGACCGCCAAGTCCGCCGTCACGATTGATGCTCCAAGGAGGCCGTGTGCGCCAACGAACGAGACGCCGCCCCGTACAACTGATTGGGACCGCTCTTGCTTCGCTCATCGTCGGAATCGTTGCTCTCCTCGGTTTCGCCCAGCCAGCCTCCGCCGCCGATGATGTCCAACTCACAATTCGGGTGCTCGATGATGAGCGCAACGGAATTCCTGACGCAGCGATTAACATCTCCGGTCCCGATGCCTTCACCGCGGATGTGGTGACCGACGGCGAAGGGATTGCCGTATCGCCGGTCCCGGCCAACTCCAGTTTGACCGTGACCTTGAATGAGGAATCGGTTAATCAGGCCGTCGCGGGGAATAACCCCACCGAAGTCACCATCCTCACCCGGGACAAGAGCATCATCTTCCGGCTTGGGGAAGGTGGAGGTGGAGGTGGTGGCGGATCCACGATCACCGTTGACCGGGTAGCGCAATTGATCTTTGGCGGCATTGTCCTATCGTTCATCATTGCGCTCAGCGCCCTAGGTCTGAGTTTGATCTTTGGCACCACCGGGTTGACCAACTTCTCCCACGGTGAGTTGCTCACGATTGGTGCCTTCACCGCCCTGGTGCTCAACACCACCTTCGGCCTCAACATCATCATCGCCGGTCCTCTCGCGATTCTCATTAGCGCTGGGCTATGGGGCTGGGGGCAAAACCAATTCCTCTGGAAACCACTGCGTAAGCGCGGCACCGGCCTCATTGCCGCCATGATTGTGTCCATTGGTCTGGCCATTACCGTGCGCTACATCATCGTGTTCTTCTTCGGTGGGGCACCAAAGAGTTTCGAGCAGTTCGCCGGTCAGGCACCCCTTCAGATTGGCCCGGTGTTCGCCACGCCCAAGGAATTGATCCTGTCCGGGCTCGCCATCGTCGTCCTCACCGGTTCAGTGCTGTGGTTGACGAATTCCCGCCTGGGCAAGGCCACCCGTGCCGTGTCGGACAACCCGGCGCTGGCATCGGCATCGGGGGTCAACGTGGAACGGGTTATCTCCGTAGTGTGGATTCTCGGCGCCGGACTGGCAGCCTTCAGCGGGGTCTTCCTAGGTCTCACCCAAAACGTCGTGTGGACCATGGGCCAGTATCTGCTGCTCACCTTCTTCGCCGCCGTCGTTCTCGGCGGCCTCGGCACCATCGGTGGTGCAATCGTCGGCTCATTCGTGGTGGGTCTCACCGTTCAGCTGTCGACTCTTTTTGTCCCCACCGAACTCAAAACAGCCGCAGCTTTGCTACTGATGATCCTGCTGCTACTCGTCAGACCCCAGGGATTACTCGGCCGACGAGAGAGGGTGGGTTAACACCATGGACTTTGGATTCATTCTTTCGCAGTCACTCACCCAAGCCATTGGCGTCACGGCCATCATCTACTGCCTCGCGGCCATCGGTCTAAATATTCAGTTCGGCTACGGCGGGCTGCTCAACTTCGGCCAGGTTGCTTTCGTGGCCGTGGGTGCCTATGCGGTAGGCGTCGTGGTGGTGGAAGTGGGCCTGAGCCTGTGGCTCGCGATCCTGATCGCCATCGTTGCCGCCACAGTGCTCGCGCTGTTACTGGGTGTACCCACCCTTCGATTACGGGCGGACTATCTGGCCATCGTGACCATCGCGGCCAGTGAG
>Ga0208414_1002725_pt1 | contig 11301 bp, 9 predicted proteins | sample AntAceMetag02UKE_FD_184770 | JGI IMG/M metagenome (GOLD analysis project Ga0208414, IMG submission 184770) | Saline lake microbial communities from Ace Lake, Antarctica - Antarctic Ace Lake Metagenome 02UKE (SPAdes) (version 2) | ecosystem: Environmental > Aquatic > Non-marine Saline and Alkaline...
AGCAGCTGCACCGTCTTGATATCCCGCCGCGTCCAGCGTTGATCTTCAATCGAGATGACCTTGATCCCCTTTTGCGCCATGGGGCTATTGGCAAGGCCCGGCTTGTTCTGGGTGAACAGCACAACCGTCGGCGTGCAGGTTGCAGGGTCAGGGAACACGAAATCACGATCACCGGGCGCGCCACGGGTGATCTGCAGATAGATCATGCCTTCCTCGATCCCGTTCAGGCGCACCAATTCGCGGTGAATCTCCAGCAGATCGGGCAGGCAGGCGGGATGCGGCATGTCGAGTTCGTTCAAGGACCGTTCCAGCCGCTTGGCGTGACCGGCGAAATCGATCAGCTTGCCATCCAGCACCGATGTGACCTCATACACGCCATCGGCCATCAGGAACCCGCGGTCAAAGATCGAAATCGTGGCTTCGTTTTCGGGCAGATAGGTGCCGTTGACATAGACTGTGCGCATATTCATCCCCAAAGGTCGGCGGCGGGCGGATGCACGCCGTTGTCGTCAAAGTGCAAAGGTGCAGCACGGTCTTCGGCCAATAACAGCGGCCCGTCAAGGTCCGTGAAGGCCACGCCCTGCGCCAGAATCGTCGCAGGGGCCATCGCCAGCGATGATCCGACCATGCAACCGACCATGATCGCATATCCTTCGGCCTGCGCCTGCGCCTTCAGCGCCAGCGCCTCGGTCAGCCCGCCGGTCTTGTCCAGCTTGATATTTACCATGTCATATTTGCCGCGCATGGCGGGCAGGCTGGCACGGTCATGGCAGCTTTCATCGGCGCAAACGGGCAAGGGCCGCGCGATTTCGCCCAGCATGTCATCCGCCCCCGCAGGCAGCGGCTGTTCAACCATCTGCACGCCAAGCCGGATCAGATGGGGCGCCAGATCGGCGTAAACTTCGGCCGTCCAGCCTTCATTGGCATCGACGATGATGCGGGCAGCGGGCGCGCCACGGCGCACAGCCTCCAGCCGCGCCATGTCATCGGGCGTGCCCAGCTTGATCTTCAACAGCGGGCGATGCGCGTTTTGCGCCGCCTGCGCCTGCATCGCCGCGGGCGTGTCCAGCGACAGGGTATAGGCAGTGATCGCAGGGCGCGGCGCGGGCAGACCCAACAAGTCCCAGACGCGTTTACCTGCCTTTTTCGCCGCATGATCCCAGAACGCGCAATCCAGCGCATTGCGCGCGGCCCCTGCAGGCAGGGTGTCCTGCAAATCCGCCCAGCCCCCTGTAAATCCGGCAATCTGCGCCGTCACATTGTCCAATGTCTCGCCGTAGCGGGCATAAGGCACACATTCACCGCGCCCCGCCACCCCCTGCAACGCCATGGTCACGGTCAAAACCTCCGCCGCGGTCCGCGACCCGCGACTGATGGTAAAGACCTGCGCCAAACGAAACACATCGCGTTTTATATCGACCTTCATCATCTTCCGAGCCCAAATATCCCCGCCGGAGGCGTCGGATTTCGCCAGAAATCCGGCATCAAATCCCCTCCAGCGCGTCAACCAACCGCGCCGCCCCCTGCCGGAACGTATCGACAGTCGGCAGGCCCATCCGGCCTTCGACCTCGGCCAGATAGGCCAAAGCGTCCTCCTCGGACAAATGCTGCGTGTTGACCGAAACGCCCACGATCTGACAGGCCGGATTGGCAATGCGGGCAATCGGCAAAACCATGTCGCGCAACGCCTCAAGGCTCGGCAGGGCATAGCCTGGCAATCCGCGCATATGCTTGCGCGTCGGTTCATGCGCCAGCACCAGCGCGTCGGGCTGGCCGCCATGGATCAGCGCCATGGTCACGCCGGAATAGGACACATGGAACAGGCTGCCCTGTCCTTCGATATGGTCCCAATGGTCGGGGTCGTTGTCGGGGGTCAGGTATTCGACCGCACCCGCCATGAAATCCGCGACCACCGCATCCAGCGGCACACCGCCGCCGGTGATCAGAATGCCGGTCTGGCCGGTGGGGCGAAAGGTCGATTTCATCCCGCGCTTTTGCATCTCGATATCCATGGCAAGGCCGGTATACATCTTGCCCACCGAACAATCGGTGCCGACAGCCAGACAGCGTTTGCCGGTGCGCTTGACGCCATTGGCGATCGGATAGGCGACCGATGGCACGCGCACGTCGAACAACGACCGCCCATGCGCGCGGGCGGCAGCGACCAGTTCAGCCTCGTCACGCAGCAGGTTGTGCAGGCCGGACGCCAAATCGAACCCCAGCGCGAGTGCTTGCAACAGCACCTGTTTCCACGCGGCAGAGATCACGCCGCCACGATTGGCCACACCGATGACCAGCGTCTGGGCACCGGCGGCCTTGGCCTGGTCCAGCGTCATGTCAGCAATGCCGACATCGGCACCACAGCCGGGCATCCGGTACTGGCCCACGGCATTCTGCGGGCGCCAGTCCTTGATTCCCTGCGCCACCTTTGCGGCCAGCTGGTCAGGCGCATCGCCCAGAAACAAAAGGTAAGGGGTCTGGATCATCGCAAGCTCCGGTCAATCGGTTAAGGTCTTAGGCAGCATATCGCGGAAAACATGGAACGATCTTTGCAAATACGTTGCTGAATGACGATTTATTCGCAGATTCGTGCGTCATTGACAGGATATGTCGCAGAAATGACCACGAAAACAAGCCAAATCCTCAATCAATCCTGCAACGCAAAAGCCCGGACGCGAACGCCCGGGCTTTGTGTCGTTACGAAAGCGTGGATCAGCTTTTCGAGAACTCAGGATAGGCTTCCATGCCCAGCTCGCTCAGGTCGAGACCGGTGATCTCCGATTCCTGGCTGACGCGGATGCCCATCGTCATCTTGAAGATGTACCACACGACCAAGGAGACAAAGAAGGTGAACACACCATAGGCTGCGATACCCGTCAGCTGCGTCATCAGGCTGGTGCCATCGTTGTAGAAGACAACGGCGATGGTGCCCCAGATACCGGCGAACAGGTGGACAGGAATTGCACCGACGACGTCGTCGATCTTGAGCTTGTCCAGCAGCGGCACGGCGAAGACCACGATCGCACCACCAACAGCACCGATCCACAGCGCGCCGAACAGCGACGGATGCAGAGGTTCTGCAGTGATCGCGACCAGACCGGCCAGCGCGCCGTTCAGCACCATGGTCAGATCGACCTTCTTGTACAGGACCTGCGTGAGGATCAGCGCGGTCACCGCGCCGGCAGAGGCTGCCATGTTGGTGTTCGCAAAGATCCGGCCCACATCGGTGATGTCACCCACGGTACCAGCCGCCAGCTGCGACCCGCCGTTGAAACCGAACCAGCCCAGCCACAGGATGAACGTCCCCAGTGTTGCCAGCGCAAGGTTGGAACCGGGCATCGGGTTGACGCGGCCATCCTTGTATTTGCCCAGACGTGGACCCAGCACGATGGCACCAGCCAAAGCAGCCCAGCCACCGACCGAATGCACGATGGTCGATCCGGCAAAGTCGGAAAAGCCCAGTTCGGACAGCCAGCCGCCACCCCACTGCCACGACCCCGAAATCGGATACATGAAGCCGGTCAGCACGACGACAAAGGCAAGAAACGGCCAAAGCTTGATCCGCTCCGCCAGCGCACCCGACACGATGGATGCAGTGGCCGCAACGAACATCAGCTGAAAGAAAAAGTCGGACGCGACAGATGCGTAATCCAGCGATGCATCGGCAGCAGCCAGACCAACAGGTTCCAGCACGGTGACGTTGAAGAAACCACCCACATAGCCGTTGAAATCGCCCGGATACATCAGGTTAAAGCCGACCAGCCAGTACATGATGCCTGCAATCGAAAACAGCGCGATGTTCTTGGTCAGCTGCGTTGTCACGTTCTTGGACCGGACCAGACCGGCCTCCAGCATGGTGAAACCTGCCGCCATCCAGAACACCAGAAAGCCGCCCACAAGGAACAGCAGGGTGGTCATAAGATAGGGGCCGATTTCGTCGAATGTGGGCGCGACCTCGGCCATCTCTTCGACAGCCTCGGCAGCTTCCTGCGCGAAGCCGATGACCGGAAGCAGCGCAAGCCCCGCCCCAAGTGTAATCAGTTTTTTCATATTCATGGATTTGTTCCTCGTTGCGCCGCGATCACAGCGCGTCATCATTGGTCTCGCCGGTGCGCACGCGCACAGCGCTTTGCACGTCGAGAACGAAAACCTTGCCGTCGCCGATCTTGTCGGTCTTGGCGGTGGTGGTGATGGTAGACACGACCTGATCGGCCATGCTGTCAGGCACGACGATCTCGAGCTTCACCTTGGGCACGAAGTTCACGGCATATTCCGCGCCGCGATAGATTTCCGTATGGCCCGACTGCGATCCGAACCCCTTGATTTCTGACACCATCATGCCGCGCACGCCGACGGTGGTCAGCGCTTCGCGGACCTCCTCGAGCTTGAACGGCTTGATTGTTGCAATGATGAGTTTCACGTTCTTCCCCTCGCAATGGATTGCGGCAACACCCAGCCCGGCGTCCGCTTGCACGCAACAAAGAACGCGGCAGTGCAGCATCGGCAAGGATTTGCCTGTGCTGGGATAGGTTAAGATCGGGTGACTTTGCACAATTATTGTACAATTTAATCGCTTTGCCTGATTAATAGGCAGATCAAAAAGCGAAGAGCGCGACTCATCGCGTCTCTACAATTCCTTTCGATCCGTTTAAGATGTGTCAAAACACACGCATAAGCAGTCGGGCGGATCATGAGCAGTAACGGCAAAAGACGGACACCGCTGGTGGCCGACAAACGCTATCAGGGCAAGGCGACCCCGAAAAAGCCTGCCGCCAAGAAACCGGCGCCCGCGCGCAAGCCCCGCACCCGTAAAACTGCGCGTCGCGGTCGTCCGACCACATTGCTGGGGTGGCTGTTCTGGCCGTTCCGCATCCTGCTGCGGATCATCTGGGCGATCAGCTGGCGTGCCGGGCTTGTCGCAGCGCTGATCATCACGGGTGTTTCGATTTATTTCGCCCAACAGATGCCGCCCGTTCAAACGCTGATCGACCAGCGCGCGCGCGGCTCTGTCACGATGGCCGACCTGACCGGCGAGGTCTTTGCCTGGCGCGGCGACCAGTTCGGTGGCATGGTAACAGCGCGCACCGTGTCACCACATCTGCATAATGCGGTCATCGCGGTCGAAGACCGCCGGTTCTATGCCCATTTCGGCCTGTCGCCGCGCGGCATCGCCTCGGCCATCCGCATCAACCTGAGCGAAGGGCGTGGCCCTTTGTCCGGCAACGGCGGGTCCACGATCACCCAGCAAACCGCCAAACTGCTGTGTCTGGGCGTGCCTTATGACGCCGCCCAGTGGGAATCGGAAGCCGATTACGAGGCCGATTGCCGCCGCACAACGCTGGCCCGCAAGCTCCGCGAGGCGTTTTACGCCATGGGCATGGAAATCGCCTATACCAAAGAAGAAATCCTGACGCTCTATCTGAACCGCGCCTATCTGGGCGCGGGCAGTCGCGGGTTCGAGGCTGCGGCCCAACGCTATTTCGGGATTTCGGCAGCCGAGGTGAACCCCGCACAGGCGGCGATGCTGGCCGGATTGCTCAAAGCACCGTCCACCCTTGCCCCCACCGCGAATATCGAACGCTCGCGCGAACGCGCCGCCGTGGTCGTGCGCTTGATGGAGGGACAGGGCTATCTGACCGCCACCCAAGCGCAAGAGGCGATCACCAACCCCGCCGCCCTATCGCGTGCCGCCGAGGCGCGGTCAGGCGGGTTCTTTGCCGATTGGGTGATGGAAAGCGGGCCGGAGTTTTTTACCCGCAACACCACCGAAGACGTGATCATCCGCACCACGCTTGACCAGCGCATCCAGCGCGCCGCCGAAGAGGCGCTGGTATCAGTGTTCGAAAACCTGGTCGCTGACGGGTCCGAGGCGCAGGCCGCCATCGTGGTCATGTCCGCTGACGGGGCTGTGCGCGCGATGGTCGGCGGGCGCAATCTGCGCGCCACGGGCGCGTTCAACCGCGCGACACAGGCGCTGCGCCAGACCGGATCGGCCTTCAAGCCTTTCATCTATGCGGCCGCCCTTGATCTGGGCGTGTCGCCCTATGCGTTGATCAGCGATGCGCCGCAATGCTGGTCTATCCCCGGATCACGCGAATGGTGCCCCGAGAACTATGACCGCGAGTTCAAAGGGCCTATCACGATGACTCAGGCCCTGGCCGAAAGCCGGAATCTCCCCGCCATTTTTCTGTCCGAGGATGTCGGGCGCGAATATGTCCGCAACGTGGCCAACGGGTTCGGATTGCAAGGCGAACTGGCCGAAGGTCCGGCACTCGCACTGGGCGTGTCCGAAAGCACGCTGCTCAATCTTACGGGCGCCTATGCCGGCATCCTGAACGGCGGGTCGCAGGTGACGCCTTATGGTCTGCTGGATCTGCGCATTCAGGGCGATTCCGCGGTGCTGATGGATTCGCAAGATGCAGGCATCGGAAACCGGATCATCAGCGAACAGGCCGCGCGCCAGCTGACCTGGATGATGACACGCGTCGTGGAAGACGGCACCGGACGGCGCGCGCGGATCGACGGCTGGGAAATCGCAGCCAAGACCGGCACGACCAATTCGGCGCGCGATGCCTGGTTCATCGGCTTTACCGGCGATTACGTCACCGGCGTCTGGATGGGCTATGACAACAACACCCCGTTAAGCGGCGTGACGGGTGGCGGCCTGCCCGCCGAAATCTGGCGCGAAACCATGGTGCGTGTGCTGGAAGGGCGGATGCCCACGCCACTGCCGATGACGATGCCACAGACGGCGGCCCCCGCGGGTATTCTGGAAAGCCAGGGTGGTGAGGTTGTGGACGACGACATCGTCAACCTGCTGGACCTGCTGGTCGGCGGCGAGGCAAACTGACAACAGCCCGCTAGGGCGCGACCGCAGGGCACAGGCCGTAGACAAAGACATAGCCGTCCCACATGATATACAGCCCCTCACCATCGGCGGTGGGCATCAGCATCGCGCGTTCGGTCCATTTCTGGCCGTCGGCGGCACATTCCATTGTGTAAAGCGTGGCGTTCATACCGTTGACATCCACCGGACGGGTCATCTGGCACTGCGTTTCGACCCCGTAAAACACCCCATCCGCAATCCGCACAGAGGTGCCGTCGTCACCGATCAGCGCGCAATCGGCATCGACGGTCTGCCGGTAAATGCCATCATAAGGTGCCGCCGCCGCCATGGCAGGCACAAGGCCGATCAGCACGGCGGATTGGCACAAAAATCGGTTCATATTCCATTCATGCTGCAAATCTGGCGCGTGTTCAACAGCGTCCGGCTGCTGTGCAAGCGGATGTCATGTCATTTCACGCCTCTTAATTGGCAAGCTTGTTAACCCAACCGTGCTTTGATCGCGGCCAGAGGGCGGCATGACCGGATCAGCGGCACAAACGGGCAAGATGACACAGGCTGCAATGGCACAGGGACGGGCAGAACTGCGCGCGGCAATCCGCGAAAGCGCGCCACTGTGCTGGATCGTCGGCGCGTTCAGCTTTTTCGTCAACCTGCTGATGCTGACCGGCCCGCTTTACATGCTGAACGTCTATGACCGCGTGCTGAACGCGCGGTCGGTGGAAACGCTGATTGCGCTCACTGTGCTGGTGGCGTTTCTGTATGCGGTGATGGCGGTGCTGGATTACATCCGCGGCCGCGTGATGGCGCGGGTCGGTGCGCGGTTTCAGACCCGGCTGGACCGGCGCGTTTTCGCCGCCGTCATGCGCGCCACGACCCTGCAACGCGCGCCACGGCAGGCCGCCACCGGCCTGCGCGATCTGGAAGCCATGCAGCGGCTGATCACCGCGCCCGCGCTGATGGCGGTGTTTGACCTGCCTTGGGCGCCGTTGTTTTTCCTTGGCATCTTTATCTTTCATCCGCTGATGGGGCTGCTGGCCATCTGCGGCGCACTGGTGCTGGTTGTTATCGCCGTGCTGAACCAGATCACCACCAGCGCACCTTTGGCGCAGGCCAATGCGGCCAGCTTTGCCGCGGACCAGTTGGGCAGCCAGATCCGGCAGGAAAGCGAGATGATCCATGCGCTGGGTATGCGCAGCGCGGCCTTTGACCGCTGGCAGGTGGCGCGCGACGGGGCGCTGGGGGCCAGTATCGGTGCCTCGGATGCGGCAGGCAGCTATGCCGCACTGACCAAGGCGTTCCGGCTGTTCGTACAATCGGCGATGCTGGGGCTGGGGGCCTATCTGGTCCTGCAAGGCCAGCTGTCGCCCGGTGCGATGATCGCGGCATCGATCCTGCTGGGCCGTGCGCTCGCCCCGATAGAGATGATCGTCGGCCAATGGGCGGTGTTCCAGCGCGGTCGCGACGGCTGGGGCAATCTGGCGGTGCTGCTTGGGCAGGTGACGCCCGATGCGCCCCGCACCCGCCTGCCACGGCCCAAGGCGCGGCTGAGCGCCGAACAGATTACCGTCGTTCCACCGGGAGAGAGTGTGGCGGCCCTGCGCATGGTCAGTTTCAATGTGGGCGCAGGGCAGGCCGTGGGGGTCATCGGCACCTCGGGCGCGGGCAAATCCACGCTGGCGCGGGCGCTGACCGGCGTCTGGCAACCGGCGGGCGGGCAGATCAGGCTGGATGGTGCGGCGCTGGATCAATACGGTGCGGACGTGCTGGGCCAGCATATCGGCTATCTGCCGCAGCGCGTGCAATTGTGCGACGGCACGATCAAGGACAACATCGCCCGCATGGCGATGGTGCCCGATGATGCGGCGGTGGTGCTGGCCGCGCAAAAGGCGGCGGCGCATGACATGATCCTGACACTGCCCGATGGCTATGACACACACGTCAGCGCCACCATGGGCCGGTTGTCGGGCGGGCAGATCCAGCGGATCGGGCTGGCCCGCGCGCTTTATGGCGACCCTGTCGTGCTGGTGCTGGACGAGCCTAATTCCAACCTCGACAATGACGGGTCACTGGCGCTGAACGCCGCGATCCGCGCGTTCAAGGCGGCGGGGGGCATCGTGTTCATCATGGCGCACCGGCCTGCCGCGATACAGGAATGTGACCTGTTGCTGGTGATCGACAAGGGCATGCGCCGCGCCTTCGGGCCAAAGGATAAGGTGCTGGCCGACATGGTCCAGAACCACGCGCAGATCATCCGCGCCGCCGCGCAGTCGGGGGGCGAGGCATGACGACGCCTTGGCCGGTCCGGCGCTATCTGATCATTGGGGCCGCCACGCTGGCCGTGCTGGTCGGTGGTTTTGGCACATGGTCGGTGCTGGCGCAGATCAATGGCGCGGTCATCACCAGCGGCCAGATCGAGGTGGACCGCAACCGGCAGGTCGTGCAGCACCCGTTCGGCGGGGTGGTGACAGAGATCCTTGTCGTCGAAGGCGATGCTGTAGCCACTGGCGACCTGCTGATCCGGCTGGACCCGACCGACCTGCAATCGGAACTCGCCATCGTCGAAGGACAGTATTTCGACATCCTTGCGCGCCGCGCACGGCTGGAGGCGGAACGCGACGATGCCGCCGCGCTGGCATTTGACCCGATCCTGCGGGATGCCGGCACACCCGCAGCGGCAGAACTGATGCAGGGGCAGGAACGGCTGTTCGCCGCACGGCTGGAAACCAGCCTGCAATCCATCCATCAACTAACCCAGCAACGCGCGCAGATCGCCAGCCAGATCAGGGGGATCACAGCGCAACAAACGGCGCTGGAGACCCAGCAGGGCCTGATCGCGCGCGAACTGGCCGACCAGCAAAGCCTGCTGGACCGCGGGCTGGCGCAGGCCGGTCGTGTGCTGGCCTTGCAACGGGAAGAGGCCAGCCTGCAAGGTCGCGTCGGAGAATTGACAGCACAGGCCGCACAGGCCGCCGAAAGGATGACAGAGATCGAGATTCAGGTGCTGGGCCTGGCATCCGCCCGCCGCGAAGAGGCGATCAGCCGCCTGCGCGACCTGCAATTCAACCAGCTGGAACTGGCCGAACGGCGCCAGACCCTGCTGCGCCAGCTGGACAGGCTGGATATCCGCGCGCCGGTGGCGGGGGTTGTCTACGCGATGCAGGTCTTTGCACCACGGTCCGTGATCCGCCATGCCGATCCGCTGCTGTTCCTGATCCCGCAGGACCGGCCCCTGATCATCGCGACACAGGTTCAGACCACCGATATTGATCAGGTTTTTGTCGGGCAGGACGTGACCTTGCGGTTTTCGGCCTTTGACCAGCGGCGCACGCCGGAACTGGCGGGGCGCGTCACGCTCTTGTCGGCAGATGCCTTTGCGGACGATGTGACGGGCCAGTCGTATTACCGCGCCGAAGTGCAGGTCAACGCCGGTGAAATGCAGCGTTTGCCCGCTGATCTGACCCTGATGCCCGGCATGCCGGTCGAGGCGTTTATACGCACCGGCGACCGCAGCCCGATGGATTACCTGATCAAGCCATTGGCGGATTATTTCATCCGCGCGTTTCGCGACACATGATTGCACGCCACGGCATTGCCCGCTAGCGTCCGGCCAAACAGCCAAGGAGTGTGACATGAGCGTGATCGAAACCCGTCTGGCCGAACTGGGTGTGACCCTGCCCGACGCCCCTGCCCCCGCGGCGAATTATGTCCCCTTCGTGCAGACCGGCAATCTGGTGCATGTGTCGGGGCAAATCTCGGCCAATGCGGAGGGGATGATCAAGGGCAAGCTGGGCGCGGATATGGATATCGACGCCGGTGCCGCCGCCGCGCGTGCCTGTGCGGTCAGCCTGCTGGCACAGCTCAAGGCGGCTTGCGGTGGTGATATCGACCGGCTGGTGCGGGTGGTCAAACTGGTGGGTTTCGTCAATTCGACCGCCGATTTCGGCGACCAGCCCAAGGTGATCAACGGCGCATCAGATTTCATGGTTGCAGCCCTTGGCGACAAGGGTCGCCATGCCCGCTCTGCCGTCAGTGCGGCCAGCCTGCCATTCGGCGTCGCCGTCGAAATCGAAGGCATTTTCGAGATCGCATGATGATACCTGCCGCCTTGCTGTCCCGCCCCATCGCGCACCGCGCCTTGCATGACCGCAAGGCGGGGCGCGTGGAAAATTCCCTGGCCGCAATCAAGGCCGCAATTGCCGCCGGTTACGGGATCGAGATTGACGTGCAATTGTCCAGCGACGGCCATGCGATGGTGTTTCACGACGACAATCTTGACCGGCTGACCGCGCAAACCGGGACTGTGCGCGCGCGCAGCCGTGCGGAACTGGAACAGATCCCGCTGAAGGATGACACCGGCACGATCCCCGCGCTGGCAGATGTGCTGGCGCTGGTCGCGGGTCAGGTGCCGCTGCTGATCGAGATCAAGGATCAGGACGGCAATATGGGGCCGGATG
>Ga0208414_1002735_pt1 | contig 11260 bp, 9 predicted proteins | sample AntAceMetag02UKE_FD_184770 | JGI IMG/M metagenome (GOLD analysis project Ga0208414, IMG submission 184770) | Saline lake microbial communities from Ace Lake, Antarctica - Antarctic Ace Lake Metagenome 02UKE (SPAdes) (version 2) | ecosystem: Environmental > Aquatic > Non-marine Saline and Alkaline...
CAAATAGCTGCCAGTATTAACGTCGACAGTAGTCATGGCCTCTGTTTGATCTATGACTAAATCACCACCTGACTTGAGCTTCACTTGCCGGCCTAAGGCCTTATTAATTTCATCTTCAATACCGTACACATCGAAAATGGGCCGTGCGCCGCTATAACGTTCAATAACGGTCGCTGAGTCAGGAATAAAGTCATCCAAGAACTGACCCATCTCATCAAAGGACTGATGATTGTCGATACGAATTCTCTCTACTTGCGGCGTGATAAGATCTCTAACCGTTCTCATATAAAGAGGCACATCTCGGTATACGGTTTTGATGCCGTCATTGCGCTCAATTCTTGTCGCCACCTTTCCCCACAGCCTTTTTAGAAACCTTATGTCCTCCTTAAACTCGGTGGCACTCGCGTTTTCTGCCGCGGTCCGAATTATGAACCCGCCGCGATCATCCCATTCCTCTTCATCTAAGCACTGTTGTAGCTGTCCAAGTAATCGCTCCCGCTCCGGCTCATCTTCCAAGCGCTGGGACACCCCGGTGTGCTTGGACCGTGGAATATAAACTAAGTTTCGTGAAGGGAGTGTCAGATGTGTCGTTAACCGGGCTCCTTTGGTACTTATCGCATCTTTCACGACTTGGACAATAATATACTGCCCTTCTCTTACAAGCTCATGCAGGGCCTTATGTGATTCTAGTCGGACTTCATAACCTTCATGGTCAATGACACAAATATCGGATGCGTGAATAAAGGCTGCTTTCTCAAGCCCAATATCGATGAATGCGGCGTCCATCCCAGGCATGACACGAACCACTTTGCCTCTGAACACATCGCCAACATGCCCGCGATTATTGTGTCTCTCTATATAAATTTCTTGCAGTAAACCATTTTCGATAAGGGCTACTCGAGTTTCAACGTTAGTGACATTGATCAGAATTTCTTCACTCATAAACCCGCCAACCCCTGCTGCCAAATAGCCACTTTGAACTCTTCCAGATACTGAGCAGTTTCGAACAAAGGCAAACCTACTACATTGCTGAAACTGCCTTCGATGGATTCAACAAATGCAGACCCAAACCCCTGAATAGCATAGGCGCCTGCCTTGCCGACAGGCTCTCCAGTTTCCCAGTACTGCTGTATCTGTGCCGCTGAGATGGCTCTAAAGTTTACCGTCGTTCGGACCACGCTCGAGCGTTGCCTCAAAGAGTCGGCAAGCGTAATTGCAGTAAGAACTGTATGCTCGCGATTCGAAAGCAGCGCCAACATTATTGCGGCATCTGCGCTGTCCTTGGGTTTACCTAAAATTTGATCATCGACTATGACGGAGGTATCAGCTGCCAACACCAGTCTATCTGGGTGCGCCACCAAAGCAGATTGCGCCTTCTCTAGTGCCACGCGTTGAACATAGTCATAGGGCTTCTCCCCATCAAGAACAGATTCATCAATATCTTGGGGACAAACTTGAAAGGCCACCCCTAAACAGAGTAACAGTTCTCGGCGTCTTGGAGAATTAGAAGCCAATAATAGAGGTGAGCTACTCATAATACGCGGCGCTTAGGCTTCAGCGCACAGCGAAGCTACGACGAATTTGTCGCAGTAAATGAAACAGCGAGGGCCAAATAGCCGCGCTGGTCAACGCTGCCATCAGGAACATCATATTCCCATTAATTGATTGGGCGGTCATTATTTGTAGCCAGTGACATAGCACCAGATTCAGCCCCAGCAAAGCTAAAACCAAACCGCTCTGCTGTATGGATGAGAACATTCTCAAGCGCTGATGCAGACTCAACGTCACATAAGCGACAATCACTAACGACATCGCATTTACACCGAGTATGGAGCCTTCAAGGATATCTAACATAATACCCGCGACCCAAGCTGAGCCAATGCCCACTCTATAAGGCAATGCCATTACCCAATAAATTAATACCATCGGCACCCACTCAGGCCGATAGTTCATTGCCCATTCTGGAAACGGGACGATTGCCAGCAAATAGGCAACTAAGAAACTAAGGCCTATTACCCAGATCCGGTGCGCTCGCTGCCTCATAAATTTTCCTGTTTTACAGCCTGTACAGACTCAATCTGAGTAACTTGTTCGTCAGAGGCGCTGTCACTCACCTCGACTTTAATGGCGCTAGGCTTATCAGGAAACACCAACAAAACATTACGGGTGCTGGCTATCTGAGCAAGAGGCCGAGCTTTGATTGTTGCAAAATCTTGGCCAGGATCAGCGAATACGCTGGTCACTTCTGCGACGGGATAGTTTTTTGGGTAAACCTGACCCATACCTGAGCTAACCAAGATATCCCCAGCCACCATATCCTGTGTCTGCGTGACATATTCCAATTCTAATTCGGGTGCTGTTGTACGACTCCCGCGCGCTAGCGCCCTCTCACCATTTCGATTTATCTCAACTGGTGTGATGTGACGATAATCGGTAATTAATAAAACCCAGCTAGTAAACGGTAGCACTTCGTCCACTTGCCCCATCAAACCGTTAGCATCCAGAAGTGCCTGGCCCAGAAAAACATTATCTCTAGTACCTTTATTGATTAGCACCCGTTTTGAAAATGGATCTGGAGAGACGTTGATAATTTCAGCATGCAGGACATCGCCTTGGATTACTTCAGCGGCCGCTCCCAATTCTAATAAACGACTATTCTCACTCGCCAAGGATTCAAGCAACTGCAATTCACGCTGAGCTACCAGCAATTCTTCCCGGAGCCTGGTGTTTTCCTCAACCAAATCAGTATGGGATACAAAGACGTCATCGAACCAAAATGAAACTCGAGCAGGAGCGTCCGCAACCCAATAAATCGGTGTGGTTGCGTAGGCAATACCGAAACGGGCTTTCTCAAGATAGCCGAATCTGCTGTCGGCAAACATGACGCAAACCGAGAGCAAGAGGAAGGCAAGCGCCCGATACTCAAGCGCCACACCTTTTATAAATAGGGTTTTATCGATTGCTAGGTCACCTCGTCGTAGATAACCCGATTATAGACGGCAAAGGTGTTCAATGTCTCTGCCTGCCCTAACGCTTTATCGCTAGGGCACTAAGTTCTTTGTCGGCAAACACGTGATCTCAACATTAATCGCCACCCTTAAGAAGGCCGCTTTAGAGGCAGCCTACTCTAACGTTAGCAAATCGATGTCATGATCATCCATGAGCTCCATCGCCTTGCCTCCACCTCTAGCAACACAGGAAAGTGGGTCTTCAGCCACAATCACAGGCAAACCAGTTTCTTCGGATAGCAATTTATCCAAATCTTTTAATAAGGCGCCGCCACCAGTCAAGACCAGGCCGCTTTCGGCAATATCAGAGGCCAGCTCTGGCGGAGACTGTTCAAGGGCACTCTTTACAGCTTGAACAATTGCCGAAAGAGACTCCTGCAATGCCTCAAGAATCTCATCGCTGTTAAGCGTAAAGCTGCGTGGCACCCCTTCCGCAAGATTTCTTCCGCGGACATCAATCTCTCTTACCTCGGTAGAGCTTGAGGCATACGCACAGCCAATTTCTTTTTTAATTCGCTCTGCTGTTGCATCACCAATGAGGCTTCCGTAGTTGCGGCGAACATGTGTAGTGATAGCTTCATCAAACCGATCACCACCAACTCTAACTGACTCAGAGTAAACAACACCGTTGAGAGAGATAATCGCTATTTCTGTCGTACCACCACCAATATCCACAACCATAGAACCACTGGCTCGATCTACCGGTAAGCCAGCACCAATAGCCGCAGCCATCGGCTCTTCTATTAATCTAACATCGCGCGCACCCGCACTTGCTACAGACTCGCGAATTGCACGGCGCTCAACCTGAGTCGATTTACACGGAACGCAGACCAAAACACGAGGGCTGGGCGGGAAAAAGCTATTTTCATGTACTTTATTGATGAAATGCTGCAGCATTTTTTCAGTTACCTGAAAATCTGCAATCACACCGTCTTTCAAGGGTCTAATAGCCGTAATATTGCCGGGAGTTCGACCTAGCATTCGCTTAGCGTCTGAGCCTACGGCTGTGACGGTTTTCTGACCATTGTGAGTACGAATAGCGACAACAGAAGGTTCATTCAACACAATGCCCTGATCTCTGACATAAATGAGTGTGTTGGCAGTCCCTAAATCAATGGAAAGATCATTGGAGAACAATCCCCGAATTTTTTTAAACATGGATATATCTATTCCTTAGTTAAAGATTCCATTCTTAGCATGCATTGTTATTTTTACGGCAAGGAGCTTCAATGATTTAGCAATCATATAGCTTTTATTTAGATGCCTGTAAAGAATGAATAAGAGAGCCTAACCTATGGCATTCGCTCAAATGCAATAGTAAACCTTCGATGGAATCTCCTGGAGCGTTCGACCTAAAACCCTAAATACAAGTATACTCTCGCCTTTGCGGCAATTAGGACGCACTCTAACAACGGCGGGGGGTTAGAGCAAGCACCGGTACTCAAAATTTTGCGGCGCAGCGCAATTGACCGCCTATTGTAACTTTTAATGACCTAACACGGGTTTTCCCGGAGATAACCAATGCCACTCGACAAAGCTGAAGTAGAAAAAATCGCACACTTGGCACGCCTCCATATCAGTGAAGCCGATACTGAAGAGGTGACTAGCCGCATTGCGGACATACTCACCCTGATTGACCAGATGCAAACTGTGGACACAGAGTCTATTGAACCGCTAGCGCATCCTTTAGACATGGTGCAGCGACTGCGGGCGGATGTAGTAACTGAATCGGACACTCGAGATAAACTGCAAGGTCTCGCACCTGAAAGTCAGGATGGCCTTTACCTAGTGCCCAAGGTTATAGAATAGCGAAACTAAGCGCGCTTCTTGCTCAGGACGTCTAGTTTTGATTGTTTTCTTCTCAGCTTCCTACACCTTTTTAACAACCACGACCAGTGAACTGCACTGATGGATTTTTAACATGATTGAAAAGACAGTCGCCGAACTCTCCGCGGCAATGACAAGCGGCGATATCTCCAGCGTTGAATTAACCCAATCCTATTTGGACCGAATTCATAGCGTAAACGATTCACTCAATGCGTTTATTACGGTTTGTGATGAAACTGCACTTGCACAAGCCAGCGAGGCCGATAAATCCAGAGCGCAAGGAAACACAAATCCTTTGTTAGGCATTCCCCTAGCGCATAAAGATATTTTTTGCACCAGCGGAATAAGAACAACTTGCGGCTCGAAGATGCTGCATAACTTCATCTCTCCTTATAATGCCACTGTCGTTGAGAAGTTCAACCAAGCCGGCGTGGTAACTTTGGGTAAAACCAATATGGATGAGTTCGCGATGGGCTCTTCCAACGAAACAAGCTTTTTTGGCCCGGTGAGAAATCCCTGGGATTTAGAAAAGGTACCGGGAGGTTCTTCTGGTGGGTCTGCTGCCGCTGTCGCGGCCGACCTATGTGCTATGGCAACCGGTACCGATACCGGCGGATCTATTCGCCAACCAGCTGCCTTTTGCGGAGTAACAGGCTTTAAGCCCAGCTATGGCCGAGTGTCGCGCTGGGGCATGATAGCTTTTGCATCTAGCCTGGACCAAGCCGGACCAATCTGTAAAAGCGCTGAAGACGCCGCTCTTATGATGAATGTGATGGCCGGAATTGACCTTAAAGATTCCACTTCGGCCGACCGCGAGGTGGAAGACTACACCGCCACACTGGCTGACTCAGTAAAAGGATTGCGCATCGGCATTCCTAAACAACACTTCGCCGAGGGTCTTTGCGCTGATGTTGAGCAATCTATTCGCGAGGCACTGCGTGAATATGAAGCCGCCGGCGCCATCCTTAAAGAAATCGATTTGCCTAACAGCCATCTCTCGGTACCGGCCTATTATGTTGTTGCCCCAGCTGAGGCTTCCGCGAATCTTAGTCGATTTGATGGCGTGCGCTACGGTCACCGCTGCGACAACCCGCTGGATTTAGAAGATATGTATAAGCGCTCAAGAAGTGAAGGCTTTGGCGACGAAGTCAAACGCCGCATTCTGGTCGGCACCTATGCTCTGTCAGCAGGGTTTTATGATGCTTACTATCGAAAAGCTCAAAAAATTAGGCGCCTTATAAAAAATGATTTCGATGAAGCATTCAAAGAAGTTGATGTGATCGCTGGGCCAACCTCTCCACACACAGCCTTTAGTCTTGGCGCCAAGACAGACCCGGTAACTATGTATCTTGAAGACATATACACCATTGCTGTTAACTTAGCTGGCCTGCCAGGGATTTCAATTCCTGCCGGGGCCGTCAACAATCTCCCCGTTGGACTTCATATAGTTGGACCTGACTTTGGTGAGTCTAGAGTTCTAAACGCCGCTCATCAGTTTCAACTACTAACCGACTGGCACCAAGCAAAACCAGCCGCTAAAGGAGGTGCTTAAGTCATGGAATGGGATACTGTTATAGGCTTGGAAGTCCACGTCACTCTAGCAACAAAATCTAAACTTTTCTCTGGCTCGGCTGTTGAGTTTGGCGCCGAACCGAATACCCAAGCAAACATCTTTGATGTTGCACTGCCCGGCACACTGCCAGTGCTCAACGAAGAAGCCCTGCGTATGGCTGTCAAATTTGGCCTAGCTATTGGCGCTGAAATTGGCAAACGTTCAGTATTCGATCGTAAAAACTATTTCTATCCCGATTTACCGAAAGGTTATCAGGTAACTCAACTAGATTTTCCTACCGTTGGCAAAGGCACTCTCACCGTCACACTTGATGATGGCACTGAAAAAGAAATTGGTGTGACCCGTGCTCATATTGAGGAGAATGCAGGGAAATCATTACATGAAGACTTCTCGGGTATGTCAGGAATTGATTTAAATCGTGCTGGCGAGCCGCTACTAGAAATTGTATCCGAGCCAGAAATATATACTGCCAAAGAAGCCGTCGCTTATTTAAAGAAGCTGCATACTATCATCTTGTACTTGGGCATTTCTGACGCAATTATGGCGCAAGGTTCAATGCGCTGTGACGTCAATGTGTCCCTTCGCCCAAAGGGCACCACTGAGCTCGGAACCCGCACCGAGATGAAAAACATCAACTCTTTTAAGTTCGTTGAAAAAGCTATCTATTCAGAGGTTGAGCGCCAGAAAGATATTCTTGAAGACGGCGGCAGCATAACCCAAGAGACACGGCGCTATGACGCTGACCGAGATGAAACTAGCTCAATGCGCAGCAAAGAAGTTGCCAACGACTATCGCTATTTCCCAGAACCAGACCTTCTGCCGGTAGTAATAGACGATGATTACATTGAACAAGTCCGCGCCACCCTGCCTGAATTGCCTGATGCTAAACGCGCACGTTTTCGCGATGAGTTTGGCCTCAGTGAATACGATGCGGGGGTCCTAACGAGCACCCGAGAAATGGCTGAATATTTTGAAAGTGTCGCCACAAAAACAGGTGATGCAAAGATTGCAGCTAACTGGGTAAGCGGCGATTTGCAGGCGCTTTTAAACAAGCACAATTGGAATATTTCTGACTCGCCTATACAGGCTGATCGACTCACCGATCTCATTGTGCGCATTAAAGACACGACGATTTCTGGCAAGATAGCAAAAACTGTCTTTGAAGCGATGATCGAAGACGCCTCCGGCGTCGATCAAATAATTGAAGCTAAAGGTCTTAAACAGGTCACCGATTCAGGGGCGATTGAGGCGTTGGTCGACAACGTTATCAGCAATAATCCAGACCAAGTCCAGCAATTTAAAGAAGGCAAGGAACAGGTCATCGGGTTTTTGGTTGGTCAAGCGATGCAATTGTCCAAAGGTAAGGCAAATCCGGGACAGGTAAACCAGCTACTACGAGACAAAATGAAATAAGTAAACTCGCCCCTTGATCGAGAAACTTACCGTTGCACACAATTGGAATCAACATGGCAGAAGAAAAGAAAAAAGTCAGTGAGCGGACTCAAAAAGCGACTCGAGATGAAGATTGGTCTGACGAAAGGCTGAAAACTTTTTTCGAGCTGCTTCCCCCAGAAGATATGCCTGCTGATTACAACATACTGCTTAAGGCCTATCGCGGCATGACCGACGAACTGTTCGCTCGTTTCGTGCCGCTGTTTGTAGCTGACGGCCATGACATAAACGCGGCTCTGGCCGATGGCACAACCGTGCTTGATCAAGTGTCTCGCCACCGCAAATCGTCCGCCTACGCTCAGGCATTAAAGGACGCTGGCGCTGGCGGCAAACTCAGCTAAGAGTCAGTAGGGCTTTTTTTATAGAACTATCACAACAGAGCTATCGCAATAGAACTACTGCAACCCAAGTCTAACGTCAAATAGCGGTGGCTGAACAACAAGGCTAGCCTGGTGACGAGCGGCTGCCGCCAATAGGCTAGCTAACGCTTCTGGGTTGCTGCTCGCGACATTAAATCGCTCCGAAGGATCTCGGTGCAAATTGTAAAGCTCCGGCTCAGCAAGCTCTGTCTTTACCGGAGGCTGCCCGTAGGCCCCTTCAACAATAAAATGAAGCTTCCAAGGTCCCTGCCGGTAAGCGTACAGCTGCCCACTCCGGTAATAAGGCATTTCTGTGCGGGGACTGGCCTCTGTTCCTAGTAATACCCCACTCAGATCAAAACCATCGACACCCGATTGATTATCAATTTCAGCTAAACCCATCGCTGTCGCAAACAGATCTAAAGTAGACCCTATTTCACTAACAATTCCAGGCTGTATTTGCCCTGGCCAATAAAAAATAGTCGGTACTCTTACGCCCCCTTCAAAGGTTGACCCCTTGCCCATCTTCAGCAAACCCGCGCGGCCACCTTCTTCATCCATAGTCAGCCAGGGGCCATTGTCACTGGTAAAAACAATCAGAGTGTTTTCTGCCAAGCCTTGCTCTTCTAAACTGCGCCGAATTTGACCAACGCTCCAATCAATTTCCTCTACAACATCTCCGTAACGCCCGCCTATGCTTGTCCCAACAAATTCACTGCTTCTAAACAAGGGGGTATGAGGCATGGTATACGGCACATAGACTAAGAAAGGGTCATCCGCATTGCGTTCGATGAAATCAATAGCCGCTTCGGTATAGCGTTTGGTTAAAGTCGTTTGATCTGTGGGCTGCTCAATAGAGCTGCCTGCTATAGCAGAACTACTCACCAAAGGAGAATTAAAATACTCAAGTCTAGGCTGCGCATACCCCGCTTGCCTTTTCCCATAGATCCGCGCCCTTTCCTCCATTTCACCGCGCGCGGCCATGGCTCTCATTTCGTCAAAAGTCGGCTCGCCTGCCCAATTCATATCATTGCTATAAGGCACTCCTAACCATTCATCAAAACCATGCTGTGTAGGATAAGCATGTTCAGCATCGCCAAGATGCCACTTACCGAAAATGCCGGTAGCATAGCCGCGCTCTTTTAAGGCTTGTGCTATGGACACTTCTGAATCTGGAAATCCGCCCGGCTCATCGGGAAAGTACACCCTGATAAGATCGCCATAAAGGCCAGATCGAACTGGCAGGCGACCAGTTAACAAAGCAGCCCTGCTAGGTGAGCAGACAGGAGCCGCAACATAAAAATCGGTCCAGCGCTGACCCAGCCTAGCCAATTCATCAAGCTCGGGGGTGCGTATATAGGGGTGACCAAAACTACTAAGGTCGCCGTACCCAAGGTCATCAGCAAATAAAATCACAATATTGGGCGGCTGATCAGGTGCACCAGGAACTACTGGCGCCGGCGAGCAAGAACTTAGGATGTTGGCAAGAAGGGGAAGTACTGAGTATAAGATCGGACGCATATTGGGGACCCGTTTCGCTTTTATTATTAGTTAACTGCAGTATTAAGCGTCTGTATTAAGTAAATGAAGCAAAGACTTATGCAGACGTCGGTTACCGTTTAGCTATTCAGGATATGACGATTGAATTCGAGAGTCCAACTTTGAAAGTTCCGATGGTATGTCGCGACACTCTACCTCGCTGTTATTCTTTTTATTTATCAATGATCCGTGAGTAGGCCAAATGAGCTTCATCGCCTGACCGTCGGGACAGCGGTATTAGCGGGTAACCGGGGGTGGTTGATGCGGTTTTACACCGCTCACATCCCTTTATCATATGATCAGACCGTCAGGGGCTAGGGTGTTATTTTCTCATAGCGCTATGGGTCTGATTATTCAAAAACAACACCCCGATCCCTGACTCACTTGTTTGAAATCCAGAGGTATCAAAAGAAAGGGGACACATTTGCAAAAGTAAGTATAGAGAGGGTTTTCTGAAGGTGATTGAGAATTCAATCGGCTTAGCGAGCAGCAAGCCGATTGGACGCTATAGATCTATCACTAACGAGGTCGAGAAGGTTTACGGGGGGCAGGCCTGCCGCCAGCCGATTCTTTTGCTTTGAATTTTGCAGAGCGCGTGAAGCTGGGCGCTTTTTCTAACAGTTCGGTGGCCGGGTGAGTGCAATCGAGTTTTGTACCGAGCTTTTCTTCAATGTCGGGCAAGAGAAAGGAATCTTCTTCGCAGGCAAAGCTTATTGATGTCCCTATTGCTCCTGCTCGTCCTGTTCTTCCGATTCGATGTACATAGTCATCGGCCTCTTCAGGCAAGGTATAGTTTACGACATGAGTGATATTGTTGATATGCAGACCGCGGCCAGCCACATCGGTTGCAACTAATACTCGCAGTTTGTCGGTTTTGAAGGCTTCTAAAGTACTGATACGTTTGTTCTGAGCGACCTCACCCGACAGCAAGCCACAGTCGATACCATTGCGATGAAGATTATCCGCGAGTTTACGCACCTGATCGCGACGATTACTGAATACTATTACTTTTTCAGCATCTGGCGATGACAATATATTGTAGAGCAAATTGTACTTGTCCGCTGTGGTCACCAAATAAACGACTTGATTCACCGCATCAGCAGCCACTTTCTCGGGCTCAATTTCAACCATGATGGGCTCCACCGCCCAACGCGAGGCCAAGTCCATAATCATTGGGGTAAATGTTGCGCTAAACAACAAGGTTTGACGGCATTCCTTCTTTGGTGTGCGCGCGACAACTGCTCGCACCTGAGGAATGAAGCCCATATCCAACATTCTATCTGCTTCGTCTAGCACCAACAGTTCGATCAAACCGAGATAGAGATTATCGTTTTGGACGAAATCTAATAGCCGGCCAGGCGTTGCAACAACAATGTCCACAGGCTTTTTATCTAAAGCCCGATTTTGCTTTTGATAATCCTCACCACCGACCAATGTCACGGTATGAAGATCAGTACCATGCGTTAACAGTTGAGCATCACTGGCTATTTGAATAGCCAGCT
>Ga0208414_1002743_pt1 | contig 11246 bp, 11 predicted proteins | sample AntAceMetag02UKE_FD_184770 | JGI IMG/M metagenome (GOLD analysis project Ga0208414, IMG submission 184770) | Saline lake microbial communities from Ace Lake, Antarctica - Antarctic Ace Lake Metagenome 02UKE (SPAdes) (version 2) | ecosystem: Environmental > Aquatic > Non-marine Saline and...
GAAAGCTTCATTAAACACGATCGACGATCCGAGCGAACCGATCGGGTTATCAGCAAGCGGCCTGGAAGTGCCGAAGACCGGCCGCGGAAAATTCCGCAGTTACCTGATCGATATGGGGCGGCCTGTCGTGGGCAGTTTATCGCTGCGAGTCGGTGGTGGTCACGGCGGCGAAACGATCGATGTCATTTACACGGAAGTCATCGAGGCCGACACACTCGAACCAGTGATGACCTACCCGAACAGCAGCCGTTCAACGTTTAGCTCTCGCTTGATTTGTCGCAAGGGTCTCAGCACTCATCGCTACTACCATCCCTTCGGCTTTCGCTACGCGACGCTGACCGTGCGCGAGAGCACGACGCCGTTACACATCGGCGTCACCCTGCATCGCACCGGCTATCCGGTGGAACGGCGCGGCGCGTTTCGCAGCTCCGATCCCATGCTCGAACAGATCTGGGAAACCTGCGCGTGGTCACAACAAAACTGCATGCTCGATGCCTACGTCGACACGCCGTGGCGCGAACAGGCGCAATGGTGGGGTGATGCACGCGTGCAGGCCTGGAACACGTTTCACCTCAGCGGCGATTCGCGATTATTTCAGCGCGGTATCCGCCAAATCGGCGCGCAAACGACCGACGACGGGATCACCTACGGCCACGCTCCAACGATGGCGCACAACTGCATTTTGCCCGATTTCACCCTCATCTGGATCATCACGCTGTGGGATAATTATTGGCAGACTGGTGATCTCGATCTCTTCCGCAGCCAACGCCCCATTATCGAAAACGCGTTAAAGTATTTTGCAGAACACACCGGCAAAGACGGCCTTGTGACTTACGATGATCGCTACTGGTTGTTCTTGGATTGGACCGAGCTGTATAAGGAAGGCACCTCGACTGTTTATAACCTTTGGCTAGTGCTCGCGCTGGAGAAATTCGCCGAGCTCGATTCGCTCACGAAAAACAATACCGAAGCGGCGCGCAGTCTGCGGTGGGCGAAGCGACTTCGCCTCAGATTGCGCAAGCTCATCGATCGTCGCGGGCTGTTGCGCGATGGCATCGATACGAAGGGCCGTATCGTCAAGAGCACTTCGCCACACGCACAAACGATGGCGTTGATGACCAATCTGGAGCCAAAATCAGCCCCTAAGATGGAACGCTTCTTGGTCGATTATCTGCGCGACGAATCTAAACACATCGCGCAACCAAGCGCGTATTGGATCACCTACGTTTACACGATTCTCGCGGAGCGGGGTCACGGCCAAGCTGTCGTCGAACACATCCGCCCGAATTGGCAGCCGATGGTAGCACAAGGTTCAACGTCAGAACTATTCACCAATGAGCACGCCGAATACCCGATGAGCCATTCGCATGCTTGGTCGGCCCATCCGCTCTTCCACTTCATGCAGATCATTGGGGGCGTGCGGCAAACCGCTCCGGCCTGGAAACGAGTTTCGTTCGCGCCTGTGTTTCACGGCGATCACGGAGGCGCGACCATCCCCACTCCTCAAGGCGACATCACCAGCGCGTGGCAACGCGATGGCGACTACATCGCGGTGAATCTGGATCTACCGAAAGATGTGACCGCCGAAGTCGATCTACCTGGCATCAAAGTCAAACGCGCCACTGGTCGTAGCGAGTGGATCGTGGCCGCCGAGTAGCGTTAGTATTTACGCTGCACGATCGCGGCGCTGCTATCACGAAACACGATCAGCTTTTTCTCTGGAACCACGTGATCAAAATAGATCCCCAATGCGGGATCGACCAACTCGCCTTCGCGGTAAGTGTGACCATTGAGTAATGCTCGGGCGGGTGAACCTTGGAACACTCCGTTGATCCGGATTTGGCCCACAAAAGCGCGAAAGGCAGGGCTCGCTTCGATCGCCGACATCACGGTCGTAGTCGTGGCAGTCACTCCCGGAGCAATGGTGGATTGCGATTGGGTCGTTACCCGTTCTGCCACGGGTTCTGGTTCAAGCTCCGGCTCAGGAATAGGGGCTTTCACAATTCTCTTAAACTGACTTTCGGGGATCTCTTTTCCATCGATCGCAGCATCCACGCGATCTTGTTCACCCTGACGGCGAGCGTCTAAGGCTGACTGCGCTTTTTCAATTAATTGACCCGGCAATGAAGTAGCAGGTTTTTTGGGTGTCGCGACCGGAGTAGCTGAAGTCGGTGGCACGGTCGGTTCGGTCTCGTGAGAGCCGAATTGCTGCCAACCAAAATAGCCTCCTCCTAAAACGATCAGCACCACCAGTCCCACGAGAACTTTATTTCCCTTTTTCGGAGCAGGTGCCTCATCATCATCATCGGTTAACAGGACATCGTCCTCATCAAGGTCTTCCGAAGCTTTTAAGTGAACCAATGGATGAGGAGGCATCGCTTTAGACGGCTTATCTTCGCCATCTACGGCGGGCTTTCCCTCGACCTTTGGCGGAACAGCTGGAGCCCCAGACGCTGAATCGGTAGTAGAGCCCGGAGTGGGTTCAGGGTTCTTTTTCTTAAGCTTAAATTTCGGTGGGGCTTTTGCGGCAGCAGGTTCGACCGGAGCTTCGGAATCAGCAGGCTTCTCAAGCGGTAGTGGAGAAACCGGAGCGGGTGCCTCATCTTTTTTCTCTGCAGGAGCAGGCGGCTGTTCATCCTTGGCGGATGAAGTTTCCGACTGGGCTGCCAAACGCGGTTTCAGGCGAAACTTAGGTTTATCTTCGCCGGCCTCTTCTTTCTTCGGAACCTCTTGAACTGGCGAGGCGGCTTCCGGCGTTGGTGCGACCTCCTCTTCCTTCGATTCGGGCGCAGCAGCGAGACGTGGTTTTAAACGAATAGGTGTAGGTGCTTCGTCCGCCGGTTTTTCAGCAGGAGTTGCAGCTACCTGAGGTGGCTCGGGGTCGCTTTGCTTTTCTGAAGCCGCTTCAGGCTCGGCCGCCAATCGCGGTTTTAAGCGCAACTTGGGCTTGGCTTCGGCAGCTGGCTCAGTCGGAGTCTCGGGCGCCACGGCCGGTTTCTCTTCAGCAGACGATGATTCAGCCGCATCGCTTTCAGGACGCAAACGGGGCTTAAGGCGCAACGGGGGCTGCTTGGGCTCATCGCTCATAGGGGAAAAAGAGTGAACACTTTTAGGCCGATGCGCGAAAACAAAAACTTTCCCTCGCGGTCTAACAGAATAATCCATCAAATTTAACCAAAATATGTCAGACCCAAAGCGAATCCTCCTCCTCTGCCTTACCGCTGCTCTCCCGCTCTTTGTCGGGTGTTCCGTTCTGAAAAAAGAGCCTCAAGCCCCGTTGACCGCACAGACTGAGCAATCATTTCGTGAGCGGTGGATTGAAACTCGTGGAGCCGAATTGGTTGCCAAAGGCACCGCACCTTCCGAAGCGCAACGGCAGGCCATGGAAGAATTCAGAAAACGCTACGGCTACACCAACGCCGCAAAAGAGTAAGTCTTCGCGAACCGCTCACCGACTCATTCGCCTCTCTTTACTTCCAAGACCTGCATCGTAAAAACGAGGGTTTTATTGGAAGGAACCATCGGCGGACGCCCTTTAGTGCCATAAGCCAACTCTGGGGGGACGATGATCAACCACTTGTCGCCAGGGCGCATAATCTGCAAAATGTGATCCCAACCGCGAATCACCTTGGTGCGGCCCACCCGAAACGTCAGGGGGTCATTTGGATCGATCTTTTGATCAAATGTTTCTCCATCCAAGAAACGCCCGACATAGAGCACGGAGACGAGATCGCCGCGATTGATCGTTTCCCCGCTGCCTTTCTCAATTTCGATGTAGCGGATACCGGTGCTCGATTTTTTCGCACTGGGAAAATTTTTGGTCACCCATGCGTAGTCCTCGGGCGGCAACTTTTCACGCTGCGCCATGAGCGCCGTAGGCACCAAAACCAAAAGGATAAAGAGGAAGAAACGCTTCAACATACTCCCAACTAGAACGAACTACGTCACGAAGACACGGATATTTTTACTTCCGGTCGATTCGCGACCAGCCGAAGGGCCTGCTCGAGCAAAGTCTTCCCCGGTTCCATCCGGTGCCAAGTCGAGGCGCCCGAAGGGTGCGGCAACGGCACACAATCAGCTCTATGCCCGCGATAGTTGATCGAAAAACTTTGCCCAATAATATCCTTGAGCGGCGCGACGGGGAGAAACTGCGTGATCGCGAGCTTGCCCACCGGCAAGACCAGCGTCGGACGCAAAAGCTCAAATTCACGCTTCAACCAATGCGAGCAATTGCCGATCTCATCCGTCGCCGGCACCCTATCCCCACCCTTCGGATTCTTACCCGGAAAACAACGGCACACCGCTGCGAAGTAGATCCGCTCGCGCACCTCGGCCTCGCTCCAACCCAAGCTCGCCGCAAACCACTTGAACAGCGTCTTCCCTGCCGTCCAAGCAAACGGTCGCCCTAACTGCGGCTCCTTATCTCCGGGAGCCTGCCCGACCAATAATATCCGACTCGCCATCGCGCGACCCACCACCACCGGCTTCTGCATTTGCGGACACCGCTCACAAGCACGCAGTGCTGCGAGATGGGTTTGAAGCGCAGAATCGGCAATCATCTTTTCAAAGCACGGCTCTCAACATTCACGAAAAGCAAACCGACCGTCCTCGCAATCAAGATACTGGTTGTCCGCCAGAAAGATGCGGCGAAACTCGCCATCGAAATTATGAAACACCGAGCCTGGTCGGCCGCGCTTCCCATCCAGAAACACCTCACGGCCATGCGCCGAACCCCAGTGGTTCAAAACCACCACATCCACTAAACCCAATCCCTTCGTGTCGGTGAGCTCTGGGAAAGTCGCATCAAAATTGTGTCTCGATGGCATAATATCCGGCCCCGCCATCGTCGCCCCTGCACTGAAACCGATATACAACCGCTCCTGCGAGAGCTTGCGGATCGTATCGGTGGTGCTCATTTTCTGCATCTGCTCTAGCAAGTAAAACGGATCGCCACCCTCGAAACACAGGATGGGAAAATCTGCCAAGTCGCGCCGCAAGTCATTGGCACTCTTGCCCGTGATTGTGTAATCCTGAGGTTTAAAACCCGCGTCCACCAAAGCGTCCCTATTCGTTATCCGCCAATCTTGCTCCGAAGATTTTTCACCAGCGGTGCGGATGTAAGCCATCGGCTCTTTCGCGAATTCACCCAAATCACGCGCCACCGCTCGCGCGACATCACGGAGCATCGCTACTAAGATGACGCGACCCATCGTCTTACTTTCCCGCGCTCCAACCGCCGTCGGCCATCAAAGATGAGCCCGTTACGAGCTTAGCTTCGTCACTCGCGAGATAATGCGCGGCCGCGGCGATCTCTTCGGGCTGACCCATGCGGCCAATCAACTGGGTGGAACTCATTTCCTGATAGGCTTTTTCCGGATCGGGATACTCCTTGAGTCGCGCCTGCACAAACGGTGTCTCCACGCGACCGGGGCAAATGCAATTGCAACGCACCCCGCTATGCGAGTGATCGAGCGCGGTCTGCTTCGTCATCCCCACCACCGCAAACTTCGTGGTCACGTAAGCGAACCGATCGCGAACCGCGACGATCCCACCGATCGAGGCGATGTTGATAATGCTGCCACTCTTCCGTTCCAACATCCCCGGAAGAAACGCTTTAGTGACGTTAAACACCCCGCCCACATTCACGCGGTAAAGTCGCTCCATGTCCTCCGCATTCGTTTCAAGAATCGTGCCCACGTGGCCGATGCCCGCGTTGTTCACCAGAAGATCAAGTGCGCCAATTTTCTTCGCAGCAGCCGCCACGGAAGATACGTCTGCGACATCGAGAGTTACGCTCTCAGCGTTGCCCTTGGTCGCTTCGATTAACCCCACGGTTTCTTGCGCCGCGGCCTCGTTAATATCTGCAACGAAAACCTTCGCTCCTGCCTGGGCAAATCGCTGCGCGATCGCGCGTCCAATTCCCGAACCCGCGCCGGTTACGAGCGCCACTTTGTTTGTTAGGTCGAACATATTGCTACTACGCATAACGATCCGTCATCCGAGTGTCGTGGATAAAATAGCTTAGATATCATTCTAAATACCTCGAAACATCCGGTTTATGGTTGGCCCTCCGTCCCAATTTTCGCCTGCCCATGGATATCAATCGGACGGAGCAGCTTGTGTTCGGGCCAACCTGTGTAAATTACACTATGCGGTGTCTTCTTCTGAGCTTTGTCTTCATCCTCTATCCTGCTCTTATGTCTGCCGAAAATGCTTTCCCCCCGACCGCGCCCGGTGTCGCCGAAGTGAAAACCTTGCCGGCGGGTGTATTACTCAAATCAACCGGACAGGGTTCCTATTTTGACGAATCCAACGGGTTGTTTCGACCGTTATTCCGTTATATCTCGAGCCGCGATATCGCCATGACAACACCGGTGGAGACCTCCATCGAGAGCGCGGCGATGTTTTTCTGGGTAGCCCCTAGCGAAGTGGCTAAGGTCAACGGGGATGCCGACGGGGTGGAAGTGATCCGGATGGCCGAGCGACAGGTGGCAAGTCGCGGCGAGCGGGGTGGCTATTCGCAGGCCAATTTTGAAAAATCGCGGGATGAACTGCTCGCGTGGCTACTCGAGCAGCCAGGAATTATGGCCGCGGGAGAACCTTATGCCGTTTATTGGAACGGCCCCTTCACTCCATGGTTTCTTAAGCGCTACGAGGTTCACATTCCGGTGCAGAGTAGGTGATGAGTCGGCCGGATCACGCCGCTCACACAGTTGGTTTCAACGCCGCCGCAGAAAGCGAACTTCTGTGCGGAGTGTTTCCAATTCCGCGAGTATCGGGCCCACCATCCCGAGCCCATCAAAATCGAGCCCGTGGCGATGGTGCAGTTGAGCCAGATGCTGCAGCATCCGGAGAGCATTATCATTGAAGGTCCACTCCACCTCGGCATCGGCGGGATGTTCGACGGGAGCGACAAACCCCTGCCGACAAAAGACCGCAATCGTATGCCGTGAGAATCCGGTGATACTTACGACTTCCTCGATGGCATGGAGGGAATGCTCATTTTCAGGAGCAGTAGAATGGGTGATCTCTTCGTTCATGAGGTGGTGCGAGGGTTGAAGGTGGAGGTAGCAGCGAGCTTTTCCCAGAGGGCGCGTTCTTCATCAGTCGGCGCAGGTGGCATCACGATCGTGATGATGGCATAAAGATCCCCCTTGGAACCGTCTGATTTTGAGAGGCCTAATCCGCGCAAGCGAAGCTGGCGACCAGCGCTCGTGGCGGGCGGAACTTTGAGTTTTACCTGACTACCCCCAGGCAACTTTACGGCGACACTTGTTCCCAGCATCGCCTCCCAAGGGGCTAGCGAGAGTTCATAATGCAGATCATCGCCTTGCACCGTGTAGTCGGGATGCGTTGCTAAACACACTCTCAGGTAAAGATCGCCCGCTGCGGCTCCGCCGTAACCTGCCCCTCCATGGCCCGCCGCCCGAAGACGTTGACCATCGCGCACTCCGACGGGGATCTTGAGTCGAATCGTAATGTTCGCTGGTTTCCCGGTGGCCGAATCAATGCGCTCCAAGCGGATCATGCGTTCACCACCCCGCAGGGCTTCCTCCAGCGAAACCATTAAATCCGCTTCAGTATCCGCACCTGGCTGCGCCCCACCCATGCCATGATGTTCGGCAAAACCGCCCCCATGCCGGGTGCCAAAATACTGCTCGAAAAAATCGCTAAACCCAGTGGTGCCACCAAAATGGAATTCATAGTCCTGACCATCCGGTCCCGTCCCGCGTTGCCCGCGACGGAATCCTTGGGCACCGGGTGGTTGTCCACCGGAAGGAGGCGCTCCCGCTTTATCCCAATTGGCACCCATCTGATCGTATTTGCGACGCTTCTCCGGATCGCTGAGCACTTCATTGGCCTCGTTGATCTCTTTGAATTTCGTATCAGAAGCCGCCTTATCTTTCGCCACATCGGGGTGGTGAATTCGCGCGAGTTTGCGAAACGCTTTTTTGATATCATCCGGCGTCGCTTCACGGGCGATCCCGAGTGTAGTGTAATAATCCTTGAAATCGACAGACATGATTGGAGGCGGGTTTACAGGGTCGCTTCGATAAATTGGCTGATCGCAGCCGCAGGCATAGCTCCAGATTGTCGGGCCAGTTCGCGACCGCCCTTGAATACCGCCATGGTGGGGATGCTACGGATGCCGTGTTGAGCGCCAAGCGCGGGCTGAGCTTCAGTATTCACCTTGCCCACAATCCAACGGCCTGCACCGGATTCGGCCACTTTCACCAGTTCAGGCGCGACCGTCTTACACGGCCCGCACCAAGGGGCCCAGAAATCCACGAGCACAGGCAGTTTGTTTTGCGCGATCAGCGCGGAAAACACCTCAGCATCATTCACATCGATCGGTTTATCCGGTAACTCAATCGGCGTCTGACAATCGTGGCAGCGCGCCCGCTGTCCAAGCTGAGAGTAAGGCAAACGGTTGGCCCGGCCACATTGAGCACAGGTCGTGACGATACCGCGTTGATCAAGTTGGTATTGCGAAGGTGACATGGAGTGAAAGCCGATCCGTTAACTGTGCAGGCCTCAGCATCCTCCGAATAGTTATCATTCGCAAGGTCCATACCGTGCAGAACCGCGATACACTGATGATTAGGCATGGCCACTTTTGCCCCAGTGGCCACACCGTTTCCCCGCCGCAACATTGACACTTCCAGCGTTCTTAAGTGGTTTTCACCTGCTACTCCGAGTAGCTTTCCGCCCCATGCTAAACGTGTTTACCAAATTCGCCGCGAGACCTCGGCTTTAGTTTATGAGCTCGATTGCCCAATCATTCCGCGCGATCCCCGCCAACCTCTGGAGCCGCATCAAAGACTTTGCGGGCTACGGGGGTGAAGCGACCTATCTCTGGCCGCGATGGTTTGTCCTGCGCGCGGTCGGGATTGTTTTCATCATCATCTTTGCAGGGATCATTAAAGAGTCTGCCGCGCTGATTGGACCGGATGGGATCACGCCGCTGCCCGGCGCAATCGCCGAACTACGCGCCGCAAAGTCCAATCTGTTTGAGGCGATCATCTCCTCGCCCACATTGTTCTTTCTCAGCAGTAGCACCGCGATGGTGGCTTTGCTTCAATGGGGCGGCTTGCTCGCGGCGATCGCCGTGGTGCTCAACTTGTGGCCGCGCATGAGTCTTTTCATCTGCTGGTTGTCGCTGCTTTCGTTCGCCAAAGGATGGCTGATGTATTCAGGGCCAATGGTGGATCGTCTGATGTTAGAGGTCACCCTCCTGTGTGTCCTCTTTGCACCGGCGGGCTTTCGACCGGGTCTTGGGGCGAAGGTCTCCGCCAGACCAATTATCGTTTTCATGATGCGCTGGCTGTTGTTCCGCATCATGTTTGAAAACGGCATATCCAAAATGCTCGGCGCTGATCTTTACTGGTTCGATCTGCGGGCGATGGATATCATGTATGAAACCGCGCCCAGTCCCACCATCCTCGGTTTCTTTAATCATCACATGCCCCACGCCTGGCATGTCTTTGCCATCGCCCTGACTTTTGCAGCGGAAATCGCGGCTCCCCTGATGGCTGTTTTTTGCGGGCGCCGTGGGCGCTGGTGGGCGTTTTGGTTGTGGGTCGCGCTTCAAGTCGGCATCCAGCTCACCTGTAATTTTGGTTGGCTCAACACCGCTTCGATCGCCCTCGGTCTGCTCCTACTCGACGATAAAATGTTTGCTCAGGCCGCCGGGTGGTTACGCCTTCGCAAGCTCGCCGATTACTTCACGACCACCACCGCCGTTACATCGGTGCCGCCACTCGCCAAATGGCGACGCTACACACTCAACGGAGCGATGTGCCTGCACTTTTATCTTTCGATCATCGCTTTCACGATGCTCGCGCGAATGCCCACGCCTGCGTTTATCGAAAATGTGAATCGAGCGCTGAAATCCACATTCGATGGTTTCGGCAGCATCAACGGTTACTCCCTTTTTTCCCGTTTCGAACCCTTCCAATTCATCACCGAATTTCTGGGATCCAACGATGGTGGCGTCACCTGGCGAACCTACGATTATCGCTACTTCCCGCAGAAACTCGATCGCATCAGCCCCTTTACCGCTCCGGGGTTTCCCCGATTCGAAGCCAACATCAAAGCGCAGTCCGCGCTCAACGATCACGCCACACCCCTTTTTCATTTCGTGGCGACTCGACTCCTGGAACAAAAACAACCCGTGATCGATCTGTTCGAGAGCAACCCTTTCCCGGATGCTCCTCCCACCATGATCAGAGTCGCGGGCTATAAGTATAGGTTCACTGATCTCGAGACCTACCGCGAAACCGGACACTTCTGGACGCGAACCTATCTAGGCGAATACATGCAGCTCATGTTCCTCAATCCCGACGGTGAAGTCGGTAAGGTGACGAGCGAGATCGAGCAGCTACACGTCAAAGCCTACTACGGAAATCTCGAAGCCCAAACCTATCTCGGATTTTTACTCCTGCGGGGTGAAAATGGCGCGCCCCGCGATCCAGCCAAAGCCGCTCAATGGTTCCTGCTCGCGGCCAAGCAAGGCCACGCCGTGGCTCAGCTCAACCTCGCGATGATCCATTTAAACGGTCAAGGTGCACCCAAAGATATTCCTCAATCGATTCATTGGGGCCGGAGCGCGGCCGAACAAGGTCTCGACGCTGCCCAGGATTGGCTCGGGATCATGTATATGCGTGGCGAAGGCGTTCCACGCGATCCCGTGCAAGCTCTCGCCTGGTTTGAAGTCGCTGCCGATGGCGGGACCGAACAAGCCATCCAGCATCGCGATCTCGCCCGAGGTGAACTCAGCTCGACTGATCGATCGGTCGCGAGACAACGCGCTGAGTTAATCCGCCAACGCATCGAATCACAGACCCCTAGGGACGATTCTTAAACTGGCTATCAAAACTAAAAACGCCGCCCCACATTTGCGGAACGGCGTTTGAATATTTGATCTGGGATTGAAGCGTTACTCTTCCGATTCGTCCACCACGATGTAGCGGCTGTAGCCCTCGCGCCAGATGCGCACGAGCACTTTGGGTCCTTCGATTTCTTCGCTTAGTTCGACAGCTTCGCTCGCATCGAGCACACGTTGACGGTCGAGACTCAGCAGGACATCTCCTTCACGAATTCCGACCCGACCTGACGCACTGTCCGGATCGACGGAGGTGATAAAAGCTCCTTCCAGGGTGTTGGGGAAACGGAACTGACGCCGAAGTTGCGGCGTAATATCAGTCACGCCCACCCCATTAAGCACTCCTACATCATCATCCGCA
>Ga0208414_1002747_pt1 | contig 11239 bp, 11 predicted proteins | sample AntAceMetag02UKE_FD_184770 | JGI IMG/M metagenome (GOLD analysis project Ga0208414, IMG submission 184770) | Saline lake microbial communities from Ace Lake, Antarctica - Antarctic Ace Lake Metagenome 02UKE (SPAdes) (version 2) | ecosystem: Environmental > Aquatic > Non-marine Saline and...
AGATAGTCTTCCGGCCCGGGGCGAGTCTGCGCCGCGAGAATCACGGAATCGTTAAGCGCGGTTAATGGCGCGGCAGGCTTGCAATATGCCGATGCCAGAAAAGGCGGGAGCGAGGCCAAAAAACCAGATCCAGCTCATATTCAATGGGGGCACGACCAAGCAGACGACCCCGACCACCGCGATGATTATACCCCAAAGGCGAAGGTAACGGCCACCGATCTTGTTCGCCCGAATCCAAGCGTCATCCGCAACCATCGCGGCCTTGATGCTGAAACCGTAGAGGTCGTTACGCGGGCCTTGCTGCGGATGAGGGGTATCGCGAGTCCGACGAAGACGGCACCGCAGAGCAGATTCGAAAAACCAAGGATGAGGTTCAGTTTCGCCATGAGCTTTACGGAAAAAAGACCTCTCAGGAGTCGCTCTGCTTGCTGCTGCGATTGAACAGAATCCACGAGGCGATCACGTTGATGATGCCGAGGACCACTAGGGTGATGGCGGCGCCTTCGGCTTCGAGGCTGTGCAGGAAGAGCCCCAAGCCGTTGCAGAGGAGTCCGAGGAGGAGGATAATTAACCAATATCGGGTCGGTTTCATGAGTGTTTTTGGAGGAAGCGTTTTACGGCCGAGGCTTGAGGCATTGATCGGGCGGTGCCGGGTTTGGTGACGGAGAGGGCAGCGACGGCGCAACCGTGGCGGACGGCCGCCGCCAGGTCACCGTCGTTTTCGAGGAGGCCGGCCGCGAAGCCGCCGACAAAGGCATCTCCCGCGCCGGTCGTATCAACGGGCTTCACTTTGAAGGCGGGGACGGTGAGGTAGCCGTCGGCCCGCGAGATGAAACAGCCTTTTTGACCGAGCGTGATGATCACAACCGGCACGCCGAAGGTGCCGCAGAGTTGATGGAGCTGGGACGGGGGGAGCTTGAGTAAGGCGGCTTCGGTGAGCGGCGGTTCATCGTCGGATCGGAGCCGGTTGATGAGCTCGACGAACTCCGTCTCGTTGGGGATCAGGATATCAACGTGTTTGAGGATGGCCGGCTTGAAATCCGGCCGCATCGGGGCGGGATTGAGGATGGTGAGAGCGTCATTCTCGCGGGCCATTTTTAACGCGGCGGCGGCGGCGGTGAGGTTGGCCTCCAGCTGAGTGATCACGATCTCGGCTTCGCGGATCGCTTTGATCGGGAGGTCCGCTTTGGCGAGGCGGGCGTTGGCGGCGAGGCAGACGAGGATCTCGTTTTGGCCCTCGGCGTTGACCATAATCGCAGCGGAGCCGGTGGGCTGGGTCTGCTTCACGGCCCACTTCGCGGCGATGCCCTCGGCTTTATAAAACGCTTTGGCGTCGCGCCCGAAAGCATCGGCGCCGATGGCACCGACGTAGAGCGTAGGAGCCCCCGCGCGACCGGCGGCGACCGCTTGATTGGAACCCTTGCCGCCCGGACCGGCTTGGGAGGTAGCCATCAGCGTTTCGCCCGGACGGGGGAACGACTCACAATAGAAGCACAGGTCCTGCACGTAGCTTCCGACGACAACAACTTGGGGAGAAGGCATGGGATGACGCTGGTTGAAAACGGATAAGGATGAAGGAAGAAGTGACCTAAAGCTGGCCGCTGGGTGCAATCTAAAGTGAGGACCGCCCATACCGTCCCCGGCTCGGATAAACCGACTGGCGCCGGTGAGGGTGCCTTCGGAATGGGAGAGGGACCGGTTCCACCTGGTCCGCAGTGGGAGGGCGCGGAGGTAGGACAGCGGACGACGGGGAAGTCGTCCATCCTGGGTAACTTGATCCGATTGCACGATCTTGGCTCCGTACAACGCCCCCATTGGTTCCCCTCTGTCTTCACTTTGGATTACAGCCCTTACCGCTCGTCCCAGAGAGCGGGCCGTTTGTCCAAAGATTGCGCGCTGCGGCGGAATTTGATGTAGATCGGTATCGTGACCGAATCAGCCCCGCCATTTGAAACCCGCCATGCGGATGCCCGTCGTCAGCGGGCGAAGGAACGGATCTACGTGATCTGTCAGTCTTTGGGTTGGGGGTGTTTCACGCTGATGCAGATCGTGTTCTCGTTCTTGTTTCGCCCGGCTGATTTACCGCCGATGACTCCGACGGACCTACTCGGGGTGGCGTTGATCGGACTCGTTGGGCTGCTGATCTCGCACGGCTCGCGGGTGTATATTCGGCGTTGGGGCCTGAAAGACTTGGGGTGGTTGCGTTTGTTGCCCCGAATGATCTTCCTCGCGGTGATGCTCTCGGCGGTCTGGACCATCGTCGGCTTTGGCTGGTCCTTCGGCATTTTGGGCGAAAAATTCCCTGACGAGTATAACCCGTTTGTGCTGATGTCGCTGAGCATCGTGAATGGGGTGATCGTCTTTCTTTGCTGGTTCCTCGGCTACTTCGGCTACCACGTTTTTGATCGCTTCAACCGTTCCGAGATCGAGCGTTTGCGGCTCGCCGCGGTGGTCAAAGATGCCGAATTGCGCGCGCTCAAATCGCAGGTGAATCCCCACTTTATTTTCAACTCTTTGAACAGCGTGCGGGCCCTCATCGACAAAGACCCCCAACGCGCCCGCGGCGCCGTGACTCAACTCGCGAACATGCTGCGCTACTCCTTGCAGTCGGGCACCAAGGAAACGGTTTCGTTCGAGGATGAGCTCGCCGTCGTGAACGACTATCTTGCACTCGAACAGGTGCGCCACGAAGAGCGGCTGCGGCTAAAACTGGAGATATCCCCATCGGTCTTACACCGGCAAGTGCCGCCCATGTTGCTGCAGACGCTGGTAGAAAATGCGATCAAGTATGGCGTCGCCCCACGTCGGGCCGGCGGTGAAATCTGCATCGAAGCGACCATTGAAAACACCGACCTCAAGATTGCGGTGCGCAATCCGGGCCGCCTCGATGAACCGGCGAATAAACGGTCCCGCCGCTCCACCGGTCTCGGCCTACGCAATGCCCTCGATCGTCTGCGGCTGCTGTGCGGCGACGCGGCTTCGATCGATCTGCGCCAGTCCGGGGCCGACGAAGTCACGGCTACCGTGGTCATCCCCGAAACGGTGCATTCGGCTTCTCCGCCGCTGATGACTTCCGTGGCGGCGAGCCCGCTCAAGCCCAACCTCAAACCGGTAGCATCCTCATGAGGGCTTTATTAATCGACGATGAACGACTCGCGCGGGGTGAGCTGCGCCGGCTGCTGGCCGCATCCCCGCAGATTGAGGTCGTAGGCGAAGCCAGCAACGCGGATGAGGCGCGCGAGCAGTTGCAGAAACTGCGGCCCGATTTGCTGTTCCTCGATGTGCAGATGCCGGGCGAGACGGGACTGGAATTTCTGGAGACATTGGAGCCACCCGCGCCCCTCGTGATTTTCACCACGGCCTACGACGAGTTTGCGGTAAAGGCGTTTGAACTGAACGCGCTCGACTACCTGCTCAAGCCCGTCGACCCGACCCGCTTGGAGGCGGCGCTGGAGCGACTGCCTGACCGGAATGATCCCGCCGCAGAACCCACCGAGCGGCCAGCGGTGCTGAGCCCGGAAGACAAAGTATTCGTGCGCGAGGGGGACAATTGTTGGTTCGTCGAAGTCAAAAAAATCCGCCTCCTCGAAAGCGAAGGCAACTACACGCGGGTGCATTTCGACGACGCCCAACCGCAGCTCTTCCGGTCGCTCAATGCCATGGAAGCGCGTCTGGATCCGAAGTCGTTCTTCCGCGCCAATCGCCGTCAGATGATCAACCTGCAATGGATCGAAAAAATCGAACCGTGGTTCAGCGGCGGTTTGCTGGTAGAACTCAAAGGTGGCGCGAAGATCGAACTCAGTCGCCGCCAAGCCCAGGCCTTCCGCGAGCAAATGAGCCTCTAGTTTTTCAGCCCACTAAATCACCCGAAAAGACCCTAAAACCTGACCACCGCAATACGGCCTGAAACTCACGAGTCCTTTCGTGTTGTTTAGTGAATTTCGTGGGTCACTTCTGTTTCCCTTCTACCATGATCGAAGTCGTTAATCTCACCAAAACTTTTAAAGACAAAAAGCGGGGCGTGGTGCGCGCGGTCGACGATGTGACGTTCCGCTGTGAGCCCGGTCAGATCTACGGCCTGCTCGGGGCCAATGGCGCGGGTAAAACCACGGCACTGCGCATGATTGCGACGCTGCTGAAACCGGTGAGTGGCTCCGCGACGGTGGCGGGCTACGATGTCGTTAAGCAGGGTGCGCAAGTCCGCGCTGCGGTGGGGTTTCTCGCCGCCAGCACGGCGCTCTACGGCCGCCTAACCGCGCGGGAGATGATCACCTACTTCGGCCGGCTCAATGGCATGGATGATGCCACCATCCGCGGCCGGGTGAAGCAGCTCGCCGATGAGCTCGACATGCACGAATTCCTCGATCGCAAGTGCGACAAGTTTAGCACCGGCATGAAGCAGAAAACCTCGATCGCACGCACCCTCGTCCACGATCCGGCGGTGATGATTTTTGACGAGCCTACGCTCGGTCTCGATGTGATGACCGCCCGCGCCATCGTGCGTTTCGTGCGCGATTGTCGAGATGCGGGGAAAACGGTCATCTATTCCTCTCACGTGATGAGTGAAATCGAAAAACTCTGCGATCAGATCGGAATCATTCATGACGGCAAGTTGGTCGCCGAAGGCACGCTCAGTGAGCTGCAAGCGCGCTACGAGGAAACCGATATGGAAGAGATCTTCGTCAAGGCCGTGGGCGGCGAAGCGGCCCTAGCCGCCGCCATCGCCAAACAACTCTGAGCCCCTTTGCCGTCATGAATTGGAACGCCATCTGCACCGTCTATTTTAAGGAGCTCACCGATACGCTGCGCGACAAGCGCACGCTCATCACCACCTTCCTGATTCCCACGCTCGTCATTCCGGGGATCATCTTTGGCGCGGGCTTTGTGATGACTAAGGTCATCAAAAAAGCCCAAACCGAGGCGACGTCGGTGATGATCATCGGCGCAGAAAATGCCCCGGAGCTCGCGGAGGAAATTCGAGCTGATGAGAGATTCCGCGTGGTGGCATCGGCGGAGGATTTCCGGGATCAGATTTCCAACAAAGCGATCCGCGTCGCGGTGGAGATTCCGGAGGGATTTGAGGCGGGCGTGTCTTCGACGGCCGCGCCCGATGTGATGATCTATCACTACCAAGGCGAAATGAAATCTGGCATGGGTCGCGGTGAGCTCCGGGGATTTCTCAACGAATACCGTGATGAGATGGTCGCGGCGGGGTTGGCGGATCGTGGGCTGCCCGCGACGATTGCCCGTCCCTTTAATGTCGAATCAGAGAATGTGGCTCCGCCGGAAAAAGTCGGTGGTAATGCCTTCGGTGGATTTGTCCCCTACATCGTGGTCATCCTGTGTATGACGGGGGCGATGTATCCCGCGATGGACCTGACGGCCGGCGAGAAAGAACGGGGCACGATGGAGACGCTGCTGTGCAGTCCGGTGAGCCGCGTGAATATCGTGCTGGGGAAGTTCCTCATGACCCTCTCGGCTTCGGTCGCGACGATGGCGCTGTCGTTGATCATGTTCGCGGTGAGTGCGCTCGGGGCGGCCAAGTTTTTTGCCGGTGGTGGCGGAGGAGTAGGCGCGGCCGCGGCAGGTGAGGGCGGCGGCTTCATGATGCTGATCGATCCGTGGGGCGTGATCGGGGTCTTCGCCATGATTGTGCCGTTGGCGGTGCTCTTTGCGGCGGGCCTCCTCACGGTGTCGCTCTTCGCCAAGAGTTTTAAGGAAGCTCAGAGCTACGTTTCTCCGCTGATGATTGTGGTGATCTTACCGGCGGTGATGGGCACGTTGCCGGGGATCGAGCTCACCTGGAAAACGGCCTTAATTCCGATCACCAATCTGAGCCTCGTGTGCAAGGAGATGCTCTCGGGGATTTGGAATTGGAATTACATCGCGGTGATCTTCGGATCGCAGGTGATCTACGCGGCCTTCGCCTTGTGGTTGTGCGTCAAGATGTTCAACCGCGAGAGCGTGATCTTCCGGACGTAGGTTCCCTTGATTTCCGTTAAGAAAATGTAAAAGAAGATCAGTGTAAATGCATAGTAAATAGACATTTACGGAGTATAATTACCTAGCGTTTTCCGCTCAGTGGATTTCGTTTTTCGGGGTCGAAAGAATTTCTACGATGAAGACTCCAAAACGAATCCTGATAGCTCATGCCGACGCGCACACCCGTCGGATTCTCACGATGCTGTTGGCTGAATCTGGCTTGAGTGTGCACGCGGTCGAACCCGAAACCGATTTTGTGACGCAGCTGCGAGGCGAGCCCTTTGACCTCGCATTGATTGGTCATGTGACGCCCTCCGACGACTTGTTCGCTCTCACCGTGCCGTTGCGTCAGCTGCAGCCGGATTTGCGGATTGTGATGTTATTGCCCGAGTTGGAATTGCCGATCGTGGTGCAGGGGATTCGGCATGGATTGACCGATGTGCTGCCTCTGCGCACGGACCCGAAACCCGTGCTCCGCCGGATCATGACATTAGTTGGTATCGAAAACTACGGCGAACCGACCGCGGCTGAGTTGGCCGAAGTCGAAGCAACCTTGGCACAACTCGATCCTCAGATCGCGGCCAAGACGATTGATACCGAAACGGCCGAGCATCGCGAACGCCTCTGGAAGGCGCTCCGCGAGCTCCATCTAGAGCGAGAGATCATCGCGGCGGCCCAAGCGGGCATGGATGAGAAGGCACGGCTGCTCGGCGATGATCGACGACGCTTGCACCAGGAACGCGCGGTCTTTGCGGCGGAGGTGAAGGAGCTCAAATCCGAAGGCGAGGAGCTTGATCGCGAATGGGCAGAATTTGAAAAACAGCGGAAGTCTCTCGCGATCAATCGCCAGAACCTTGAGCGCTGTGAACGCGATTTGCGGGAGCGCGAATTAGCGTTGAATCAATCGACGATGACGGTGCCTCCGATTCCGGTGAGGAGGCCCGGCCCGGAGCGAGAGTTGACTATCGAATGGGACCGGCTCGAGCGCGCCCGCACGACCCTCGCAGCAGAGCGGGCCATGTTTCGGGACGAGCGAATGGTGCTTGCTGATCTGGATCGGCAGATCCGACAAAAGGAAGGCGAGCTCCGCAATTTGGGTGAGCAGGTTAAAGACCTAGATCGCCAACGTCGCGGCCTGCCTCCGCCTCCGCCCAAAGCCTTTGCCAAACCCGCGATGACGTCGGGAGCGGCGGTCCGCAAGCGCAGCCTCTTTAAAGGCCTGCTGGGAGGCCAAGCTTAGCGGAAGGCAACCCCTCCGTGTTGGCCGCGCGTAGTGGGACCAACATGACCCGGACCGGCGTCGTGGAGATTAGGTCACGATGCCGGTCCTAAGGTTTTGGGGGCGATTGGAGTCAGCGGGGCGGTCGACCCTTCACATCGTGGAGGGCGTGCACGGCGTTTTCGAAGCGCTATCCGGGGGGATGCAAATCTTGGTGTGGTTCGAATAATAAACCGAAGATGAACCATGAAATCGTTCACTATTCACGAGCTCGATCCTGCTCTAGCCGAGTCTTTGGAACGGCGGGCGTGACGGGAGGGCAAATCGGTCAATCAGACCGTGAAGTTTCTGCTCTCAGAAAAGCTAGGTCTCAGCAAACCGCCGCCAGGGGATCATCGGGCAGATTTCGGAGATCTAGCGAGGGCTTGGTCGGAAACAGAGGCTCGGCAATTCGACGCGCGCGCAGAGGCGCCCCGAGCCGTCGACCCCAGCGACTGGAATCGATAGCATGAGCCGGATCGCGCCAGATACCAATGCCTACGGTGCCTTCATGCCAGGAGACCGGTCCGTGCTTGGGGGTCTTGGCAGGAGCAAACACAGTTTACGTGCCACTATTAGTAGGGGGAGCGCTCCATTATGGTTTTCGCGGCGGCAATCGACTGCGGAAAAACCTCGCTGAACTCGGCTCATTCTTGGCGAAACCCACCGTCGAACTTTGGTAGGCTACTGGTGAAACTCCGCAGATCTATGGAGAGCTCCAGGATCGATTGAAACGGGCGGGAACACCTATTCCGATTGATGATATTTGGATTGCGAGCGCCGGCATCGAAACGGGTTCACGCTTGGCGACTTTCGATCAACCCTTTCGCTCGATTCCGGGTCTGCGATCCTGGGAGAATATCTGAAAGGCTCCGGTGGTTGAAAGGTGATTGAAACGCCGGTTTAGCTTGCGGCGATTTTCTGTTTCAAGTGCGTGCTGCGGACCTTCGCTTCGTGATTGCGCACGGCCATACCGTAGGCCGCCGGCTCGCCCACGACGTAGACCTTTTTCTTGCCGCGCGTGATGGCGGTGTAGAGCAGGTTGCGCTGCAGCATCATGAAGTGCGCCTTCATCAGTGGGATCACCACGACGGGGTATTCCGAGCCTTGCGATTTGTGAATGCTGATGGCGTAAGCGAGGCCCAGATTATTGAATTCACCGCGCTCGAATTCGTGGGAATCACCGTCGAAATCGGCGGTTAGCGTGCTGGTCTTGGCGTCCACCGCGGTGACGGTGCCGATGTCGCCGTTGAAGAGGGTTTTGTCGTAGTTGTTACGCAGCTGAATGATCTTATCGCCCGCGCGGAATTCGCCCGCCGCAAATTTCACCCCGGCTTGTCCGGGGTTGAGCGCTTCTTGCAGTCGGGCGTTGAAATTGGCCACGCCAGCGGTGCCGCGATGCATGGGCGCGAGCACTTGAATATCCCGTTGGGGGTTCACCCAACGGTGCGCATGGGGGATGTGTTGGCGGCACAGCTCGACCACTTGGCGCACACAGTCTTCCTGACTCTCTACCGGGATAAAGTTAAGATCACTCCAAGCCGGGATCGTAGCGAGTTCGGGGTGGGAGGGCGGCATCGACGGGTCGCCTTGGTTGATGGCGTGGGCCGTGGTGACGATCCCGCTCTGGCCTTTTTGTCGGTGAATCACATCGAGTCGCGTCACCGGCACTTTACCGGACGCGATAAGATCTTGCAGCACGTTGCCGGCGCCCACCGAGGGCAGCTGATCAGTATCGCCAACGAGCAGGAGATGCGCCTTGGCGGGCACGGCCTGGAGAAGCGCGGAGGCGAGTCGCGTATCGAGCATGGAAGCCTCATCGACGACCAAATAATCCGTGGAAAGCGGGTGATCTTCGTTGGTCGTAAAACGTCCGGCGGCGGGATCGAACTTGAGCAAGCGGTGAATAGTCGAGGCAAATCCCCCCGTGGTTTCGGCCAATCGCTGCGCCGCCCGCCCGGTCGGCGCCGCGAGGTGCAGCTTTACCTTTTTGGCGCGGAGGATATCCACCAGTGCCCGCAAAATCGTCGTCTTACCCGTGCCGGGTCCACCGGTGAGGATACTCATCTTTTGACCGAGGGCGGTGCGCACGGCGTCGGCCTGTTTGGCGGCGAATTCGATGGACGCTTTCTCCTGCGCCCACGCGACGGCGGCGTCGATTTTGATCGGGGGTAGGCCGGATTTGACGGCGGTAATGCGTTTCACGACGGCAGCGATTTTCCGCTCCGCCCGATCAAGTATCGGCAGCTGGATGAAGCCCGATCCGGGAAGATGTGGATTCGTTGGATTGGGGTAGCCGGGGTCGCTGACCCCGGTCGCGGAAGGGGCCCTTGGCAAACCGGGGTCAGCGCCCCCGGCTACAGTCGATCCGGTGGGAGCACCAAAATTCTCATCCGGCCAATGTCGCACGAGACTGCGGCTTTCTAGCAGCGCACCGACGCGGGCCTCCAACCGATCGGTGGTGGTCTCCAGCAGCTCGGCCGCGTGGGCGATGAGGTCGACCTCGCGGATCGCGGTGTGGCCTTCCTCCTGCAGCGTCTCCATCGCGTAGATCAGTCCCGCATCTAGCCGCGGGGGCGCGTCGTTGGCGAAGCCGAGATTGATCGCAATGCGGTCGGCGGTTTTGAAACCGATCCCGTCGATCTCGCGGGCCGCACGGTAGGGCTCCGTGGTGAGCACGGTCTTAGCCTGAGCACCAAACGCCTTGTTGAGCTTCACGCACTGTCCGGTGGTGATGCCGTAGGTTTGGAGAAAAATGTAGAGCTCGCGGAAGGACCGCTGATCGTCCCACGCGGCCTTGATCGACATGGCGCGTTTTTTACCGATCCCGGGCACGGTGCGCAGCCGCGCGCTTTCTTCGGTGAGGGTCCGAAACGTATCGGTGCCGAAGGCGTCGACGATTTTGTTGGCGTAGACCTTGCCGATCCCGGGCACCAATCCGCTGCCGAGATATTTGCGGATGCCGTAAACGGTAGCCGGCAGGGTCGATTTAAAATCGGCGATCTTGAATTGCTGGCCGTGCTGACTGTGGCGCGTCCATTCGCCTTGGAGGTGCAGCGTCTCGCCGCATTGCACGCCGGGTAAGACGCCGACGATGGTGGTTTTTTCTGCGCCGTCGCCCGCGCGAAAATCAGCGATCGTGTAGTGGTTTTCCTCGTTGGAAAAAATGATGCGTTCCAGCACTCCGGTGAGTTGTTCGGCACTCATACGGAAGCGGTCTGCCAGTCGATGACTTTGAGTTTGGGCACGCGTTTGAACTCACCAACATTGTGGGTGACGACGGTAGCGCCGATCCGCAGCGCTTGCGCCGCGATCAATGTGTCCATTGGCCCGATATTGCGCCCTATGCGTTCTAGCGTAGTGCGGAGGATGGCATATTGAGTCGAGTCCTCGCGGGTGAAGTCCACTTGAGGAAGCAGCTCTACCATGGCCTTGAATCGATCCTGATATTTCCGCCCGGACTTGTGCCGAATGATCCCATATTCTCGTTCGGCGATGACGATGGTCGATAGTCGTATCTGTTCCCAATGTTTTGTCATCAAGCCATTGAGCTGTTCATCATGTCCTTTGAGAAACACGGAGATCGCGTTGGTATCGGGCAGAAATATCACGTTACCAATTCCGCGGTGAATCCGGCGTCGTATGCGGTGGGACGTCGGGGAGATCCGGACACGATCCTGCCAAGGCGATGAATGCTTGGCGCCGACTTTCCCGGTCATCTTCAATCGGCGTGATCGAGATACCGGTCTTGGTCTTGCGAATACGCACCTCTTTGCCGGGGAGGCGAAACTCCTTGGGCAGGCGGATGGCTTGGGAGCCGCCGTTGGTGAATAATTTCGCCGTTTTTGTCATGTATATACACGTGTATATACAATGCCTCGTGTCAACCGCTACGGTGCGCCGCGTGGCGGCTTTAGACCAGCACCAAGCCGACGGCCAGGAGCATGAGGCCGGCACCCCAGAAACGCAGCCGGAGGACGTGGGCGCTGAGGTGTTGCT
>Ga0208414_1002748_pt1 | contig 11232 bp, 17 predicted proteins | sample AntAceMetag02UKE_FD_184770 | JGI IMG/M metagenome (GOLD analysis project Ga0208414, IMG submission 184770) | Saline lake microbial communities from Ace Lake, Antarctica - Antarctic Ace Lake Metagenome 02UKE (SPAdes) (version 2) | ecosystem: Environmental > Aquatic > Non-marine Saline and...
GGGGTACATCTTTCCTCTTACTTTAATTCTCCTATAACCATCAGACTGCTTAGAGCCTGCTGTAGTACCTTTTAAATTAGAATGAAATCTAGGAGGCTTATTCCAAATTAAGGAACCATTTAAGTATTTAAACAGTTCCTGCAGTTCAGATTGTTGTGGCCTAATACTGGATGTAATCATAAAAGTCTCTAGTTAATCTGGGGAAGGGTGTTACATTAAATAGGTGGGTTATTTAGGTCTGGCCACCACAGACTACCTACAGGAGATTAATCGGCGTCTTCGAACTCAACACCTTCAGCTGCAAGTTGACGAGCCAACTTGATACCTCTCCAAGTTTCATCAATTGAACCAGAGCTACGACCCATTACTTCTTCCATGAAAGCTTTAAACTCAGTCTTGTCACAGTCTGGGTTCTTAACAATCCAGTTAAAGATTTTAGCTTGGTCTTCGGGGTTAGCACCAAAACCAGCTGAAGGCAACTCAATATCATTAGCCTTAGCATATGCTTTAACATAATCGTTAGAGGTAGAAGCAGCTACATTAAACTTTGCTTGTAGCTCTTTCTTTAAATCTGCACGATCCTCATCATCAGCAATATCAAGGTTAGAGTCTTCAATGTACTCAAGAGCTTCAGCCTTGTGACCAATACGAGCAGAGGAAATCCCAGCTTCATTAGCCATCTCTTTATAAAAATTCTGAGCGCCATTCAATGAACAACCAGCTTGCACCATGCTTACTACAATAGTATCACGGCTATCACCATTCTCTACGCCAGAGTCGAATACTTCTTGTGCTGTTTCTTTATTAGACATTGTCTGTTTTTCCTTATAGGTTAAAAGTAGTATGCTTTTTTCTAAAGCATGGGAAAATTTTAGCAAACATTTTCTGAAAAGTCAAATTAATTTTTCTAGTATTTTGTATTCAATATCTTTGGATACTTGGTAGCATCCTCGACTAGAATGCTTTTAGGAACTGAGAGTTTCCCCCTGTTAATATATAGGTCATCAGTTGTCTTAGGTGCAGGCTCATCTGAATGCCATCTAACAGATACCCAGTACCTAGCCTTATACCCTGCGAATCCTGGGTGTTGTATATGCACCCACTGAGTAAACATCTTCTTAAGTCCACAGGCGTATGTTATCTTTAGAGAGTCAGGACTCCCAGATTTACTATGTATATTATAGAACACTCCTGTTACATCATGCCACTCAGCAGGCTTGTGTGCCTTCTCACTAAGGTGATGTTCAAACTTAAACTTATGGCCACATATACACACTCGAACGGAAGGATGATTAATTACTTCACACTCAGGACATGTCTTAGAGAAAGGGTTAACCCCACCCTTGCCCTTCTTTACTTTATCAATAGGAGCTAGGTCGTCTATAAACCCTAACCGTCCAGTATTACCTGCAAAGTCTTTGACCAAGCAATGATCTTTACCTTGTGCTATACGTAGCCCTCTGCCTATGGCTTGCACATGGAGAGTAGGGGAGTGTGTAGGTCTTAACATAACTATCAGATCAATCTTGGGGTAGTCAAATCCAACCGTCAATATGTTAACGTTCGCCACAGCCTGTATAACACCACTCTTAAAATCTAATAAGGTTTTATCTCTAGGAGATTTACTATGGACAGTAGCACAGGTTATACCTGTTTCATTTAATGCTTTAGATACTTCCTCTGCATGGGAGATGTCAATACAGAAGAGTAACCAGTGTTTATAATCTTCCTTATATTTCTCTAAGCCTTTAACTATCTTATCAGTTATGGCCGAGCGATTGAACCTAAGAGCTGCATCCTTAAGATTAAAGTCTCCTCCCGTCATAGTTAGCCCAACAGTATCCATCTCATCAACAGAGCCTACCATTCGAATCTTAGAGAGATAACCTTCCTCTTGTAATCTAGTGATAGGAGCCTCATATATTAAAGAGTCAAACAGGCCGCTCTTATATATGTATCCTTGCTTGAGACGGAAGGGGGTAGCTGTAAGCCCTATATATGGGACTCCTAGGTTGTTTATAATAGTACGATACATACCCTCATCATTTACCAGGTGACACTCATCTATTATAATTAAGTCTACGTGGCTGAATAGTTTAGGCTTATTATAGACGGATTGTATCCCTGCAACGGTTATCCTTTCAATCTTATTTATCCCTAGCCCTGATGAGTATAGCCCTGCGCCTAACTCAGCCACAGCCTCAAAGTTTTGAGTTAGTATCTCTTTAACATGACTTAAAAGCAAGACAGACCCTGTATAGGTTTTAAGAAACTCCTTCATTACAAAGGTCTTCCCTGCTCCAGTAGGAAGAACGACCACCCCATTATCAGTGCAGTCATTCATTGCTTTAACAGCTTCAGATTGATACCATCTAAGTTTCACTCGTAGTATTCCTCTACTTCCCCAGATGAAAATATTTCAGACTTCTCCCACTTATCACACCCTGCTCGTTGCTCTTCAACAGTAAGGTTTTTATCATGGTAGATGCAATACCATTTCCCCCTCTCTTTAATCCTTGAGTATTGACATGTACGACAGTTATGTTTAATCTCCCCACCATCCTGACAAAAATCCCGAGCATCACATCGCTTACAAGTAAACCAAGAAGGGTTCTCAGATACTTTAGGAAATAAATTCATGTGGGTGGCGTCAATTATTTCTTCTTCTTTAGCTAAAAGATACTCATATGTGAATGAATCAAATTCAATAATCTCAATAGACACATCAGAGGTATTCTTATCCATAGCAATGTATAAAGTTTGTGATAAGCCAAACTTACCCATATACATCTGACACTGCTTATAATGTTGTGGCTTAGAAACCTCCACCCCTTTCCGTTGAAGATCAAGGTAATTAGTGTGATTCATAGACTTACACTCAAAGAGAGTTCGTACACCTTCTAACTCACATATACCATCAATTGAACCCGACCCATGCTCTTTATACCCACCGACTCTTAACTGTGAGTCAGTAATCTTTATACCTGCATCTGCTAACTGCTTTACAAGCAAGTCTTCAGTCGCGTCACCGAGACGGAAGATCCTCCATGTTTTAGCGTCAATGCGAGACACATACGCCCATCGAAAGGATAGTATGAGATAGCGGTTACACTCATGCCCAATAACAGAACCACCCAGATGGGGACGGGGATAGGACTCGTAAACAACTTCATTAATTTTTTGTACATTAGACTTCTCTGGTAATTTTGCCATTATAATTTCTCTCAATTCAACTAGTATAAAGACTCAAAGGCCATAGCCTGGGCGACATCATACATCTCTGATAGAATGTCCTCACTGATGGGCGTTCCATCGGTATAGTACCCAGATTCTATATATGAATCAACATAATCTGGGTGATCTTTGATGGATACACCTGCAACAACCAGACTCTTGTAGTTTATGGATTTACTCATAGTTATTCTCCTTTGATTGGGCGTCGATTATTACTTGCTGTGCTAATACTAAACGCTCAAGTTGTTCAACCAATTCTTTAAGCCTGTAAACCTCTGGGTCTGTCCAGTCGGCTCCGCATCTACATTCGCTCTCATTGTATGCGCAGCAGGTACAGCCTTGACCTTCAAAGTATCCACTCCTATTTTTAGGTGTTATGTTCAAGTGTTTCCTCCTCCCATCTACAGAAGCAGTCTATAGAGTCTAACTCTTCACCACAATGCACACAGGTAGGTGGGTCAAAGAAAGGAGATCTAGGGTCATCATCATAATTGCGAATATCATCTGGATAATTACTCATATTTGTTTTCTCTGGTTGGTATAGGGTAGTGCCCTCGATTGAAGACACTACGTATAACAACTACTTACGCAGCCTTGTACTTCTTAATTTCATTGTTAGGCGGGTAATCTCCTTGTGCTTCGGTGATTGCTACCTTACCAGTGAATTCAATACCATGAAGCTCCTCACTATCCTCTACTTCCATTACCCCACAAGCCTCACAAATATCCGCTAGTGTACGGTTAGCAATCTTCACTGCTACTGCGTTAGGATTAATAAGGTTAAGCCGTTCAAATATCAATCGGCCCGTGTGGGGAGCATCAAGAACCTGAATACGAAGTTCTAGGTATTGCCCAGTGCCAGCCTTAGTATCCTTCATTGTAGACTCAATGATCTGCATTGAATAGTCTCCAGCAGGGATCGGTTCAAACCCTTCATCTTCAGGGACTTCATTTGCGTTAAAGTTTATTGCTGCCATTAGTTCTTTACTCCATTTATCTTATTAATAATATGAGCCAAGTTCGGCTCCTCAGTTTTATCCAACTTACCACTCCGATCTTTACCTATCTGGGTAAAAGACATCTGGGTATGAAGAATTCGGTCGCCCTTCTTATTTGCTTCCATCCTAAGTACTAGGTCAAAATAATAAGGAACATCATTGGTCAGGGTTTTACCTGGCATTGAAGGTTGAAAGATATTAACTCCATTAACTTCAACCTTGCTCTCCTTGGCCGTGAAGTAAATGTTCTTCCCCTTAATCTTACGGAACTTACGGATACTCGACGCCATTATATCTTGCATCTTCCCGTACGCTTGCCGCCCATCAGTGAACTTACCTTTAAGATCCCCTAGGATACTCTCTGCAATGTCTGAGAGTGAGTCTAGGCAGATAGTTTCGTAGTCACTCTTAACAACAAGCTCGTAAGCTTCATTAAGGTCTGATTCCGTCAATACCTCTACTGCTGGTATATCAAACCCAGCGAGTGAAAGCAAGCCTGACTCAGAGCTAATGATGAACGGGTTAGGTGCAGTTGATATAAGTTTAGTCTTACCCGCCCCCGAAGCTCCATAGACGAGGAATTTAACCCCATCGGTGTGGGCTTCCTTAGTAGAGATTATTTTCATGAGACATCCACATTTATTATCCCTCTTGGATAGTACCTAAGTGATTCCATGGGAAATATATCCTCTGGATAAGAGAAGCAGAATTTAGGTAGAAAATACTCCCTAGCAACCTCTTCATCTTCTGCTTCTACACGAGCTACACAGTCAGAATCAAAAGTCTTACCGTTAATAGAGTGTACATGTGTTTGTCCAAATGTTATTATAAATGATGGCATTTCATTCTCCCAACCTTTCTATTTTAAGGGAAGCCTGCCCTGGTTTAACAGTTACAGCCTCCATGAGTTTGCCGCCAGATAATTCTATTTGCTTATAATTAGCTAGGACTAGGGACGGTTTGAATTGTACAGATTCCTGTTCATCAGGAGTAAGGTCTTCCCATATCGCATCAAGTATCTCTGCATTGAGGACTCGATTGAGACGGGCAGTACCTGTAACCTTATAATTAGGCTTGGTAATGGTTACTGAACCTTCTAACTTTTCTTCTAAAATAGTAGCATTAATCTTATTACGAAGCCTAAGCTCTTCAATCTTTAGCTTACGTAAATCATTAGATACATCTAACCACTGTTCATATATTTTCATCGGTCTTCCCTCTCAATCCATTCAGCGCCTATAACGCCAACATAATACTCATAACTATAACCCTGCATTCTAATTGTTATTCTACCAGAACTAGAAGGTTTATGTGGTTCAGCAAAATACTCTATTATAGCATTCTGCCCATCAAGGGTAATTTCATCACCTACTTGAACTTCATCATTAGTTCCATTATATACTAATCTCATAGATTGACCCGTGTATAAACAACGGCCTCTCTATTATTAGCAAATGATTTAGGACAATGAAGACCACTAAACGGATACTCATAAAAGTTTCCATCATTGTGTAAATAGGTAATAGGTTTGTTAGGGACTGTTTTAGATATAGCAACCTTGCGATTACCAAAATGAGGATGTGCTATGGGTCTTAGCTTTGACATGTTAACTTCTCCAAGTAGTCTGTTACCGTACAGTGGAATTACTGTGTTGAGGTAGTACTACTATGGGTGCTATTTTAGCATATATTTTCTAAAAAGTCAAGTTAATTTTTCTAGTGGGCGTGGTCATCTTTATATACAAATCGGCCTTAAAAAAAAAGTAAGTTGCCCTTGTTTAAACTAGCGACCTCCTGCACCGAGATATTCCACTTGACTTCTATTAAAATTTGTGATATAATACCTGCATCCTAATAGGTCTTTGGTTCGCTACCTCAGATACGGATGGGAGTGGTGGGCACGTTAATTCTCGGGCTGTTTGCCACTCTCTTTAATTTTACCGAGAAGAGAAGATCTATGCAACCAGAACCAGCCAATAAGGTGCAAGATTTCTTTACCTACTTCAATGGAAAGCAACAATTTTTCTCACTTCCTAACAAAGCTGAAACCGGATTTTATGGTGAGTACACTAGGAATGTAGAGGGATTGTTGCGAGACAACGAGAAGGGTAAAGATATATACTTCACTGTTAACGAAACCAAACCTGGGATTAAACGAACTAAAGATAGATACCTGCGTACTCGCGCCGTCCATATAGATGACGATGGCAAGGATAAGCATGGTGGCCTTACAGGAGGCTTCCCTCTTCAACCCAACATAGTTGTGAGTACATCGCCAGGTAAGTTTCACTACTACTGGCTAACCTCCACAGATGACGGAGATATGACTGAAGCTGTGTTAAGGGGTATGGCTAGGGACTACAATGGAGATCCTAACACTTGTGATCGAACTCGAATCATGAGAGCACCTGGGTTTATCCACACTAACTCTGGCCACACTGTTACATATGAAGTTCTATCAAATGAACCTTACTCATGGGATACCATTGTAAACAACTTCCCTCCTATGCTTGAAACCCTTACTCCTGAGTTTAAGGAATATGACAAACCTGCCTTTTCCGTTGCCGAGGCTATCGCTGGCATTCTATCTGGTGAGGATGTACACGGATCACGGGTAAGCCTGTCAATGCATTGGGCTAACTCAGGTATGCCAAAGGAGGATGCTCTAGCTACTCTTATAGGATATGTTGAGGATGCAATGCGGGGTGGTGCAATTGATAAAGGTCGCGCCATGGAAAGGCTGGCCAATATGAAACAGGCCGTTCATTCAGCATACAAGAAGGTAGCTAAAGAACAGGAAGCCCCTAAGTATGAACCAGAACGTACCCCTGACGCCATGTTTACTAAAGTACCAAAAGCCAATGGCAACTTAGAGATGATAATACAGGATATAATGAGCTTTATGGTTCACCCCTCATACGAGATGGCCACTGTAGTTGCTCAACATTGTGTGTCCGTCTTCGGTGGTGGTATATATCACTTGAACGGAAAGACTTGTACTAGGAAGAGAACTATCCTAGCTCCCACTGGCCGTGGTAAGTCTATCTCTAACAGGTACTTCTCTGAGGTCATTCGTAATATGGCCATGAGAGATGATATGTTTAACCCTTATACCTTTGTAGGTGGCTCTCACTATGCCGCAAACAATGTTCATATGGAGTTAGCTGAACATAGAGTTAGATCTTACATCACCTCTGAAGCTGGTCTAATGGGGAAGTCTGGAGCTGGTACAACCCATGAAACGAGAGCTTACTTTCTTAATGTAATTGCAGGGGACTATTCGGAGGGCTTCAGTGGTAGACAGTTATCAGCCAAGTCAGCCGAGAATAGGAAGACTAATGAGTCCCTTAAAACGATCTACTCTGCCATGCCAGTCTTACTCTCAGAGTCTGTCCCTGACCAATATGTAGATGTATTAAAGACTGAAGATGCTTTCCGATCTGGAGATGTAGGACGGGAAGAGTTATTCTTCATCGACCCACACAAAGGTCTGCCGAACAGGACTATCAATAGAATTGTTAACCCAAAGGTTATTGATATATTATTTGATCTTGCTAGGCAATTCGAAGCTACTGACAGTTATAAAGGAGATAACCCCTCTAACCCAGATAAATTCATGGCCGCTGACGATAGTGCCGTTGAAGATGAGTTATATGAGTTACTCCTATCCACTAACGAGGATTATAATGCTGCTAATATTGAACAGTCGCACATATCCCTCGCCCTCTCTAGCCGTTACTATGAGAAGGTACTTACCACCTGTCTAGTCCAAGCCATCGCTGATGTAGAAGTAAAGGTAGGCAAACTCGCCCAACCTGTTATAACTAAGGCTCACCTTCAATATGCTCTAGATTATCACGATGCACTTAAAGTTAGCTTAATCTCCCAGGCCTCTGGCACTGGCGCTCTATCTGATCCATTCGAACAATGTATTGCTAGAGTTATTAAGTTCGCTGAAGAGTTTGGTCAACGAAATAGAGATATGAAGGAAGCCCACGACTTTACTAACAAGATTATTAGTAGGTCATGGATTACTTACGTCCTAGATCGCGCTAATTTCCGTCCTATGGACAACTATATTAGGTCAATGCGAAACAACCGTATAGCTGCCTTTAAAGAAATAGTCCAAGCCTTAGAGGATAAGAGAGTCCTCCTACCAATCACCAATATTAAAGCGAAAACACCACTCTGGAAGATAAACCTATGAAACTCGCATCACTGCCAACTAATCTCGGTATCCAACTAATTGGCGACCTGATACAAGCCCGTCTAACTAATGCCAACTATGTAAAGGAAGCTGTATGTGCTTTCCAACGTATGGCTCTTGTTTCTGACCTAGACGATTCAATTAAAGCCATGGACTTCTGGTGCAAAATTGAATGCCGTAAGTGGTCTGAGACGGAAAGGGCTAAACTAGCTATCTGCCATGAGATTGTTAAAAAGGATGTGCTTGGTATTGCCATCGAATCTTTAGTAGACTTGTCCGTCAATAGTGCTGCGGCTAAGGATAGATTAGCTGCATCTACTATTCTTAACGAGCTATATGGTGAGAAACAACTGATAGAGACAGGGAGTTTCACTGACCGTCTACTGGTTAATATTGGAAAACACTGATCTGGCTCGACAGTTATGTACGTTAGATGGTAAGAAATTTTAATCTCTTTCTTACTAGGTCAGTAGCGCTAAGTTGTTGATTTTTAAGGGATTTCTTATCTTTCTTACATTTCTTACTTTTTATAGGGAGGGGGGGCGCGGAGGCAAAGAAAGGTATCAAGGCCAACATTACAATAGGGATTTGCCATATAGAGTGCAGGCCAGCATGAGTCAAAGAAGGCCTACATAACCCCCAAAGAAAAAAGAAAGTAAGAAAAAAACTCTTTTTTCCTTTGTTTTAATACAGTCTATGGTTTCTTACGTGTTCTTCGACTCCCACTCACGCCACACATGGACGGTATACGCATAAAAAAGGGTGCATTGCGCACCCTTATCCGTCCTAGTGGTAGGGCTATAGCCAGCATTCAAGCTCACCTATGGTGGTATCCCTATGAATAACCATTATTGGTATGCCCGTTATTGTCTCGACCATTACGGAATATACACCTTCATCTGCACGTACCTGTCGCAGATATGCATTATACCCCTTCGTCCGTAATAATATGCAGATAGACTCTGCTGTAGATTTAATCATAATACATCCTCCTCTTCTTCTTCTTCTTCTTCCTCAACCTTACAAGTGGGGCAAATTACACCGTCTAACCAATAATCATATGGTTCTATATTATTATCTTTTAGCTGTCTACATTTGCGGCATGTATAATTCATGTTCGTTTCTCCATCATTATATGTATACCTCTGTAAGTTGAAGTGATAGGCCATCCTTGGCCTGTGTTAACTACCCTACTAGGTGTAGGTGTAACTCGTATCCCTTCCAGTACTCGTTGGCGTTAGACTTGCTACGGCCTAGCTCATCCTCGGCATAGGCCATGAATTCAGCCTTGTCTGCTACACCATCGACTGCCTTGAACCATGCAAATATAGCATCCCTAGGGTTCAGTACAGGGTATGCAAGGCCATATTGTTCACAGTGAGTCTTAACATAATCCCTAGCAGTGCTATCAGCTACGCCGTATTCTTGCACAAGGTCAGGAATAATACTTTGTACATCCTTGACGGTTAACGCTGCATCCCCGTATTGGTCGAAGATATTGGTTAACGCTGCTGCCTTGTGTGAGACTATAGCGCTGGTAAGGCCATTATCTTTTGCCCATGCCGCATATGCTTTTGTTGCGGCGTTCAAAGTACTACCTTCTGTTACAGCGGTGATAATCATTGTATCACGTGTAGCATCTTCTGCGTGCATTTTGTCAAATAACGTTTTCATAACATACTCTCCTGCGACCATGTACCAGTTATCCTTGGTGCGGTCAACCGCCATATCCTGTGGCGATGGGAAAAGTTTTTACCCTATTGCAACTAGAGTCAAGCATTATTTTCGTTTTTCGTGATTTATTTTACAATCGCCTATTCGCACTAGGCCTACAGCGTGTTATCGCACCGTTGACGGCACAACCGTACGGGTCGGAGAGAGGAACCGTGTGCGCGCTTGTCTTTCCGCGTGTATGTTTTTCTTTCCGTGTGTGCGTGCTTTCTTTCCGTGCGTGTGCGTTATTACTTTTCGGGTGCGCGCTTTTCTTTTTCCTAGCGCTGTACCCATTAGCCTGAATGGATTGCCCTTTTCTTTTCGCGTTATTCTTTTTCGCGTGTAGAAAAAACGCGATCTCTTTTCGAAGGGGGTGGGTGGGGGAATCCTTGGCCGCAGACCTTTCAATGGTCTAATACGCAGATATCTGACCATTTTCTAACCTCTGAAAGGAGAACCTCTATGACCCTCTTTATACCTTTCGTATCATCCTACGAGAACAATTTTTAAGGACTAGAAAAAATTGACTATACCTTGAGTTAAGTTTTATCCAAAGTCCCTGAAAAACCCCCAAAAAACTCTACTCAATTGGATTTTGGGGCTGGTTTCCTTTTTATTTTCCTTGAGATTTGAATAGCATTTTCAACCATATATCCTCTGACACTAGAATGTATCCCTCATCGCTTATGCCCAGCATCATTGACGGAATCTGGAAGTTCCAGCCACCGAAGTTCTGCCTATAGGCCACAACGGGTATCTCATTGTCCAGGTCTATTACAGCTGCGTTTACTTGCTTCCACCATTTATTATGTTCGACCTTCTCACAACGTTTGATCTCTATAACCCAAGGATGAGCGCCAGTAACATCTGAGCCACCTTCTCGGGTCTGGAGTAAGTTACGCTTAATGGTGTCTGGGAAGAAAGGTTGGAATCGATTAATAAACTCACTCTCGGCCTTCTTTCCTTTTTGCATTGAGTTAATACCCATACTATACATCCTCGTCATGGTTAACAGGTGGCAGTTTGCCCTTGGCTAAATACATTCTTAAATTATGAAGATCATTCTTAAGAGCTTCATTTT